>ERZ1048686.49-NODE-49-length-110119-cov-7.009431_pt1 | contig 110119 bp, 107 predicted proteins | sample MGYA00383099_ERZ1048686 | MGnify/ENA primary metagenome ERZ1048686 (study PRJEB29581, sample SAMEA5548369) | metagenome | biome: marine; feature: coastal; material: water | depth 25 m | study: Short-term variability in the microbial, nano- and picoplankton... | reverse complement strand
CGGATCCAGATCGAGCGCATCCGCGATGTTTGTCAAAGGCCCAATTGGACAGACAACAAGTTCGCCTTTGTACTCGCGGGCCATGCGCGCGAGGAAGGCCGCGGCGCTTTCGTCACATGCTTGGCCCTTTGGTGTCTCTGCGGGCAACGTGCCAAAACCCTCATCGCCATGCACGTTATGCGAGGGCGGGAACGCGGGCAAGGCGCGGGGTTTGCTGGCACCTTCGGCCACGCGCACATCAGGCAGGTCTGCCCATTCGAGAAGGCGCAGGGCGTTACGCGTCGCCTGTTCTGTCGTGACATTGCCGAAGATTGAGGTGAGGCCGACCAACTCAATGTCTGGCGCGGCTGCCGCGTAAAAGATCGCCATCGCGTCGTCGATGCCGGGATCTGTGTCGATGATGAGTTTGATTGGTTGTGTCATGTGTTCCGCCTCCTGCCTGGTGAGTATGCTGCGGCTTTGCGTGGCAAGGTGCAATGGTGATTTTATGACCTGCGGGACTGACATTAACAATTGCATCATTAAGTCCAGACGTTACCATTTCGCGTGGGAGACGAGATGCAAATGACTGTTTTAACTTTGGAAATGATGGTGGTACTTGGATTGCTGGCCTTCACCATGTTTTTGTTCGTCTCTGAAATCATCCGCATCGATCTGGCTGCGATCTTAGTGATGGTGATACTCGGCGGCCTGAGCACTTTGCCGGGTCTTGAAAATCTCGCAGAGCGGAGTGAATTGTTTTCTGGCTTCTCGTCCAACGCTGTGATGTCGATTATCGCGGTAATGATTATAGGGGCCGGTTTGGACAAGACGGGCTTGATGTCGAAAGTCGCCGCTCTGATCTTAAAGCGGGGCGGCACGACAGAGGGGCGCATCATCCCGATTGTCTCAACCACGGTTGGTGTGATTAGTTCGTTCATGCAAAACGTTGGGGCGGCGGCGCTGTTTCTGCCTGTCATCAGCCGGATTTCTGCGCGCACTGGGATCCCGATGAGTCGTCTCGCAATGCCTATGGGGTTTTGTGCGATCCTCGGAGGTACGATCACCATGGTTGGATCATCGCCGTTGATTTTGCTCAATGATTTGCTGGTTTCAGCGAATATGACGCTGCCTGCGGACCAACAAATGGAACCGTTCGGATTGTTTTCCGTGACGCCTGTTGGCGTCATGCTTGTCCTGACAGGGGTTTTGTATTTTGTGCTGCTTGGCAAGTGGATTTTGCCCGTCGCGCGAGGTCGTGGTGTGGATGCGGGGGCCGGGCGGTCCATGCAAACCTTCGTGGAAAACACCTATGGCCTGCGCGCGGATATGTTTGAGGTGCGCGTGCCGGAAGGGTCGATCCTGATCGGTCAAAAGCTCGCTGATATCATGGTCGCACATCACCTCTACATTTTGGGAACTTCTTATAAGGGTCATAAGGTGATTGCGCCGATGGCTGACACTTTGATCGAAGCGCCTGCGCGGCTGGCGATCTTGGGCTTGCGGCGCGTGCTTGAGGATGAGTTTGCAGACCCCTACGGGTTAGAGATTTTGCCAGCATTGGACGTCTTCTCGGACGATTTTGCAGCCACACAGTCTGGTGTGGCGGAGGTGGTTATTCCGCCTGGTTCAACCGTGATTGGGCAATCCCCGATTGAGCTGCGTTTGCGTCAAACCCATGGCTTGTCTATCTTGGCGATCCATCGCGGCGAGGAGACGTTGAGCCATGTGGAGACTGAAGATCATATTGCGACACACATTGGGGAGGTGAACCTCCAAGCGGGCGACACCTTGGTCGTGCATGTGCAATGGGATCGGTTGACCCGACTGAAGTCCGATCAGGACTTTGTGGTTGTGACGTCCGATTTCCCGCAAGAGGAGTTGCGCCCGCACAAGGTGAATTGGGCGCTCGGGTTTTTTTTGATGACGCTCAGTTTGATCTTGTTCACGGATCTTTTGTTGTCGCTTGCCTTGCTTGCGGGAGCGATCGGCATGATCCTGTCGCGTGTGCTGTCTATTGATGAAGCCTATGAGGCCGTGAGTTGGAGCACTGTGTTCCTGCTCGCCTCGCTGATACCATTGGGACAAGCGGTGCAAAATACCGGGACTGCCACGTGGATCGCGGAGCAAATTCTGACGCTCCTAGACGGCTGGCCGCTGTGGTCGTTGCAGCTAGGTGTCGCGGTGTTGGCGACAATCTTCACTTTGGTGATGTCGAACGTAGGGGCCACGGTTTTACTGGTGCCTTTGGCGATCTCGATTGCGATTGCAGCGGGGGGCGACCCGGCGATCTTTGCCCTGACAGTCGCGATCTCAACGTCGAATTCGTTCTTGATCCCAACACATCAGGTCAACGCATTGATCATGGGCCCTGCGGGTTATCGCGTTATCGATTTCGTGCGTTCAGGCGGGCTCATGACGGTTCTGTTTTTGATCGTGTCGATGACTGGGCTATCGCTGTTCTTTTAATAACCGTTAGGGTGAACACGGCTTTGGTGCCGCGCTACGTCGACACTGTCAAATGATGCAGCAAACAGGCCGCTTACTGAGCCTCAAGGAAGCTATATGCATCAAGAAGCGTTGCGCAAAGCCCCTCAGCGAAGCGATGAGACGTGACATCGATCAAGCTTGGGCTGTGCGGTTTGATATCGCCGATTTCTGCCGATCTGACAGCTATCAATGGGTGTGACAGGGCAAGCAGCTCGCGGTGGCTCGCGCCTTCGCCGTGCTTTAACACGTTGATCGCCAGATAGAATTGGTGGAGCTTGTCAGCAAGGTCGGTTTGACCCGCATCGATCAACCGCGTTTTCAATTTTCGCGAAAAAGGACCGCGTTTGAAATGGTGCTGCAGGCGCGCTTCAAACGTCGAGAAAAGGTCAACCATCATCTCCTCCAAAGACTTGGTTGCCGCCTGCGCGCCTTCAGGGTCATTTGCACCGTGCAATTCGACGATACGCGCTTCGACGGCTTTTGCGGTGTCCTGTGCCAGAGCGATGCGTTCTGGTAGGCTTTGAGAACTTTCCATTAATCTTCTTTCTAAAGTTTGGTTCGTCCATACGCTATCGGTTAAAGAATGATATCCTAAACTGAGCGTTGGGCAGGATCGTTTTGTTTAAAACGGCCCGAGTGTTGCTCGAACCATTGGAAGTTAAAGAGATGCGAGAGCCAAATGGATCAAACAGGCTGCTACGGCGCAGAGCATTGGAGAAATTCCAAAGACGGCGAAGAGGCATAAAATGGCGAAAGCCAAGTTGATTAGGTTTAGGGTGAATACCTAGACAAGTAAGAGTTGCAATAGCCACAATATAAGGAAATTACCTTAGATTAGCGGTGGGCCCAGCTTGGGTTAAGATGTTGTCGACAATAGTAATTTATGAGGAAAGGGGATCATCTTTTGGCGACCGGATAACATGGGGTGACAGCTTAAATGACATCATGTGACGCCGAATGATCCAAGGTTACATCCTAGGACATCTCACCCGATTGTTGAGTTTGGCTACGCTGTAAAAATGGCACGGCTTGATTTGGAAATGGCAAAAGCAAATTACGAGAAGGTAAAGGGCAAGCGAGCATTGGAGGGCAATAGCTTAAACACTTTGGAAAATGGCTATTTCGAAATAGCGAAGCGTTCATTGTACTCTCGAAGTTTGGTCATCGCGGCAATGCTCTTTAAAGTGCTTTGAAAAAAATGAGCAAGTCGAAACAGCCTCTGCAACTGGCATCCTTTCAGAACTATTTTTGGTGTCGTCTGGATCGAAATCGGCGAACGAGAGAAGGATGAAGGGCTTTTGCAGGAAGTAGTGCAGGCGCTTCAGGGTGCCTCAGCAGTGTGGCAGGCCAGTGAAAGAGAAAATCAGAAATTCACTTGGAGCAATCTTGGGAATGCTCCGCAAACTCTAAGTGAATTGACGCTCGATGTAGATGTCTTGAAGCGTGTGATCGACGCACAAGAAAACACGCTGGATTTGAAAGGCAGAGAGCGGGACGTTTTGGATTGGTTGTTGACAGAGAATAACCTTGGCTTAGCGCAGCGCTGGTTAGGTGCGGTCAGCGGCGATCTAGAAATGCTGGAAACAGCGTGCGCATGTTTGCAAGGCGCGAGAGGTTTTTGAGGACGGCTCGGACTATCAAACCCAGCGCTGTGATAAATTGCTTGTGCAGATTGAGGCGGCGGAAGCCGCTTAGTTGTTAAACAAGAAATGCAGCACGTCGCCGTCTTTTACGGTGTAGCCCTTGCCCTCTGCACGCATTTTCCCGGCTTCTTTGCTGCCTTGTTCGCCATTGTGTTCGATGTAGTCGTCATAGGCGATGGTTTCGGCGCGGATGAAGCCTTTTTCAAAGTCACCGTGGATGACGCCTGCGGCTTTGGGGGCGGAGGTGCCTTCGCGGATGGTCCATGCGCGGGCCTCTTTCGGGCCGACCGTGAAGTAGGTTTCCAAGTGCAAAAGATCGTAGCCTGCGCGGATCAAGCGATCTAGGCCTGCTTCCTCTAGGCCCATTTCTTCGAGGAACATTTGCGCTTCTTCAGCGTCGAGCTGGCTTATTTCCTCTTCGATTTGCGCGGAAATGATGACGTGGCTGTTGCCTTGAGCCGCGGCCATAGCGGCGACGGCTTCGGAGTGGGCGTTGCCTGTCGCACTTTCAGATTCGCCAACGTTGCAAACGTAAAGCACAGGTTTGGATGTGAGCAGTTGTAGGAGTTTCCATGCACGTAGGTCGTCTTCGTCAACGTCTACGGTGCGGGCGGGCTTACCATCTTCCAGAGCGTTTTGGGCGGCTTCGAGAAGGCGGTCTTGTTGGATGGCTTCTTTGTCGCCACCGCGTGTTTTGCGGGTCAGACCTTGGCGGCGCTTCTCGACGCTTTCCAAATCGGCGAGCATTAATTCGGTTTCGATGGTTTCTGCGTCTTCCACAGGATTTACGCGGCCATCGACGTGGGTCACATCGCCATCTTCAAAGCAGCGCAGCACGTGCGCGATGGCGTCTGTTTCACGGATGTTGGCGAGGAATTGATTGCCGAGACCTTCGCCCTTGGAAGCACCTTTCACGAGACCCGCGATGTCTACGAATGTCATGCGTGTCGGGATGATCTGCTTGGAGCCTGCGATGTCTGCGAGCGTGTCGAGGCGCGCATCTGGCACGGCGACGTCGCCCACATTTGGTTCTATCGTGCAGAAGGGAAAGTTTGCGGCTTGCGCGGCAGCGGTCTTGGTCAAAGCGTTAAAGAGCGTGGATTTACCAACGTTTGGCAGTCCGACGATACCCATTTTGAAACCCATGATGCTCTCCATTTTGTGCACTGCGTTTCCATATGGCAGGTTTTCTGCGTCGTGCAAGGTGATGCTGTGGTAAGCCTTTCTGAAAAGGTTAGGAAGATCGATGAAAGTAACACCATATTTAACATTTGCGGGTAACTGCGCAGAAGCGATGACGTATTATAAGAGCGCTCTTCGTAGCAAGCTTAGCATGGTGATGACCTTTGCGGATATGATGCCAGAGGGCTTGAGCGTTTAGATGGTACATATGACGTTGGAGTTGAGTGATGGGAACCAGTTGCTCGCATCTGACGTGTTCGAGGAGGTGGAGTATAAGGGCGTTGAGGGCGACGCGATGCGTGTGAGCTGCGCTGATGCGGCAGACGCAGAGCGGCTGTTTGGTGGTATGTCCGAGGGTGGCACGGTGCTATGCCTCTAGGCAAGACCGATTGGGCCGCGCTGTTTGGCATGTGTTGCGATCAGTTCGGTGTTGGCTGGATGATCGACGTTGATGCTGGCTAAATGTGTGCTGTGCGCGCTTGTTTGAGCATGCCTAAGGCGCGTGCGAGGTGCCTCCGGCGGGGATATTTTTGGAAATGAAAAGGCTGTCTTAGAAGGGTTGTAGCGATTTTTGCCGAGTTTCGGCGCTCAAGCACTTGCGCAGGGGCGCGCTTTCGCGGCAGATGTGAGGGACGTATTTTTGACAAGGATTGCCCCATGACCCGGATCGATGCGAAATTTGAGAGCTTGCGCGCGCGTGGGAAGAAAGCGTTCGTGTCCTACATCATGGCGGGTGATCCGAACCCTGAAGCGTCTTTAGAGATTATGCGTGGTCTGCCGGACGCGGGTGTCGATATTATCGAGCTTGGTTTGCCATTCACCGATCCGATGGCGGATGGCGCAACTATCCAATTGGCGGGGCAACGCGCGCTTGAAACCGGCATGACCTTGCAAAAGACGCTTGATATGGCGCGCACGTTTCGCGAGGGCGACGATACGACGCCCATCGTTTTGATGGGCTATTACAATCCGATCTATTCCCATGGTGTGGATGCGTTTTTGCGCGACGCCAAAAATGCGGGGATTGATGGGCTGATCGTGGTCGATCTGCCACCCGAAGAGGATGCTGAGCTATGCATCCCTGCTCAAGAGGCTGGTTTGAATTTTATCCGCCTCGCAACGCCTACAACCGACGACGCGCGTTTGCCGCGTGTTTTGCAGAATACGTCGGGTTTTGTGTATTACGTTTCGATCACAGGAATCACCGGTGCGGCGAATGCTGAAGGTGCGGATGTTGGACCGGAGGTCGCGCGAATCAAGTCGCAAACAGATCTGCCTGTCATCGTGGGCTTTGGCATCAAAACACCTGAGAAATCGCGTGAAATCGCAGGTATTTCGGATGGGGCGGTCGTCGGCTCTGCGATTGTTGAAAAGATTGGCGCAGGTGACAGTTCTGCGGATGTGCTGGCCTTTGTGAAATCCCTTTCTGACGGTGCGCACAGCAGCTAGCGGCTTGATCTGTAGTAACAATATTCTAGAATTCGAGGGCGTGCCGAAATGGTGCGTCCTTTCTGTTTGCTCATTTTCGGAAAAACTGGTAAATAAAATTTACCAATTTGGAGTTTGACCATGGCTGTTATCACGGAAATCAACGATCTTAAGCGCATTTATGAGCGTCGTGTCCCGCGTATGTTCTTTGACTATACGGAAAGCGGTAGTTGGACAGAGCAAACGTTTCGCGAAAACAGCTCTGATTTTGACCAGCTTCGATTACGCCAGAGAGTAGCTGTTGATATGACGGGGCGCTCGACTGCGAGCCAAATGATTGGCCAGGATGTGGCGATGCCCGTCGCGCTTGCCCCAGTTGGACTGACTGGAATGCAACATGCGGATGGGGAAATCAAAGCGGCGAAAGCGGCGGAGGCTTTTGGAGTGCCTTTCACTTTGTCGACGATGTCGATTTGCTCGATTGAGGCGGTGGCGGAGCGAACGAGTAAGCCGTTTTGGTTCCAGCTTTACGCAATGAAAGACGAGGATTATGTGCGCCGCTTGGTCGAGCGCGCTAAGGCGGCGAAGTGTTCCGCGTTGGTTATCACGCTGGATCTGCAAATTCTGGGCCAGCGTCATAAAGATTTGAAAAATGGCCTGTCCGCCCCACCCAAGTTGACGCCAAAAACAATTGCGAACATGATGACCAAATGGACTTGGGGTTTGCAAATGTTGGGCACCAAAAACCGCGAATTTGGCAATATTGTTGGCCATGTGGAGGGAATTTCTGACACATCTCAGCTAAGCTCTTGGACCGCTGAGCAGTTTGACCCTGCCTTGGATTGGGACAAAATCGCCAAGATCAAAGAGATGTGGGGCGGTAAAGTCATCCTGAAGGGGATTTTGGACGCAGAAGATGCGAAAATGGCGCTGAAAGTCGGGGCTGATGCGATTGTTGTGTCTAATCACGGTGGGCGTCAGCTGGATGGGGCGATGAGTTCTATTAAGATGCTACAGTCCATTTTGGATGCGGTTGGCGATCAGATCGAAGTGCATATGGATGGCGGTATTCGATCCGGTCAGGATGTTTTGAAAGCTCTGGCGATGGGGGCAAAGGGCACCTATATCGGACGCGCCTTTATCTATGGCCTCGGCGCGATGGGACAGGCGGGTGTTACGAAAGCGCTAGAGGTTATTCACAAAGAGCTTGATACGTCGATGGCGCTTTGTGGGAAGCGTAATGTCGGCGAGCTGACGAACGATGCTCTCATGGTCCCGAAAGATTTTTCGGGCGATTGGGTGTAAATTCGAAGAGAATTGGTTTGGCTCTTTGTTTTTTCGTTCACTGCGCAAATTTTATTTAATGTTAAACTATATGCTATGCGCTATGCGCATAGCGCTACCCTCAGTAAGGTCTACCTAAGGTGAGCTTTATTGAGTACCTATATCACAACTTGATTTGCTGCCATACGACCTGACTTGACGCAGCGAATAAGCGAGGGATATCGCGCCGCATGTATTTTAATTTATCATTAAACTAAAATCACATATCGCGCTGTTTAGGGAAGAGGGACACATGACCGATTATCATCAAGATATTGACCCAATTGAATCGCAAGAATGGCAAGATGCCATATCGGATGTGATCGAACGGGATGGCGCGGATCGCGCGCATTATTTGCTCGACAAAGCGGTTCAGCAGGCGCGTGCGTCTGGGGCTCAGTTGCCGTTTTCGGCGACGACGCCGTATCAGAATACGATACCGGTGGATGATGAATTGGACGTTCCGGGTGACTTGGATATGGAGTGGCGTATCCGCACGATCAACCGTTGGAACGCTATGGCGACGGTTGTGCGACGCAACAAAGTGAGTAGCGAGTATGGCGGGCATATTGCCTCCTTCGCGAGTTCTGCTGTCATGTATGACATCGGTCTGAACCACTTTTGGCGCTCCAAATCAGCGATCCACGGGGGCGATCTGGTGTTCTTTCAGGGCCATGTGATCCCTGGTATTTACGCACGCTCTTTCATGGAGGGGCGCCTGACTGAAGCGCAGATGGACAACTTCCGATCTGAGGTGAGTGGTGGTGGTTTGAGCTCTTATCCGCATCCTTGGTTGATGCCGGATTATTGGCAGTTTCCCACTGTTTCCATGGGTTTAGGTCCGCTTATGGCAATCTATCAAGCGCGCTTTATGAAATATATGCACAATCGTGGGCACATCGATATGGCAGACCGTAAGGTCTGGGTTTTCCTTGGCGACGGTGAGATGGATGAGCCGGAATCGCGCGGCGCGATTGACCTTGCAGCGCGCGAAGGTTTGGATAATCTGATCTTCGTCGTGAACTGCAACTTGCAACGCTTAGACGGACCTGTGCGCGGCAACGGCAAGATCGTGCAAGAGCTTGAAGGCGACTTCCGTGGAGCGGGTTGGAATGTAATCAAACTGCTCTGGGGCAAGGGCTGGGATGCGCTGCTGGAGAAGGACACAACGGGGCGTTTACGCCAGTTGATGGACGAGACGGTGGACGGCGATTATCAGACTTTCAAATCGAAAGATGGGGCGTACATTCGCAAGCACTTCTTCGGAAAATACCCTGAGACAACAGCGCTGGTCGAGGACTGGTCGGACGAGCAAATATGGGCACTGCGCCGTGGTGGCCATGAGCCGAAGAAGGTTTACACGGCCTTCAAGCGCGCGACAGAGACCAAAGGTCAGCCGACCTGTTTGCTGGTCAAAACTGTCAAAGGCTACGGCATGGGCACGGCGGGCGAGGGCCAAAATACCACGCACCAGCAAAAGAAAATGGCCGAAGATCAGCTTCGTGCATTCCGTGATCGTTTTCAGATCCCGATTTCAGACGAAGATCTGTCAAAGGCGCCGTTTGTATCGCTCAACAATCAGCAGAAAGCCTATTTGCTGGAGAAGCGCAAAGATCTTGGCGGGGAATTCCCGAAACGTGAATGGCGTGATGCGCCATCTTTGCAAATCCCGCCACTTGAAAAGTTTGATGCTCAACTAAAGAGCACAGGAGATCGCGAAATCTCCACGACTATGGCGTTTGTGCGCATCCTGACAACGCTTCTGCGTGACAAGAATATGGGCAAGCAAGTGGTGCCAATTGTGCCGGACGAGAGCCGTACGTTTGGTATGGAAGGCTTATTCCGTTCGGTTGGGATTTATAACCCAAAAGGCCAGAACTACACGCCAGAAGATCGCGATCAGATGTCCTATTATAAGGAATCCACCGACGGTCAGGTGCTGCAAGAAGGAATCAACGAAGCGGGCGCGATGGCAGATTGGATTGCGGCGGCGACGTCCTATTCCAACCACGGTGTGCCGATGGTGCCGTTTTTTATCTATTATTCCATGTTCGGGTTTCAACGTATTGGCGATCTGGCTTGGGCTGCGGGCGACAGTCGCGCACGTGGTTTTATGCTGGGTGGGACCGCGGGTCGCACCACATTGAATGGCGAAGGTTTGCAGCATGAAGATGGGCATTCCCATATCCTCGCGGGCACGATCCCGAACTGTATTTCTTATGATCCCACTTTCAGCTTTGAGGTTGCTGTTCTGGTTCATCATGGTCTTCAGCGCATGTATGTGGATCAGGAAGATGTGTATTTCTATCTGACACTTATGAACGAGAACTACAGCCACCCAGAGATGCCGATGGGCGCGGAAGAGGGGATCATCAAAGGTCTCTATCGTCTGAGCAAAGCAGCGAAACCTGCGAAGAAGCATGTGAATTTGATGGGTTCTGGCACGATCCTTGTGCAGGCTACGGAAGCTGCAAAAATGCTGGAGGAAGACTTTGGCGTGACGAGTGACATCTGGTCCGCTACTAGCTTTAACGAGTTGGCGCGCGACGGGCAGGATGCAGAACGCCACAACCGTTTGAACCCGCTGGCAGATACGCTGGTGCCTTATGTGACGCAAACACTGAGCGGGGCGAAGGGTCCTGTGATTTGCGCGACCGATTACATGAAGAATTACGCCGAGCAGATCCGCGCCTACGTGCCGCAAGACTTTGTGGTGCTGGGAACGGATGGTTACGGGCGTTCGGACAGTCGCGTGAACCTGCGCCGTTTCTTTGAGGTGGACGCGAACCACATCGCCGCCGCCGCGATGGTGCAGCTTTTCAAAGAGGGGACGGTTTCGGAGAAAGACTTGAAATCCGCGCTTTCTAAATACGACATTGACGGCGCGAAGCCGAACCCCCGTTTGGTTTAATCGGGTAGAGGAGACAAGAAAATGACAATCGAAGTAATAGTCCCCGACATCGGCGATTTCACCGATATTCCCGTGGTTACAGTTTTGGTGAGCGTTGGCGATACAGTCGCTCTTGAAGACCCAATTGTTGAGTTAGAGAGTGACAAAGCAACCATGGAAGTGCCGTCCTCTGCGGCGGGCGTCGTCAAAGAAATCAAGGTGTCCGAGGGCGATAACGTATCTATGGGCAGCTTGATTTTGATCCTTGAGGGTGAAGGTGCAACTGCGGCTCCTGCGGCAGTGCCGGTAGAGGCTCCAGCCCTCGCGGTTTCGGCACCTGCTCCAACGGTGGCTGTTACAGATGCAGGCTTTGGCAAAGCGCATGCCAGCCCGTCTGTGCGTGCCTTTGCGCGCAATCTTGAGATTGATCTGGCGAAGGTCAACGGCACTGGTCGTAAGGGTCGCATTCTGCGCGAGGACATCACTAAAGCGTTCAAATCCACAAGCGCGCCTGTGGCGGCTGGAGGTGCATCCGGTGGCATGGGCATTCCAGCGATTCCTGTGATCGATTTCTCCAAATTCGGCCCTGTCGAAGATATGGAAATGCCCCGCATAAAGAAGTTGTCGGGCCCTGCGCTACACCGCTCTTGGCTGAACATTCCACATGTCACGCATAACGACGAAGCAGATATCACCGATCTCGATAAATACCGCAAAGAGATGGATACGATGGCGAAAGAGAATGGTTATCGCGTGACGCTTTTGTCCTTTGTTATCAAGGCGTCAGTCTCTGCTTTGAAAGAACATTGGGAGTTTAACTCTTCCATCCATCCTGATGGCGACAAGCTGATCAAAAAGGACTTTTATAATATCGGTTTTGCCGCTGATACGCCGCAAGGTTTGATGGTTCCGGTGATTAAAGATGCAGATAAAAAGGGTCTGGTGCAGATCTCTAAAGAGCTGATGGAGCTTTCTGCCGCTGCACGCGAGGGCAAGCTTAAAGGGCCTGATATGCAAGGCGCGACTTTCACGATCTCATCCTTGGGCGGTATTGGTGGCACCTCGTTCACACCAATCGTGAACGCACCAGAAGTAGCGATCCTTGGGCTGACACGCTCGAAAATGGCACCTGTCTGGAATGGTGAAGAGTTCGTGCCGCGTCTGATGCAGCCTTTGTCCCTGTCCTATGATCACCGAGCAGTCGATGGCGCTTTGGCGGCGCGGTTCTGCGTGACGCTCAAAGGGTTGCTTGGCGATATGCGCAAGTTGATGTGGTAAGGAAGGTATGACGATGGATATTCAAGTTCCTGATATTGGCGACTTTACCGACATCCCTGTTGTGACTGTTCTGGTTTCTGTTGGAGACAGAGTTGCTGTTGAAGATGCTCTGGTCGAGTTGGAATCTGACAAGGCGACAATGGAAGTGCCATCCCCTTCGGCAGGTGTCGTTAAAGAGATCCTTGTGAGCGAAGGTGACAAGGTTTCGATGGGCAGCGTGATTATGCGCTTTGACGGTGCTGTTGCAGAGTTGGCTGCAAAAGCCACACCTGTAGATGCGCCTGCGGCTGAGGTTCCTGCGGCGGTTGCCGCAACTGGCACAGCCAGCGGCGCGGGTGATCTGCATGCTGAGGTGGTTGTTCTCGGCTCTGGGCCCGGAGGCTATACGGCGGCGTTCCGCGCGGCTGATTTGGGCAAAAGAGTTGTTCTTATCGAGAAAAACCCGACCCTAGGCGGAGTGTGTCTGAACGTCGGGTGTATCCCGTCCAAAGCGCTGTTGCATGTGGCCAAGGTGATTACTGACGCCGAAGATATGGGCGCGCATGGTATCAGCTTTGCCAAGCCGAAGATCGATCTCGACGAGTTGCGCAGCTTTAAAGATAGCGTTGTGGGGCAGCTTACGGGTGGTCTCACAGGGCTCGCGAAAGCGCGCAAAGTGACGACCGTTAAAGGTGCTGGCACCTTTACCGGCCCGAACATGATTGAGGTGATCGAGGACGGCAAAGTCACCACGGTCAGCTTTGATCAATGCATTATTGCAGCAGGTTCCGAACCTGTGCATCTGCCGTTTCTGCCGCATGATGATGAGCGTGTTATTGATTCAACAGGTGCGTTGGAGCTGAAAGATGTCCCCAAGCGGATGTTGGTTCTGGGCGGCGGTATCATCGGGCTTGAGATGGCCTGCGTGTATGATGCGTTGGGCAGCAAAGTGACTATCGTTGAACTGATGGATCAAATCATTCCAGGTGCGGATAAGGACATCGTGAAGCCTTTGCACAACCGCATTAAGGGTCGATACGAAAACATCTTACTTAAGACCAAAGTGACCGCGATGGAGGCCCAAAAGAAGGGGCTGAAAGTTACGTTTGAAGATAGCAACGGCGAGGTCACGACCGATACCTTCGACAAGGTTCTTGTTGCTGTAGGTCGCACGCCAAATGGCAAGAAGATCGATGCTGACAAAGCGGGTGTAGCGGTCGACGAGCGCGGCTTTATCGCTGTAGACAGCCAACAGCGCACGGGAGTGCCGCATATCTTTGCGATTGGCGATCTGGTTGGACAACCGATGCTTGCCCATAAAGCGGTGCATGAGGGCAAAGTCGCCGCAGAAGTTTGCGCCGGCCACAAGCGCCACTTTGATGCGAAACTGATTCCGTCGGTAGCTTACACTGATCCAGAGGTCGCCTGGTGTGGTGTCACCGAGACGGACGCGAAAGCCAAAGGCATCCCTTACGAGAAGGGCGTGTTTCCATGGGCGGCCTCTGGCAAGGCACTTTCCAATGGGCGCTCTGAGGGGATGACCAAGTTGCTGTTTAACCCTGAAGATCAGCGGGTTATCGGAGGCTGTATTGTGGGTGTCCACGCGGGTGACTTAATTGCCGAAGTGGGTCTTGCCATCGAGATGGGCGCGGATGCTGTGGACCTTGGTCACACAATTCATGCGCATCCGACCTTGTCCGAGACCGTGAATTTCGCAGCGGAAATGTTTGAGGGCACGATCACCGATCTGATGCCACCGAAGAAGAAAAAGCACTAAACGCGCACATTCGTTTTGTTTGGTCGCCTGTTCCGATTGGGTGGGCGGCCTTTTTTATTTCAATCGCGTCCGAAGTGCACAATTGTTTCTGTTTTGGCGACAATAAGGCAGGTGCGTTGACAGTTGTGCGAGCATGGTTAACGATTGGCCCTTTCGAGCGCAAAAAACGATTTTGCGCAGGCTAGGGTGGGGCGAGATTTCTAGTCGCGCCTTTGGCCGATGGGCCGAAATGGTTTTTTTGATACTTATTCCGCTCGCGTTGGCGAAAGCCTTAGCAGGCTTTTCCGGAGCCGAGTCTGATAGCCTTGCATGCCAAGGACCGTGCACGCGGCATCGCTGGTGGCCAAAGTCGATGTGTCCAGTCAAACCATGACGGTGATACTGCATGGTAAGTGATCTGCCGTTAGCCTGTCTCAACTGCGCGCAAAGGCAAGTATACGCCGCGCGGGAGTTATTCACCGAAAAGCCTGTTGCGCTATCACAAATCCAGCCTCTACAACAACGCGCTGGTGCCCTATTCAATTTTCTTTCGCGGCGATTACGTAGCGCATGGGAGCAATCAAACCTTGCGGCTTGGGCGGCCTGCAATTGCGCGCTGCATGCGGCTTCCTACCTCAAACGCGGCGGTGTTGTTTTCTTTGGTGAAGAAGCACGGTTTCAAGAACACGCATATCGTCGTGCAAAACTGATCAGCCGTACACGGTGCTCCAGCGCTCAATCAGCTTTTGCTGCAAGGCTTTTGCGCGTCTGTTCCACGCACGACCGCCCTGTGGCGCTTCCTTGTTACTTTTCTTGATGCCACGGCGTCTGTTGGTATCCGCGCAAATCATCGCAAAGGCGAGCTGCTTGCCGTCTGGCGCGGTTATATAACCGCTGAGTGCGCTGACAAAGTTCAAGGTTCCAGTTTTGGCATTCACTTTGATCGGGTGATTTTTGATCAATTTGCGTTTTGCATCCCGCATCGCAAAAGGTTTTAGCAATTGCGCAAAGCCAGCACGGCGACGCGCAACGATCATGGCGTTCAACATGCCTTGGGCAGAGACTTTGCTTGCGTCACTCAAGCCTGAATGATCGGTGAAACTTGCGTTGCCCATGCTGAGCGCTGTGTTGGCCCAGCGGCTCATGTCTTTGGCGGAGGCTTTCAGCGATGTTGCGCGCCCGCCGCGTTTGCGGGTGGCAGTAAGCCCGACGACTTCGGCCGTGAGGTTGGTTGAGAATTTGAGCATATCGCGCAAAATCGTGGTCAGTGGCGCACTTGTGTGCGTGACTAAGGCGCGGGTCTTAGGCGATTTGGTGCTGCGCTTGGGGTTCTTTAGGACGATGCCTTGCGATCTTGCGAAGGTCTGAAATACGTCCGCTGCATAGAGGCCTGGTTTGCGCACGGGCAACCAGCGCGATCCGCCTTTTCCCAAAGCGCCACGCGCGACAGTCCATTGATCAAACTTGCCGCCATCTTTGTAGGTGTAGACAGGCAAGTCCCGCGCCGCGATCTGCATTTTCGAGATGTAGACGTTCGGGCGATGCTTGGTAGAGCGCGCATCCATCGTGATCGCATAGCCATTACTGCCGCGGCGCCATTCGAAACACACGCGGTTGAAATTCAGGTTCAAGCCAGAGATCGCAGGATTATAGCTGACGTGATCGGGTTGCGACGGATCGATGTCACGCAGATTTGGGAGCGTGTTGTCCACATAGAAGAATTGCCCGCGCACCTCGCGGATGCCGAGGGATTTCAGTTGGGCTGCCATGCTGGCCAGCGCATTGGTATCAAGGGTTGGATCACCGCCTCCAATCAAGAAGAGATCTTCACTGATGACACCGCCCGCGATGGACCCGTTCGTCGAAATACGTGTGGCAAAGCGATGGTTGGGGCCGAGCGCATCCAGAGCATATAGCGCTGTGATCGCTTTTGCAGTGCTCGCGGGGGGGAGGCCAATGGCTTTGTTTTTGGTTTCAAGCAGCTTGCCTGTGCTAAGGTCTGCAACCGCAAAACCCACGGCACCTCCGAGTTGTGCCGCATCAATCAGCGCTTTGGACGAAGACGCGGTGCGCGCGACTTGGGCAGGTGCGTCCGCACGCGTGCTGCCGCTACGTGCTTGCGGGCGTAGGGAGGAGAGTGGTGCGTTTGCAAACGCCACATGTCCAATTGAGGCGGAGGCGGCAGTCGTCAGAAAAAAACGTCTTGAAAATAATTTGGCCATATAAACGTTAATGCAAATTGTTATGGGCTTAACAAGGCCAGAGAGGCGTAAGAGTGAGGCTTTTTACGGCAATGTGATCGCAAGGCGTGCAAGAATTGCTATATTAGCGGCCTATTGCAGCGTTTGATCATATGTTAGGGACAAGCATGTTGAAAGCCATGTTGATCATGCTCGTCGCGATGAGCGCAATTCCCGCAGGCGATGCTGCGAGCAAGATTTTGACCTCCGACTTGGGTGTTGCTCCCACCTACGTGGTCTGGACGCGCTTTTTGATCGGTGGCTTGGTCATCCTTCCATTTACATGGCGTGCGGGCCTGTCTGTTTGGCGCGATTGGCGGGTGTGGTTTCGTGCTGCACTCATCGGACTTGGGATTAGTTGCATCACACGAGCGTTGCAATTGGCACCCCTTGCAGATGTGTTTGGCGCGTTTTTCATAGGACCGTTGGTGAGTTTCGTTTTATCCGTGTGGCTGCTGAAAGAGCGGGCGAACATAATACAAGCTGTATTGGTTTTGATCGGTTTTTTTGGTGTGCTCTTCATCGTGCGGCCAGGGTTTGAAGCATCGGCTGGCCTGGGGTGGGCTTTGCTCGCCGGATGCACCTATGGGGCGTTTTTGACGGTGTCGCGTTGGCTTACGGGGTCCGTTGCATTGGGTGGCTTGATGATCACGCAGATGGTCGGCCCGGTGATTTTGGTCAGCCCTTTCGTGATTGGCCAATTCCCTGAATTCACGCCGCAAATCGCGAAATTGACATTGATCAGCGGGCTGGGCTCAATGATCGGCAACGTATTAATGTTGTTTGCCTACAAGATGCATGAGGCGAGCAAACTTGCGCCTTTTGTTTACTTCCAGCTTATATCGGCCGCGGTGTTGGGATGGTTGATCTTTGGCGACTGGCCCGATGCTTGGGTCATCGCTGGGATGACATTGATAATTGTTGCAGGGTGCACGAGTGCGGTTTTACAATCAACTAGGCCAATCGCCGCGCGCGCGTAACTCAGTCGAGGAAATATCACGCATAGGCACGTTGACGAAGGCCCAAGCGGGCGCGTTTGCGTTGGACAGAATGCGCGACTGACGACCTTTCAACAGGGCATGTCGATAGATTTGCGCAGCGGGCGCAGTGCGGCCATCGATGCGCTCGCCGGGGCGAGCGAGAACACCAATAGGAACGGTTTCGATGATTTCGTCCCAATCTTTCCAAAGGTGGAATTGCGCGAGATTGTCCGCGCCCATGAGCCATGTGAAGCGCGCAAAAGGGAATTTGTGACACAACGCGCGAAGGGTTTCAGCGGTGTAGCGTGTGTTCAACTCGGCTTCGATGTTGGAGACGTGCACGCGGGGATGCCGCATAACATCTTTGGCGCGTGCTGTGCGCACGTCCATTGGCGCAGGTCCGCGCTTTTTAAGAGGGTTTCCGGGGGAAACGAGCCACCAGACCTCATCCAGATCGAACCGTTTCAACGCCTCTAGGGTGATATGAACATGGCCCTGATGCGCAGGATCAAAGGAGCCGCCCAAAAGGCCAATGCGTCTGCCGCGTGTAGTTTGTGCTGTTGGGTGCATGGGATGCGTTTAGCGTTTGGGGTACCCCGATGCAATTAGGGGATTGGGCAGTCGTTGATCTCGCTTACTGCCTTGCGCCATGCGGCGGTGGCGTCAAAAGTCTCGTGTTGCCAGTCATCGTCGTATTTACGCGGCCAAGCTCTTCGATCTCAACGCATGTATCCTGAAAGAAAGGATGCTCAGGATCGCGTAGCTTATCGATGGAGGCGCGAATGCCGGTCATTGTCGTGCGATCAAGGAAGGCGAACATCCATTGTGACAACTCACCTAGTACCACATGTGCACTTTCGTCGCGCACGCGTTGTTGATCGCGTAGCCCGTAAGAGGAGTAGATGTAGTAAACCTGCACAGCGTCGTCATAACGTTGTTCAGTGGCACAAGCGCGCACGATGCGGGCAAGCTCGGACGAGTGCATGTCGTTGCTGATTTCATCTTGAGCGATACAGCCAAATTCACGGGGCAGGGCGTCATTGGCCTTCGCGCCTACCAGCGTCGGTATAAGCAAAGCGGATACCAAAGCGAGTTGACGCATCTGAAACTCCCTATTTATTTGCGCCTACCCTCGCATCACACTATGTGAGATCCAACTGAACTTAGCGTGAGGAACGATCCCATGGCCGCGTATCAATATGTGTATCACATGCAAGGTGTGTCCAAGACCTATCCCGGTGGTAAGAAATGCTTTGAAAACATCCACTTGAACTTCCTCCCCGGTGTGAAAATCGGTGTTGTTGGTGTCAACGGCGCGGGTAAATCGACGCTGCTGAAAATCATGGCGGGCTGGGATAAGGATTTCAGCGGCGAAGCATGGAAGGCTGAGGGCGCGCATGTGGGCTATCTGCCACAGGAACCTAAGCTGGATGAAACGCTCGATGTGCGCGGCAATGTGATGCTGGGGGTCGCTGACAAGAAGGCGACCTTGGATCGCTACAACGAACTTGCGATGAACTATTCTGACGAGACGGCGGATGAGATGGCCGAATTGCAGGATAAGATTGATGCGGAGAACCTGTGGGATCTGGACAGCCAGATCGATGTGTCAATGGAAGCGCTGCGGTGCCCGCCGGATGATGCGGATGTAACGTCGCTTTCTGGTGGTGAGGCGCGCCGCGTTGCGCTTTGCAAACTGTTGCTGGAACAGCCTGACATGCTGCTGCTCGATGAGCCGACAAACCACTTGGACGCGGAAACGATTGCTTGGCTGCAAAAGCACCTGATTGATTACAAAGGCACGATCCTCTGTGTCACGCACGACCGCTATTTCCTTGATGATATCACCAGCTGGATCCTTGAATTGGATCGCGGCAAGGGCATTCCATACGAGGGTAATTATTCTGCATGGCTTGAGCAAAAGGCGAAGCGCCTCTCGCAAGAAGCGCGTGAAGATAAATCCAAGCAAAAGACGCTAGAGCGTGAACTTGAATGGATGCGCCAAGGTGCCAAGGCCCGTCAGGCTAAGTCAAAAGCGCGTATCAGTGCCTATAACGAGTTGGCCGGTCAGTCCGAGCGCGACAAGGTTGGCCGCGCGCAGATCGTTATTCCGAACGGTCCACGTTTGGGCAACAAGGTCATTGAAGTTGAAGGTTTGAAGAAGGCAATGGGCGATAAGCTCTTGGTCGAAAACCTGTCCTTTGATCTGCCCCCTGGCGGTATTGTCGGCGTGATCGGCCCCAACGGTGCAGGTAAGTCTACACTGTTTAAGATGCTGACAGGGCAGGAAAAACCTGACGCGGGCACGGTTGAATACGGCGATACAGTGCAGCTATCCTACGTCGATCAATCGCGCGATGATCTGGGCGATGATGAGACGGTTTGGGAAGCGATTTCCGGCGGTTCAGAAATCATTGCGCTGGGCGATGCGGAAGTGAATTCGCGCGCTTATTGCTCGTCCTTCAACTTCAAAGGTGGCGATCAGCAGAAGAAAGTTGGCCTCTTGTCAGGTGGTGAGCGCAACCGCGTTCACATGGCGCGTTTGCTGAAAGAGGGCGGCAATGTGCTGCTGCTCGACGAACCTACGAATGATCTCGACGTGGAAACATTGCGCGCGTTGGAAGACGCTCTGGTTGATTTCGCGGGTTGCGCCGTGGTCATCTCGCACGACCGTTTCTTCCTAGACCGCATCTGCACACACATGCTCGCTTTTGAAGGCGATGCTCATGTGGAGTGGTTTGAGGGCAACTTCGAGGACTACGAAGAAGACAAGAAGCGCCGCTTGGGTGCGGATGCTTTGGAGCCTAAGCGGATTAAGCATAAGAAGTTTGCACGCTGAATCTGGTGGTTCCTCCAAAGAACACTTGCGAACTAAAAGACTATTTAGATGAAGAGCCAGAGGGGGAATTCCCTCTGGTTTACACGTTGTAAATTGGGCGAGTGTTTTGCGCCATTTCTGCTCTTGAGCAATCAACCTACGGAACGTTGATGGTTTATGCCAATGGAGAGACTTTCGAAAAGCTTCACGGGCAGTTGCGAAGTCCTTCGTTCGGACAATTAGTTCAACGTCTTGCTGAAAAGGGTTTGGAAGGCCGTAACCTTCGATACTTGTGAGAAATAAACAGAATTCGAAATCTTTTTGTACATGGCCTTTTCTGGGATTATCCGGTTCCAGGAGAGTTAACTGAGCAGAAAGAATACGCTCAAAATTGATCGCTGACTTAGATGAAATCCATAAGTATTTTCGGCATGCAGAATTATGTCTATGGAGAATTGTTGGACAATCTGGTTCCGTGGATGCGGTTGATCTGGGAGAGAGTGGTCGCCTTTACCGATCAAAAGGTATTTTCGAAGACGAATAACTTACCCCTCAGGCACCCACCCAACAATCTGCCCCATCTTCATAGCACCAGCCTGCCTCTTCACCTCACGACCATTCTGCCATACGATCATGGTCGGGATGCCTTTGATGCGCATCTTGCCAGATACCGATTGATGCGCTTTCGTGTTCACTTTCACGAGGCGTGCTTTGCCCGCTAAGGCTCTGGCAGCCTTGTCAAATTCTGGTCCCATCATCTTGCACGGCCCACACCACGGGGCCCAGAAATCCACGACCAAAGGGACGTAGTCGCTCGCGCTGGCTTTCATCAGGATCGCGGGGGTGATTTCAATCGCTTTGGAGGGCATCAGCGCAGCCCCACAGGAGCCGCATTTGGGGCCATCGCTAAGCTTGTCGAACGGAACGCGATTGAGTTGCGCGCATTTGAGACAGGTGAGTTTTTTGCCAGCCATGAAGGGTCCTTAGAATAGCGCGAGCCAGATGCCTGCGAACATCAGCATACCGCCGAGTGTGACCCAAGAATGCCAAATTGCGTAACGGAATGGCAAGGTTTTGCGTGCGTAGAAGACCGTGCCGATGGCGTAGGCCGCGCTACCGGCGAGGATAAGTTTGGGTGTGATGGCGGGCACGTTCGTTAGGTCGGGCAGGGCGAATAGTCCGATAGCACCTAGTGCAAGATAGGAGGCAGTGGACCATTTTGATTTAATTTCAGCATTGGTGATCTTGTTCCAGATCGCCATGATTGCCAACACCCAGCATAGGGTGAGGATGATGTAGGTGCGTGTGGTGCCTGCTTGGACGAGGAGCGGCGTGAAAGTGCCCGTTATGCTGATGTAGATCGCCGCATGATCTATGCGGCGCAGGAGCGTGCGTTTGGCGTGCCATGGTGCAAAATGGTAAAAGCAAGAGGCCTGATTTGAGATGAGGGCGCACAAAACATAGGTTAAGCATGCAAGAAACAGCGGTGTTGAGAGCGTGTTCGAAGCTTTGATCAGGAGTATGACCCCTGCGATCAAGATCGCGCTGATGCCAAACGCGTGGACCGCCATATCTGCGCGGCGATGGGAAACGGTGGGGCTTGGGTACATGTTCTGACTTTGTGTTGTGGCTTGATTGGTTTTCGATAGGCAGCGGAGCGTGGTAAGTCGAGCGTGATTTGGCGTCACATGTCAGGTGTTCTTACCCCACAGCGTTGCGTTTTGTGATAATTCTGGCAAATTATTTCCAGTTTGGAAACGAAGCCATTTAGCGTAACGAGGAACATCGACATGATTTCACGTCGAACATTTATACAGACAGCCGCGGCGGGCACATTTATCCCGCAATTCGCACAGGCTTAATACGCCCCGTTCGTTCTGCCTGAAAAGTTCATTCCGCAATATGTGCGTGTGAAGGACGAGTTTGAACCAGGACAGATAATTGTGCAGCCGCGTTCGCATTTTCTGTATTGGATCGAGGATAAGAACAAAGCGATCCGCTATGGGGTCGGCGTCGGCAAGGCGGGGCTTGAGTTCACTGGCGTTGCAACGATTGATGTGAAGAAAGAATGGCCCACGTGGCGTCCTACGGATGAAATGATTGAACGCTCGCCAAAGTTATACGGCAAATATAAAGGAAATTTGGATGCTATGGAGGGCGGGCCACGAAATCCGCTTGGAGCGCGCGCGCTTTATCTATTTCAAAACGGTCGCGACACGTATTTTCGCATTCATGGCACAACCCAGCCAAGTTCTATAGGGCAATCTGCGTCAAACGGCTGCATCCGTATGATCAATAGCCATGTCACGCATCTTTATGAACGCGCGCCAATTGGGACGAAATTGACCGTCGTTTAAACGAAATGGTTACGTGATATGACGCGCACGTGCGCCGCGCTCGATCGCGGCGGCGTGGAGGCGGTCTAGGTTCAGTTCGTAACGGATTTCTTCCAGAATGCGTAGTTCGCTTTCTTGTAAGGTTCCGTCTGCGGCGGCTACATCGCAGGACAATGCATAGGCGGTTTCGAACAAACGCTCGGGCAGGTTATCGCGGACAAGCCCGAACAACGCATCAAGCCCGTCCACTTGTTCGAAGAGATCGAACACGGTTTGCGCCATGATGTTCATTCGGTCGATATCGTATTCGGCGAAAACGGGTAGGTTGTTCACCGCACTCTGGATTTTGACCAGCTCGACTGTGCGAATATCCTCGTCGGAGGCGGAGACGGCAATCATCAGCGCAACGAGGCAATCCTGCGGGCTAAGCGGGTGGGGCGTTGATTGAGTCACGGCGTTCGCTTTCAGTTGGGAGGCACCTCATGATGCACTTGCAGAATATTGACGAAATCCTTCGCATTCAATAGGTAGCGCGCATATGCCTGCCCATTGGGGCAGGTTTCTTTTTTGGAGACCTGATATGTCAGATGTGCGCGACGCTGCGATGAGCTCAAAAGCTTGGCCTTTTGAAGAGGCGCGCCGCATTTTGAAACGCTACAAAAAAGTGGGTCCTGAGAAGGGCTATGTGCTGTTTGAGACGGGCTATGGTCCGTCGGGTTTGCCGCATATCGGGACATTCGGTGAGGTGTCGCGTACAAGCATGGTCATGCGCGCGTTTCAAGAAATCAGCGATTATCCAACGAAACTTGTATGTTTTTCCGACGATCTTGACGGCATGCGTAAGGTGCCGAGCAATGTTCCCAACCCAGAGAGTTTGACGGAGCATTTGCAAAAACCGCTGACTTCTGTGCCGGATCCATTTGGTGAATTCGAAAGTTTTGGACATCATAACAACGCGATGCTGCGGCGTTTCCTAGATACCTTTGCGTTCGAGTATGATTTTTACAGTGCAACCGAGTTTTACGGATCTGGTCAGTTTGACGAAGTTCTGAAGCGCGCGGTTGATAGATACGATGCGATAATGGAGGTGATGTTGGCGTCTTTGCGTGAAGAGCGGCGTCAGACCTATTCCATTTTCCTGCCGTTCCACCCCGAAACGGGGCGCGTTTTGTATGTGCCAATGAAGTCAATCAATCGCGATGATTATACCATCACTTTTGATGATGAAGAGGGCCGTGAATGGACCGTTCCCGTCACAGGCGGGAATGTGAAGTTGCAGTGGAAGCCGGATTTTGGCGCGCGCTGGGCCGCGCTTGGCGTTGATTTCGAGATGTATGGCAAGGATCACTCCACCAACACGCCGATCTATGACAAGATTTGCCGTATTCTCGGGATGCCTGCGCCCGAGCATTTCACGTACGAATTATTCTTGGATGAAAATGGGCAGAAGATTTCCAAGACTTCTGGCAATGGCGTGTCGATTGATCAGTGGTTGAGCTATGCTTCGTCCGAAAGCCTATCGTATTTCATGTATCAAAAGCCAAAGACGGCGAAGCGGATGCATTTTGATGTGATCCCGAAGGCGGTTGATGAATATCACCAGCAACTGCGGGCTTATGTTGCTCAGGATACGAAAGCGCGTTTGAATAATCCGGTTTGGCATATTCATGGCGGCGATGTGCCGGAGAGCAAAATGGTTGTACCGTTCTCGATGCTTTTGAACCTCGCTTCCGTGTCGAGTGCGGAAGATAAGGATCAGCTTTGGGGCTTTATCCAGCGTTATGCGCCGGAAGCGAGTGCGGAGACGAACCCTGATATGGATCAAGCCGCAGGGTTTGCGGTGCGGTATTACAATGATTTTGTGAAGCCCGCGAAAGTGTTCCGTGCGCCAAGTGATCTGGAACGAGAGGCGTTGATTGCGCTGCGCGACGGGTTGAAGGAGTGGGACAAAGGGCTGGATGCGGAAGAGCTGCAGAGCTTGGTATTTGCTTGTGGTCGCGAGCGGTTTGATCCGTTGCGGGGCTGGTTCACAGCACTTTATGAGGTGCTGCTTGGGGCAAGTCAGGGACCGCGTTTTGGCGGGTTTATTGCGCTCTACGGTGTCGATGAAACTGTGGCCCTAATCGATCAAGCTCTTGCAGGTGACTTGGTCTGATTTGACTTGTTGAGCCTTTAAGTTAGCTTTCCTTTCATCACGCATGAGAGGAAAGCCGTTATGTTTATTCGACTATCTAGTGCATTTGCTTTGGTTTTGGCGCTTTGTTTCGGTTCGGCACTTGCCGCAGATCAGGCTGACAAACCCGTCATTACCGACACGATCCAAAGTCAGTTTGATGCGCTTGCGAAAGATGATTTCGCGCAGGCCTTTACCTATGCCAGTCCGCTTATTCAGCAGCTCTTTGGTTCGCCCCAAAACTTTGGAATGATGGTCACGCAGAGCTATCCGATGGTGCACCGCGCCGAGGATGTGCGGTTTTTGGACCTGCGCACTATCGGGGGGGCACTTTATCAAAAGGTGCAGGTGCGGGACGCCAAAGGCGAGATATTCATTTTCGATTATCAGATGATCCAAAATGAAAACGGATGGAAAATCAACGGTGTACAGCTGGTGACCTCCTCTGGTGTGACTGCCTAAAACTAACCTATCTAATGTACCGTGACGGTGCTGTTACAGGCTCTTAAATCTTCTTGACCAATCTTCCGCCTCCGCTTGACGCACTTTTCAAGTGTCGGGCGTTTGGAAACGGGTGTGCGCGTAGCCGCCCTTTGCGCAAGAGGAAGATTTTATGAACAAGGCGATCACAGACGGTGTAGTTCTTATGCCGCCCGCTTTTTCTCAGGGCTTGACGGTTTGGGCGCGTGGAGATGGAACCCCAGGTTCTGACACATATCACGGGACTGCGACGGCGGCCTATGTGCCATCGGATCTGGATTTTAGCGGTTGCCTTGAGATCCAGAAAACCGATGCGACGCAAAAGCTGCGCTATATGGGCGAAACGCCTCTGCTGCCGGGATGTTACTTGCGAATAACGGCGAAAATCAAAGCGATGAGCGGGCCGCTTCCAACGGTGCGTATCGCGGGTTGGGCCGGTGGACCTGGTGGCGTGCATGTGAGCGGGGTGAATGAGACTGGAAATCCTGTCAGCCTGAGTGCTTATGGCGAAGTGATCGAAATCAGTGCGATTGTCGGCTCTGGTGCGCGCACGGGTGTCGATATGGTTTGGGGCCGTGACCCGCTTTATGGGCATTTCGGGTTGGACATCACCGGGCCAAATGGCGGTGTGATCCGTATTGAAGACATCGAGATTGAAGACATCACCAGAGCGTTTCATCGCAACATGATGAATATCGTAGACGTACGTGATTTTGGAGCAGTAGGCGACGGCGTCACCGATGATCACGCGGCATTTGTTGCGGCAGAACAGGCGGCTGACGGACGCAAGATTTTGGTGCCTGCAGGGACATTTTATATCGGTTCCTCGCTGACCCTAACCGAAGTGGTAGAGTTTGAAGGCAAGCTCACCCAAGATGCCGGCGATATCTTGTCGCTGGTGTCGGACTATGGTTTGCCGAAATACATCGAAGCCTTTGGCGGCGACGAGGAACTGGCTTTTCGAAAGGCGTTTCAGGCGCTTTTGAATAATGCTGATCACGAAACGCTGGATCTTGGTGGTCGGCGTGTCACAATCACCGAACCACTTGATTTGCAGGCGATTGAAGGCTCGCGGAACAGCTTTGCGCAGCGCCGTGTTATTCGAAACGGCCAGCTTTACGTCGCCGATGGTCCAGAATGGGATGTGGATGTCACGACCTCTGCTGCGAGTTATAGTGCGGCCAACGATGATCGTCTAACGGCTGTCACAAATATTGCCAATATTCAGGTCGGATCATTGGTGCAAGGCACGGGTGTTGGGCGTGAAGTCTATGTGCGCGAAGTGAATGTTGCGGCGCAAGAAATCCGATTGTCCGGTCCGCTTTATGATGCGGCAGGGCGTCAGAATTACGGCTTCCAGCGTTTCAAATACGTTTTGGATTTTTCCGGTTTTGATCTGTTTAGCCAGCTTGTTTTGTTGGACCTTGAGATCCTGTGTCGCGGATATGCATCAGGCATTATGATGCCGCGTTCAGGTGTCGCGAATACGTTAAAAAACTGCTTTATCACACGCCCGAAAGATCGTGGTCTTACATCGATCGGGAACGGCTGTCAGGGCATGTTCATTGAGGGTTGCCAATTCATCACCAATGAAGGGGGCACCAACGCGCAAAACCGCACCAGTATCGGGATGAACGCCAACGCGAATGACTTGAAGATTCGCAACAACCGCGTGAGCCAGTTTCGCCATTTCGCGATCCTTGGTGGGCAAAACTATGTGATTTCAGGTAATCACGTGTTTCAAGGCGATAGCGTTGTGGACGGCGCGCGTCTCGCAGGTTTTGTGTTCACCCGTACGAACGTGAACCATACGGTAACCGCAAACTATGTGGACAATTGCCATATCGAATGGACGAATGAATCAACGGCAACCCCCAACAACACGGGTGGGTTCTCGTTCAGTGCTCTGTCTGTTACCAACAATGTGTTTCTATGCACTGATGTGGCACCTTGGTTCTCTTTTATGGTGATCAAGCCCTATGGCACAGGCCACACATTGCGCGGATTTACCATGACGGGGAATATGTTCCGCTCGATCAAGGGGACGATTGATCGGGTTGAACGCGTGAACGCAACGTTTGCGTCACTCGAAATGTCTGCAGTGCGCGACGTCACTGTGAACGGCAATATGTTCTTGAATGTTGTGACCGGTACGGAAAACCCACTGACCTTGGATCACACGCAAAGCAACCATAACTCTACATGGTTCATTCCGTTTTCTGGCCGCCTACCGTTTGGGGGGCGCGCGATGCATGTGACGTCTTTGATCAATCGTAGCAAGATCAAGAGTGTGGCGAACGTCAACCAATACACGGTTCCCTGGATTACGCCCGAGAGCGGCGATAATGGTGATATTGTCGAGGTGGCCTGGGAGAAAGATGTGGCTGGAACGGTCACAATCACGGCCCGTATGGATGACTAGCCGGTTCGTTTAATCTTAAAACTCCTGCCAGATCCCGATCTTCAATGCGGGGTCTGGCTTGCCGCGTATTCCAAGGACGACACCGACTTCAAGATGCGTGCTTTTGCCAAGACGATGGGCATAGGCGGGGGTGACGCTGATGCTTTGGACTTCATCGAAGGATTGAAACGCTGAGATTTGCCCCATTATTTTACCGTGTTTCAAAGATATTCCATAAGTCGCATCAAGGGCATATGCCGCACGATCATCGGCGACAGCCTGCAATGTATGTGCATTCACCGAGATCCAACTATCTTTCTTGAGCGTTTTGAAGCCAATCCCATAAGACAGGCCAAAGCGCGTCACATTGGTGTCGCGGTAGTGCCCGCCGCCGCCATCAACCGCAACTTGGAACGGCGCATCATTTGCGGTGAGCGTGAAACGCAAGAACGCTACGGATTTGAGGCGATTAAGGCGTTTTGCATCGGGTGTGCCTATATCCAAGCCCATCGTAAGGCGCGGCGCGATCCCGTGTTCGAGATATGTGCTGCCATAGATATCGGGTAATTGTAGCTCTCTCTGGTCGGGCCATGTAAAGGTGGCGGAAGACGCGCCAAAGGTTTTGCCCTTGCCGCGCGGCCAAGCCCCCGCATGCACATGCGACGCTGCCAAGCACATCAAAAAACCTGCCAAAGAAAGGACTATCCGATTCATTTATTCTACCACCTACGCTCAGACTTGGCGGTTATGCTGAATAAATAGTTAACGGGTGTCCTGACCCTAGCCATGGAGGTACGTGCGCGGTATTGGGGACACAACAAGAGGACCTGATATGAGCGATTTGATCGAACTGGAACGGCTGATAAAAGCCGACAGTGCGGAGCGCGGGCAAGCGGTTAGCAAGCTTGGCTATTTCTGTGCGCCGTTCAGGCCGGTACGCGGGCCTTTGGCGAACAAGGTAATCAAGGTGTACCGCGGTTTGCGCAACGTGGCAGAGTTGGAGCGCCTTGCGCAATGCCACAGCGATTATGTAGCGGCGTTGGAATTGACGGGGGTCGATTTGCCTGCGACCGAGTTTCATTTGCTAGATATCGACGGCACAACTGTTCCGGTGATCGTGCAAGAGGCCTTGCCTAGCGACAGTATGATGCGCCCGCAAATCATTGCCGCAGAACTTGAACAAGCGGTCGAAATGATGGAAGCCGCAGGGCAGGTGATCGCAACCTTTTGGAACAATGCTGATAAAGTCGAGGGGCGCGTTGGTTTTCACCCCTCCATCCGCAACTTTGCCTACCTCGATGGCAAAGCGCTGTTCTTTGATACCTTCCCGCCGCTGATCCATTATTCACGTGATGAAATGGGAAAGATGCTACTAACCTATTCGGACAAGCGGCTGATGCGTTGGGTTGGCCCCTTTATTCAGGGCCGTGTGACGGGTATTCAGGATGAATGGTATTCCGCACCTGAAACGCTAGTTGGGCTTGTTGGAAGTGCGTGTCGCCTGCGTCCCGATGATAGCGTGCGTTTCTTGGAGTGGGGACAGGATTTCGCACGCCGCGCCATGCCGCGCTGGGCCGAAGAGGCGATCCCCGAAATGAAAGCCCCGCCGAAATTGCCTGCCTATTGGACCGGCTTTCGCAAAGTGCTGGGCCTGCAAGGAGAACCAAATGTTTAAGATCATCACCTCATGCGCCGCGATACTTGCACTGGCGGGCTGTGTGTCTGCGCCCAAATCCAGCGGCTCAAACAGCGTAAGCGCCGGCCCCGAGACTTGTTCGAAGTCTGAGTTTGCATCGTTGATGGGCACGCAGATCAATGATGCCGCGCTGCCGCTCACATTGACCTACCGCGTTGTCTGGCCGGACGATCTAGTCACAACGGATTTCGTCGAGGACCGTTTGGAGATCGCTGTGGATGGATCGGGTATCGTAACGGGTTTGCGCTGCGGTTAAGACAGGGCAGCGCCCGGCTTGCAGTTTTTGAAGTTTTCGACAGGGGTGTAAGCACCGTTGAGATCAATTTCGCGGAAGGTTTCATCCAAAAGCACTTGTGCAACCTGATTGTCTTGCAAGCCTTTCAGAACATTGCCGAACCCTGCATCTGACACGGACAGGGTTTGTCCATCTATTTGGTGCCATGTCGTTTGGATGAACGGGCCGTTCGGGGCAAAACGGATCGCAAAGACCTCGGCGTTTTGCCAGCCCTCAAGATGCGACAGGTGAAGCGCATACAGCTCACCGTCAAATGTGAGTTTCAGCCCGGTATCTGAGCTTCGATCGGTAACCGTGCAGATGGGCGATATGGAAAACTCCCAAGCGAGGGCAGGGCTGCTAGTGAGCCCCACAATCACCAAGGCTGCGCACAGAAGCCCGCGCATTTAACGCCTCCGCCTTGGCTTCACACCGCCGCGCTGACCGGGGCGACCCGCAGTTGAACGCCCTGCCGCTTTTTGCGCATCGCTGACCGCCTCTTCAATCACCGACTGGCGCGCCAATGGGTCATCAGACACTGCCAAATCAACTGCTTCCAAGCGCTTTACCTCATCGCGCAGGCGCGCAGCTTCTTCAAACTCTAGGTTCTCCGCAGCTTTGCGCATATCGACCCGCAAGCCATCCAGCACGGCCTGCAAATTCGCACCCGCCAAAGGTTTGTCGATCTTAGCGGTGACGCGGTTCATGTCCACGTCGCCCTTGTAGAGACCCGCAAGCACGTCTTCGACGTTCTTTTTCACCGTCGCAGGTGTGATGCCGTGCTCAAGGTTATAGGCTTCCTGCTTGGCGCGGCGGCGATCTGTTTCGCCCAACGCGCGTTCCATGGAGCCTGTAATCTTATCCGCATACATGATCACGCGACCTTCGGCGTTACGCGCGGCGCGGCCAATGGTTTGGATCAGCGAAGTTTCAGAGCGCAAAAAGCCCTCTTTATCTGCGTCGAGAATAGCAACCAAGCCGCACTCTGGAATATCAAGACCCTCGCGCAAAAGGTTAATGCCGATCAGCACATCAAACGCCCCAAGACGCAAATCGCGCAGGATTTCGATACGCTCGATCGTATCGATATCGCTATGCATGTAGCGCACTTTGATGCCCTGTTCGTGCATGTATTCGGTCAGGTCTTCCGACATGCGCTTGGTCAGTGTCGTCACTAGCGTACGGAAACCGTCCGCAGTGACTTTGCGCACCTCATCCAATAAATCATCGACTTGCGTATCGACGGGACGGATTTCGACCTTGGGGTCCAGCAAACCCGTGGGGCGAATGATCTGTTCTGTAAAAACACCGCCCGTCGCTTCCAGCTCCCACTTAGAGGGGGTCGCACTTACGAAGACAGATTGCGGACGCATTGCGTCCCATTCCTCGAACTTCAGCGGACGGTTGTCCATGCAAGAGGGCAGGCGGAAGCCGTGCTCGGCCAGCGTGAATTTACGACGATAGTCACCCTTATACATACCACCGATTTGCGGCACGGAGACATGGGATTCATCGGCAAACACAATCGCATTGTCGGGGATGAATTCGAATAAAGTGGGGGGCGGCTCCCCCGGTGCGCGGCCCGTTAAGTAGCGCGAATAGTTCTCAATTCCGTTGCACACGCCTGTTGCTTCCAGCATTTCGATGTCAAAATTTGTGCGCTGCTCAAGGCGTTGGGCCTCCAGCAATTTTCCTTCTGCCACCAGTTGATCAAGCCGCATACGCAGCTCTTGTTTAATCTTTTGAACCGCTTGGTTCATTGTCGGTTTCGGCGTCACATAATGCGAATTCGCATAAACCCGCACACGGTCCTTCGTGTCTTTCTTCTCACCCGTGAGGGGGTCAAATTCGACGATGCTTTCCAGCTCGTCGCCGAAGAACGAAAATTTCCATGCGCGATCTTCAAGGTGGGCCGGAAAAATCTCCAGGCTATCGCCGCGCACACGGAATGATCCACGCGCAAAGGCCGCATCATTGCGTTTGTATTGCTGTGCGACCAAATCCTGCATTACGCTGCGCTGGTCGTAATTCTTACCAACCTCTAGGTCCTGCGTCATCGCGCCGTAGGTTTCGACAGACCCGATACCATAAATGCACGAGACAGAGGCGATGATGATCACGTCATCCCGCTCCAACAGCGCGCGGGTGGCAGAGTGGCGCATCCGGTCAATCTGCTCGTTGATCTGGCTTTCCTTCTCGATGAAGGTGTCAGAGCGCGCGACATAAGCTTCGGGTTGATAGTAATCATAAAAGCTGACGAAGTATTCGACAGCATTTTCTGGAAAGAACCCTTTGAATTCGCCGAACAATTGTGCGGCGAGGGTCTTGTTGGGGGCAAGGATAATCGCGGGACGCTGAGTCTGCTGGATCATTTTCGCCATGGTAAAGGTCTTTCCCGTACCCGTCGCGCCCAAGAGCACCTGATCGCGTTCGCCTGCATCAATGCCCTCGCACAGCTCCTTGATGGCGGTGGGTTGATCGCCCGCTGGCTCAAACTCTGATTTCAGTTCAAACGCGATGCCGCCTTCGAGCTTGAGGCGCTCGCGCACATCGCCTTTGGGGGCATTCAATAGGGTATCGGATCCGTCATTGTGAACAAAAGACATGCGCTGCTCGCTCATTTGAGATTTGATTATAAGAGATGATCTCTTTTTGTTCTAATTCAAGAGCACATACCAGCCATTCAGGCGTTAATCCGCGATAAATGACAAAATGATATTGCCATCATCCCCAATGAGAAGTGCTTCGCCTGCGATTTCATCAGGCTGTAATGCGTTCTCGCTTGTCCGCGCAATGCCATAGAACTGACCTTCAACTTGAGCCGTCGTGTTCGCCCCTGTAATGGCAACTTCGGTGCCGTTGTTACTAGGGCGCATATCCGTTCCAGAAAAGCTCGTGCCGGAGATTATGAAACGGTCCATGTCGATGCGATCAAACGCGGGATTAGCAACCGTTTCCCGGGTGAAAGGGTTTTGTGCGGTGCGCACTTCCATATAGCCTTGCATCTGCCGACCCTCGAAATCCACATCGGCACTGAATGTCCCAACGCCTGCAAACCCGGTCCCTGTTTGTGTCGTGTAGGCGTAGACTGAATCGCCTGAATAACTTGCCAGACCAGTTGTGGGCATGTCCTCATCACGGGTAGCAATACCGATTGCACCGACCGCCGTGTAGGTGTCGGCATCAACCGTGTAGCTGGTTGAGTAGAGCGAGGCATACTCGTACTGCCCGTTTGGGTTGACCAAACGAAGCGTTACCCCTTCGTTTTCGGCCTCGCCATTGGCGTCAAACCCGTTCTCATCAGCGAGCTTGTAGAGGCCATCATCAATGACAAGTTTTCCACCATTGTGGCGCACACGCCCTGTGGCGTTCCGTAGCTGCGCGTTTCCTGTACGCGCGGTCACTGTTGCACCGCGCAACTGGCTGATTGTGTTGCTGGAGCTGCCGATCAAAGGCTCATAACTGGGTAGGTTGGGCACGGTCTGCTCTGGGGGCGTCGCTTCCCTGTCAGTGTCACCTCGGTCGTTTGGCAGGTTGTCTTCAGGGGTGATGCCTTCATTCGACGCGCAGGCGCTTAGGCAGACAAGAAGTAACACAACAGAAAACTTGAGGCTCACAATGGACTTCCTTTGCAACTCTTCGTTCGGATACCGGAATAGATGATTGAACTCAAATTAACCTTTCGCAAAACAGTGTTTCCAAATCTTCGATGTGCTGAAGGGCTCGCCATGAATCGCTATAAATTGTTTGCAATCAAAAGCCCGTACCACTTGCGAAACAAGGCGGTTTCCGCGATATAGAGGTCAATTCGAATGTTTGACTTAGGGCCCTCAGATGCGCGCACGTATTTTCCAACCGTCCAAAACCGCCATGTCTTCCGGCACGGCAAAAACGCATCTTTGGGTCTTGGAACATGCCCCTGCGAGTGCGCGTCAGGTTGATCCTTTGATGGGCTGGACATCGTCTGATGACACGCAAGCGCAGGTAAGACTGCGCTTTGAGAGCAAAGAAGCAGCGCTGGCCTATGCAGAAGCCAACGGCATTGATGCCTCCGTGCGTGAGCCGAATAAGCGCAAAGCCAACATCCGCAAGGGTGGCTACGCAGAGAATTTCGCGACAGACCGTCGGGGTGCTTGGACGCACTAACGTCCGGCAGACTCCTTGTATCAGCGATCGAAACCCGCCAGTTGAGCGGGTTTTTTGTTCGCATTGTATTGCCTAGAACGACGAAAGGCCTCCCGAAGGAGGCCTTGTCATACTAACGGGGTAAGTTAGTCCAATTGGAGCGGGCGAGGCGATTCGAACGCCCGACCTAAACCTTGGCAAGGTTTCGCTCTACCCCTGAGCTACGCCCGCATCCGTTTGGTAATGGCTATTTAGGCCTGTGATCCGACACCCGCAAGAGGAAATATCGCTCTCATGTCACTTTTTTCAAACGGAGCAATATTTCCCTTAAAACAGGGTGTATAACAAAAGCCCGAGCGCGCTGAGCAAGATAATCGTTAGGGTTAAGATCATCCCAAAGACAGGTCCGATCATCACAGGGGGTGGGGCAGAAAAGCCCCAAGCATGTAGCGCGCGCCCAATCACCAGCAACAGCCCCAACAAATGCACTGCAAGCGCCGGTGCGCCAGAAAACTCAACCAGTGCCAACAAGATCACCCCGAATGGAGCGTGCTCGATGAAATTGCCCTGCGCGCGCATTCGCTTGAGGAGGCTGGTTTTGCCGTTGTGCCCCATCGAAATCTTGTTGCCACGGCGATAGACAATTACGCGGAGACTGAGCCACAAGAAGACAAACCTCAAAAGCGCAGCATAAAGCGATGTGATTTCTTACATAAGGCCTCCAATAGAAAACGCCCCACCAGAAATGGCAGGGCGCTTTTCATCTTTCTAGCTAAACTCTGGAGTTTGAGGCAGCGCCTCAACCCTTGCGCGTCAGCGCATATCAAGCGCGTGCGCAAGCACGCTCATTCCAGCTCGATCAACAAGTCCTTTGCATCGATCTGAGCGCCTGCTTGCACATGCACCGCCTTGATCACCGCGTCGCGCTCGGCGTGGATGCCGGTTTCCATCTTCATCGCTTCAATCGTGAGTAAGAGATCACCCGCCGCGACTTTGGCCCCGACAGTTGCCGCAACAGACGCCACGACACCCGGCATCGGTGCGCCAATGTGGTTTTCGTCTGCGGGATCGGCTTTGGGCCGTGCGGCTGTTGCTGCTTTGACCGTTCGGTTAGGCACACGAATAACACGGGGTTGACCGTTGAGTTCGAAGAACACTTTCACATCGCCATCATCCAGCGTTTCACCAATGGCTTGCAGGCGGATTTCCAGCGTTTTGCCTGGATCAATCTCAGCTGAAATCTCCTCAGTCGGCTCCATCCCATAAAAGAACGTGCGCGTCGGCAGGACTCGCACAGGGCCATAGGTGCGATGGCGGCCCATGTAATCAAGGAACACCTTCGGATACATCAAATAGCCATTGAGATCCTCATCATCACTCTCACGCCCCTCAAGCAGGTCGCTGAGCTTCGCGCGTTCTGCGTCCAAATCGACAGGTGCAAGTGACTTGCCCGGGCGCTCAACATTGGGCGTATCACCCTTCAGAACTTTCGCGACAATCCCATCTGGGAAGCCACCGGGAGGCTGGCCCAAATTGCCTCGCATCATATCAACTACGCTGTCGGGGAAGGCCACGTCATTCTCGGGGTTTTCCACGTCAGATCGACTTAGACCTTGGCTGACCATCATCAACGCCATGTCGCCGACAACCTTGGAACTTGGCGTCACCTTAACGATATCGCCGAACATGTCGTTCACGTCCGAATAGGTGCGCGCGACCTCTGGCCAACGTTCCTCTAGTCCAAGCGAGCGTGCTTGCGCCTTAAGGTTGGTGAACTGACCGCCGGGCATTTCGTGCAAATATACCTCAGAAGAAGGAGCCTGCTGACCTGTCTCGAAGGCAGCATATTGCGCGCGTACCTGTTCCCAATAATCCGAAATCCGGCGTACCGATCCGATGTCGATGCCCGTGTCGCGTTCAGTGTGACGCAGGGATTCGACCACTGTGCCCAACGTCGCTTGGCTGGTGTTGCCTGAGAGCGCGTCCATGGCGCAATCCACTGCGTCCACGCCAGCGTCAGAGGCAGCAAGAATGGTCGCGCAGGCAATGCCCGCTGTGTCATGTGTGTGGAAGTGGATCGGCAGGCCAACCTCATCTTTTAAAGCCTTCACCAAGACCCGCGCAGAGGCTGGTTTCAGCAAACCCGCCATATCCTTTAGACCCAAGACATGCGCGCCAGCATCGCGCAGCTCTTTGCCCATTTGCACATAGTATTTCAGATCATATTTAGCGCGATCTGCGTTCAAGATGTCACCGGTGTAGCAAATCGTGCCTTCGCAGACTTTGTTGGCCTCGATCACCGCATCCATCGCGACGCGCATGTTTTCGGTCCAGTTGAGGCTGTCGAATACGCGGAACACATCGACGCCCGTTTGTGCCGCTTGGCGCACAAATTCCTTCACTACATTGTCCGGATAGTTGGTGTATCCGACCCCGTTGGCGGAGCGCAGCAACATCTGTGTCATCACATTTGGCATCGCCGCGCGGATGTCACGTAGACGCTGCCATGGGCATTCTTGCAAAAAGCGATAGGCCACATCAAAAGTCGCGCCACCCCAGCATTCAACCGAGAAAAGCTGCGACATTTCAGAGGCATAGGTTGGTGCCACGCGGATCATATCGATGGAGCGCATGCGCGTCGCGAGCAAGCTTTGATGGCCATCGCGCATCGTTGTGTCTGTCAAAAGAAGCTGCTTTTGCGCACTCATCCAGTCCGCAACCGCTTGCGGCCCCTTGTCCTCTAGCAGATTGCGCGTGCCATATGGCGCGACTTCACCCTTGAAGTCTGGTGCGCGCGGAGTTTTGAGGTCGCTCGCAGGCAAGGGCCGTCCAGCGGTTTCGGGATGGCCGTTGACACTGATATCAGCGATATAAATCAGGATTTTCGTCGCGCGGTCCCGACGTTTTTTAAAATCAAACAGATCGTCTGTGTTGTCGATGAAGGTCGTCGTGTACTCGTTGCTGAGGAATGTGGGGTGTTTCAGCAGGTTCTCAACGAAGGCGATATTGGTGCTGACGCCGCGAATACGAAACTCGCGCAGCGCGCGGTCCATGCGGGCAATCGCAGCCTCAGGCGTTTGTGCGTGGGCGGTTACTTTCATCAACAGGCTGTCATAATAGCGTGTGATGACACCACCGGAATAGGCGGTGCCGCCATCAAGGCGAATGCCCATACCCTGCGCTTCACGGAATGCTGTGATGCGGCCATAGTCGGGGATGAAATTATTGAGGGGATCTTCCGTTGTGATCCGTGTTTGCAGCGCGTGACCGTTTAGGCGAACATCATCTTGGGATGCCTTGCCCGTGGCTTCGGCAATCGTTTTGCCCTCGGCAATTTTGATCTGCGCCTGCACGATGTCGATGCCTGTGACTTCTTCTGTCACCGTGTGCTCAACCTGCACGCGCGGGTTCACTTCGATAAAGTAGAACTTTCCGCTGTCCATATCCATCAAAAATTCGACGGTGCCCGCGCATTCATAATTCACATGTGCGCAAATCTTGCGGCCGAGATCGCAAATCTCTGTGCGCTGTTCTTCGCTGAGGTAGGGTGCAGGCGCGCGCTCTACCACTTTTTGATTACGCCGCTGAACGGAGCAATCACGCTCAAACAGGTGATACATGCCACCTTGGCTATCACCGAGGATTTGCACCTCAACGTGCCGTGCGCGTACGATCATCTTTTCGAGATAGCCCTCGTCATTGCCAAACGCCGCTTCCGCCTCACGGCGCCCTTCGAGCACCTTCTCTTCGACTTCATCCTCGGAGTAGATCGGACGCATGCCACGACCGCCGCCGCCCCATGATGCTTTCAGCATCAAAGGATAGCCAACTTCGCCTGCCTCACGCTTGACCGCATCCATATCATTGCCCAGCACTTCAGTTGCGGGCACGACAGGCACGCCCGCGTCCATCGCGACGCGGCGCGCAGAGGCTTTATCACCCAGCGCGCGCATGGTGGCGGCTTTGGGTCCGATAAAGGTAATGCCATTGGCGTCGCAAGCGTCTACGAAATCGGGGTTTTCTGACAGCAAGCCGTAGCCTGGATGGATCGCATCTGCGCCGCAGTCTTTGGCGACGCGAATGATTTCTTCGATCGAGAGATAGGCTGCGACCGGCCCCATGCCTTCGCCAATGCGGTAGGCTTCATCGGCCTTAAAGCGGTGCAGGCCCAACTTATCCTCTTCCGCGTACACGGCGACGGTTTTCTTCCCCAATTCATTGGCCGCGCGCATGATGCGGATGGCGATCTCGCCGCGATTGGCAATGAGGATTTTGTTGAATTCAGTCATGTCAGGCTTCCCGAGAGTATATGTTACGCGTTGTGTACAGGCTAAGTGAGGGGTGCGGTATTCGTAGTATTGGGTGTTTTGCGCTAACAGGAATTTATGGTAGCGCTAAGGGTTCATGTCAGCTGGCCCGTTTCTACTGAGTTGTGGGAGAATCGTTTGAGGCGCGTCGTGTAACTGAGTCAGTCCTAATTGCCCCATATTCGCGCGCAGATCAGATGCGAGCATATCTGCCAAATGCGCAGGGCCTTGCTCGCCAAGTGCGCCAAGTGCGTAATGCCAAGCGCGCCCGAGCATCACAAAATCTGCACCAAGCGCGTAGGCGCGCAGGATATCCAACCCGCCCTCAATCCCGCTATCCATGATCAGCGGCAGCTTCGTCGCGGCGCGGATCTTGGGGAGGACTTCAATCGGGGCAGGGGCCGCATCAAACTGACGACCCGCATGGTTGGAAAGCCAAAGCGCATCAATCCCTGTCGCTTCAGATTTGGTGACATCGCGCACATCCAATACACCCTTGAGGATGAGCTTTCCGTCCCAATTGTCGCGCAGCCAGTGCACGTATTCCCAATCGGGCGAGGTGCGCAGAAGATAGCCGATATGTGCCGTGCTAGAGCGTTCTTCGCCTGCGTCTTTTACTTGATCAATGTACTTATCCAATGTGCGCATGCGTGGCATTCCAAGACGCGCGGTGCCAAGCGCCCAAGCTGGACATAGCGCGATTTGGGCCAGTAAGCGTGGGGTGATCTTGGGCGGTTGACGTAGCCCGCCGCGAATTTGGCGTTCACGACGGGACGCAACAGGGACATCAACCGTCAGCACCAAAGTGTGAAATCCGTTCGCTTTGACGCGCTCTAACATATCACGGCGAATTCCTTCGTCGCGGGGCGGATAGAGCTGGAACCATCCATGTTGCCCAAGGCTTGGCGCGATATCTTCGGGGGTGCGCGTTGCCACAGTCGATAGGGTATAAGGAATGTCAAGCGTCGCGGCCTTGCTTGCGAGGATCGTTTCCGCATTCGGCCAGATCAGACCCGACATGCCAAGCGGCGCAATCCCGAACGGCAGCGGCAGCGTGTGACCCAGAAAATCAACTGATAGATCTGGTGTGATCTCCCCATGCAAGACGGAAGGCATCATCAGCACCTCATCAAGCTTTGTTCGATTGCGCGCCTTACTCGCTTCGAGCCCCGTGGCGCTGTCGAGGTATTCCCACACGAAATGCGGGATGCGGCGTTTGGCGGCGCGGTGCAGATCCGCGAGGGCAGGGTAGGGCGCGTGTAAATCCATACTCGTAGTTTTCGCTGCAATGCGGCATTTGTCTAGCAAAAGAATGCGGAACAGATCAAGAACCTCTCTTTTCCTATCGGCTTTTGCGCGCTAGAGTTACGCTCATGAGCAATTTTGACGAAATGGACGCCTTTGAAGGCGCCTCCACGCCCCTCTCCCAACGCGCGATGTCTGCGCGGCCGATGCCGTATTTAGATGGGCTGAATCCCGCGCAACGCGAAGCAGTGGAAACACTGGACGGTCCAGTTTTGATGTTGGCGGGTGCGGGTACAGGCAAAACCAAAGCACTGACCGCGCGCATTGTTCATCTGATGAACGCGGCCAAAGCGCGTCCCAACGAGATTCTGGCGGTCACCTTCACCAACAAAGCTGCGCGCGAGATGAAAAATCGCGTGGGCGGTATGCTTGGTCAATCGATCGAGGGGATGCCGTGGCTTGGCACTTTCCATGCGATTTGTGTGAAGCTGCTGCGCCGACACGCGGAATTGGTGGGGCTTAAGAGCAATTTCACGATCCTTGATACAGATGATCAGATTCGCCTCCTGAAACAGCTTTTGCGCGCTGAAAGCATAGACGATAAACGCTGGCCTGCGCGTATGCTTGCGGGCTTTATTGATGGCTGGAAAAACCGAGCGTTGACACCCGAAAAGGTGCCAAGTGCAGATGCAGGTGCGTTCAACAATCGTGGCACCGAGTTCTACGCGATGTATCAAAAGCGTCTTTTGGAACTCAACGCCGTGGATTTCGGCGATCTGCTGCTGCATGTTGTGACGATTTTCCAGACACATGACGATGTGCTCAATCAATACCAACGCTGGTTCCGCTATATTCTGGTGGACGAGTATCAGGACACGAACGTCGCACAGTATCTCTGGCTGCGCTTGCTCGCGGGCGGGCACAAGAACATCTGCTGCGTTGGGGATGACGATCAATCCATCTACGGTTGGCGCGGGGCGGAAGTGGGCAATATCTTACGCTTTGAGAAGGATTTTCCGGGCGCAAAGGTAGTCCGGCTAGAGCAAAACTACCGCTCCACCCCGCATATATTAGCGGCTGCCTCTAATGTAATTGCTGGCAATGAAGGCCGGCTCGGTAAGGATCTGTGGACTGCCTCGGAAGAGGGCGAAAAAGTCCGTCTGATCGGTCATTGGGACGGTGAGGAAGAGGCGCGCTGGATTGGCGAAGAACTGGAAGCGATGCAATCGGGCACGCGCGGTATGAACCCGATTTCGCTGAATGATATGGCTATTCTTGTGCGTGCGTCCCATCAAATGCGTGCGTTTGAGGATCGTTTTTTGACCATAGGTTTGCCCTACCGCGTCATCGGTGGTCCACGCTTTTACGAGCGCATGGAAATCCGCGATGCCATGGCCTATTTTCGTATTGTGACCTCGCCTGACGATGATCTAGCATTCGAGCGTATCGTGAACACGCCAAAACGTGGCCTTGGAGATAAAGCACAGCAGAAAATTCAGATGGCCGCGCGCGCAAATGGCGTCAGCCTTGTCGAGGGTGCGCGGATCGTTGTGGAGAACAAAGCGATTGGTGGTAAGGGCGGTGCGGAGCTTGCTAAACTGGTCGATGGTCTCGATCGCTGGGCGGCCCTGACGCGCGGGCCACGGGTTGCGACGATCATTGACGATGATGCGGTGTTGGATGATGGTCCGCAAATGTCGGAGCCGGAGTTTGGCCCCCCTGAAATGAGCCATGTAGAATTGGCGCAGGTGATCCTCGATGAAAGCGGCTACACCGCGCATTGGCAGAACGACAAAACCCCCGAAGGACCGGGGCGCTTGGAAAACCTTAAGGAATTGGTAAAAGCGCTGGAGCAATTTGAAAACCTGCAAGGGTTTTTGGAGCACGTCAGCCTGATCATGGACAACACTCAAGAGGACGAAGCTGCTAAAGTCTCGATCATGACGTTGCACGGAGCCAAGGGTCTTGAATTCCCTGCGGTGTTCTTGCCCGGATGGGAGGACGGTTTGTTTCCCTCTCAACGCTCCATGGATGAAAGCGGTCTCAAAGGTCTCGAGGAAGAGCGCCGTCTTGCCTATGTGGGCATCACCCGCGCTGAGGATATTTGCACGATTTCCTTTACGGCCAATCGCATGGTCTTTGGCCAATGGCAAAGCCAATTGCCTTCGCGTTTTATCGATGAATTGCCAGAGGATCACGTTGAGGTGCTGACCCCGCCGGGCCTTTATGGTGGTAACTACGGCGCGGCTGGCATGGGCATGGGAGGCAGTGGTCAAAGTGATCTCGAAAAGCGCGTTCAGGACGCGAATGTCTATAATTCGCCTGGCTGGAAACGCCTACAAGCCCGCAAAGATAACCGCCCAATGACCCAACCCGCAGAGAGCAAGAACATCACAATCGACATGACGGCTGTGTCGAGTTTTTCAATGGGCGAGCGCGTATTTCACCAGAAGTTTGGCTATGGTGCGGTGATCGGAATTGAGGGCGACAAGCTTGAGATTGAATTCGAGAAAGCGGGCACGAAAAAGGTCGTCTCGCGCTTTGTGGCAGCGGCAGATGCGGCGGATGATATTCCATTTTAGGAGGATCTTTTTATGAGCGGTGAGCACGACCTCCAAACACTTTTATGCGGCATGTCTGCACAGCTTGTTGAGGGAGTTTACGTTTTCGTGACGATCCCCGAGGGAGCGATGCCGCAAGATCTAACGCCTCGGATGATTTTTCGCGAATCCGAAGGTGTCACTTTGATTGTCTTACGGGACGAAGCCGTGGCGCATCGCTTGCCGCATGAGTTTCCGAGCCGTATGATCACCCTCAACGTGCATTCCTCGTTGGATGCGGTTGGGTTTATCGCCTTGATCGCAACAAAGCTTGCGGCAGCTGGTATGGGGGTCAATCCAGTGGCAGGATTTTTTCACGATCACATCTTTATTCCCGAAGCTCGAGCAGAGGATGCGATGAATTTGCTTCAAGACCTTGCCGATCAAGGCTCTGAAACCGCAAATTTTTAAGCTAATGCACAATTCGAAATGTGTGCAATTGCAACACTTCAGCTTGGGCTAACGGCCATGCGACTTTGAAAGTCGTATATTTTCTGTTACCTCCAAGGGATCGTGCCACAGAGAGTGCGAAGTTTTTAAGTGCATCGTCACTTCTAACAGGCAGAAAATCGAGCGGTTTCCTGCTAAACATTTTTGTCAACGCGTCCTTTACGACGTGATGGTGTGCGTCATTTTGAACAGCTAAAGGTGATTTGATGAGCGCTTTTTCAACGACTCTAAAACAACGTGAAGCGCAGTTTTCGGACAGGCTTAGATCTGAACACAGCACCGCGCCCAAAGCGCGCGATGTGCTCACGGTCGAGGATGATCTGGGAACAGGCGCTGTCGCTTTTCAATTGTCCATGAAGGGCAAGCGATTACTATTTCGCGCGCTTGATCTTGAGCGCAAAGCAAAATTGCGCGCGGCTGACAAGTAGGGGCACGCCATGGCAACCTACACCGTAGAAGCGTTTCGTTGGTCTGGCACGGGCTACAACGCGCTTTATAACACGTCCTATACGGCCGTTTTGGACGACAATGACGGCAGCTTTCAGGGTGGCAGTGACGCGAGTGAAACTGTTGCGATCAACGGCGGTGCCGCGGGATCCACGAACAGCCTGCCTTATGCGATCAATGTGAGTTTTACCGACACCTTGGGCAATCCCCATGTGGAACCCTTCTTCTTTTTCAACACCAGTGCAGCGCCGACTGGGTGGTATTTTGTGCCTGCGCCTGGATCGGCCTTCACGGTTGGCGCGACCCTTGGCAGCTATCAAAGTCACACAACAGGTTGGACTTATTCCTCGGTTGTGTGCTTTGCAGAAGGGACGATGATCGAAACGGATCAGGGGCCGTGCCTGGTTGAACGGCTGGAACCTGACGCGCGCATAGCTTTGGCGGGCGGCGGATTCGTGTCTTTGCGGTTGAACCTTCTCAGTGCGGTGAGTGCAGCGCAGATGCAGGAATTTGAAACGCTGCGCCCTGTAATGGTGCGCGCAGGTGCGCTTGGGGGAGGGCTCCCTTTGCGGGATTTGCGAGTGTCGCGCCAGCATAGAATGCAAGTCAGCTCAGCGATTACAGAGCGTATGTTCGGGTCATCAGACGTGTTGGTCGCGGCCATCAGATTGACCGAGCTTCCGGGCATTTATGTTGAGGATCATCAAGATGCGCTGAATTATCATCATTTAGTGTTTGATCATCATCAGGTGGTCCTGGCCGAGGGTGCGCCCGCCGAAAGTTTTTATACGGGACGCGACGCAATTGCAGCGCTCAATCCCGATGCGCGTGGTGAAATTCTGACGCTGTTCCCGCAACTCGCGCGCAAAGCGCGCAAGATGCGCCCCGCTATTCCGATTCCCGAAAGGGTGCAGCAAAAACAACTGATCGCGCGTCATCTACGCAATGAAAAGCCGCTTTTAAGCGCGCTTGCGCCGCATGACGCCCTTGTGCCGCGCGCCACTCTTTAAGTAAGCTCATCCCATCAAGGTGCTGCCTCGTCAAACAGGTGGAGAATTGGGAAGCTGGTGGAAATCCGGCGCTGCCCCCGCAACGGTGTGGGCGAGAGATTTAGCAAGACCACTGAGGCGTTTAGCCTTGGGAAGGTGCTTTATCATGGTTCGATGCGACCACTCGCTCCAAGCCCGGAAACCAGCCTTGTTACGAAGTCGAAACCGCGGGTGGCGGAGCAGGCGAGAGATGCGCCGCTTGTTTGCTTTGCCCATCTTCTCATCTGCACAGGCACCCGTTCACATACACAAGAACCACGGGGCGTGGGTAAGGAGACAAGATGAGTGCAACACAGATTTTCCATGCATTGCAGGAGTTTGATGGTGGCAGAGCTGCGTCATGCGAGGCCGCGAAAGCAGGCTTTCTAGAGTGGGCGATGGGATTAGGGCTAGAGACGGATGCAGCGTGTGAAGCGCAACGCGCCCTGTTGCATATCGAGGCTTTACCAGAAGATGGGCAAGCCGCACAGCTATTCCTTGAACATCTAAAGTGCGCGAGCCGCGTGTTGCCGCATCCCAAACGTCGCGGCGGTGCTAAAGCGCGACGGCGTATGTTGCACTAACTTTGCACAAATCCGAGGCTTGGTACCGACCAACTCGCGTCGCCTTTGAATGATCTCCGACGGTTCCACGCGCTAGGCTCTGTGCAGACTAAAGTGAGATCATATCATGCTAAATGAGGGCAAACAGTGGAGTATTACTCTGCAAAACCGCGTGCAAGAGCTGGGTATTAACCATGCAGTTTTCACATCTGATCGCTCCATCGCCTATCTTGCGGGATTCTGGGGCTTTTGGCATCGAGTTTGGTCGCCCTTCCATGCTTTTGGTGCGCGCGGAGGGCGATCCGATTGTGATCACACCCTTGATGGAAAGCGAAAGGGTCGCGGAAATGACTTGGGTGGAGGACATACGCCGCCGCGAAGATGCAGGGCAAAACAGCTGGGCACTCGCGCTGAATGCGTGTTTGCCTGACGCGCAAAAAGAACTTTGCGTTGAACAGATGGAAATCCCCGCCATTGTTCGACACTTCATTGATGACAGGTACCGGGTGAAAAACTGCGCGACATCGGGCCGATCTTGGGGGCGCAGCGCATGATTAAATCCCCGCTTGAGATCGAAGTGATGAAGCAAACAGGTGAGATTGCCGGAGCAATGATGGTCGCCGCACATGGGTCTTTGCGGGTTGGGGTGCATGAATACGAAAGCGCGCTGGCGGTGATTGACGCAGGGACGCGAAAGGCCGCCGGTTTTCTTACGGATTTGGGCTGGGAGCGCTTTGTGTCGCCAATGATCCAAGGCTTACAAATCATGCAAAGTGGGCGCGACACATCCATGGTGCATCGCCGCGCTTCGGTGAAAACTTATGAAAAAGCGGATCCCGCCTATTTCTGTTTTTGCAATATGGCGCAGTTCAAGCAATACAAACTTGGCTTTGATCGCATGTTTCATGTGGCTGACGTCACCGATGATGCAGCAAAGGTGCAAATGGCAGTGTTTGACGCGCAACAAGCCGCGATCAAACCGGGGGTTAAGGCAGAAGATATCGCCGCAGCTGCGAATGAGGTCTATCAGGATCGCGGGTATGAAACGGGATATCGCACGGGACGCTCGATTGGTGTGGCTTACCTCGAAGCACCGGAGTTGAAAGCAGGGGATAAGACTATTCTTCAAGAAGGCATGACCTTTGCCGTTGATGGTGGGATCTCCGTGGATGGGGTAACTGCGGGGCGGATCGGCGAAAGTATTGTGGTGACGGAAACGGGCGCAGACTATCTGACACTATACCCGCGCGAGCTGCTTGTGACGGATCGTTAAAGCATGTGTGATTTTCATTTGGCGCTGGCGCAAGCCCCGTCCGATTTGACCAGCAAATCAGCACGTCTGAAGTGGCTTGAAGCACAATTGCCAGATATTGCGGCGAATGGCACGGATTTGGTTCTTTTGCCTGAATTGTTTGCTTGCGGTTATGGCATTGGTGATCAAATCCATAGCTCGGCAGAGCCGCGTGGGGGCAAAAACGGCGCAAGCTTTGGCACGTTCGGCGCGTCAGTTTAGCGTTGCAATCCACTGAGGTTACGTCGAACGCGATGGCGATATGCTTTATAATAGCGCCAGTTGCATTGGTCCTGATGAGGGCGAGTTGGTTCATCAACGAAAGCTTGCGATTCCTCCGGGATTTGAGCTGGACTATTTTAGTGCGGGACAGGGCTGTAATCTGTCCACCTGCAAAGGCTTCAAGATCGCAACCCTGATTTGCTATGATGACGAATTTGCCGAAACCGTACGTCATGTTGCCGCGCAAGGCGCAGATTTGGTGCTGGTACCGACGGCGCTTGGCGCGGATTGGGATTGGGTCGCAGAAAAGGTGATGCCCACGCGCGCATTTGAGAATGGTATTTTCTTCGCATATGCGAATGGGGTGGAGACGCAGGGTGAAATGACCTTTCTTGGCAAAAGCGTTATCGCTGGTCCGTCAGGAACAGAACCGAGCCGCGCAGGCAGTGATCCAGAAATTCTACATGCTGCGCTTGATTTGCCTTTGGTCGCAAAAGCACAGTCGCGGCTGCCGTATTTGGCTGATCGTGGGTGGCTAAAGCTGGATTGCCAATAGGCCAACTACAAAAACGAAAAAACGACGATGTGTGGGAGGACACATCGCCGTTCTATGTAAGCACGCCGCTCGAAGGGAGGAGAAAGCGTAGTGCTATGAGTGGTCCGTTCTAGACCGTTGTTTTTAGCGGCAGTAAAATGGGAGGACTTTACTGCCGCCATGTTCGGCCAAGCTCTTTTGGGAGGAGTGAGCTGGCCAATTCTTGAATTCTTTAGATCTTGTACGCTGTGTCCAGAGCAAGGCGGCGGATCATTGAGCGGTGAATGCCCAAGTCAGCCAATTCGCGATCTGAAAGTGTATTCAATTCACGTACCGTTGTGTTGTAAACAACGCGCTTTGCGTTTGCTTCTTTGATTCCAGTCCAGAGTGCAGCGATCTTGTCGCCAAATGTGCTGTGAGCGGAGAATGTGTCTGTGAGGAATGCCATGTGCATCATCCTTTTCTTCAGTTTATGTCGGTCGCTCGGCTGTATGCGTTGCTGTTGGATACGGATATGGAGATTATGCTGCGCTTGCACAATGTCCATTTCTTCAATGCTGCTATGCAGCAATTGCATGGGCGACGTAGGGTTAACTAACGGTAATCGTTTGCTTATTTTTTGACCATTTGAATAACTTTCTGATTTCGAAGGTTTTTTCCCATATTTCTCTGTTCGCGCTAGCATTCATCTTGTCAGTCCTGTCGGCACTTGCACTTGCGCTCGCGCGTAAAGCTGCCAGTTATGACAAAACGCAGGTTAGGAGATTGAAATGAGCCAAATAGAGACAGACATTCGCGATGCTTTGGCACGTTTGGCTTTGCCTGATGGTGGCGATTTGATCAGCCGCGATATGATTCGAGCGCTTTCTGTGGACGACGCTACGGTGCGATTTGTGATCGAAGCTCCAAGCCCCGCGATCGCCCAGCAAATGGAACCTTTGCGCAAAGCCGCTGAAACTGCGGTTGCGGCAGTTGTCGGGACGCGCACCGTTAATGCTGCGTTAACTGCGCATGGACCTGCACCTGCAAAACCTGCGCCGCCCAGTTTGAAGATTGGTGGGCATCCCAAACCGCAAGAGGGTGGGCCAGCGCCTGTCTCTGGCGTGGACCGCATTCTCGCGATTGGCTCCGGCAAGGGTGGTGTCGGCAAATCCACGGTATCGTCAAACCTTGCGGTTGCATTGGCGAAGCAAGGCCGCCGTGTCGGCTTGCTCGATGCAGATATATATGGACCATCCCAGCCACGAATGATGGGTGTGAACAAACGTCCTGCTAGCCCTGACGGAAAAACCATCATTCCATTGAAGGCGCATGGCGTCACGATGATGTCGATTGGCCTGATGATGGATCCCGACAAAGCCATCGTGTGGCGTGGTCCCATGCTCATGGGCGCATTGCAGCAAATGCTGGGGCAAGTGGAATGGGGCGAGTTGGATGTGCTCATTGTTGATTTGCCACCGGGCACGGGCGATGTGCAGCTCACGCTTTGCCAGAAAAGTCAGGTCACCGGCGCGATTGTTGTCAGCACGCCTCAAGACGTCGCCCTTCTAGATGCACGCAAAGCGCTGGATATGTTCGCGACGCTAAAGACGCCTGTGTTGGGCCTGATCGAGAACATGTCGATTTTTAAATGTCCTGATTGCGGATCAGAACATGCGATCTTTGGTCAAGGGGGCGTCGCAGCAGAAGCTGAGCGCTTAAAAGTTCCACTACTTGGTGCTTTGCCGATTGACCTTGATACGCGTCTTGCAGGTGATGGCGGTACGCCTATTGCAGCGGGCGAGGGAGATATGGCGCAAGCCTATGCTAAACTTGCTTATGGTTTAATCGAAGGCGGTGTGGCGTAAACGCGATCGCTATATAGAGCCTGCTTCGACCATATAGTTGCACGCGCTGCACATTGCGGCGTCGTCAGAGGCGAGAAATAAGACCATGCGCGCCACGTAAACCGGATCAATCAAATCAGGCAAACACTGGCGTGAGCGATGCGCCTCAAGCGCTTCTGGCGTAGCCCAAAGCTCTTTTTGCCTCTCTGTCATGATCCAGCCGGGCACGACCGTATTGACGCGAATGCGGTGATCGCCAAGATCGCGCGCCATTGTGCGGGTCATTCCGTGAACCGCGGCTTTGGCCGTGGCGTAGGCGGGAAAACCACCACCGGCCTCCCACCATGAATTCGATCCCATATTGATAATTGAGCCACCGCCCGCCGCGATCATCCCTGGCGCAATCGTTTGGATCGCAAAGAACATGTGGCGCAGATTGGTGTTTTGGCGCTCGTCCCAATAGTCTGGCGTAACGTCCCGCCAATCGTGACGATCATCGCGTGCGGCATTGTTCACCAAAACATGTGCTGGCCCTAATTTGTCCGTTAGTGTCGTGAGGGCAGCTTGAAGTGCGGATATATCGCGTAGATCGCTTATTTCGTAGCTGACGTTTTCTAATTTCTCCGCCAGATCCGCGCTTGCGGCGTCATCAAGGTCCAGAAAGCCAACTCGCGCACCCTGAGCGGCAAAGGCTTTCACCATCTCAGCGCCAATGCCCTGCGCGCCACCAGATACGATGACGGTTTTGTTCTTGAGGCTAGGATAGATGGCGAAGTTTGGCATAGGCTGTCCTGTCTTGGGAAAAATGAGTAGCTGGCAGCAGCGTTGCAGGTAGTTTCAGCGAACTCAACATCCAGCTAGGGCAAAAGTGCGTGAAGAGCGGAGGCGCTTTGGGAATTCATGGCACAGGGGATCAAATCACACCTATATTGTGGTGTCGCTACAAAGACCCACCTGCAAATATTGGCGTTGAGGACGATTACACGGTGAATCAGGTGTGATTCGTAGGGCGGGGGCGTGATATTGCATCGAAAATTCGTCCCGAATCGAATTATTATGCATAAAGTTGGGAAAATGTGGGAAAAAAATCAAGAATTACGGTCGATCTACATATAGTAGCCAGGCATTACTTTTTCGCTATCAGTAGATCGTGTTCTTGAAGTGTTCTGTCTAAATATTGTGCGTACAAGTCGCTGAAGGCAACATTTAATAAGCGCTTTCTAATATTTTCTATTGATTACCATCAATTCCCATGTCATCCCTAATGACAGAAGAGGAGAGCGGGTAACACAACAACGGGACGCTAAACGATCCCAGCTAACAAGAACCATTAAGTCAGGTTTCATACAGGCACCCGCCATAATCCTCTCAACCAGATCCGGCGCGCGAGCGAGCAGACATCCCCCCAGGTGGCGCGCGCGATCGGACATTCCCGGCAACGGGACGTCGGCGGATCAAGCAGTGGCAGCAGCTTGATCCGCCTTTAATATTTTTAGGCCTTAGTTTTTGGGCAAGGTTTCGGGGGCAGGGCAAAGGGACGAGTTGGCGTGTCACGCAGATTCAGAGGCGAAAGCCACCATAAGGTGGATACAAAGGGGCGGGTCTCTATCCCAGCCGCTTTTCGTCGTGTAATCGAAGCGGCAGATCCCAATTGGACCGATGGTCTTCCTCCTGAATTGGTCATTGTGTATGGCGATCACCGTCGCAATTACCTTGAGTGTTACACCATGGAAGCGATCGAGGAGGTGGACGCCAAGATCGACGCTCTCCCACGTGGATCTATGCAGCGTAAAATGCTTCAGCGTCTCTTCCATGGCCAATCTTTTCCCACAACGATTGACGAGACTGGTCGCTTGGTTCTTCCCGCGAAGTTGCGTCAAAAAATCGAACTGGATAAAGAAGCCTTCTTTATTGCGGCGGGTGATACTTTCCAGATTTGGAAAACTGAGACTTACGAGGCCGACGAGTTGGCAAAAACCGAAGAGTGGCTTGAAGAGCTGCCCGACGATTTCGATCCGCTCGAGTTTCTTGATAGCGCTCCAACGTCCAGTCCTGCGGAGTGATCCATGACGCAGGCTGCCATTTCTGCCCCTCACATTCCGGTTCTTTTAGGGCCTATCTTAAAAGCGGCTGACCCTATATCTGGCGGTTGGTTGGATGGCACATTCGGGGCAGGTGGCTATACGCGCGCACTTTTGGATGCGGGTGCGGATAGCGTCATTGCGGTAGATCGTGATCCATTAGCCTTTGAAATGGCGCAGCCTTGGGCTGATCAATACGGTGCGCGCTTGATACAGCAACGGGGCGTGTTTTCCGACATGGCCGAGTTCGCTCAGGATTTGGACGGTGTCGTCCTCGACCTTGGGGTCTCCTCGATGCAACTTGATCGGGCGGAGCGTGGCTTTTCCTTCATGCGGGACGGTCCTTTGGACATGCGCATGGGTCAAGAAGGGCAAAGTGCGGCTGACATCGTTAACGATTATGACGCTGAAGAAATTGCTGAAATCCTTTATAATTATGGTGAAGAACGCGCCTCTCGCCGCATTGCGCGCGCGATTGTTGAGCTTCGCGCAGAGACACCTATTACCACGACTTTGCAGCTTGCAGGGTTGATCGAGAAATGTCTGCCCCGCAAGAAACCGGGGCAAAGCCATCCCGCGACACGCAGTTTCCAAGCACTGCGCATTGCGGTGAATGATGAGTACGGCGAGCTTTATCGCGGCCTTATGGCTGCGGAACGCGCTCTTGCGGCAGGTGGTTTGTTGGCCATCGTGACCTTCCATTCCGTGGAAGACCGCATGGCGAAACGTTTCTTGCAATCGCGCGCGGGGACAACGGGTAATGCCAACCGATTTGCGCCCCAACTTGATGTCGAAAAGCCAGCGTTTGAATTGCTTAGTCGTAAAGCCATAACCGCGTCTGAGTTTGAATTAGAAAACAACGTGCGCGCACGTTCCGCGAAGCTGCGTCTCGCACGCCGCACCGATGCGCCTGCGGGTGATATCGCGCCGAAAACGCTTGGCATGCCAATGTTACGAAGGGATCGTTAAATGCGTTCATTGTTATATATTGTGACGGCCCTTGCCGTAATTGGTCTCGCATTCTGGGCTTATCAAGAGAACTATCAAACGCAGGCGGAGGTCGCCAAAACGGAACAAATCAACCGCGAAATCGGCCAAGCGCGCGCGCGTTTGACGGTATTGCGCGCGGAATGGGCTTACTTAAACCGACCTGATCGTTTGCGTGACCTTGCGGATGTGAATTTCGACCGTTTGGGCCTGTCCTCTTTGCGCCCTGATCAATTTGGCAAGGTCGATCAAGTTGCTTTCCCCCGCCCGCCAGAGCCTGAGTTGGTTATCACCAATCCAGTTGACGTCTCTGGCATGAACGGTGGCGAAGACGTGACGCGCGGCGACGGTGTCTTCCCATGATACGCACGCCGCTTCGCCCCCTTGCACGCATTCTGGAAGCGCGTGCCAGTGGTGAAAATCCCGACGCGATCGAGCGTGAAAACCTGCGGATTCGCCACGAACAGATGCGCGACAAAGCTCGCACGCGCGCCGAAGGACGTTTATTGATCCTCTCGGTGATATTCTTTTGCGCGTTTGGCGTCATTGGTGCACGAATGGGCGTGTTGGCCGCGACGGAACCGAGCGAGCCACGCGCGGCGGCAGCGGGCAGCATCATACAAGCGCAACGCGCTGATATCACAGACCGACATGGTCGTATTCTTGCGACGAACTTTGAAACCCACGCGCTTTATGCGCAGCCTTTGCAGATGGTTGACAAAGAGCGTGTTGCGGCTGAATTGGCGGCTATCTTTCCTGATTTGAAGCAGGAGAAACTGCTGAAGGATTTTACGGGTAAGCGTAAGTTCTTGTGGATCAAAAAGAAACTTAGTCCTGAGCAAAAACAAGCGGTGCATAACATTGGCGACCCTGGCCTGTTGTTTGGTCCGCGCGAAATGCGTCTTTACCCCAACGGCAAGCTTGCCGCGCATGTTATGGGTGGTGCAAGTTTCGGGCGTGAGGGCGTACATGCCGCGGAAGTCATCGGTGTTGCTGGCGTTGAAAAATACTTCGACGTTGAGTTGCGCGATCCGGCTCGAAGTGGCGCACCCCTCGCTTTGTCACTTGATCTTACGGTGCAAGCTGCAGCAGAGCGTGTGCTTTATGGTGGTATGAAGCTGATGAACGCCAAAGGTGCTGCGTCGGTTTTGATGGATGTGCACACGGGCGAAATCATCTCGATTGTCAGCCTGCCTGACTTTGACCCCAACGCGCGTCCAAGCCCACTGATTGAAGGCGATGCCTCAGACAGTCCTTTGTTCAATCGTGCCGTGCAGGGGGTGTATGAACTTGGTTCCGCCTACAAGATCTTCACCGCCGCGCAGGCGATGGATCTGAACCTTGTGAACCATCAAACCATGATCGACACAGGCAAGGCTTTGCGCGTCGGTGGGTTCAATATTGGTGAGTTTAAAAAGAAGAATTACGGCGTTTTGAGTGTCGCGGACATCATTGTCAAAAGCTCGAACCGTGGCACGGGTCGTTTGGCGTTGCAGATCGGTGTGAAACGTCAAAAAGAGTTCATGAAGCTGATGGGTTTTATGGATTACACCCCGCTTGAAATCGTTGAGGCAAAAGGTGGCAAGCCGCTTTATCCAGAGCGTTGGACAGATTTGAGCGCGGTTACGATTTCTTATGGCCACGGCATATCGAATTCGCCGCTGCATTTGGCCGCGGGCTATGCTGCGCTGGCAAATGGTGGTACCTATATCAAGCCAACAATCGTCAAACGCACGGGAGCTCCGCAAGGTACACGTGTGATGCGCGAAGACACCGCGCGCTATGCGCGTCAGATGCTGCGTAAAGTGGTGACTGAGGGCACGGCAAGCTTTGGCGAAGTGCAGGGCTATGCGGTGGGCGGCAAAACCGGCACTGCCGATAAACCCAAGCCACGCGGCGGATATTATAAAGACAAGGTCATCGCGACGTTTGCGTCACTTTTCCCCGCGCACAATCCAAAATATGTGCTGGTCGTGACCTTGGATGAGCCGAGCGAAACATCTGGCAAAAAACCGCGCAGAACTGCAGGATGGACCGCTGTTCCGGTCGCCGCAGAGATGATTGGCCGCGTCGCTCCGCTTTTGGGGTTAAGACCAGAGATTGAACCGGGTGAATTGGCTGGTATAACGCTTACATCGAATTAAGGGGTGCGCATACGCGTGAACCGCAAGATGTAGGGGTAGCCCATGGCAGCATCAGTGACTTTGCAACAGCTCGGTTTGACCGCGGCGGAGGGGCGTAATCCCGCCATCACGGGTATTGCGGTGGATAGCCGTGAAGTGCAGGCAGGCTTCTTGTTTGCGGCCTTGCCTGGCTCCAAAGTACATGGTGGTGAGTTCATTCAATACGCTTTGCGCATGGACGCGGGCGCGATCCTCACGGATGCGGTCGGTGCCGAAATCGCAGCGGATGAGCTTGCTAATTCCGATGCTGCCATCATTGTCACCGACGATCCGCGCAGCGCTTTGGCCTTTGCGTCGGCGCTTTATTTTGGTGCGCAGCCACAGATTATGACGGCTGTGACAGGCACCAACGGCAAAACGTCGGTGAGCACATTTGTGCGCCAAATTTGGAACCTTCTGGATCTTGAGGCAGTGAACCTTGGCACCACGGGTGTCGAGGGAAGTCTGCATCTCCCGCTCGCGCACACAACACCGGAACCGATAACACTACATCGCACGCTTGCGACCTTGGTTCACGAAGGGATTTCGCATGCGGCAATGGAAGCCTCGTCCCACGGGTTGGATCAACGTCGTCTTGATGGTGTGAACCTCGCTGCTGCTGGCTTTACCAACTTCACTCAGGACCACCTTGATTATCACGGCACATTTGAGGCGTATTTCGACGCGAAAATGGGCTTGTTTACGCGGGTCTTGCAAGATGATGGCGTGGCTGTCGTCAATCTTGACGATCCCAAAGGGGCAGAGGTGGCGATGATCGCTCAAGCCCATGGGCACGAGTTGATCGGCGTGGGTCGGGACCCCGAAGCAGACCTGTGTTTACTGGGGCAACGCTATGATGGCACGGGGCAGGATCTATTGTTCAAATGGCATGATCGACCTTTCCAAGCGCGGCTCAATTTGATTGGTGGTTTTCAGGCAGAGAATGTTTTGCTCGCCGCTGGTCTCGTTATTGCGTGCGGTGAAGACCCTGCGCGGGTGTTTGACACGCTGGGTGATCTCGAAACGGTGCATGGTCGTATGCAATTGGCCGCGACGCGCACCAATGGCGCTGCGGTTTTCGTGGATTACGCGCATACGCCAGACGCCGTCGAAACCGCGCTGAAAGCAATGCGCCCGCATGTGATGGGGCGGCTTGTCGCCTTGATCGGCGCGGGTGGGGATCGTGATAGGGGCAAACGTCCCTTAATGGGACAAGCGGCCACCGAAAATGCCGATCTGGTGTTTGTGACGGATGACAATCCGCGCTCTGAGGACCCCGCGTTAATTCGGGCTGCCGTGATGGGCGGCGCACCAGAGGCAATCGAGGTTGCAGATCGCGCCGAAGCCATTTTGCGCGCGGTTGACGCACTTGGGCCAGGTGATGCGTTGTTGATCGCGGGGAAAGGCCATGAGACGGGGCAAACCGTCGGCGACACAGTGTTTCCGTTTGATGATTGTGAACAGGCCAGCGTTGCGGTTGCCGCTTTAGAGGGAGATCGCGCATGACACTTTGGATAGCCCCAGACGCGGCGAAAGCCACGGGTGGCAAGGCGGTCGGCGACTGGTCGGTGAGTGGCATTTCCATCGACACACGCAGCATCGAGGTGGGCGATTTATTCGTTGCTTTGAAAGCCGCGCGCGACGGACATGAATTCGTGGCGCAAGCGCTGGCCAAAGGGGCAGGGGCTGCCTTGGTTACCCATGTGCCGGAGGGAGTGGCGAAGGATGCGCCTTTGCTGGTGGTCGAGGATGTGTTGAGTGCACTCGAAGATCTGGGCCGCGCAGGTCGCGCCCGCACAGAGGCACGCGTCGTGGCGATCACAGGCTCTGTCGGAAAGACATCCACCAAAGAAATGCTGCGCGATGTTCTGTCAGCGCAAGGGCGCACGCATGCCTCCGTGGCGAGCTACAACAACCATTGGGGCGTGCCTTTGACCTTGGCGCGTATGCCGCAAGACACTGAATTCGCGGTGATCGAGATTGGCATGAACCACCCTGGTGAAATCGCGCCTTTGGCCAAGATGGCGCGTCCGCATGTGAGCTTAATCACTACAGTCGCCGCTGCGCACCTTGAAGCGTTCGACAACATCGACGGCATTGCCGCTGAAAAAGCTGCCATCATGAACGGTTTGGAGCCTGACGGGGTTGCGATTCTCAACGCCGATATCGAGACCGCGCATGTCTTGAAATCTAAGGCTGAGGCTATGCACATAAACGCAGTTTGGTTTGGCGCATCGGCGGATGAATACTGCCTGGAAACATGCGTGTTACGCGGTAACACCACAGTCGTCGAAGCCAATATTCTGGGCACACCGCTGTTGTTCAAAATACAAAGCGCGGGACAGCATTTTGCGATGAACGGGTTGGGGGCTTTGGCGAGTGCTGAAGCGCTTGGCGCTGACCTCGCGCTCGCGGCGCAATCTATCGCGAAGTGGGTGCCTTTTACGGGACGCGGCGCACGTGAAGTGATCGCGCTTGACCCTGCAGACAGCCGCATGACCCTCGAGCTGATTGATGACGCCTATAACGCAAATCCAACCTCGCTGAGCGCGGCTTTGGATGTGCTCGCCGCAGCTGAGGTGACCCATGATATCGGGCGCGTTTCTAAGGGACGGCGCATTGCATACTTGGGGGATATGAAAGAGTTGGGCGACGATGAAAACGCGATGCACGAAGCCGTCGCACGGCTTTCCTGTATTGAGCATTTGGATATGATCCACTGCGTCGGCCCTTTGATGCGCGGTTGCTATGAGGCTTTGCCCGACGCTAAGCGCGGCCACTGGTTTGAGACGAGCGCTGAGATGGCATCCACAGTGGGGCGCGATCTTGATGCAGGCGATGTGGTGTTGGCAAAAGGGTCTTTGTCGATGGGATTGGCCCGCGTAGTAGACGCTGTTCGCAAATTGGGCCATACGGCCAAGAAAGACGCTATGACTGCGCGTGAAAAGGACGATTTTTAATGTTGTATTGGTTAACAGCCCTCTCTGATGGAGGCGATTTTTTCAACCTCTTTCGCTACATCACCTTTCGCGCGGGCGGTGCGTTTTTGACGGCGCTTATTTTCGGATTTGTGTTTGGCAAACCTTTAATCAATGTGTTGCGCCGCCGTCAAGGCAAGGGCCAACCGATCCGCGATGATGGTCCCGAAGGGCATTTCTTGAAGGCGGGCACGCCCACGATGGGCGGGCTTTTGATTGTGGGGGCTTTGCTAACATCGACGCTGTTGTGGGCACGTTTGGATAATCCGTTCGTTCTTATTTGTCTTTTTGTTACAATGTCTTATGGTGCTATCGGGTTCGCAGATGACTACGCGAAAGTGTCAAGGCAAACCACCGCTGGCGTTTCTGGCAAGATCCGTTTGCTGCTTGGCTTTGCCATCGCCGCGATCGCGGGGTTTTGGGCGGCGCAGTATCATCCAGAAGGCTTGCAAAACCAACTGGCCTTGCCGATCTTCAAAGATACACTGATCAATCTGGGCTATTTGTTTATCCCGTTCTGCGTGATTGTGATCGTTGGTGCGGCCAATTCCGTTAATCTTACGGACGGTCTCGACGGTCTTGCAATCATGCCTGTGATGATTGCCTCTGGCACATTGGGCGTCATCGCCTATGCGGTTGGGCGCGTCGATTTTACGGAGTATCTCGACGTACATTACGTCCCCGGAACAGGCGAAATCTTGATCTTCACTGCAGGCATATTCGGCGGCGGTCTTGGCTTTTTGTGGTACAATGCCCCTCCCGCTGCGGTCTTCATGGGCGACACAGGGTCCTTGGCATTGGGTGGCGCTTTGGGGGCCATCGCGGTGTCGACCAAGCACGAATTGGTACTGGCGATTGTGGGTGGCTTGTTCGTGGTCGAAGCGCTCTCGGTGATTATCCAAGTGCTCTACTTCAAACGGACTGGCAAACGTGTGTTCCTGATGGCGCCAATCCATCATCATTATGAGAAAAAGGGTTGGGCCGAGCCACAGATCGTGATCCGCTTCTGGATTATTTCGTTGATCTTGGCGATGATAGGTTTAGCAACCTTGAAGGTACGGTAACGATTTTGGTTGCCTTGTGTGCTGCAGTACACGAGGCAACTTCACCATCTCAGATTGTTTTGAAAGAAGGTTTCCAAAGATCTTCTAGAGTGCTTTGTCTCGCAGTATTGGACGGTGTAAGCCTTCCCAAACGGGTCTATTTCATCTAGCCAGATCGTAAGAATTGGGAGGCTAATCATGATTCCAGTGCAAGGTTATAAAGGCGCACGCGTGGGTGTGCTGGGGCTCGGACGGTCCGGCTTATGCGCCGCGCGTGCTTTGCACGCGGGTGGCGCGATCCCAATCTGTTGGGATGATAATGAAGCAGCCCGTGCAATCGCAGAAGGCGAGGGCTTTGAAACGGCGAAGCTCACTGGTCAAACGCTTGCCAATCTCGCGCTGCTCATCACATCGCCCGGGATTCCACATCTCTACCCGACGCCTAATCCTGTGATCAAAGAGGCACTGCAAATGGGCGTGCCTGTGGATAATGATATATCGCTCTTCTTCCGCTCTTTCGCGACCTCTGAATGGGACAACCTCGACGTCACCCCACGTGTGGTTGCTGTGACCGGATCCAACGGAAAATCCACGACATCGGCTTTGATCCATCATGTATTAGAGCACGCGAATAGACCCACACAATTGGCAGGCAATATCGGGCGCGGTGTGCTCGACATTGATCCCGCGATAGACGGTGAGGTCGTGGTCCTTGAACTCTCGTCCTATCAAACCGACCTCGCGCGTGCTTTAACGCCTGACGTTGCGGTCTTCACCAATCTTTCGCCGGACCACTTGGATCGCCATCAGGGCATGGGCGGCTATTTCGCAGCTAAACGACGTTTGTTCGCCGAAGGTGGACCAGAGCGCGCTATCATCGGCATCGACGAGGATGAGGGACTGTACTTGGCCGGACAAATGGCCGAGGGACCACAGGATGATCGGGTGATCCGCATTTCTGTTGAGCGCAAACTGACCGACTTTGGCTGGGCTGTGTTCGCGAATAAGGGCTTCTTGTCGGAGTATCGCAAGGGGCGTCAAATCGGCTCGATCGATCTGCGCGCCATCAAAGGCCTGCCGGGCGCGCACAACCATCAAAACGCGTGCTGCGCTTATGCGGTGTGTCGCACCTTGGGGCTGGCCCCGCGCGTGATTGAGGCGGGGTTTGCCTCCTATCCGGGCTTGCCGCATCGCTCACAAATTGTCGCGGATGTGGATGGAGTCACTTACGTGAACGATAGCAAAGCGACCAATGTGGATAGCGCGGCGAAGGCCTTGGGCGCGTTCAAAAAGATCCGCTGGATCTGCGGTGGATTGGAAAAAGAAGGCGGCGTTGAGGCTTTGGCAAACGCGGCGGACGAAGTGCTGAAAGCCTATGTGATCGGGCGCGAAGCCTCCAGATTTGCGATGCAATTGGCAGGGGTTAAGACGGAGGTCTGTACCTCGATGGAGGAAGCCGTGGCGCGCGCGATGGAAGATTCGAGCGAGGGCGAAACGGTGTTGCTGGCCCCTGCGGCGGCGAGTTTTGATCAGTATGATAGTTTCGAGAAACGCGGTGAGCATTTCGCACAGTTGGTGCTGGGTGAATTGGCCAAATGAAACACACCCAATTGAGGACTAAGACATGATCCAACCGACGCTTTCCTTCAAAGAAAACCTGCAGCTTTTGCCATCAATCGACACGCTCGCGCGCATCGAGCTTATCGGTACTACTGGCGATGTGATGGCGAGCATCGAAAACCAGCCGGGCAAACAGGGCTCACTGGTGGTTTATCAATATCTTTCCCAAGAATTCGGAAAGATTAACACGGAGGCTGCACAGCATGGTCTGGAAGTTTTTGCGGAACACACGGCAGATGCCAAAGCACGTCCCGGCGCGCATCCAAATATCGATCACTTGCTGGGCATTCTCAATGGGGCTGAGACGCTTCAAGTGCGTTTGATTCCTGCCTAATTCTGAGGGCCTTGGCGCTGTGAAATCGCTCGCAACATGTTAGCTGATCGCGTTCGCCGCCACTTGACCGAACTTGCGGCGCAAGGCCGGTCTGTGACGTACCGCGTGCTTGCGCAACAGCTCGATCTTGAACCGCCCAACACCATTCAACAAGTGACGCGAGCACTTGAACAGCTGATGCAAGAGGATGCTGCGGCAGATCATCCGTTGATCGCAGCACTTGTTGTGAGCAAAGCGGCGGGTGGCATCCCGCGACAAGGGTTCTTTGAATGCGCGCAGCGCATTGGGTGCTTTCACGGGGATGCGTTTGGGGCGGAGGCGATCAGCTTTCATGAAGCGGAATTTAAGCGGGCCGTTGCTTATTGGCGGTCTACTGCACTGCAATGAACCTTGGCAGTTGGGCTTAAGGCGACTTACTTCAAGGCGCGCGCCAAAAACTGTTGGGTGTCTTCGTTTTGGGGACGCTCGAAAATCTCTTCTGGCTTGCCTTCTTCAAGGATGCGACCATCTTTCAGAAAACAGACTTTATCCGCGGCTTCACGGGCAAAGCCCATTTCGTGCGTTGCAAGGATCATCGTCATGCCATCTGCCTTTAGAGCGCGCAATGCGTCCAGAACGTCGCCCACGAGCTGAGGGTCGAGGGCGGATGTGATCTCGTCAAACAGCATCACCTCAGGGCGCATAGCCAATGCGCGCACGATGGCGACGCGTTGTTGTTGGCCACCCGACAGTTGGTCCGGATATTTGCCCATGTGTTCGGCCAACCCGAAGCGCGCAAATAGGGCTGTAACTTCGGGCATCAGCTCTGCACGGGATTTTTTGTGGTTGCGGCGCGGGGCGAGCAGGACGTTTTCAACGGCTGTCATGTGCGGGAAAAGATTATAGCTTTGGAACACCATGCCAATGCGGCGACGCACGGGTTCAGGGTCCAGACCGGGAATGGAGACGTCCGCGCCATCCAGAAAGATCTCTCCGTCTTCAACAGGTTCCAACAGATTGATGCAGCGCAGAAGTGTTGATTTACCCGCGCCGGATGCGCCGATCAGGCAGACCATTTCCCCCGCATTCACGTCCAGATTAATACCATCACAAACCGTATTATCACCAAAGCGTTTCACCACGCCGCGCAGGGAGAGTTTGGGCATTAGCTGCGCTCCCTGTTTTGTTTGTTCATCAGATAATCGGCATAGCGCGTGGCAGGGATTGTAACGCAGAGAAAGATAACGGCTGCGCCCACATAGGGTGTGAAATTGGCGAGCAGAGATTTAAACACGCCCGCTTGGCGGAAGATCTCAACGGGGCCGATAAAGCTGAGGAGGGCCACGTCTTTTTGCAAAGCGATCAACATATTCATTTGCGCAGGCACCACGCGGCGGATCGCTTGGGGTAGGACCACGAACCGCATGACATCGCGCTCTGCAAGGCCCAGTGATTGCGCGGCCGCGCGTTGGCTTTGATGCACTGATGTAATACCTGAGCGAAAGATTTCCGCGACATAGGCGGAGTAGGTGAGGATAAGCGCGAGGCTGCCCCAAATGTAGGGTGAATTCCATGGGCGCGGGAGGCCTAGGCCGGGGATGCCAAAGCCGATGAGGTAGACCGTAAGGACCACAGGCACGCCGCGGAAGATGTCGGTATAAAGTGCGCCAAAGATGCGTAGCGGGAAGAGCGCAGGAGCGCGTACATCGCGCATCAGCGCCACGGCGAGGCCGAGGATCGCGATGAGGGGCGCGCACCACGCGAAGATGGCGACGTCTAAAAGGAAAGCGTCGAGGAGTTTTGGAAAAGTTTTGAGAAAGACCTCTTTGTTGAAGAAGCTTTTTTGTACCTTTTCCCAACCCGGTGCCATCGGCACCAGAATGAAAATAGCGAGTATCACCAACGCTGTAGAGCCACCCGCAATAAGCAAGGACCGGCGTCGAAGCCGATCCTCATAGAGCTGACGGCGGGTCTTGCCGCCTGTGGTCTGCATGCGCATCAGGCGTTACTTAACCAGTGGAACACCTGTGGTTTGCTGAAGCCATTCGGCTTCAATCGCACCGAGTTTGCCGCTTTCCGTGAGTGCGGCCAGAGCTTCGTCGACGCAAGTCTTCAAGGGGTTGCCGTCTTCCATCAACATGCCGAACTCATCGCCGTCCCCGCTAGCGCTGGCGTCAAATTGACCAATGACTTTGGAGCCTTCTATAACCACTGCGGAGAGATAGAGCGCTGTTGGCAGATCATAGAGGGCCGCGTCGATTTGGTTGGCTTGGATAGCGGCGTTGACGTCTGCGTTGTCACCGTAAAGTAGTAGATCGGAGGTTGGTTGCACCACATCTGTGAGAACAGTTACGGCGGTTGTCGTGCCGACCGCGCCCCATTTTAGGGCTTTGAGCGCTTCTAGGGTTGGCGCAGTTTCAATCACGTTTGGCCCTGCAAGCACGGCCATGGGGGCTGCGTAGTAAGGGGATGAGAAATCGACGACCTCGTCACGCTCGGGTGTGATGGAATATTGCTGCATGTTCAGATCGAAGTTCTTCACGCCCGGTTGGATCGCTTCGTCGAAAGACGAGCGTACCCAGACGACATCGTCTGCGGCAAAACCCATTTCTTCAGCGACGGCATAGGCAACGGCGGCTTCAAAGCCTTTTCCGCTTTCAGGCGCATCGTCCATGACCCAAGGGTAGTAGGCGGGGTTGCCTGTGGCAAAGGTGATTTTGCCATCCGTGAGCGTCTTGTCAGCGGCGCAATGACCTGCGGCAAATGCGGATGTCGCGGAGAGGGCGAGGGCTAGTCCGGTCGTGAGAATTAGAGTTTTCATATGTGATGTCCTTTGTTCGGGTGTTTGGTGGCCCTGCGTGCTCAGCACACAGGGTTGCTTTCGCTCAGCGCCCTCGAATGCGCGGATCAAGCGCATCACGTAGCCCGTCGCCAAGGTAGTTCACTGAAAGCACAGTTAGGGAAATGGCGATGCCAGGCAGCATCACGCGTTCGGGGTATTCGGTCATGCGCGGCACGCTATCAGCAAGCATTTTTCCCCATGTGGGGAAGTCGGATGGGAAGCCCACGCCAAGAAAGCTGAGCGCGCTTTCTGTAATGATCGCAGTCGCAAGACCCAACGTCGCTGAGACCATGATGGGCGACATGATGTTGGGCAGTAAATGGCGCGTGATGATTTTATAAGGCGTCGTGCCGATCGAGCGGGCCGCGAGGATGAATTCGCGCTCTTTCAATGCGAGAATTTCACCGCGCACGATGCGTGCGGTTTGCATCCATGAGGTGATCGCGATGATGCCAACAATCAGCACGAACATGCCTTGCTCTGGCCCAAAGGCCGCGCGCAGGGGTTGGCGGAAAAGGGTTACAGCAACCAACAACAGGGGCAACAGCGGCAAGGACAGTACGAGATCCGTGAAGCGCATCAAAATGCCATCGAGGCGTTTGAAGTAGCCCGACAGCACGCCGATTAGCGTGCCGACGAATAGCGCCAGCACCATCGCGGCCCAACCCACCGCGAGCGATGTGCGCCCGCCTTTTATCATATTGGCCAGCATATCACGCCCTAGATTGTCTGTACCAAAGGGGCGGGCCCACGACACTTTTGCATCGCTGTCCCACAGCCATGTGTAGATCGGGCGTACGTCTTTGTTGCGTATGTCGAGCTTTTGCGGATCAAGTTGCCAGATTAGCGGGCCGAGGATCACGAACAAGGTGATGAAGATCAGGAAGCCTCCACCGAACAACGCGCCTTTGTGTTTGCGGAACTGGTCCCACACGTCTTTCCACTGACTGCGTGGGGGCTTGGACGGTTCTTTGTCCTTGAGCGCCTCGATTGGGTCGAGTTGGGCGATATCAGTCATAGCGGATCCTCGGATCAAGCACGCCGTAGAGAATATCGGCAATCAGGTTAAAGAGTACGATCAGGATCGCAAAGATGAAAGTTAGGGTTAAGACCATCGGGATGTCATTGGCAAATAGAGCGGTGAGCAGAAGCTGCCCGATGCCGTTCACTTTGAACACATTTTCGGTGATGATCGCACCACCAAAGATCGCGGGCATCCCAAGCGCAATGACCGTGACCACGGGGATCATCGAGTTGCGCAAGACGTGGACCATGACGACCACAGCTTCCGACAGTCCTTTGGCGCGGGCAGTGCGCACATAATCTTGGTTGAGATTTTCGAGCATTGACGCACGCATATAACGGCTGATTTGCGCAGTGGTTTGCAGCGCGAGCACCATGACCGGCATGATCATTTGTAAAAACTGCACTTTGAAGCTGGCCCAGTCTGTCACAACATGTGTGGTGTCATAGATCGAGGGGAACCATCCAAGCTGCACCGAGAACAGCACGATCAGCAAAGGCCCCGTAAAGAACGGTGGAATAGAGAAACCGATCATCGACACGAATGTGCCCGCTTGGTCAAACACTGAATACTGGCGATAGGCGGAGTACACGCCAATCGGCAGCGCAATCAGGATGCCCACGATATAGACCATCCCAACCACCCAAAGCGTTTGCGGCATACGCTGGATCACGATGTCCATCACTGGGCTGCGGGTCTGCCACGAAATGACTCGCTGCACGCCTTCTGTGTGGGCGGTACCCCACAGATAGTCCCAAAACACCATCGGCTCTATGACGAAGAACTGATAAAGCCACTTGAGATAGCGAATATAGCCGGGCTGACCGAGACCAAGTGCTTCACGCATTTTTTCTTTGACCTCGGGTGGTACGGTTAAGGGCACCTGCGCCATCGGATCACCGGGGGCGAGTTCCATCAGCAGAAAAATCACGAGGCTGATAAAGAGCAACGTCGGAATGGACAGAATCAGACGTCTAATCGTGAATGTCAGCATGAGGATCCAGACTTGAGATCGGGTTGATTAGCGACTGCGCCTTGAGAGTATGGCGTCGGGCGAAGCGGCAAACAAACCAGTGGGTTGGGGGAGATACGCCCCGCCAGTGAACGACCAGCGGGGAGCGAAAGCTAATGAATTAGCTTATTTTACACGGTGCCAATCTGCGATGTTCCACAGTTCGCTGTCCCAAACATTTAGAACAACGCCACCAAGTGAGTTTGCATGCGCGGAAACGCGTGCACGGTTCACCAATGGAATGATCGTGTTTGTGTCTTTCGTAACCATATCGTTCATCTTACGCGCGATTTCACCACGCTTGTCGATGTCACCTGTACGGCCAAGCTCATCAATCATCTCGTCATATGCTGGATCGCAGAAACGGTTGATGTTCTCACCCTGCCATTGGCTGGATGGCTTTGGCTCGGCGCCACAGCGATACGCGGCAAGGTACTGCTGCGGATCTGTGCCGTTGAACGTGTTCGCATACATTTCTACGTCTGCGTAGAATTTCTGGAACGTGTCAGGCGATCCGGGATCACCACCGAAGAAGACAGACGCGTCGAGGTTACGAAGCTCTGTTTCAACACCGATCTGGCTCCACCAGTCTTTGATCAACGCTTGGAAGTCCTGACGAACCGCGTTTGTGGATGTTTGGTAGAGGATGGAAAGCTTCACGCCGTCCTTCTCACGCACACCGTCGCCGTCGCTATCAACCCAGCCAGCACCGTCGAGCAGCGCTTTTGCGCCATCGAGATCTTGCGTCAAGCAAGCAGTGTTGTCGGATGCATAGATTGCAGGAGCAGGCACGAGGTTACAAGTTGGTGTACCCGCTTTACCGTAGCCAACTTCTGTCAGAAGTGCGCGGTCGATGGAGATAGACAGAGCTTCACGAACCGCAGGATCGCTGAGGAACGGGTGAGGTTCCGCAACCGTAGAGCGCGTCTCTGCTGGCAGATCAGGGCTTGGGTTGGTCATGTTCATCTCAAGACGCTCAACCAACGGGCCGAAACCTGCGATTGCTTTGCCTTTGCCTGCTTCTTCCATCTTCGCGATGACGTCTGGCGCCAACTGAAGGTTCCAAGCGTAATCGAATTCGCCTGTCTCAAGAACAGAACGACCCGCACCATTCGCGTCGCCGCCACCTTTGAAGTTCACTTTCGCGAACGCAGGCTTTGCAGGGTCACGGTAGTTCGGGTTCGCGGACATTTGGATCACGTCGTTTGGACGGAAATCGTCAACCACGAAGGGACCTGTGCCGATTGGGCTAAAGTTTGCCTCTGTGCATTCTGGTGCTTTTGCTCCAAGGCAATCTGCGAATTGTGCCGCTTGGATGATCGGGGACTGACCGCCAACGAAGGGGCCATATGGGTTTGGCTTAGGCTCGCTGAAGGTGACTTTGACAGTCAGATCATCAACCGTTTCTACGCTTTCAACGCCGTCAAAGAACGCCAGCTGCGCGCATCCGCCTTCTGGGTGCATACAATATTCGGCGGTGAACTTCACGTCTGCGGAGGTGAGCGGCGTGCCATCAGACCACAACAGGCCCGGAGCGATTTTCCACGTGATCTGTGTCAGATCCTCGGAAACGCCGCCATTGGCAACTGTTGGGATTTCTGACGCAAGGAAGGGAACCATTTCACCGGTTTCATTGTAACGCGCGAGTGGCTCGATCACGAGGGATGCTGATTCGACGTCCTTTGTGCCGCCGGATAGGAACGGGTTCAGGATGGAAGGCGCTTGCCAATAGATGATGTTCACAGTGCCGTCGGATCCGCGCTCAGCCATAGCCATTGGGGCCATCGCAAAACTCGCAGCAGCACCCAACATGAGTGTACGAAGCTTCATAAAAGTCTCTCCTTGTTATGCAAAAACAGCGCTATATCTGCAGCGCTCCCTTGCGTTCATTGCGGACCGGTTTCGGCCGATCTCGTCCTCACAGCTCGGGAAGATAGCGCAGCGATAATGCGTCAAAAGACGCAAAGTGTACACAAAAGTCCCCCAGCCAATAGCGCCATCGAAACAGAGTTTAAGAAAATTGCAAGCACCTTGCGAGACTGATTTCGTATTGCTTAACAATTTGTTGGTCCCCGTCTTGCGGTGGGGCACTGTGAAACGTCTAAGCTGTTTGACATCGCGCGCGATGTGCCTCTAGCGTATCGAAAGACACGTCGGATGTTGCCGGCTGGGGGACCTCATATGCTCGACCAACCAATTGCACAGATTGAAAACCTAAGGGTTGAATTTCAAACTAAAGACGGACCCGTGGTCGGGGTAGAGGATGTCTCCTTCTCGATAAATCCTGGCGAAACAGTCTGCGTGGTTGGAGAATCAGGGTCTGGCAAATCGGTGTCTTCGCTGTCGTTAATGCGCCTTGTGGAATACGGCGGCGGCGAAATTGCGGGCGGGCGCATGATCTTTGACCGCAAAGACAGTGGCGCGATGGATCTGCGCGACGCGAACCCCGATCTGATGCGCACCATTCGTGGCAATGAAATTGGAATGATCTTTCAAGAGCCGATGACCGCATTGAACCCAGTGTTCACAGTGGGTCGTCAGTTGACCGAAGGCCTGCGGGTGCATCGTGGCATGAGCAAGAAACAAGCAGAAGAACGCGCGTTAGAGCTGATGCGCCAAGTGCGAATTCCTGAACCTGAGAAACGTCTTGACCAATATCCACATGAATTGTCCGGCGGTATGCGCCAGCGCGTGGTGATTGCGATTGCATTGGCGTGCGAGCCGCGTTTGCTGATCGCGGATGAGCCAACGACGGCTTTGGATGTGACCATTCAAGCGGAAATATTAGCACTGATGGATCGACTCAAGCGCGAGACTGGCACGGCCGTGATGTTCATCACCCATGATATGGCCGTCGTCGCGCAGATGGCGGATCGTGTTGTGGTGATGTTCCGGGGCAATAAGGTCGAAGAGGGCACCGTCGAAGAGATTTTCGAAAATCCGCAGCATCCCTATACCAAGGCGCTCTTGGCAGCGGTCCCGAAGCTCGGCGAAATGCGCGGCAAAGCTGCGCCGGAACCGATGAAATTGCTGGGCAGCGATCAGGGCGAGATCAAGCCCATCCTTGGCACGAATGAGCCTCTTTTAGCCGTAACAGGCCTCACAACGCGGTTCCCTGTGACGGGTGGTTTGCTGCGACGCGTGGTTGCGAATGTGCATGCTTCGGAGGATATTTCGTTCACCATCAACAAGGGTCAAACACTGTCTTTGGTGGGCGAATCGGGCTGTGGCAAATCTACAGTCGGGCGGTCATTGCTACGTCTGGTTGAGCCTTTGAGCGGGCAGATCACGCTGGATGGCAAAGAGATTATGGAGATGAACCAATCCGAGCTACGCGAAAGTCGTTTGGATATGCAGATGATTTTCCAGGATCCCTTCGCATCGCTGAACCCGCAGATGCAATTGATTGATCAAGTCGCCGAACCCATGCGCAACTATGGAACGGAAATTGGCCAAGCGCTGACGGATCGTGTTGAAATGCTTTTTGATCGTGTGGAACTGCCGCGCTCTTTCTTGCGCCGCTTCCCGCATGAGCTATCGGGTGGTCAACGCCAGCGTGTCGCGATTGCGCGAGCTCTTGCGCTAAACCCCAAGTTGATTGTCGCGGATGAAGCGGTCTCTGCGTTGGACGTGTCCGTGCAGGCGCAGGTGGTCAATTTGATGATGGAGCTTCAGGCAGAAATGGGTCTGAGCTATCTGTTTATTAGTCACGATATGGCTGTGGTGGAACGTGTAAGCCATTATGTGGGCGTGATGTATTTGGGCCGAATCGTTGAAATGGGCCCGCGCGCGGCGGTGTTTGAAGACCCGCGCCACGCTTATACGCAAGCATTGATGAAAGCGGTGCCGATTGCCGATCCGCGTAAACGCAAGGATGAGAAAGACTTGAATTTCAAACCGATCCCGTCGCCGATGCACCCAGTTGGCTACTCGCCCGAGCCGTCGATGTATGAAGAGGTGTCGCCAGAGCATTTCGTGTTGTTGACCGATAGTGGGTATTGAGATGGTTGAAACGCTTACGCCTTTAGAGTTGATGACCAAGCTCATCAGCTTTCCGACCGTGTCGCGCGATAGCAATCTGCCATTGATTGATTGGGTGGAGGAATATCTTACGTCGCACGGTATTACTTGCCACCGCTACTACGATGACGATGAGAACCGTACCGTCGAAAAGGCCGCGTTGTTTGCTCATGTGGGACCGGATCAAGAGGGCGCTATCGTACTGTCTGGTCACACTGACGTGGTGCCGATTGATGGCCAACCTTGGGACACGGATCCTTGGTCCGTCACCGAAAAAGACGGCAGATACTACGGGCGTGGGACCTGCGACATGAAGGGTTTTGACGCCCTCGCGATCTGGGCCTTGGTTGAGGCGCACAAGCGTGGTGTAAAGCGGCCTTTGCAGATTGCCCTTAGCTTTGACGAGGAAATCGGCTGCACAGGTGCGCCGCCTATGATCAATCGCATGCTTGACGTTTTGCCCAAGGCGAGCGCGGTGATCGTGGGTGAGCCCAGCATGATGCAAGCGGTTACGGGTCACAAAGGCGGGCGCGGTTACATGACGCATGTGAAGGGCTTCGAGGTGCACTCATCCTTACTGCACACGGGCGTCAACGCGATCATGTATGGATCAAAGTTGATTGATTGGGCCAATGATGTGAACGCCGCGAATATGGCGCAAGAGCCAACAGACGTCGCCGCACAATTCGATCCGCCGTTCACCAGCGCACATGTCGGCGTTATCGAGGGTGGCACTGCACATAATATTACGGCCAAGGACTGCCACTTCGGCCTAGATTTTCGCGTTGTCCCTGGCGAAGATCCCCTTGATTGGCGCGACCGCTATTTCGCGAAAGTCCGCGATGTGGAAGCGATGATGCAAGCTGTGGTGCCCGAAACGTCGATTGAGCTGACCGAGCGTTTTAACGTGCCCCCTTTGGTGCCCGAAGAAAACGGCGAAGCAGAAACACTGGTGCGTCAGATTACGGGCGACAATGCGAGCCATAAGGTGAGTTACGGCACCGAAGCAGGCCAGTTCCAAGAGCGTGGCTATTCCGCTGTGATCTGTGGCCCGGGTGATATCGCGCAAGCGCATCAACCGAATGAGTTTTGCACTGTTGCGCAGTTTAACGCGGGCCACGCCTTTATGGAGAATCTGCTTGAGCGCCTGATGTAATGGCGTTTCCGATCACTGATCAAAGCCCGATCGAGCATGATGTGCCACTGCCAAGTGACGCGGATGCTGTGGTGATTGGTGGCGGGATTATTGGGGTCATGACCGCTTGGGAACTGGCCAAAGTGGGTCTGAAACCTGTGCTTTTGGAGAAGGGCCGCATCGCGGGGGAGCAATCTTCGCGCAATTGGGGCTGGATCCGTGCACAAGGGCGCGACCTTGCAGAAATCCCCATCATGCTTGAGGCGCAATCCATGTGGCGCGACTTGGATGCGCGCGTTGGTGGGTTAGGCTTGGCACAGACGGGCACACTTTTCATGGCCGCAAAGGACGGCGATATGGCGGGCTTTCAGGAGTGGCTGGACCTCGCTGCCCCGTATCAGCTCAGCTCGAAACTACTCAATGCGCATGAACTGGCAGATCACATTCCGCATGCAAACGCGCGCTGGGCGGGGGCGCTTTACACGCCGAACGATCTGCGCGCGGAGCCTTGGGTGGCCGTGCCCGCATTGGCGCGCGTGGCGGCAGAGGATGGCGTGACAATCATCGAGAATTGCGCGGTGCGGATGCTTGATATCGAAGGCGGCGCTGTTACAGGGGTGATCACCGAAAAGGGCCGTATTAAGTCGGAACGCGTTGCGCTGGCGGGCGGGTCGTGGTCCTCACTTTTGCTTCGTCGCCATGGCGTGTCGATCCCACAATTGTCCGTGCGCGCGACTGTGGCCGCGACCGAAGCTTTGCCCGAGGTGGTCAGCGATAATGGCGTGGATGATCGCCTTGCGTGGCGGCGGCGCGCGGATGGGGGCTATTCGCTGGCGCCGTCAGGATTTCACGAATTGTTCGTTGGCCCTGATGCGTTTCGCGCGGCAATGGGATTTTTGCCGCAGTTGCGCCAAGACCCGCTTGGCACGCGCTATTTGCCCGCTGCCCCTAAGGGGTTTCCTGATGCCTGGGGGACAAAGCGACGGTGGAGCGCGGATAAGCAAAGCCCGTTCGAGAAGATGCGCATCCTCAATCCCAAGCCCAATGCGCGAAAGGTTGAAAAACTCGCACGGGAGTTTGCGGGCACTTTCCCCAGCCTTGGTGCGGTGACGATCAAAGACGCATGGGCCGGGATGATTGACGTAATGCCTGATGTTGTGCCTGTGGTGGATGCCTGTGCGGCCCTGCCCAACCTTACGATTTGCACAGGGATGTGCGGACACGGCTTTGGGATTGGGCCTGCGTTTGGGCGGATCACTGCTAAATTGATGCAGGGCAAAGAGACTGGGCATGACTTGAGCCGATTCCGCCTAAGCCGGTTTTCTGATGGCAGCACGTTGGAGTTGGGTCCGAACCTATAGCGCTTGCCCAATGCGGCGAGATAGGACAGGTTGCTGCCAAACAGGGGGAGAGCGCATATGCCAATTCACAATCGTTTCGCAGATTTACACGCTGAAATCACCGAGTGGCGCAGACATCTGCATACGATCCCTGAGTTGAATTTTGACCTGCCTAAAACCGCCGCTTACGTCGAAGAACGCCTGCGCGAGATTGGTGTCGATAGCCTTGAGACGGGTGTTGCACAGACAGGTATGGTCGCGGTGATCAAAGGTAAGACCGACACCTGTGGCCGCGTCATTGGGTTGCGTGCGGATATGGATGCGCTGCCGATCCATGAAACGGCCGAAGTTGATTATAAATCCACGCACGCCGGTAAAATGCACGCTTGTGGCCATGATGGTCACACGGCGATGCTACTCGGAGCCGCTAAATATCTTGTGGAGACGCGTAATTTTGATGGCACTGCAGTGCTGTTGTTCCAACCCGCAGAAGAGGGCGGTGGCGGTGGCAAAGTCATGGTCGATGAGGGCGTGATGGATACATACGGCGTGCAAGAGGTCTATGGCCTGCACAATATGCCCGGCGGTGCCGTGGGTGAATTTGCGATTCGTGCGGGCGGATTGCTCGCGGCAACGGATGAGTTCGCGATCACCATCACTGGCAAAGGCGGGCACGGCGCTGCTCCGCACGAGGCGATTGATCCGAATGTCGCCTCTGCGCATATCCTTTTAGCGTTGCAAAGTATCGCAAGTCGCAATGTTGATCCTTTGGGCAATGTTGTTGTCTCGGTCTGCATGATGAGCAACGACAGTGCTGCGTTTAATGTGATTCCGCAGATGGTAAAACTCGGTGGCACTGTGCGCACGCTTGATCCTAAAGTGCGCGATCTTGTGGAGGGGCGCTTCCGAAAGATCGTCACCGCGACAGCGGAGGCGTATGAGTGCGTCGTCGAGATCAACTATGACCGCGGCTATCCTGTAACCGTGAACACGGAAGAAAACACCGTTTTCGCCGCCGACGTTGCGCGCGCGGTTGCAGGCGGAAGTGCTGTGGATGATGACACGCCGCCGATCATGGCGGGGGAAGATTTTTCCTACATGTTGGAAGCGCGTCCCGGGGCCTATATTTTTCTAGGAAACGGTGAAGAGGGTGCGAATGTGCATCACCCCGACTATGTCTTTAACGATGATGCGATCCCTGCGGGCTGTTCCTGGTTTGCGGGCATGATCGAAACCCGCATGCCTGCTGCTTAAGGAGCCACTGAGATGCCTATCAAAAATCGCCTTGCCGAAATGCTGCCCGAGATCACCGAATGGCGCCGTGATCTGCACGAGCATCCTGAAATCCTGTTTGAAACCCATCGCACTTCAGCGATTGTTGAAGAAAAGCTAAAAGCGTTCGGTTGCGATGAGGTTGTGGGCAAGATTGGCCGCACGGGTGTTGTTGGTGTGATTAAGGGAAAGCAAAACGGCTCTGGCAAAGTGATCGGCCTGCGCGCGGATATGGATGCGTTACCGATCCATGAGGAAACGGGTCTGGACTACGCCTCCAAGACGCCCGACGCGATGCATGCATGTGGTCATGACGGGCACACGGCGATGCTTTTGGGTGCCGCGAAGTATCTAAGCGAGACACGCAATTTCGACGGCACAGTTGTGGTGATTTTCCAACCCGCGGAAGAAGGCGGCGGTGGCGGTCGCGAGATGTGCGAAGATGGCATGATGGAAAAGTTTGGCATTCAAGAAGTCTATGGCATGCACAATTGGCCGGGTCTGCCTGTTGGGGAATTCGCAATCCGTTCTGGTCCATTCTTTGCGGCGGCGGATCTTTTCGAGATCGAGCTGGAGGGCAGGGGCGGTCATGCGGCGAAACCGCATGACACCGTGGATACGACTGTCATGGCGAGCCAGCTGGTGCTGTCTTTGCAGACGATTGCGTCGCGTAATGTGGATCCGGTAGAGCAGCTTGTTGTGTCTGTAACGTCGTTTGAAACATCCTCCAAGGCACACAATGTGATCCCCCAAAAGGTTCACATCAAAGGCACAGTGCGCAGCCTTAGCAACGCTACGCGCGATTTGGCTGAAACGCGGATGGGTGAAATTTGTGCAGGTGTCGCTGCGACCTATGGCGGGCGGATTGATCTGGATTACACGCGCAACTATCCGGTGATGGTGAATTCCGAGGAACAGACTGAGTTCGCAGCGAAAGTGGCTGAAAGCGTGTCAGGCAAGCCAACAGAAGAAGCGCCGCTTGTCATGGGAGGCGAGGACTTCGCCTTCATGCTGGAAGAGCGCCCCGGTGCTTATATCGTTGTCGGCAATGGCGACACGGCGATGGTGCATCACCCTGCGTACAACTTCAACGATGAGACGTCTCCGTCAGGCGCGAGCTGGTGGGCCGAAATTGTTGAGCAACGCATGCCTGCGGCCTAAGCGCTAGTTGCCTTACGTGCCAAGCACGTAAAGCAACCTTTGTCTTGCCCCACACAGATGTCCCGCGTAGACCGCACTCATGAATACACCTGCTACAATCGTCTGCATCAAATGGGGCACGCTTTTCGGCCCTGAATACGTGAACCGCCTCTATTCCGGTGTGCGCCGTAACATGAGCCGTCCTGTCCGGTTTATATGTATGACAGAAGACACGCGTGGCTTTCATCCTGACATCGAAACGCTCAACCTGCCCGTGGAGCCGTTCCTAGGTCCGATGAATGACGCATTGGCTGTGGCAAACCGCCAAGGCGCAATGCGCAAAGTGTCCCTATTCAAACCGGGCCTGATCCCTAATCTTGAAGGGCCTGTCTTGGGCTTTGATCTGGATGTGGTGATCACCAGCCGATTGGATGACATCTACGACATGGCCCCGGGCAAAATTGCGATGCGCCACGATTGGACCGAAAAACGCAAAGGTCGCCCCACGGGCCATGGATCGGTCTTTCGATATGACCCTGAGGCGCACACATTTCTCTACAATGACCTTGCCGCAAATCCTTATGCGGAGGTCGAAAAAGCACGCGGATCTGAGCAGCGTTACACCTCGCACAAAGCCATGGACAACGACTGCTTTGCATACATCCCACCAGAATGGGTCGTATCCTTCAAATACGACACCAACTCATTCCCAATGAACTACTTGCGGCCATCAACGCTCCCCCAAGACGCGCGCGTGGTTTGCTTTCATGGCCGCCCAAAGATGTCTGACGCACTCACCGGTTACACAGGTCAAATCATCCGCTACGCCAAACCCTGTGCGTGGTTGCAAGATCACTGGATCGACCGCGCCAAAGCGGACCTTGGATCAGATTACGCATAACCCGCAGCTTTCTATCTCTATTAACATCCCCACCGGAGGCTCCGCCATCCGCCAAAATGGGCTGTGCTATTCATTTACGTGCACCGCTTGACGAAATCGTACGTCTGAGCCATTATCTGAACAAGCGTTCAATAAAATTCGGGAGCTACCGCCATGTTCACCCATTCAATGAGTTTCGATCTGGGCGAAGACATCAACGCGCTGCGTGATATGGTGCATCGGTGGGCACAAGAGCGCGTGAAGCCAATGGCTGGGCAGATCGATGCCGATAACTCGTTTCCACCAGAGCTTTGGGCCGAGATGGGCGCGCTGGGCCTGCATGGTATTACTGTGGATGAAGAGTTCGACGGCTCCAATATGGGCTACCTCGCGCACGTGATCGCGGTTGAGGAAATCGCGCGGGCCTCGGCCTCCGTGTCGCTCAGCTATGGTGCGCATTCCAATCTTTGTGTGAACCAAATCAGCCTTAACGGTACGTCAGAACAAAAAGCGCGATATCTACCAAAGCTCGTGTCTGGTGAGCATGTGGGCGCACTTGCGATGTCGGAACCGAATGCGGGCAGTGACGTGGTTTCGATGAAGCTGCACGCGGAGAAGCGCAATGATCACTACCGCTTGAACGGCAATAAATACTGGATCACCAATGGCCCAGACGCGGACACCTTGGTGGTTTATGCAAAAACTGATCCGGATGCGGGGTCGAAAGGTATGACAGCGTTCCTTATCGAGAAATCGATGACGGGCTTCTCTACCTCTAACCATTTCGACAAGCTTGGGATGCGTGGCTCCAATACGGCAGAGCTGATCTTTGAGGACGTTCAAGTTCCGTTTGAGAACGTGCTCGGTGAGGAGGGCAAGGGCGTGCGCGTGCTCATGTCTGGTCTCGATTACGAACGCGTGGTGCTCTCCGGCATTGGCACAGGGATCATGGCCGCCTGTCTGGATGAAATCATGCCCTACATGGTTGAGCGTAAGCAATTTGGCCAAAGTATTGGTAATTTCCAACTGATGCAGGGCAAGATCGCCGATATGTACACTAAAATGAACACAGCGCGCGCCTATGTGTATGAGGTCGCAAAGGCCTGTGACAAAGGCCAAGTCACACGTCAAGACGCAGCTGCTTGCGTGCTCTATGCCTCGGAGGAGGCGATGGTTGTCGCGCATCAAGCGGTGCAAGCGATGGGCGGAGCCGGGTTTCTGAATGATAGCCCTGTTGCGCGGATTTTCCGCGATGCCAAATTGATGGAAATTGGTGCAGGCACGTCGGAAATTCGCCGCATGTTGATTGGGCGCGAATTGATGGGAGCGATGAGCTAATGTCCCGCTGGTTACTTTGGATGCCCGTTGCGGCGCTCACGGTGGCCACGGCTTTGTTCGGGTTGCGCGTGGGCGTGCTGACTTCAAACCTCAGTGAAACTGATATGATCAACCAAGCTGCCGAGCGCTATTTAGCAGGTGGGCAGGACAGATCGCTGACCGATTGTAGCGCGCGCCCCAGTGCTGAGCGCGAGGTCTGGTTGACTGTCACATGCGTGCCTAAGGCGGGCGCGCCGGAGCTCTATCATGCAAGCCCCCTTGGTCAGCTTAGCCAAGTGCAGTCCGCACGAACAGCGCCAGAGGCCTAGGAAATGCTGGACAAAGGGCGCACCTATGAGGGCTTGTATCGTGAGTTTCGCTGGCACTTACCTGCGCGCCTGAATATGGCGGAGCAGTGTTTGAGGCATCCACCTGATCAAGTGGCGATCCTCGATTTGGAGCAGGGTCCGATATCTTACGGTGTTCTTGAGGGGATGAGCGTGACCTTGGCTACAGCTCTGCAAGAGCGTGGCATAAAGAATGGGGACCGTGTTGGTGTGTTGCGTTCGCAAGACGCATGGACTGCGGCGGCGCATCTTGCGATCTGGTCTCTTGGTGCGATTTCTGTACCGCTTTTTACTTTGTTTCAGGGGCAAGCGCTGGATGCGCGTACTTCGGATGCTGGCGTGTCTTTGATCATCACAGATGCTAACAACGCGCTGCGCACTATGACCGCGCCCGCGCTGGTTCCTGAGGGTTTAGCCCAACTGGCCAACCAAAACCTTTACTATGAAACGACAACGCCCGACACACCCGCCTGCTTGATCTACACATCTGGAACAACTGGCGCGCCGAAGGGGGCGTTGCACGGGCATCGTTTGCTTACGGGGCATTTGCCCGGCGTCGAGATGAGCCATGATTTCCTTGGCCAAAAAGATGATTGCCTTTGGACCCCAGCGGATTGGGCATGGATCGGTGGTCTTTTCGATGTGTTGATGCCCGCGCTCGCACTTGGTGTGCCTGTCGTTGCAGCGCGCTTGCCAAAGTTCACGCCCGAGGCGTGTTTGGACGTCATGTCACGTGCGCCAATCCGCAATGTGTTCTTCCCACCGACTGCGCTGCGGATGCTCAAAGCGGCTGACATTCGGATAGACAGCCTGCGCTCCGTCGCGTCAGGTGGGGAGCCTTTGGGGGCTGAAATGTTAGCCTGGGGCAAACTCGCATTCGGCTTGGATATTAACGAATTTTATGGCCAGACTGAATGCAATATGGTGGCAAGCTCCGCTGCGTCCTTGTTTGCGCCGCGCCCCGGATGCATCGGAAAAGCCGTGCCCGGTTTTGAGATTGCAGTGCTGGACAGGGTTGGCCGCAAGACATTGGGCGAGGGCGACGTGGTGATCCGTAAGGGTGCTGCCTCGATGATGCTTGGATACTGGAACAGGCCCGAAGAGAGTGCCGAGAAGTTCAAAGACGAATGGATGCTGACAGGGGATCGCGGGATTTGGGACGCGGATTATCTGCGCTTCATTGCACGCGAAGATGATGTGATCACGTCATCTGGTTACCGCATTGGCCCCGCTGAAATTGAGGATTGCTTGCTCACTCATGATAGCGTGGCGACCGTGGGGGTGGTTGGTAAACCCGATGCTTTGCGCACAGAGATAGTTAAGGCCTACGTCGTGCTGAAAGAGGGGATCACTGAAAGCGCAGTATTAGCAAATAAACTTCAGGTGTTTGTTAAACAACGCCTCGCATCTTATTCATATCCAAGAGAAATCGAATTCCTTTCTGAATTACCAATGACCGTCACGGGTAAGGTGATACGTAAAGAACTCAAAGCGCGTGCCTGCGCTGAACAGGAGGCTGCACAATGAAATTAACCAGCACAGCGCTGCCAAGCTCCGCCGAGTTTCAAGCCAATGTTGCGGCTCATGAAGAGGCCCTCGCGCAGATCGCAGTGGCTGCGACTGAAGCGGCATTGGGTGGTGGTGAAACCTCGCGCGCGCGTCACATCAGACGCGGTAAAATGCTGCCGCGCGACCGTGTCGCCAACCTTCTAGATGCGGGCTCGCCCTTTCTTGAAATCGGCGCAACTGCGGCGCATGGGCTGTATGACGGCGCGGCCCCAAGTGCAGGCGTGATCGCGGGGATTGGCACGGTAGAGGGCCAAGAGTGCATGATCGTGTGCAACGATGCGACTGTGAAGGGTGGCACCTATTTTCCGATGTCCGTCAAAAAGCACCTGCGCGCGCAGGAGATAGCGGAAGAGAATAACCTGCCCTGCATCTATCTTGTGGATAGCGGTGGTGCGAACTTGCCCAATCAGGATGAAGTCTTTCCAGACCGCGATCACTTCGGGCGCATTTTCTACAATCAAGCAAGGATGAGCGCAAAGGGCATACCGCAGATCGCTGCGGTTATGGGCTCCTGCACGGCGGGTGGTGCCTATGTGCCTGCGATGAGCGATGTGACAATTATCGTGCGCGAACAGGGTACAATATTCCTAGCAGGGCCACCCTTAGTGAAAGCCGCGACAGGGGAAATTGTGTCCTCAGAAGATCTTGGTGGCGGCGATGTGCACACGCGCCTGTCTGGTGTGGCGGATTATCTGGCGGAAGATGACGCGCATGCGCTTGCCCTTGTGCGCCGTGCTGTTAGCCACTTGAACCGTACTAAAACGCAGACGGTTCAATGGCAAAGCTCAGAAGAGCCAGCCTATGATCCTAGCGAATTGTTTGGTGTGGTGCCCGCTGACTTGCGCACGCCTTACGACATCCGCGAGGTGATTGCGCGGGTTGTTGATGGCTCGCGATTTGACGAGTTTAAGCCACGCTATGGCGAGACTTTGGTGACAGGGTTTGCCCACCTCAAAGGCTGTCCTATCGGAATTATTGCCAACAATGGCGTGCTGTTTTCGGAAGCTGCACAGAAGGGTGCGCACTTCGTTGAGTTGTGTTCGCAGCGTAAAATTCCGCTGGTGTTTTTGCAAAATATCACGGGCTTTATGGTCGGGCGAAAGTACGAAAACGAGGGTATCGCACGTCACGGTGCGAAGTTGGTGACGGCGGTCGCAACCACCTCGGTGCCCAAGATTACCATGCTTGTTGGCGGTTCTTTCGGGGCTGGAAATTACGGTATGGCAGGGCGTGCCTATCAGCCTCGTTTCCTTTGGACTTGGCCGAACAGTCGAATTTCTGTGATGGGCGGCCCGCAGGCGGCGGGCGTGCTTGCGACGGTGAAACGCGATGCGATTGAGCGAAAGGGTGGAACATGGTCCGCAAATGAAGAGGCGCAATTCAAACAGCCGACAATTGATATGTTCGAAGAACAAAGCCATCCGCTTTATGCGTCAGCGCGGCTCTGGGATGACGGTGTTATTGACCCGCGAAAGACCCGCGATGTACTGGCGCTCAGCTTGTCAGCTGCGTTGAACGCGCCGATTGAAGACACGCGCTTTGGCGTGTTTCGAATGTAGAGAGTTAAGTTATGTTTAACTTTAGAGTTCTTTCGCAAGCATATGAATTAAAAGGATAGTAAAAATGTTTAAGACCATCCTGATTGCCAATCGCGGCGAGATTGCTTGCCGCATTATGCAAACCGCGCAAGCGATGGGAGTGCGCTGTATAGCGGTATATTCCGATGCTGACGCCACTGCGCGCCACGTCGAAATGTCGGATGATGCTATCTATATCGGAGAATCATCGCCTGTTCATAGCTACTTACGTGGCGAGGTTATTATAAAAGCAGCGCGTGCGACGGGTGCCGAAGCAATTCACCCCGGCTATGGCTTTCTGTCCGAGAACCCTGACTTCGTTGAGCAGGTCGAAGCGGCGGGATTAACCTTTATCGGACCAAGCAGCGTTGCAATTCGTGCAATGGGATTAAAAGATGCTGCTAAAGTATTGATGGAAAAGGCAGGTGTGCCGGTTGTGCCAGGTTATCATGGCGCTGATCAAAACGATGATTTACTAGCGCGAGAAGCTGAAAAGATTGGCTACCCCGTCCTGATCAAAGCGGTTGCTGGCGGTGGTGGCAAAGGTATGCGTCTAGTCGAAACTCCGCAGGAATTTGCGGATGCACTGGATAGCGCACGATCAGAAGCGAAAGCAGCGTTTGGAAATTCCGACGTTCTCGTTGAGAAATTCGTAACCAAACCGCGTCATATCGAAGTTCAGGTGTTCGGTGATGGCGAGACTGCGGTGCATCTGTTTGAACGTGACTGCTCGCTACAACGGCGTCATCAGAAGGTGATTGAAGAAGCGCCTGCGCCGGGCATGACTGATGCTGTGCGCCGAGCGATGGGCGACGCGGCAGTGCGCGCAGCTGAGGCGATTGGCTATGCCGGGGCGGGCACGATTGAATTCATCGTCGACGGTTCGGACGGGCTGCGCGAGGACGGGTTCTGGTTCATGGAAATGAACACGCGCTTGCAGGTGGAGCATCCTGTGACAGAGGCTGTGACAGGTGTTGATCTGGTCGAGTGGCAATTGCGCGTGGCTTCGGGAGAGGCCTTACCGCTTAAACAGGAGGAGTTGAGTCTTACAGGCCATTCTTTCGAGGCGCGCATTTATGCGGAGGACGCTGAACAGGATTTTTTGCCTGCAACGGGGCGTTTGGCGCATCTAGAATTTGCGCAGAACGCGCGTGCGGACACTGGGGTGCGTGGGGGGGACGACATCAGCCCGTTTTACGATCCGATGATCGCAAAATTAACGGTGCATGGGTCAACCCGTTCGGTCGCGTTGGCCAAATTGCGCAAAGCCTTGGCGGAAACACAGGTCGCGGGCACTGTGACCAACCTTGGATTCCTGCAATCGCTTGCTAGCCATGAAGCGTTCGCAGCTGGTGATGTGGATACGGGTCTAATCGCGCGGGATTATGCGGCGTTGATCGCAAAACCGCCGTTGAGCGCTGCGAACCTTGCGCAAGCTGCAGTGATGGTTGCCGGTGTGGATGATCTCCCTGCATCAGCTGGTTTTTCCCTTTGGGCACCGCTCGCTCGCACGATTACGCTGCGTCGCACCGGCGAAGACTTTTCATGTGTCTTGCGCTTTTCCGGCGCGGATAATGTCACGATTGAAACGCCTCTTGGAACCTGCGGTGCGCAGCGACACAAGACAGGGTGGCAGATTGATCAAACTGCCTTTGAACCCGCAAAACGCATCGAGAACACGGTCTTTATGTTCGGACCAAATAGCATCACTTTCGAGGTCGTTGATCCGCTTGATCGCAGCTCCGATCTTGCTGGTGACATGGACGTTGTGAACGCTCCTATGCCTGGGTTGGTTAAAGCAATGCTTGTGAAAAGCGGACAAAAAATACACACTGGGGATCGAATATCCGTTCTAGAGGCTATGAAAATGGAACATTCGCTACTTGCGCCGCGCGATGGGGTCGTGGCTGAAGTGCTCGCGCAAGAAGGGGATCAAGTTGAGGCAGGTGCCGCGCTTGTGCGCTTGGCACCCGTCGAGGAAGCCGCATCATGAGCCGCATTGTTTTGCACCACTGCCCGCAAACGCGATCGATGCGATCGCTTTGGTTACTTTATGAATTGGATGTGCCGTTTGAAATCGTCGAGCACGCGTTCGACAAAAGCCTACGTGCACCTGCGTATCTATTGGTGTCGCCCGCTGGCCGCGTTCCTGCACTAGAGATTGACGGCGCGCGCATGTTCGAGACGGGAGCGATCACCGAATATCTTTGCGAGCGATTTCCGGAAGTAGGACTTGGACGTGAAGCGGACCATGCGGAGCGTATGGAGTGGTTGGTTTGGGTGCATTTTGCTGAAACCATCAGTCAGCATGTCGCGGCATTGACCCAGCAACACATTGTGTTGCGCGATGATACCATGCGCTCGCCCGCGGTTATGAAGTTGGAAGCGGCGAGATTGTCCAAGTGTTATGATGCGATTGAAGCGCGGCTTAACGCACCGCGCGATACTCTGTTGGATGCTGGGTTTTCAGCAGCGGATATCAGTGTTGGGCAGGCGATGTATTTGGCGCTGAAGTTTTGTACGCTTGAGCAACATCCCAAGACGGCTGCGTGGTTCAAACATTTGCAGGCGCGCGAAGCGTTTCAAAAGAGCCTGCCGAACTCGGATGGTCTGCTTTACACGCAGGACTTCTACGCGCCATGGGATATGCCAGAATGAGCGAGCGGGTTGAATTGTTCGAAGTAGGACCGCGCGATGGCTTGCAAAACGAAGCGACGCCTATTTCGGCGCAGGATAAGATCGCGTTGGTGGATTTGCTTAGCACCGCAGGGTTTCGCAGGATCGAAGTGGCAAGCTTTGTGAGCCCCAAATGGGTGCCGCAAATGGCCACCAGCGCGGATGTCTTGGCAGGGATCACGCGAAGTGAAGGTATTTCTTACGCCGCGTTGACCCCGAATATGCGCGGGCTTGAAGGCGCGATCACAGCCCGCGCGGATGAGGTGGCGATCTTCGGTTCCGCGAGTGAAGGGTTTTCCAAGGCCAATATCAACGCCAGCATTGAAGAAAGTCTGGAGCGGTTTCACCCAATCGCCAAGACCGCGATCGAGCGCGGGATTCCCGTGCGCGGCTACATTTCTTGTGTGATCAACTGCCCCTATGATGGGCCGACCGATCCAACTGCAGTTGGATCGGTCGCGCGGGAGTTACATCAGATGGGCTGCTATGAGCTATCTCTGGGCGACACCACGGGTCATGCTTATCCTAAAGAAATTACCAAAATGCTGTGCGCCGTGAAGGACGTTGTGCCCGACGCTGTCCTAGCGGGGCACTATCATGACACCTCTGGTCGTGCGCTTGCCAATGTCGAGGCATCTTTACAAGAGGGTGTGCGGGTCTTTGATACGTCAATTGGTGGTTTGGGCGGCTGTCCGTATGCGCCGGGTGCTTTGGGCAATGTTGCCACTGAGGCTGTCGCCGTGCGTCTGTTGGAACTCGGCTATGAAACGGGGTTGAATAGGGATGTTTTGGCACAGGCAGCGCGTTTTGCAACATCCTTGCGGGGAGAGGCGAAAGTATGACGTTTGAAACCATAAAGCTAAGCTGCGATGAACGTGGTGTGGCGACGCTGACCCTTGCGCGCGCGGACAAGCATAATGCGATGTCGGAATTGATGCTTGACGAGCTAACCGCTGCAGCCAGACAGATCGCAGCGAACAAAGATATCCGCGTTGTTATTTTATCTGCCGAGGGTAAGAGTTTCTGCGCTGGTGGCGATCTCGCGTGGATGCGTGCGCAGATGGATATGGATGCAGGGATGCGCAGCGGGCAGGCGGGTAAGCTGGCCTATATGTTGCAAGCGCTTGATACGCTGCCGCAACCTTTGATTGGGCGCATTCACGGCAATGCTTTTGGTGGTGGTGTCGGGTTGGCGAGTATCTGCGACGTCGCAATCGGGGTCGAGGGGGCGTTGATGGGCCTCACCGAAACGCGGCTTGGGCTGATCCCCGCAACGATTGGACCTTATGTGATTGCACGAATGGGGGCGGCAAATGCGCGGCGGGTCTTCATGTCAGCTCGCCGCTTTGACACTGAGGAAGCGCAAGATCTTGGGCTGTTGGCGAAGGTTGTCGCACCGGATGCGCTTGATGCGGCTGTTGAGGCGGAGGTGATCCCGTATCTTTCCTGCGCGCCAGGCGCTGTGGCAGATGCGAAGGCACTGATCCGCGCACTATCCGCGCCGATTGATGAGAGCGTGATCCAGCATACTATCGGAGCGCTGGCAAATCGGTGGGAAGACCCTGAATCTGGCGAAGGCATCGGAGCATTTTTCGAAAAACGTGCACCTGATTGGTCTAAGGAGCAGAGCTAGCCGGCGGCTTGGCGTGTTTTCGATAGGAATCGCAGATATGTCTCGCGATCTTTTGCCTCATGTGATCACAAATTTCTGAGCAAGTTGTCGGATTGATCACTCGGATCTTACAGTTTTTTAAGCCTTTGACCGTTAAGCCCCTAGAAATAAGGGGAATAGCGATACACAGCCTGTTTCAATTGTTGCACGCGTGGAGTTGACCCTCTGTGCGGGGCTCGGTAAACCCCACAACAACGCCAAATTAGCCATTTGAGCGCGCAATCGACAAACAAATGCGCGCGCAAAACCGAAGGGACCCGGTCTTCGTGGAAGATATAGCAAGAGAATACCTCCCAATACTGATCTTTTTAGCCGTTGCTATTGGCCTTGGATTGGTTCTGATCCTCGCAGCCATCGTGATTGCGGTCCGCAATCCTGATCCTGAAAAAGTATCTGCGTATGAATGCGGATTTAACGCCTTTGACGATGCGCGCATGAAGTTCGATGTACGCTTCTATCTGGTCTCGATCTTATTCATCATCTTTGACCTTGAGATCGCATTTCTGTTTCCTTGGGCGGTCGCCTTTAAAGATATTAGTATGGTCGGCTTCTGGTCGATGATGATCTTTCTCGCGGTTCTGACAGCTGGTTTCGCATATGAGTGGAAAAAAGGAGCGTTGGAATGGGAGTGATGGCAGGAACATCAACCGGGATCGCCACTGCTGGCGGGGATCGTGATCACGGCACAGCCGCACTGAACGCAGAGCTTGCGGATAAGGGCTTTCTGCTAACGTCCACGGACGACATTATTAATTGGGCGCGCACAGGTTCGCTTCATTGGATGACCTTTGGTTTGGCCTGTTGTGCGGTTGAGATGATGCACACGTCTATGCCTCGATATGACCTAGAGCGTTTCGGCACAGCGCCGCGCGCTTCCCCACGTCAATCTGATTTGATGATTGTGGCTGGCACGCTGACCAACAAGATGGCGCCTGCTTTGCGCAAGGTCTATGACCAGATGCCAGAGCCGCGCTATGTAATCTCCATGGGATCCTGCGCGAATGGTGGGGGTTATTATCACTATTCTTATTCAGTCGTGCGCGGCTGTGATCGCATCGTGCCTGTCGATATCTATGTCCCGGGTTGTCCGCCTACGGCGGAAGCCCTGCTATACGGTATCATGCAACTGCAGCGCAAAATGCGCCGCACCGGAACAATCGCGCGCTAAGGCGCGTTTGAGGAGACGCAGATGAGCGCAGCATTGATAGAACTCGGCACTCACATCGAAGCCAAACGCCCCGACTGCGTGCTGGCTTGGGCGATAGAGCAGGGCGAGTTGAATGTGACCGTGGCCCCCTCAAATATCGTGGGGCTTGTCGATTTTCTGAAAACCGACCCGAATTGCAAGTTTTCGTCTTTGGTTGATATCACGGCGGTGGATTACCCCGAGCGCGGGAAGCGCTTCGATGTGGTGTATCATTTCCTATCCATGTATTTGAACCACCGTATTCGTTTGCGCCTGCAAGTGCGCGAAGATGATATGGTCCCCTCAATCGTGGAGGTGCATCCCAGCGCCAATTGGTTCGAGCGTGAAATCTATGACATGTTCGGCTTGCTGTTCTCGGGCCACCCTGATTTGCGCCGCATCCTGACGGACTACGGTTTTCGTGGGTATCCTTTGCGCAAAGATTTCCCCACGACGGGCTATACCGAAGTGCGCTATGACGAAGTTGAAAAGCGCGTTGTCTATGAGCCTGTGAGTTTGGTGCAAGAATACCGCCAGTTTGATTTTATGTCCCCGTGGGAAGGCGCCAAATATGTGCTTCCGGGTGATGAGAAACAGGAGGAGGCGAAATGATGGACGGCTCCAAATTCGACGACAACTCTGTTGATGCGCTTTCGGGCGAACAGAAAATCCGCAACTTTAACATCAACTTCGGCCCGCAGCACCCTGCGGCGCATGGGGTTCTGCGTTTGGTTCTCGAACTCGACGGCGAGATTGTTGAGCGTTGCGACCCCCACATCGGCCTGCTGCACCGTGGTACTGAAAAGCTGATGGAAAGCCGCACGTACCTGCAAAACCTGCCATACTTCGACCGTCTCGATTATGTGGCCCCGATGAACCAAGAACATGCTTGGTGCCTCGCGATTGAAAAGCTCTGCGGTGTTGAAGTGCCGCGCCGCGCCTCGCTGATCCGTGTGCTCTATTCCGAGATTGGCCGCGTGCTGAACCACCTCTTGAACGTCACGACTCAAGCGCTCGACGTTGGCGCGCTCACCCCGCCGCTTTGGGGTTTTGAGCAGCGTGAACAGTTGATGATCTTTTATGAGCGTGCTTGTGGCGCGCGTCTTCATGCCGCCTACTTCCGCCCGGGTGGCGTGCATCAGGACCTGCCAGACGCTTTGCTCGATGATATCGAAGCATGGTCGCATGAGTTTCCAAAGTTCATGGACGATATGCATGGCCTGCTGACTGAGAACCGCATCTTCAAACAGCGTAACGCTGACATTGGTGTGGTCACGGAAGAAGACATCCTAAACTACGGCTTCTCTGGCGTGATGGTGCGCGGCTCTGGTTTCGCGTGGGATTTGCGCCGCGCGCAGCCCTATGAGTGCTACGATGAGTTCGAGTTCCAGATCCCAGTGGGCAAGAACGGGGATTGCTATGATCGCTACCTGTGCCGCATGGAAGAGATGACGCAATCCGTCTCCATCATCCAGCAAGCTATTGCCAAACTGCGCGAAGAGCCCGGTGACGTTATGGCACGCGGTAAACTCACGCCGCCCAAGAGAGGCGATATGAAAACCTCGATGGAAGCCTTAATCCACCACTTCAAACTCTACACCGAGGGCTTTCACGTGCCAGCGGGCGAAGTCTACTGCGCGGTCGAAGCCCCCAAAGGCGAGTTCGGCGTTTACCTTGTCGCGGATGGCTCTAACAAACCCTACCGTTCCAAAATTCGCGCGCCGGGTTTTTTGCACTTGCAGGCGATGGATCACATCACAGTGGGTCACCAGCTCGCCGATGTGGCCGCGATCATTGGTACCATGGACGTCGTCTTCGGCGAAATTGACAGGTAACTGATGATGCGCCTTGCCCTTCCTATCTCTAAAAATATCCCCGCCGGAGGCTCCTATACCTCCATCGCGCACAAAGGGTCGTTCTAATGCTCCGCCGCCTTCACAAAGACCAGCCCGATAGCTTTGCTTTCACCCTTGCGAACCAAGCATGGGCAGAAGCGCAGATTACGAAATACCCTGAGGGACGCCAAGCATCTGCAATCATTCCGCTTTTGTGGCGTGCGCAGGAACAGGAAGGCTGGCTTACGCGTCCGGCGATTGAACATGTGTCTGACATGCTCGGCCTAGCTTACATACGGGGTCTTGAGGTGGCGTCGTTCTATTTTATGTTCCAGCTGCAGCCGGTTGGTTCTGTCGCACACATCCAGATTTGCGGCACGCTGTCGTGCATGATTTGCGGTGCCGAGGATCTTGTTGCGGTTTGCCGCGAGAAAATCTCTAACAAGCCGCACGTGATTAGCGCAGATGGAAAGTTTTCATGGGAAGAGGTGGAATGCCTTGGCGCATGTACGAACGCACCTATGGCGCAAATCGGCAAGGATTATTACGAAGATCTGACCACTGAGGGTCTGGTCAAACTGCTCGACGATATGGCCGCAGGCTCCGTGCCAACACCGGGTCCGCAAAATGGCCGATATTCTTGTGAGCCGCTCTCGGGTTTGAGCAGCCTTAAGGATTACGATAGCGGTAAGACGCAGTATAATGCCTCCGCCCAATTAGCGAGCGACATTGGCGATACGATCAAGTGCATTGATGGCACTGAAGTGCCGTTGCTTGCCCCATGGCAGGGTAAAACCGCGTCCAAGCCAACAAACAAATCAAAAGCAGCGGCTGCGAAAAAAACGTCTGTGCCTAAAGCAAAAGCCGCAAACGAAAAGCAAGGGGCAACGTCCAAAGCAAAACCTACGTCCAAGCCTGCGACTACACCCACGGAGGCTACAAGCGCCAGAGCGGGCAAGAAACCTCGCACAATGAAAGCACCGCGCAAAGCTGGCGCGGATGATCTCAAAATGATCAAAGGTGTTGGACCGAAAATGGAAAAATTGCTGAACTCGCTCGGCTTCTTCCATTTCGACCAAGTTGCAAAATGGACCGCTGACGAAGTGTTATGGGTCGATCAAAATCTCGAAGGATTCAAAGGTCGCGTCAGCCGTGACAATTGGGTGCAACAAGCCGGAGTGCTTGCAAGCGGGGGCGTCACTGAATTTGCATCCCGTGTTAAAAAAGGGGGCGTCTATTGATGTACCTTATAAACTGGGAGAGTCATAATGAGTGACCTTAAGAAAAAGTCATCCTGCCAAGTGGGATGCTGGGCAATGGCCGCGGCTGCGGGGGTGCTGACGTTTATAATGTTATCAACAATTGGCGATTACAGCTTTTTACCGGCAGTCGTTTTGGGAATTTTGATTTTTGGTTTGTTGGGTCTTTTGTTCAATTGGCTGTTCTGCGCACCGCTCCCAGCGGCGCGTGAAAAAACTGATTTAAGTGCTGCATCTGCTGGTGCTGCTTCAACGAGCACAAGCGCATCCAGTGCTTCGAGCGCAGGGGCGGCAACAGTCGCTGCAGGTGCCGCAGCAGCAGTTGCAAGCACAGTCACAAGCGATAGCGCAGCCGCCGATAAAGCAGCTGTAGAGGACAAAGCCCAAGCTGCTGTTGACAAAAAGGCCAAGGTGGCCGCTGACAAGAAAGCAAAAGCTGCCGCGGACAAGAAAGCCGCAGACAAGAAGACTAAAGCGGATGAAAAAGCCGCAAAAACCAAGGCTGACGCAGATCAGAAGGCGGCTGATAAGAAAGCCAAGGCCGCGAAAACGAAAGCTGACAAAACAGCCGCTGCAAAAGCGGAAGCCGATGCAAAAGCTGGTGAAGATTTCGACGGTGATGACGTGCGCGAAGCGGCCGATGAAGGCACCAAGCCTGCGACGCTTGCGGCCGCACGCGAAGGTGGTGCGGATGATCTCAAGCGGATCAAAGGAATCGGACCAAAACTCGAAAAGCTCTGCAACACGATGGGCTTCTTCCACTTTGATCAAATCGCAGCTTGGACGCCGGATGAGATGGCGTGGGTAAATGCGAACCTTGAAGGGTTCAAAGGCCGTGCGACACGTGACAAATGGATTGATCAGGCCAAACTTTTGGCTGCGGGCAAGGAGACTGAATTCTCCAAGCGCGTAGACAAAGGCTCGGTTTACTAAGGAAACACCCCAATGGGCCAAGACAGAACAGAGGACGCGTTGGCGAAAAAAGGGCGCATGGTCGCGCTTGTTATCGCGGGATCAATGCTTCTTTGGATCTTGGCCCAATGGATCGCACCAATGCTCGGAGTGCCGGGCAGGTTCGTATTTCTCTTCGACTTTGCCGTCCTCGCGGCGCTTATTTGGTCGATGGTTGTGACGTATCAAATCTGGCGTGCGCGTCAGGACACGAAAGGATGACCCTAAGATGCTAGCCGATAAGGATCGCATTTTTACCAACCTCTACGGCATGCATGACCGTACCCTTAAGGGTGCGCAAGCGCGTGGACATTGGGACGGCACAGCCGCGATCATCAAAAAGGGTCGTGATTGGGTCATTGATCAGATGAAAGCCTCAGGCCTGCGTGGGCGCGGTGGCGCTGGTTTCCCGACTGGTTTGAAATGGTCGTTTATGCCAAAGGAAAGCGACGGACGTCCTGCGTATCTTGTTGTGAACGCGGATGAATCTGAGCCGGGCACATGTAAAGATCGCGAGATCATGCGCCATGATCCGCATACGCTGATTGAGGGCTGCCTGATCGCGAGTTTCGCTATGAACGCGAACGCTTGCTACATCTACATTCGCGGCGAGTACATCCGTGAAAAAGAAGCGCTGCAAGCCGCAATTGATGAGGCATATGACGCTGGTCTCGTTGGCAAGAACGCTGCAAAATCCGGTTGGGATTTCGATATCTACCTCCACCACGGGGCAGGAGCTTATATTTGCGGTGAAGAGACGGCGCTCCTTGAAAGCCTTGAGGGCAAAAAAGGCATGCCGCGTATGAAACCGCCGTTCCCAGCGGGCGCGGGTCTTTATGGCTGTCCGACGACTGTGAACAACGTAGAATCGATAGCGGTGGTACCGACGATTTTGCGCCGTGGTCCTGAATGGTTTTCCAGCTTTGGGCGTCCGAACAATGCGGGCACCAAGCTCTTTGCGATCTCTGGCCATGTGAATAACCCATGCGTTGTTGAAGAAGCGATGAGCATTTCATTCGAAGAGCTAATCGAAACCCATTGCGGCGGTATCAAAGGCGGTTGGGATAACCTTAAAGCAGTTATTCCGGGCGGTTCTTCGGTGCCCTGTGTGCGCGGCGAAAAGATGCGCGATGCGACGATGGATTTCGATTATCTACGCAATGATCTTGGCTCTGGTCTGGGTACGGCTGCGGTGATCGTGATGGACAAAGACACAGACATCATCAAAGCGATTTGGCGCCTTGCGAAGTTCTACAAGCATGAATCCTGTGGGCAGTGTACGCCTTGTCGCGAAGGCACAGGCTGGATGATGCGCGTCATGGAACGTTTGGTTCATGGTAATGCTGATCCAAGCGAAATCGATATGTTGTGGGACGTGACCAAACAGGTTGAAGGCCATACGATTTGCGCGCTTGGTGATGCGGCGGCTTGGCCAATCCAGGGGTTGATCAACAACTTCCGCGATGAGATCGAAGATCGAATAAAAGCACAAATCTCTGGTAAAACCACACGCGCGGTTGCGGCGAAATGATCCGCACAGCGCTCATATGTGGGTCGATGATCGGCCTTTTGGCGGGATGTTCGGATCCTGACAAGCAGGTTTTGTTCGACGGGCAGCAATTTAATGGACGCTTGAAAGCGGACAAAGAGGACAAACGTAATTTTGTCGCCTCTGCTGGACCTGTTAGCCGAAGCCTTGACGGCGCGCGTGAAGCCGCACGGTTCAAGGGCACGACGTATTGCATTCGCAGATATGGTCGGTCTGATATTGAGTGGGTCGCAAGCCCCGAAGCTGAAGCAACTGCGCTGAATATTGTCGAAGACGTTCTGATCGTGCAAGGACGCTGCGCAGAGTGATGGGATACAACGAAATAAGGGATGTTATTGCATATCAAGCTGTTCAAACCCCATTTGGGGATCAGGTTTTGGCACGCAGCTTTGAAGCTCGCCGAACTTTGAGAGCAGTTTGCATGACAGGAGAAAACACATGCCTTTGACTCGTACATTCACCGCTTCCCTTTTCGCCATGAGCCTTGCCTTTGCAGCGCCTCTTTCCGCCAAAGGGTTGCAAGATGAAATACAGATCAACAACGGCCTGTTGGCTGTGGGCATTGCCGACGAAATTCGCAATCGCTGTGATAGTATTTCCGCGCGCACGTTTACGGCGCTTGGCTTTTTGAATTCTCTCAAACGCGGCGCGCGTTCCAAGGGCTATTCGAACGATGAAATCAATCGCTACACCAAAAGCAAAACTGAGAAGGCCAAGATGCGCAAACGCGGTCAGGTTTATCTAGCGCAGAATGGTGCTTCCACATCCGATGCCGCATCCATGTGCCGTTTGGGCCGTGCGGAAATCAAGAAACGCAGCCAAATTGGCGTTCTTCTAAGAGCAAGGTAGAACATGTCCGACCTACGCAAGATCATCATCGACGATAACGAAGTCGAAGTAGACGGGGCGATGACCCTTATTCAGGCCTGTGAAGAGGCGGGGGTCGAAATCCCTCGCTTTTGCTATCACGAACGTCTGACGATTGCTGGCAATTGCCGCATGTGTCTTGTTGAGGTCGTGGGTGGTCCACCCAAGCCTGCTGCGTCTTGCGCTATGCAGGTGCGAGATTTGCGCCCCGGTCCAGAAGGTCAGCCACCTGTGGTCAAGACCAACTCGCCCATGGTTAAGAAAGCGCGCGAGGGCGTGATGGAATTTTTGCTGATCAACCACCCGCTTGATTGCCCGATCTGTGATCAGGGTGGCGAGTGCGATTTGCAAGATCAAGCCATGGCCTATGGCGTCGATTTCTCGCGTTTCCGCGAGCCAAAGCGCGCAACGGACGATCTGGATCTAGGCCCACTGGTCGAAACCCATATGACGCGTTGCATTTCCTGCACCCGTTGTGTGCGCTTCACATCTGAGGTCGCGGGCATCACGCAGATGGGCCAAACAGGTCGCGGCGAGGATGCGGAGATCACGTCTTACTTGGGCGAGACTTTGGATAGTAACTTGCAGGGCAATATCATTGATCTGTGCCCTGTTGGGGCGTTGGTCTCGAAGCCTTACGCCTTTACTGCGCGCCCTTGGGAACTGACAAAGACTGAATCCATTGATGTTATGGATGCGCTTGGCAGCTCTATCCGTGTGGACACAAAGGGCCGTGAAGTGATGCGCATGTTGCCGCGCAATCATGATGGCGTGAACGAAGAGTGGATTTCAGACAAAACGCGTTTTGTTTGGGATGGCCTGCGCCGTCAGCGCCTTGATCGTCCGTATATCCGCGAGAACGGCAAATTACGTGCGTCTAACTGGGGCGAGGCGCTTGGCGCTGCCGCCGCTGCGATGAAGGGCAAGAAAGTTGCGGGCTTGATCGGTGATCTGGTCTCTGTCGAAGCGGCGTTTGCGTTGAAGCAATTAGTTCAAGGCATGGGTGGCAATGTTGAGTGCCGCACGGACAAAGCGAAACTGCCTGCGGGCAATCGCTCTGGCTACGTTGGTACGGCAACGATTGAAGATATCGATGTCGCCAACAAAATCCTGCTTGTTGGGACTAATCCCGTGGTTGAAGCCCCTGTCTTGAACGCGCGCATTCGCAAAGCGTGGAGCAAAGGGGCAGATGTCGTCATGGTCGGCGAGAAAGTTGATTTGACTTACGAATACGAACATATGGGCACAGATCGCGCGGCACTCGCGCATGTCTCAGGTCTTGACATGGCGTCTTTGCAGGACTTGAACAGTATTGTCATCGTAGGTCAGGGTGCTTTGCAAGAAGCGGACGGCGAAGCGGTGCTTGGCACTGCTATGGCGATTGCGGAAAGGTCTGGCGGTAAGTTGATGATCTTGCACACAGCCGCAGGTCGCGTTGGTGCGATGGATGCTGGGTGCACCACGGATGGTGGCGTTGAAGCGGCGACTTCGGATGCGGAGGTGATTTATAACCTTGGTTCTGACGAAGTCGACATCGATGCAGGGGCGTTCGTAATTTATCAAGGCAGCCACGGTGATCGTGGGGCGCACCGCGCCGATATCATTCTGCCGGGCGCAGCCTACACTGAAGAGCAGGCCTTGTTCGTTAACACAGAAGGGCGCCCGCAACTTGCGATGCGCGCTGGGTTTGCACCGGGTGAAGCAAAAGAGAACTGGGCAATATTGCGTGCGTTGTCTGCAGAGCTTGATGCGACACTGCCATATGACAGTCTTGCAGCATTGCGCACTGCTTTGATTGCAGACGTTCCCCATCTTGCAGACATCGACGAAGTTCCTGAGAACGAATGGGACGCACTGCCAGCCAAAAAGATGGGCAAAGCAGAATTCCGCAACGCTATCAGCGATTTCTACCTGAGCAACCCGATTGCTCGCGCCTCCGAGTTGATGGCAGAGCTGTCAGCGAATGCAAAAGCGCGCCGTGACGCAGATAAGATTGCTGCAGAGTGAGATCAGCGGCGATCATATCCCCCATGGCACTGGCGCTCGCCAGCGCTGTATCTGGCTGTGAACAGCAAACGGGTGATAAACCTGCGCCGTTCAAGCCGGAATATGACGGCGTGCAAACGCGCCTTCTCGATGATGATTTGGTGAGCTTTCAAGTTAAAATGAAGGGCGCGCGCAACAATTCTGACGTGGACGCTTACGCAGAATGTGCCGCTGCACAGTACGCGTTAATCAGAGGTTATGGTTTTGCGCGTCATTTACGCACAAACACGGCCGAAGAGGGTGGCACATGGGTCGGGGATGCTGTTTACACCATCTCGTCAGCGCTCCCACGCGGGCTGAAAACGATAGATGCAGAAGTCACGGTTTCGGCCTGCGACGAGAACAAGATACCGACGGTGTGAGGACCTAATGTACGACTTTTTCACCACCACAACATTGGGCATGGGCCTGACAATCGTTGGGCAAATCTTCTTGCTCGTGATCCCTTTGCTGCTCGCATTAGCATTCTTGATGTATGCGGACCGTAAAATCTGGGCCGCCGTCATGATGCGCCGCGGACCAAACGTTGTAGGCGTCTTTGGCCTGCTGCAAAGTTTTGCGGATTTCTTGAAATACATCGTTAAGGAAGTTGTCTTCCCTGCCGGCGCGGATAAAGCGGTTTTCTTGATGGCACCGATGGTCACTTTGGTGATGAGCCTGATCGCTTGGGCGGTGATCCCGTTTAACGAAGGCTGGGTGCTGTCGGAGATCAACGTCGCGATCCTTTATGTCTTCGCTGTGTCATCGCTTGAAGTATATGGCGTGATCATGGGCGGTTGGGCGTCTAACTCGAAGTACCCGTTCCTTGGAAGCTTGCGTTCTGCGGCGCAGATGATCTCTTATGAGGTCTCTATCGGATTGATTATTATCGGTATTATCCTGTCGTCTGGATCGATGAACTTCGGTGCAATCGTGGCCGCACAGGATAGCGACTACGGACTGCTCAGCTGGTATTGGCTGCCGCACTTCCCGATGCTGGTGCTTTTTTTCATCTCAGCGCTCGCTGAAACGAACCGCCCACCGTTTGACCTTCCTGAAGCGGAATCTGAATTGGTGGCGGGCTATCAGGTAGAGTATTCGTCAACGCCGTTCCTGCTCTTTATGATCGGCGAGCTCGTCGCTGTCGTTCTGATGTGTGCGCTGATCTCGTTGATGTTCTTTGGTGGATGGTTGTCACCAATCCCAGGTTTGCCCGATGGCATCTTCTGGATGGTGAGCAAAATGCTCTTGGTATTCTTCTTCTTCTCCATGGTGAAAGCGATCACACCGCGCTACCGCTATGACCAATTGATGCGCATTGGTTGGAAAATCTTCCTGCCTACGAGCCTCGCTTGGGTCGTATTCGTCGCATTTGCAGCAAAATTTGGATGGTTCTGGGGCGTTTACGCGCGCTGGACAGTAGGGGGTTAACCAATGGCTGACTTCGATTATGGCCGCGCGGCCAAGTACTTCCTCCTCGCAGACTTTGTGAAAGGTTTCGGCCTTGGCCTGCGCTACATGTTCGCACCGAAAGTGACGTTGAACTACCCGCATGAGAAGGGACCTTTGTCGCCGCGTTTTCGTGGAGAACATGCGCTGCGCCGTTACCCGAATGGGGAAGAACGGTGCATTGCTTGCAAGCTTTGCGAAGCGGTTTGCCCTGCGCAAGCGATCACGATTGATGCAGAGCCACGCGATGACGGCAGCCGGCGTACCACGCGCTATGACATAGACATGACGAAGTGCATTTACTGTGGTTTCTGCCAAGAAGCTTGTCCGGTGGATGCGATTGTCGAAGGGCCAAATTTTGAATTTGCCACCGAAACCCGTGAAGAGCTGTTTTACGACAAGGACAAATTGCTTGAGAATGGCGATCGTTGGGAAGCGCAGATCGCGCGTAACCTCGAGATTGATGCGCCCTACCGATGACTGATGCGAACAACCCCTTTGCCATGATGATGGCCCAAGCTCAGGAGATGGCGAAAGCCCTCAATCCTGCGCTTTCGGGTGCGTCCACGCAGGCAATGGAAAATCTTTGGCCGACAATGACGAAGGACATGATGGAAATGTCTTTCGGCAAAGGTGCGTCCAAAGAGGGGTTGGATGCAAAGACGCGATTGTTGTTGACGCTGGCTGGTTTGACCATGCAAGGCGCACAGAATGAAACGCAGATTAGAATGACCGTGCGCCATGCTGTCGAGGCCGGTGCAACTAAAGATGAAGTGACTGAAAGCATTGCACAAATGTCGATGTTTGCCGGTCTCCCCGCCATGACCCGCGCGATGGAATTCGCGAATGAGGTTTTGCAAGTTAGCAAGGAAGCGCAAACATGAGCGTCGCTGTATTTACCTTTTACCTGTTCGCGATCTGCACGATCACGGGCGGCCTGTTCACAGTGATCAGCCGCAATCCGGTGCACTCTGTGCTGTGGTTGATCCTTGCCTTCCTGTCATCTGCGGGCTTGTTCGTATTGCTTGGCGCAGAATTCGTGGCGATGCTGTTGATCATCGTTTACGTGGGCGCGGTCGCGGTTTTGTTCTTGTTTGTTGTCATGATGCTCGACATCGATTTTGCGGAGCTGAAAGCGGAAATGGTGAAATACATGCCGCTTGCGTTACTGATTGGCCTTGTTTTACTGATGCAATTCACCATGGCCTTCGGCGTTTGGGAAGCGAGCGATCAAGCTGCGGGCCTGCGCGGAGCGGTCACACCGACGGATGCGCATAACACTGAGGCACTTGGCCTTCTACTTTATGACAAATACTTCCTGATTTTCCAGCTCTCTGGGATGATCCTGCTGGTTGCGATGATTGGCGCGATTGTCTTGACGCTGCGCCACCGTACTGACGTGAAACGTCAAGACGTAATGGCGCAAATGCACCGCGATCCAGCAAAAGCGATGGAGCTTAAAGACGTAAAACCGGGGCAGGGGCTGTGATTGTTCTTGCTGCATACGTCCTATTCGGAGCCGCAATCGGTGCGACGGTTGTGCTCTACCTGAATTCTAAGAATACGAACAATAACAAGGACATCGATAATGATCGGTCTTGAGCATTACCTGACAATCGCGGCAACGCTGTTTGTCATTGGCATTTTTGGGCTCTTTGTGAACCGCAAGAATGTGATCATTCTGCTCATGTCGATTGAGCTGATGCTGCTGGCGGTAAACATTAACCTTGTCGCCTTTTCCAGCTTCCTCGGGGATTTGGTTGGGCAGGTGTTCACACTCTTCGTTCTGACAGTCGCCGCCGCAGAGGCTGCGATTGGCCTTGCGATCCTCGTCTGCTTCTTCCGGACTCGTGGAACTATTGCGGTCGAAGATGTCAACGTGATGAAAGGCTGATCAGATGGAAACGCTCATTCTTTTCGCGCCTCTTATCGGCGCACTTATTGGTGGCTTTGGTTGGCGGTTGATCGGTGAAAAAGGTGCAATGTGGGTGACCACGGGCCTGCTCTTTGTCGCATGTTTCTTTAGCTGGATTGTCTTTTTAGGGCATGACGGCGTCACGGAAAAAGTGCAGATTTTGCGCTGGATCGAAAGTGGTAGCCTGAGTACAGATTGGGCGATCCGTTTGGACCGCCTCACCGCTATTATGCTGATCGTGATTACGACGGTTTCGGCGCTGGTGCACCTTTATTCCTTTGGCTATATGGCTGACGACCCTCAGTGGAAAGAGGGCGAAAGCTACAAGCCACGTTTCTTCGCATACCTGTCGTTCTTTACATTTGCGATGTTGATGCTGGTGACCTCTGACAATCTTGTGCAGATGTTCTTTGGTTGGGAAGGGGTTGGCGTCGCGTCCTACCTATTAATCGGGTTTTACTATCGCAAACCCACAGCAAATGCGGCGGCGATCAAAGCGTTCGTGGTGAACCGAGTCGGTGATTTCGGTTTCGCGCTGGGTATCTTTGCTTTGTATTACCTTACGGATAGTGTCAAATTCGACGATATCTTCGCCGCAGTTCCGGCTTTGGCGGAAACAGAGGTCACCTTCCTTTGGGCAGAGTGGAATGCAGCGAACCTGATCGCGGTCCTCTTGTTCATTGGTGCGATGGGTAAATCGGCGCAGTTGTTCTTGCACACATGGTTGCCGGACGCGATGGAAGGTCCGACACCTGTATCCGCATTGATCCACGCGGCGACAATGGTGACTGCGGGTGTGTTCCTTGTGTGCCGCATGTCGCCTTTAATGGAATACGCGCCAGAGGCGACAGCCTTCATCACATTCCTAGGTGCAACGACTGCTTTTGTCGCTGCAACCATCGGTTTGGTGCAAAACGATATCAAGCGCGTGATTGCTTATTCAACGATGTCTCAGCTAGGCTATATGTTTGTGGCCGCGGGCGTTGGTGTTTACTCTGTCGCGATGTTCCACCTCTTCACGCATGCGTTCTTCAAGGCGATGTTGTTCCTTGGGGCAGGTTCGGTCATTCATGCGATGCATCATGAACAGGATATGCGTAACTACGGTGCTCTTCGGAAGAAAATCCCATACACGTTCTGGGCGATGATGATCGGTACATTAGCGATTACAGGCGTTGGTATCCCACTGTCTGGCTGGATCGGCTTTGCAGGTTTTGCGTCTAAAGATGCCGTCATCGAAAGCGCCTATGCGGGCACAGATGGCGGTTATGCCTTCTGGATGCTGGTGATAGCGGCGCTGTTCACAAGTTTTTATAGCTGGCGTTTGATGTTCCTGACCTTCTACGGAAAGGCGCGCGGCGACAAGCATACACATGAGCACGCACATGAAAGCCCGATGGTGATGTTGGTGCCACTTGGTGTTCTCAGCCTTGGTGCAATCTTTGCGGGTGCCATCTGGTACGGCAGCTTCTTTGGTAAAACAAATGAGGTCGCGGGCTTCTTCGGTGTGCCTTACGCGGAAGCGTCAGAGCATGGCGAGAAGGATAATCACTCTGATGATCACGGCGAAACTAAAGTTGACCACGCAACCAAAGACGACGGCAAGAAAAAGAAAACCTCGTACGCATTCACCGGCAAGCCGGGGGAGGGCGCGATTTACACTGGTAAAGACAACCATGTTCTGCACGACGCGCATTATGTCCCGACTTGGGTAAAGCTCAGCCCGTTTATCGCGATGGTGATCGGTTTCTTGTTGGCGATGTGGTTCTACATTTGGGACCCGAAAATGCCCAAGCGTGCTATGGAAACCAACCGTCCACTTTACAACTTCTTGCTCAACAAATGGTACTTTGATGAGCTTTATGACGCTGTCTTCGTCAAGCCAGCCTCTATGATTGGCCGCTTCTTCTGGAAGCGCGGCGATGGGAATGTGATTGACGGTACTTTGAACGGTGTGGCGATGGGTGTTGTGCCCTTCTTCACGCGCCTCGCTGGTCGCGCGCAGTCCGGCTATATCTTTACTTATGCCTTTGCCATGGTGATCGGAATTTTGGTTCTGGTCACTTGGATGACGTTCTCCGGAGGAGCGCACTAATGGATAACCTCCTTTCCATTGTCACTTTCATTCCCGCGCTTGCGGCTCTGATTTTGGCGCTTTTCCTACGTGGTAACGATGAAGCGGCGGCGCGTAATGCCAAGTGGCTGGCTATGATAGCAACAAGCGCTACTTTTATTGTGTCGCTGTTTATTCTGTTCCAGTTCGATAGCTCCAGCACCGGTTTCCAAATGGTTGAAGAAGCCAGCTGGGTCATGGGCATGCAGTATAAGATGGGCGTGGATGGAATTTCCGTGCTCTTCGTGATGCTGACGACCTTCATGATGCCATTGGTGATCGCGGCGAGCTGGGATGTGAATACGCGCGTCAAAGAATATATGATCGCGTTCTTGCTCTTGGAAACACTTATGCTGGGCGTGTTCATGGCGCTTGATCTTGTCTTGTTCTATGTTTTCTTCGAGGCGGGCCTAATCCCGATGTTCTTGATCATCGGCATTTGGGGCGGCGCGAACCGCATTTATGCGAGTTTCAAGTTCTTCCTCTACACCTTCCTAGGGTCAGTTCTGATGTTGGTGGCGATGGTGGCTATGTTCGTGGATGCGGGCACTACTGACATTCCAACGCTGATGACGCATTCCTTCGGCTCTGAGAGCTTCTCACTGCTCGGCATTCAAGTGGTCGGCGGTTTGCAGACGTTGATGTTCCTCGCCTTCTTTGCGAGCTTCGCGGTGAAAATGCCTATGTGGCCTGTACACACATGGCTGCCGGATGCGCACGTTCAGGCACCGACGGCAGGCTCGGTCGTGCTGGCGGCGATCCTGTTGAAGATGGGAGGCTACGGGTTTTTACGCTTTAGCTTGCCAATGTTCCCAGTGGGCGCAGAGGTGATGACACCGCTGATCTTGTGGATGTCTGCGATTGCGATTGTGTACACCTCGCTGGTGGCTCTGGTGCAGGAAGATATGAAAAAGCTTATCGCTTATTCATCTGTCGCGCATATGGGCTACGTCACAATGGGGATTTTTGCAGCGAACCAGCAGGGAATTGACGGCGCGATCTTCCAGATGATCAGCCACGGCTTCATCTCTGGCGCTTTGTTCCTCTGTGTCGGTGTGATCTACGATCGGATGCACACGCGTGAAATTGATGCTTACGGTGGTCTTGTGACACGCATGCCAGCTTACGCACTGATCTTCATGTTCTTCACGATGGCGAACGTGGGCCTGCCGGGTACATCGGGCTTTGTCGGTGAATTCCTGACATTGATCGGCGTCTTCCAAGTCAACACCTGGGTTGCGGCAGTTGCAACGGCGGGTGTTATTCTGTCTGCGGCTTACGCGCTTTGGCTTTATCGCCGTGTTGTGATGGGCGATCTGATCAAAGAAAGCCTGCGCACGATCACCGACATGACAACGCGCGAGCGTGCGATTTTCGCGCCGCTCGTGGTGATGACGCTGCTATTGGGTGTCTATCCTGCGCTCGTCCTCGATATCATCGGCCCTTCGGTTGAAGCGCTGGTGTCCAACTATGAAACGGCACTGGCAAGCGCACAAGACGCGCTCCAGACTGCCGCCACGAACTAAAGAAAGCGCTGCACCATGATACAGGCTGACCTGAACATCATACTGCCGGAAATTAGTCTGTCGCTCTTAGCAATAGGAGCTTTGTTAGGCGCGGTCTACACATCCAAGGACAAAATGGGTCCTTTGCTGGTTTGGGCGACGGCGGCTGTGTTTCTTGCGCTGGCGCTTTGGATCGGCCTGAGCGGCGAAGGTACGAATGAAGCCTTTGGCGGAATGTTCGTCGACGATGCGTTTTCGCGCTTTGCAAAGGTTGCCATTTTGCTGTCCTCTGCTGCCGTGTTGGTGATGAGCCAGGAATATATGCAACGTAAAGGCTTGCTGCGCTTTGAATACCCTGTGCTTGTCGCGCTAAGCGTGGTCGGCATGATGGTCATGGTCTCGGCCGGTGATCTGATGACGCTTTACATGGGCCTCGAATTGCAATCGCTTGCGCTTTACGTGGTGGCGTCCTTGCGTCGCGACAGTGCGCGCTCGACCGAAGCCGGCCTTAAGTATTTCGTCCTTGGCGCGCTTAGCTCTGGTTTGCTGCTCTATGGCGCATCGCTGACATACGGCTACGCTGGTACGACGTTGTTCTCCGGCATCATCCAGACCGCAACAGAGGGTCATATCTCAATTGGCTTGCTCTTTGGCCTGGTGTTCATCATTTCGGGTCTCGCGTTCAAGGTTTCCGCCGTGCCGTTTCACATGTGGACGCCCGACGTTTATGAAGGCGCACCAACGCCGGTCACGGCGTTCTTTGCGACAGCGCCGAAAATCGCGGCTATGGGCCTTTTTGCGCGTGTTTTGCATGACGCGTTCGGTGGGGCTGTCAGCGATTGGAGCCAAGTGATCGCTTTGCTTTCGCTTGTGTCCATGTTCCTTGGTGCCTTCGCAGCCATTGGTCAAACCAACATCAAACGTCTGATGGCCTTCTCGTCCATCGCGCATATGGGCTATGCGCTTATGGGCCTTGCGGCGGGAACGGTTTTGGGTGTTGAAGCGATGCTCGTTTATATGGCGATCTATGTGACGATGAATATCGGAACCTTTGCGTTCATCCTGTCGATGGAGAAGGACGGCCAAGCGGTGACTGATATTGGCGCGCTAAACCAATACGCAAAACGCGAGCCAGGCAAAGCCTTGGCGATGCTGATCTTGCTGTTCTCCATGGCGGGTGTGCCGCCGATGGTTGGCTTCTTTGGCAAGCTTTACGTACTGCGTGCCGCTTATGAGGCGGGGCTTGCATGGCTCGCTGTGGCTGGAGTGATCGCGTCAGTCATCGGAGCCTACTATTACCTGCGTATCGTCTTTTACATGTACTTCGGCGAAGAGCCGGATGAGACTCTCGACAAGAGCAACTCGCCCGTGCTGTGGGGCTTCTTGATGGCTTCGGCAGCCATCATGGTCTTGGGCCTGATCAACCTCTTCGGTGTTGAAAGTGCAGCGGCAGCAGCGGCGGCGACGCTTGTTAACTAAGACAGACTTTCCACTTGGCTATGGCCGACGCGTGTTGTCCGAGATCGATAGCACCAACGCAGAAGCTGCGCGCATCGCCGGAACGCTTGCAGGACCGGAATGGATCTTGGCTCTGAACCAGACCGCGTCGCGTGGCCGTCGTGGCCGGGCTTGGCACTTTCCCAAAGGTAATTTCGCCGCCACTTTGGTGCTACATCCGCGAGAGGCGCCCGATGTGGTTGCGCTGCGCTCTTTCGTGGCCTCGCTCGCGCTTTATGATGCGCTCGTTGCCTGCGGTGTGCAGGCGCAATCGCTTGCGCTGAAATGGCCAAATGATGTGTTGCTCAATGGTGGCAAAGTCGCTGGAATCTTGCTGGAAAGCATAGGGGCAGGCGGCGGGGTTTCGCATCTCGCGATTGGGATCGGCGTGAACCTTGCGGATGCGCCTCTGGCCTCAGACGTGGAAGCTCTGGCGATGCGACCTGTCTCACTCTTGTCGGAAGCTGGCGTTGCGATCTCACCCGAAGATTTCCTTGATTTGCTGGCCAGCGCCTACGCGCGCCAAGAGAGCCAGTTCACTACCTATGGGTTTGCCGCGATCCGCGACGCTTGGCTCGCACGCGCAGCAAAACTGGGCGAGGTGATCACAGCGCGCACCATGAACAGTGAAACAACTGGCACGTTCGAGACGGTAGACGCACAGGGCAACCTTGTTCTAAAGACCTCTGAGGGCCGTGTGGCAATTGCCGCCGCGGATGTATTTTTCTAAACGCGGAGAGACGCGATGCTTCTGGCGATTGATTGCGGCAATACAAATACGGTGTTTTCAATTTGGGACGGCACGACTTGGCTCTGCACGCTGCGCACCTCAACCCATCACGGGCGTACCGCGGATGCGTATTTCACTTGGTTTTCTACCTTGGTGAAGCACTACGATATCGAACTCGACATTAAAGATGTGATCATTTCAGCGACGGTGCCGCGCGTTGTGTTTAACTTGCGTATTTTTTCGGATCGCTTTTTCAATTGCCGCCCTTTGGTCGTTGGCAAGCCGGAGTGCGCGCTGCCAAATGCGCCACGTGTTGATGCGGGCACGAAGGTAGGTCCTGATCGTTTGGCCAATGCGGCAGGGGCCTATGATCGCCACGGCGGCAATGTGGTCGTTGTGGATTTTGGCACCGCGACCAATTTCGATGTGGTCGCAGAGGATGGCGCATATGTAGGCGGGGTAATTTCGCCTGGCGTGAATCTCTCGCTTGAAGCGCTGGCACTTGGTGCGGCTGCGCTCCCGCATGTGGATATTTCCCAGCCAGAGCATGTGATCGGCGTGAATACGGTCGAATGCATCCAGTCAGGTGTGTTCTGGGGCTATACAGGCCTCATTGAAGGTATTACCAGCCGGATCAAGAATGAATATGGCAAGCCGATGAAAGTGGTTGGCACAGGCGGTCTTGCCCCGCTGTTTGCGTCAGCCGAAAACTTGTTTGATGTGATTGAAGATGACCTGACAATGCATGGTCTGATCGTAATCCACGAGCATAATAAGAAGAACGGATAAACCGAAATGAGCGCAGAGCGTTTGATCTACCTTCCCCTTGGCGGGGCGGGCGAAATTGGCATGAATGCCTATGTGTACGGCTACGGGAAACCGGGCAAAGAAAAACTGATCCTTGTGGATCTTGGCGTGACCTTCCCTGACATGGACGGCACCCCGGGTGTCGATTTGATCCTGCCCGATATTACATGGCTGAAAGAGCGCCGGAATGATTTGGAAGCGATCTTTATCACCCACGCACATGAGGATCATGTTGGTGCGATTGGTCACTTTTATGAGCAACTGAAAGCGCCGATTTATACGCGCGCGTTTACGGCGAATATCGCGCGTCGCAAGCTCGATGAATATGGGGTTGAAGCGAAAGCAGTCACGACTGTTTCCCCGTGGCCTGAAGTTGTGAAAGCGGGACCGTTTAGCGTTGGCTTCTTGCCTATCTCACATTCCATCCCCGAAAGCTCTGGTCTGTGCATCGACAGCCCTGACGGGCGAGTTTTGCACACAGGCGATTTCAAAATCGACAAAACCCCACTGGTGGGCGAAGCGTTTGATGAGCAACTCTGGCGCGATGTATCCAAAGACGGCGTCAAAGCGCTGGTCTGCGATTCAACAAACGTGTTTTCGTTGAATGAAGGCCGCTCCGAAATCACCGTAGGGCCTGAGATTGAAAAATTGATCAAGGATCAGCCTGGCATGGTTGTGGCAACGACCTTCGCCTCGAACGTGGCGCGGGTGAAAACGTTGGCAGAAGCTGGCGTGCGGGCAGGACGGTCTGTCGTGCTCTTGGGTCGTGCGATGCGCCGCATGGTGGAAGCCTCGATCGAAACGGGCGTGCTCAGCGACTTCCCGACCTGCATCAATCCTGAAGACGCAACGCAACTGCCGCGCGAAAATGTGATGCTTCTCGTGACAGGTTCCCAAGGCGAACGCCGCGCGGCCTCTGCGCAATTGGCGCGTGGCAAGTACCAAGGCCTGACGTTGAAAGAAGGCGATACGTTCCTGTTTTCTTCCAAAACGATCCCCGGAAACGAGCGTGGCGTGATATACATTATCAATCAACTCTCTGAAAAGGGTGTGGATGTGATCGACGACAGCTCTGGCCTCTATCATGTTTCGGGTCACGCGAACCGTCCTGATCTTGAAAAGATGCACGAAATCACAAAGCCACAAATGTTGATTCCGATGCACGGCGAACACCGCCACCTGCGCACGCATGTGAAGATCGCTGAAGCCAAGGGATTGAAGGGGGTCGTCGCGGTTAACGGCATGATGATTGACCTCTCAGGCAATGCGCCAAAGGTTGCAGATTACATCGAAACAGGACGCACGTATCTGGACGGTTCCGTGCAAGTCGGCGCGCTTGACGGCGTGGTGCGCGACCGTATGCGCATGGCTATGAATGGACACATCACTGTGACGGTCATCATCGATGAAAACGATGAAATGCTAGGCGATCCATGGTGCGAACTGATGGGCCTTGCGGATCAAGGCAAGTCGCGCGCGCCGCTGGTCGATGTGGTTGAAGAAGACCTCAGCCAGTTAATCGGTCGCTCAAACGGTAAGACCATGCGCGACGACAAGAAGCTGGAAGAGGCGATCAAACGCCAAGTGCGTCAAAGCTGCAATGCCGAGATCGGTAAAAAGCCGGAAGTCACGATTGTGGTGTCGCGGCTAGCCTAAAACCGGTTCTTGTCGAGCCAATCAACCAATCTGAAGAGCCGCGCGGTGAGGGATGCTATGTCCTCATCGCGCCACCCTTCCATCATTGCCAGATAATCAGGTAAGAGCGCCTGTTGCACATCTTGAAGATGGGCATGCCCCGCCTGATTGAGAAACACGTGCTTCGCGCGCGCATCGTTTTGCATCGCTTCGAAACGTGCCCAGCCCATGCCCTCAAATTTACTAACATTCTTGGATACGGCAGGTTGTTTCACTTCAACGGCGGCGGCAATCGTGGTCACGCTTTGCCCTTCAGGCATGCGACGGGCGAGGTAATTCAGAACCGAGAATTGTGCCTCCGTAAGGCCAAATCGATCCAGCATTGCGCCCATTCTTGTGTTGAATAACTGTGTGCTGATACTGAGAGCCATCCCAAGTTTCGCATATTTTTTATTGTGTTCTGGTGATTTTCTTTGGCATCTGCTTCGGCACTTTGATTGCGCGCCTTGGTCAAGCAAGCCGCGCGCCGGTTTCGATGGGAATAGAAGCCGCGTTCTTTGCATTTTCAGGCGGCACTTTAGGTGCGCTTGAAAACTTGATGTCGTGCTGGCTAATGCAATTCGAGACTGTCATCCCGCAGATGTTGACCTACAACAATTCCAGCTTTGCGGCGCACAAGTTTATCTCGTTCACGATAGCGATAGCACTGGTGATTGCCGCTATTGTCACTGGGTTGATCTCAGGTGGAATGCGGATGATCCGCCCGACGCGAATGGCTTAAAACAAAATAAAAGCCCCAAACCGCTATCTGCGTGTTTGGGGCTTTTTCATTTCAATATTAGTGCTTTAGTTTGCGCTGCGTTCTTCAAAGCTCATAGCGATAAAGCCGGGAAGGTGATCGCCCAATCCCACAACGTTGTTGTTGCCGCCACCACGTCCACGGTTGGAGCGGCTGCGTGTGTTGTTCTCGCGTGGGGCTTGCTTGGGTGCCTCTGGTTTCGGCTCTGCCTTAGCAGGTTCAACCTCAGCCGCAACGACGGGTGCGTCAGCCTGAACTTCCGTTTTTGGCGCATCGTCCTTAGGCTTGTTGCGCGAACGTGTGCGCGTGCGCTTTGGCTTGTCTTCGCGCGCGGGCGATGCGCCATCAGCTCTTGCCTCGCTCGGCGCAGGGGCGTCAGCAGGCTTCAACGGGTTGTCGATGCGCGTGATCTGCTTCTGGATCAGCTTTTCAATCGCGTCGAAATTTTTCTCGTCCCGTGGTACGCAGATCATCACGGCTTTGCCATCGCGACCAGCGCGGCCTGTACGACCAATGCGATGCACATAGTCTTCTGCGTGGCTTGGTACATCAAAGTTGAAAACGTGGCTCACCGAAGGGACATCAAGTCCGCGCGCCGCAACATCAGAGGCAACAAGAAAGCGCAAACCGCCTTCGCGAAAGCCGTCCAAGGTCTTTGTGCGCTGGCTTTGATCGAGATCGCCATGAATGGGCGCTGCATCATATCCATACTTTTTCAATGACTTAGCAACGACATCCACATCCATTTTGCGGTTACAGAAGATGATCGCGTTGGTGCAGGCGTCACCTTCAGCGTCGATCAATTTGCGCAGTGCTTTGCGCTTTTCCGTGCCTTCGCGATCCTTGCGTGAGCCTTTGAACATCATCACGACCTGTTCGATGTTCTCGGACGCGGTCGCCTGACGCGCAACTTCGACGCGAGCAGGGTTGGATAGGAAGGTGTTGGTGATGCGTTCGATTTCTGGGGCCATAGTTGCCGAGAAGAACAGCGTTTGACGGGTAAAGGGCGTTAGGCCAAAGATACGTTCGATATCGGGAATGAAGCCCATGTCGAGCATGCGATCGGCCTCGTCAACGACCATGACCTGCACGCCTGTCAACAACAGTTTGCCGCGCTCAACGTGATCCAGCAGGCGACCGGGTGTTGCGATCAGCACGTCCACGCCCTTGTCGATCAGGCGGTCCTGTTCTTTAAACGACACGCCCCCGATCAAAAGCGCTTTGCTTAGTTTCTTGTGGTATTTCGTATATGTGTCGAAATTTTCGGCAACTTGTGCGGCCAATTCGCGCGTCGGGCAGAGCACCAAAGAGCGCGGCATGCGCGCGCGTGCACGACCTTTGCCCAGCATGGTGATCATCGGCAGCGTGAAGCTCGCGGTTTTACCCGTGCCCGTTTGCGCAATTCCGAGGACATCGCGGCCTTCCAGCGCTGGTGGAATCGCGCCTTCTTGGATCGGGGTTGGGGATTCGTAGCCAGCATCATCGATGGCTTTAAGGACCTTTGGGTCCAGATTCAGATCTGAGAACTTTGTCATGTGTTTCCGTAGCTTACGGACACAATTTGGCCCGTGCATCTAGATCAGGCCAAATCCGATTGATCGAATGTCTTTGCACTCCATGGGCCTTGGACGACGGGATAGCGAAAAAGCTGCCTGCGGTCAAATCCCCTTGGATTTATATCGATTTTTAGCGGACTTAGGGACAAGAATAGCGCAGTTTGTTTCCGTTATTGAAACGATGAGTTGCTATTAGTAAATTGCTCATTCAACGCAGCGTCTGGATTAATGTGGTACCAGTGCAAAAGACCAAGCTTTTCGAGCGCTTTGAGCAGGTCAGGCCGCGCTGTACAAACCTCCGTATAAAAAATGCGCAGCTCTTGTGTACCGCCCTTGGCTTCGAGCATGTTTAGAAAGCTGTGCATGTTCAACCCGCCTTTGTCCTGATCAAAAGGCGCGTTTAGCTCGGCGCGATAGGCCCCTTTTGATTTGCGGTAGGCATAGTTTGCTTGCCAAGTGTCCCACGTGTCGCCATGCAGATGGCACAAGCGAGTGTCCGATAGTTCCTGTTGCCCCGGGTTTTTTTGATCGCCAAGAAATGCGTTGTGGATCTTTACTGAAAACCCTTCGATTCCAGTGCGGTAGATCAACTTTCCAGCTACATGGCTAAGGAACCCACCGTTAAGATGTGCACCATAACGAGGGTAGAGCGTTTCGGTAACTTTACGACGCTCTCGCATGGGCAAAACGAAACTCTTGAATGGACGTGGCTCTGTTTGTGGGCCTTCCCACTCCAAAGCTTCAAGGGGACGGATGCGCGCGCAGAGGCAATCCGCGCCCAAAGCCGCAAGTTGCGCTGAAAGCGGCGTATTCCAGACAAGAAATTCGTCATGGTCAATGTGTGCAAGCCATGCAACTTCAACACGTTTGGCATATGCATCGGCCGCGTTCATTGTTTGGCGAGCTTGGTGTGTGTGTGGCCGCCCACCTTTCTTTTGCCAATAGGCCTCATCGGTATCGGTAACGCGCACCTTTGGATGGGTTTTAAGCGCCGCAAAGGTCACAACATCAGCATCATCCAGATAAATGTACACACGATGCGCGCCCTGCTGCAGGTGATAGGCGACAAAACCCAACACCTCCTTAAGTGGCGCTTTGATCGTGCTGACAATGCCCCATTTCAACTTATTCATTTACAAGACCGGCAAGTGCTTTGAATGACTTAACCCTTATCAGCATTGCGTGCTCTTCCAACACTTTCAGGACTTCGGGGCGTGCTGCGCAGACCTCATCGAACAGCTTGCGCGGGCCGTCTGCCCCTTGCTCGTCCTTTAAGATGTCGATGATATCGCCCAAGCCCAACCGTGCTTGTCCGCGATCCCAATAAGACCCTTTGCTTAGCCGGAAATCGAGGTGCCGCGCAAAACTGTCCCAATCTGGCGCGTGGCGATGGAGCAGGGTCATGTGACCCGAACGCTGCGTGTTTTTCACTTCGATCCCACGTTTTTTGAGCAAGTGCACGCCAAAACGCACATCCTCAACGCCGCAACGGGCAATGGTTTTGCCGATGGTATGACTGATAAAGCCAGAGCGCAGATAGGTGCCAAACGTCGGATAAAGCGCGTCAATGATCGCCTTGTCACAGCCCGCATCGAAGTAAGTACGCCGAAACAGCAGATCGGTCGCGTCATAGCTTTGTGCGATCTCTTCGGCAGGGGGGATGATCAGCGCGTCATTGGTGTCAGGCACGGTGCTGAGTGTGGAAATGATGTCGGCTTCACCAAATATAAATTCATCGCAATCAATGTGGGCCAACCAGTCCAGGGTCGATGAGCGGTACGCAAGGGTGGCGTTAAAGGCTTGGCGTTGTTGGTGTTTTTCCATCACAGGCTTGCCCATGGCCTCCCAATAGGCGCGATCACAGTTGGTAATTTTCACTTTCGGATGCGTGAGGCGTGCGAGATCGGCGTTAGGCAAAGGCGCGTCGAGATAGATGTCGATCATCTCAGCCCCAAGTTGCAAATGATGCGTGATGAAGGGTTTGATCTGAGCGGGACTCGCTTTAATCGTGCTGACAATGCCCCAACTGTGCGACTTTGCTTTGGCGGGCGCGCGCGCAGGCTCAGGATCGTCATTAGCGCTTTGCTTTTGCGCGCGCTGACGTAATTTGCGGCCACGTAGGGTATTAAAGCGGCGAAACACAGTGCCCGGATCGGCATTAATCAGGTTCAAAAGGTGATGCGCGAGTGGGGCAATCACGTCATCCTTCTTGGAGTCGAGCCACAAGCGCCCGAGCATATTCACATCAAGCCCGCCAGACACCAAAGCGTAACGGTCCATGTTCAAGGGCAGCGGCGCAGAGGCCAAGCGTTTCAATTTAAACGCATTATCAGGGGTGAAACCTGAATATAGCCGCTCGGATTCATAGAGCTTCATGGCCACGAATAACACGCTCATCGAGTGCCCGACACGGCGCTGCACTTCGGTTTGGCCGTGATCGCCAAAGGTGGTGATCGCAGAGACGAGCCAGCGCGGATCGAGATGTTGAAGCATGAAATCAGCCTGTTCAGCCCAGATGCGGGTGAACAAAGCCATCGTATGTGCAGGCTGATCAGATTTGCGCAGATGGGCGATCAAGAGCCCGTGCAATTTGCAGAGTTCCGGCTGCCCCAGGAATTCTGTGTTCAATTCCAGAGATTTACGTTGATTCCCCGATTGCTGTTTAAATTGGGTAACATGCTCTGGATCAACCTCTTCAACCAGTTTTTTGCGCAACTCTGCGAGATCGGTATCCAAAGGCGCAAGCGCCTCATTCGTCGCAAAGCTCAGCGGTTTTTCGCGGGCTTGCATACGGGAGACGATCGCCTCAAAACCGCCCTCATAGGTCAGGGCGGTGGGCGTTTCATGTGTGTCGTTAGGATCGCTCATACTGCGCAAGATGCCCGCGCGGGGTGTAACCAGCAAGTGCTATTGGAGCATCATTTCCTTTGTCGCGCTGAGTGTGACATCGGGGTAGTCGCGCGCTACGCGGTCTATGTCCCATTGCAGGCGTGTGAGGTAGACAGTGTCGCCGTCATTGTCTGTCGCGATATGGGCTTTGTTGGCCTCCGCGAAGACATCTACCGCCTTTTTGTCGCCCAGAACCCAGCGCGCAGAGGTGAATTGGCTTTGATCGAAGCGCACGGGCAAGCCGTATTCCAACTCAATACGGCTCGCGAGCACTTCAAATTGTAGCGCGCCAACAACACCGACGATATAGCCTGAGCCGAAAGTGGGCTTGAAGACCTTCGCTGCCCCTTCTTCTGCAAATTGCATCAAGGCTTTTTCCAAGTGCTTAGATTTTAACGGATCGCCCGCGCGTACGCCTTGCAACAATTCTGGTGCGAAGGACGGGATACCCGTGACGCGCAGTGCTTCGCCTTCGGTCAGTGTATCGCCGATGCGCAATTGGCCGTGGTTGGGGATGCCAATGATGTCGCCGGCCCAGCCTTCCTCTGCTAGCTCGCGAT
>ERZ1048686.38-NODE-38-length-129892-cov-8.003397_pt1 | contig 129892 bp, 99 predicted proteins | sample MGYA00383099_ERZ1048686 | MGnify/ENA primary metagenome ERZ1048686 (study PRJEB29581, sample SAMEA5548369) | metagenome | biome: marine; feature: coastal; material: water | depth 25 m | study: Short-term variability in the microbial, nano- and picoplankton... | reverse complement strand
GCTACACCATTAAACCCTACAAGTGTTTGATTTTCAAATGTTTGTAGGGTTTTTTATTGGGGTCTAGAAACACATAGGAAACATTAAACCCGTTTTTTGAGCTACTAGATTGAAGTAAAGAAGCTATTTGCGTTTGGCGATAGTCTTTTGGTTTTGCAAGGAATCGTATCTCAATTCTAATCAACTACATCATCATCAGATAAAACGCCAAAAAAACCCGAACTACTTTTCTTTTTTAACACCCCCGTACCCATTTTAAAATATCGGCTTCCTATCCAAAGCCTTTACTCAGAATGTTGGTGTAGCCATATGGATGTGGTCTTGTCCCTCTTTTACCCATATTTCAAATGTCTACAAGTTGCACCTGCGTAAAAATACTATTACTGCGTTTCTGCTGATATCCCTCAAACGTCTGAGATAGCCCCCTACCGCTCTATTTCAAAACTTGACAACAAAAGATAAAGTGTATCGCTTGGTTTCAACTCCTAAGGTATCAAACTTCTAGATGCCCCCTACCTTTTTATTTTTCTTGTTAGCCATCTCTGGGTGATTTAAAGGGTCATAAAGTTACTAAAACCTCTCTCTTAAATCTTTACACTAAATATTTCACTTTTTGCTGACGGTATACAGTGTATACCGTCAACATAAAGTGGACCGTTAAGTAACTTTTAACTAATTACAGTTTTACTACCTGTAGAGCTAGTTTTCTAGAGGTATTGTATCACCTAATAACAGTTCATTATTATGACAAGAAAAAAGAAGCTTTGTTTACCGCAATGGAAAAAGACCTTTTAATTGAAGCAAATATTAAACACGCAAGAGAACATATTCGAATTCCTCTCAATGGATTTGAAACACTAATTGAGCTATCAAAAGGAAAAGAAATTCAAACATTTAATGTTGTACTTATGTCAAAGTTCGGTGCAGGATTTGGAAGCAATAAGAAATTTATAACGTTAGTTGAGAAAATGATTTTGGACTATTATGCTGGAATAGTTCAACATTTAACTAATTGGAATCAACCAGCACCTAAAATATAAAAACTACTACGGCTAACAATGTGTAAAAAAATATAGTGGGCTGACGCCCACAACATTTCTTACACAAACCGTGTAGCATTAAAAACAAACCAAGAAATATGAGAAAAACTTTAATCGGACTATCCATTCAATTAATTTTTTATCAACGAGTTTATTTAATAGCCAATTGACTTAACGGTTTGGCTAGACCGTGTTTTAATTCCGTTTAGGTCGTGTTGGTTCCCGTTTTTATTGTTTGGAATACATTGACTCCCTTTTCACCTAAGTCAACAACCTCTTGCATTGTCATTATTTCACCAATATATATAGCTCTATCCTTTTGTTCTTGAATACACTTTGAATGCCATGCAAAAATCCCATTATTATCAAGCCAATCTGCCTGCCAAAGAGCGCCATCGTATCTTGTGATTATAACAAAATCATTGGAGTTTTCCGTATCTTCATGATACTCTAAACCTCCTTGAATCAACTTTTCTATATCAAATTCGTCAGCATTCATTCTGGCGACACCAAATAGTTCATCATCTTCCTGATTATGTTCACCGTTATCAATATCCCAATCAATTCGAAACTGATTGCAGCCACCATCATACTTTTTGTCGATAATCTTTTTGTCGACAATCATGTTCGCTAAATGTACATATATCGGCATTTTTATGATTGTTCTTATTATCTATTATAAGTACTTAGGCCTGATTAACTCCTTTACTTACTCGTTATCATTTCTTTGCTTTAGCCTTCCCTTTCTTTTGAGTAGGTTTTTTCTTTACCTTAATATTTTCAAACGGATTTACGTCATCCGGATAAAGGTTTAAAAATTTTCTTTTTTCTTTTTTCTTATTCATCTTTTTGTTCTTTCTATTTCGGGAAGAAAATAGGAATTACATTCAAATATCCCATTTTTTGAGCATTAAAATCATCACACAGCCTAAACAGCGTTGCGGGATGAAGAGTTATATGTTTAAGAAAGTGTATGAGCGGTTGAATTAGCATGAACTCTCTCTTAGCTTTTGACCCCAAAAGTTCATCTTTCGCTGAAGACGTACAATTAAAGAAGTGAGTCGAAAATATGAATACGGAAAGCTGACAACTGGCTACACAAAAATCCTAATTGAGACTAATTTTTAATGCCATAAACCAAAGTTTATATATGACTTCCCGCTCAACAAAAAGCTTCAACTCTACGAGACGCGGCACTTGATTATTCTACCGAATCACGTTAATCGGACCGCTAACCATTTTACCATCCATATTTATTGAGTAGTAATACTGTCCATTTGGAAGGTTTTTAGGAATGTTCCAAACCACCTCCTTGGTGTCCGTCTTCAACTTTCGTAAATCAAACAAGGCCTTCCCATTCATATCATAGATTCGAAGCTGAAGTGATTGATAAACCAATTCATCTAAGCTGAAATACACCTTGTTATTGCTAGGGTTAGGATACGCGTTAACGTGAATTGGGTTAAGGTTTTTCACTCCCAGCGTTGTCAAAGCTTCAATGTCACGATCTTCATCACCAGCTTGATAAGGCAAGTAATGGAAGTAAATTAAAAACATTTCATCCGTCGTATTTAAACCAGGCCTTACCTCAATAGGTGGGTTATTAGGATTGTGCTTGTTTTTACTTGTATTGTCATACGTGCCGTGACCATGGATTGTACTGAATTTAGGTAGTTTCTTGATCTTGTTGAAAAACAAAAACTCTTGCCATTCAAAATCCCAATGTGGAATATTCACAAATGGAATTGTATCGTTGGCATTCGTTATTGCATATGAACCAATTCTACTTCCTAACAAATGCATGTGTGGGAAGACGCTTAAAATAGAATATTCATTGTTTCCAATATTTCGTTGTGCATTAACGTTGGTTTCCTTGTTGGCGGGCAATACAAACTGCCAATTCTCAATCAATGGATCGGTTGACAATTCTCTTATCTGTGTCGCATCATCGTAAAACCAAAAACGAATAATGGTGCTGTCTACCATTCCAAAAGATCCTTCTGGATAATGCATCGCCAGAACAATATTGGATCCCGCTTTTACCGAAAATCCCAAATTAAAGTCTGTTCCGTTTGTAGGAAAAACAGTTGGGGGTGACCCAGGAACATATCCGCCAATTAGTCCTTTAGTTGGGCCGGTGCAAACTCCCGCAGTTGTGTCTGTAGGATAGTTTCCTGTCCCATCTATATACACCAAAGCATGGTGTACAATCGCGTGGTTGCCAGGAATGACCTCAAAACCTCTAATTTTTTTATCTGTTGTCAGATCCGTAGGTACTGAAAAACAAACATAATCGTCTCCATTTGCTGTTGCCTTGCTCGAATAGACCGGCATTTTAAGTTCTAAGTCTGGCTTTTGTGTTATAAATCCTTTGGTTCCATATACTGGCGGTGGGGGTGTTTTAGAAGCATCTCCTTCTGGACTACCTTTATCAATCCAATCTAAAATTGCTACTTTCTCTTCTGTTGTTAAAACGCGTTCATGTGCATAACGCTCATATTTAGTGTCGGCAATCCATGGCGGCATACTTCCTAACTCTATGCTACCTTTTATACTGAAAACATTGGGCTTAACATCTGCGTAAGACAACAACGAAAAAGGTGCAATTCCATTGGGGTTATGACAGTTCGAACAATTGTCGTAAACAATTTGTGCGACGTTTTTACTCCAAGTGTTTTGTGCCATCGTTAGTGTGACACTGAAGATCATGAAAATTAAAACAGCTCCTTTTCTCATAATGTCAATATTTTTAATGCATTGATTTTTAGACGATTGAGTGTTTAACGAAATACATGAACCTCACCTTTATACTGCTTAGACATGTATACATCCTTGAACTCAATCATCCAAATATAAATATCTTGTTGAACATTGGTGTCTAATATCTTACCATTCCATCCGTCCGTCCTCTCATCGGTTTCAAATAAAAGTTCACCCCAGAGATTGTAAATCCTAAATCGATAACTTTTAATTTGACAACATACATTTGACGTAATTATTGGTTTGAAAATCTCATTCAGATTGTCCGAATTGGGTGAAAATGCATTTGGCAACCATATTTTAATTCCATCACAACCTTCGACTTGGACGTGAATACTGTCTCGAATCGTTTCACAACCACCGACTACTTCAACAACATATGTACCGGACTCGTTCACTGGGATTCTAGCGTTTTTATCTGAGTTATTCCAGAGATAAGAAATACCTCCTGTCACTGAAGCATCTAAACTGAATGTACTTCCATCACAAATCAGGGTATCTGACCCCAAGTCCAAATTCAAATTGTTTCCACGAAAAATCTCTATACTGTCAGTAGCGCTACAACCACCCCTTTCAATTTTTACAGCGTAAACTCCTGGTTTATTTATAGTCAAAAACGAATCCGAACTTCCGTTTGACCACGTAAAGGCAACGTTGTCGATATCTAAAGAAAGGACCAAAGAATCACCATCACAAAGTGGTCTATCTTTTCCTAAATCCAAGGTTTCAAAGGATTTTACATACAACCACTTCGTTGTTGTATCTTGAACAAACTGATTGCTACTCACAAGGGTTACGCGGTATTTTCCACGTACATTATAACAAATATCCGTTGGGCTCTTGATACTCGATTGTGTTATTTCTGCACCCTCAAATGTCCAGTTATATAAGGTTGGAATTGCGGCGTTTTCAGTTATCGTTTTATTCTCAAAATCAATACATGTTCCGACGCAAATAGTGTCCGCCATATTGAAATCAGCTATTACATCCCGATAATTACTAGTGATTCTAAATCCGTAGGCCAAGTCATCAGCAGCAAAGCCAACTCTAAAACTATCCATGTAGGGAAGTGTCCCTAGACTTATGGCCGATGTGAATGTAGGTTTTCCGTCAATCGTAACATTCCGAACGTACGTATCCCCATTAAACATGTCGATAACACAAGATAACTCATACCAATCCCCATTTTGAGCTATGTTGTGGGTTACGTCGACGAGCACTCGTGATGGGTCAGTGGCTGATCTGGTATCTTGAACCCAGCTTTGATATGGTCGTCCTCCAATATTGATTCCCTCTTTTTGTGACGCCTGATTATTGACGTAATAGGTTGGAGAACCGAAATGCTTGTAATCTGCTGGAATAAAAAACAAATAGGCTTCATTATAGGCCGGAATGTCTTGATCGGAATAAAACATACAGGTCAATTGAATTGGCAAGTTTGTTTTGTCGAACGTTTCTTTTGTATAAATAGGTACAGCTGAAGCACCAAAGCCTGTTTGCGTTGGGAGGTCCCCACCATAAAATACGGAATCTACACCTGAAGCTCCAAAATGTATGGATCCGGCTGGCACGCCAACGGCATAATTGTCTGCAAACGGTTCAGCAACTAAAGCCTTTGTAACTGTAGAATAATCCGTTGGAGCGTATTGCCCACTTTGCGGAGTTGGCTCCTCATTAAGCGCTACAGTTGACAAGTCTAACGAGTACACTTTTGATGTTTGTGCATACCCGGATGTATATCCGATTGCAATCACCAAAAAAACACCCATTACACCTAGTTTCACCTCACCAAAGATACTTTATTTACTTAGCAGCAAAGCTTATGCAATAGTTCAGCACGGAACGGCTACTATAGGTTTAGGATCCAACGTAAATCTCGTGTAGATTTGATCTTGTCCGTCATGTCAACCATAGCAAACACAGAGCTAGTGTTGTTGACATCAAGCTTACCAAACTTCTCATCATCAAGCATGTAGGTTTCTTATCAGAGGTAAACAACTTTAACCTACACGATTCATATAAGATTCTTGCCTTTGTCCATATTTTCAGTTTAAAAGGCCTATTTGTCTCAATATTGGACATTGTTTTCCCAATTTGGGTTTGCCTATTTCCGTGCTTGCGGTGGATGGTATCCATTTACAGTTGAACGGTATATATCAGATGGTGAACGGCATTGCCTTGATTTGGTCGGATTGTTGGTCTGTTATTTCGTCAATGTAGTTAAAATGAGAGCAGTAACATACCACCTATTATTATTCTTGTTTGCTTGCGGCACACCAATAATTTCCTTGCAAGCCAGCAATCAAACAATCACTTCCAATACGTATTGGACAGACATTTCCACACAATTGAATAACCTTACAAATGGGGACACACTATTTATTGAAAACGAGTTAGAGCTAAAAAAAGGCACTTGGACCGAGCTAAGCGCCAAAGCAGTGACCATTGTTATAAAGAACGGTGGGGAATTGAAATTTAAAGAAAAAGGTGAAAAGTGGGTTGAACTAAAGCTGGGTCAAGGCTCGAAAGTAGTAATCCTGAACGGAGGTAAAATAAAAGCTGATAAATGTTCAGGCCGTAAACGCCTGTTCATCGACAATACAGTTGTTGCCACTGGAAGTGGAGATGCAACCGGCGACAAGAAGGTTTTTGGTTCCAGCGACAACTATACTGACCCCAATGGAGCTCTACCAAGTTTTGTTGCGGTCACCGATTCAGGGGGCGTAGACGTTAATGGGGCTTTGCCTGTTTCTTGGGGTCCTTTGAGCGTAACAGAATTTAATCAGTCAACTATAAATTTGGAGTGGTCAACATTGACGGAAATAAATAACAGCCATTTCGAAGTTCAAGTGAGTAGAGACGGTGTTAATTGGGACGTATCTCAGACCGTTGAATCTGAGGCCGCTGGCGGAAACAGTGTTGTTCGATTGGATTATTTATCATTAATCCCTTTGCCTGAACATTTTTCTGTTTGTTATCTGAGATTAAAACAATTCGACTTTGACGGGACTACTGATTTCAGTCGGATTGTGGTGTTCAAGCGTTCAAACTTGAACTTTCAAGACCCAATAGTGGCCACAGTAGGACAGCGAACCATGGAAATTACTGGCAATGATTATTCGCACCTTTCGGTATACACATCTAACGGCCAACTCGTTTGGGATCTGCACTTGGACGGAACGGTGAAGTTAGAATTTCAAAATACAGGTGCACATTGGTTTCTGTTCAGAACAAAATCCAATCAAATTCTTCAATTTAAACAGATGGTGTCCTACTAAGAAGTCGCCATGTTGGGTATAGTTGTGCGACTTGTGGTAGCATTGCTAAACTTCCGTGAATTCGTTGTTCATTGAGCCTCTTGTGGTCAAAATCGGAGACAGCACATATCCTGTAATTACCTAAAAAAAATAAAATAGATTCCTGCATTGATTAGGTCAAACAACCACTCGGTATTGAGATAATTTTGTGCGAATCAACTTGAAATGACAAGGGCATTGCCGCATGCTTCATTGTATCGTTTCCCTTGCTCAGTCTCAATGGAACTAAAAATCGAGTTTGTAACAACAGTAGCTGAATGTGCGGAGTTTTCATAGTATTATGTTTTAATACTACTTTATTACCAAAACAAAAAAAGGTAACCCTGTCTGGATTACCTTTTAGATTTTATAGGGTACTTCTTGTCTATTCTTCTAGCAAGCCATCTGTTTTCCATTGGTCAATTAAGGCCAGGGTAGCAGCGTCCAGTTTCGTGCCGTTTAGTGGCATAAATCCTGCAGTTCCTTCATCACGGTTCACACGGTTTAAAATGCCGTCTACACCTGCACTCGCTTTGGCAAATTCCGTATAGGTTGTATTGCCTCCACCAGCTACATGGCAAGGTTTACATGAATTGGCTATAGCAGGTTGGATGTCTGCCTTAAATGTAATTTTCACTTTCGCTTTAACTTCAATAGTTAGAGCATCTGCAAACTCTTTAGAACCTGCTTCATTTGTAGCTGTTACAGTAACCATAAAAGTTCCAATCGTTGCTGCACTTGCAGAAATAACTCCAGAATTTTTGTCGATAGTGATATCTGAACCTGCATCAGGAGATGTGGTGATGGTATAGGTAATAGGCGTCGTTCCGTCAACGGATGGCTCTTCTGACATAACTGCAACTCCCTCTTCCGTAGAAATTGAATTTGGTTCATATGTTAAGCTTGAAGGGGCCATCGCGGAAGGTGTGGTAGTGTCGTCATTACAAGCAAATAGCAATGTTCCGGCAAGCATGACTAAGGTTAATCCTTTAATTGTGTTTTTCATTCTGTTTTTTGTTTCGGCCAAAATAAGTCCGTTGTGAAAAAAATCCATCTCTCCAAATTCATTTTAGTGTTAAATATCCAAAGCCTTCAATACTTAGGATGCCCTAACTACCTTCTGTATCCGCTAATCATTGGTGTCGGTCACTTTAAAATGACGTAGCGACATGCAACTTTTTACCACTCCAACAGACCAAACTAGTAAGAAACGTCATTAAATCGTAGTATCTGAGTAATTAAGGGTCTCCTTTATGCGATATGAAATGACAAAACGTTCACGTATAAAGTAGTTAGTTATGGTACGATTTATTTTTCTCAGCTTTACTCTTGGTTTTAGTTCATTGGCATTTGGGCAGTTTACAAATGGAAATTCTTGGTCGTACTCGTTTTATTTAGGTGCCAGCAATATGTTAAGTGATTTAGGCGGAAATGGTGAAAATTCATATTCTGACTTCCGCGACATCGACTATCAAGCATTGCGTCCGGCAATCGGAATTGGCGTCCAACACCACAATAGCAACGTTACGTATAGTTCTGAATTACTTTTCACACAGTTGGTTGGTAATGACGCGCACACAAACAATAATTCAAGAAGCGCAAGAAACTTGAGCGTCCGAACTGATTTAATAGAGGCAAATATTAAATCGGAGATAATGCCCTTTAAGAAAGGCAATCGCTTTGCAGGTGTATACTTTAACGCAGGGCTAGGAGGCATATATTTTCAGCCAAAAGCAAAGTACGATGGCACGTGGTATAAACTACGCCCTCTAGGCACTGAAGGGCAAAACTACATATCGGGATTAAGCCCTTACAAAAAATTTAGTGTTGTCATTCCCTTTGGAACAGGTTATAAATTTCACCTCAACCGTTTTACGACCTTGAAGGTCGACTTGAGCCTACGTAAATCATTTACAGACTATTTGGATGATGTAAGTACTACGTATGGCAGTACTGCACAAATTGCAGAAGCTGGTGGTTCAATTGCTGGGATTTTAAGTAACAGGTCTGGCCTATCTACTATGGAGGGAAGTCAGCGAGGTAATCCACAATCCAAAGACAATTACTATTTCATTGGTGTAAAACTGGAGCGAACTATAGGTGCTAAGAAATATGATGACTGTACCAACTTTGAAATTCCTTCTAGAAAATCAAAAAGCAATTAAGCGCTAAATCCAGGTGTAACTTTGTTTGATGTCAACATAATCTGTTGATTCGATACAAGTCAGGTTTGTTTACACGTATATTCCTCTTTTGCGTTGCTCTGCCATGCATTCGCATAGCCTAGTTGCCGTAATTTTTTCTTATACTCGTGTATCTTAAATTCTCTTGTAATGTCTATATCTTCTACCCGTCGACTCTTTCTTATAACATTTTTGTTCATGTGCCCAATTGTTGGGTTCAGTCAAAATCCTGGTGCCTACAAATGCCTAGATTTGGATGGAACCAATGATTATGTGCTCATTAAAGATCATGCATCTTTAAACTCTGATTCCACAATCACCGTTGAAGCATGGATTAAAGCTGACAATTACGGCAGAAACGTTTTTGACAATAGCATATTTTGTAAACATGGCTGGTCTCGTGGTAATTTAGGATATGTCTTAAGATGTGGAGACGGAGGAAAGCTGTCTTTCAACTTCGCCGATGGGAGTGGAACTTGGCGAGAAGTGTCTACGGCTGCAGTAATGGAAACGGGTATATGGTACCATGTTGCAGGAAGTTATGATGGAGACTCGGTCAATGTGTACATCAACGGCAAACTAATGGCAACCACGTTGTACACTGGCACCATATCTCCTTCGTCTGGTTTAACAGCTCGAATTGGCGATTTAGCAAACGGTGGTGGCCGCTTATTCAATGGCATGATTGACGAAGTACGGGTGTGGTCCACAGCTTTGGACGAAAACACACTAAGAGATTGGATGTGCCGAAAACTGTCTGCCAGTCACCCAAACCACAGCAACCTAGAAGGCAACTGGAAATTGGACGAAGACGCAGGCACAACAGCCAGTGACGCATCTCCAGAATCCAATGCGGGTACATTAACAAACGGCCCAACAATTTCATTATCGGAAGCGGTTATAGGTGATTCAAGTATCCACACCTATGGCGGCACTGCGGTTAACCTCAAATCAAAGTATAACGATATACTAGAGGTGTCGAGCATTACAGGCAGTCCGTCATGTTTCCACATTGTTGTAGACTATCAACCGAATCCTCAGCCATTGGCAAAAGGGTTAAGTGGACAGTTGGATTCAACCCATCATTACTCGGTTTTTTACCCAGAGGATACGGCTGTAAAGTTCACATTATCCTATGATTTTGGAGATAAAAAAGGTGTGACCAAGGCAGACAAATGTGGAATCGACCTATTCACAAAAACTACTACAGCCACTGGGTCTTGGTCTCATGCAGGTGCTAAGTATCACCAAAACGGTGATTCACTTACCGTGTCAAATCAAAGAAAAAGTGCATTCGGAATATTAAGTTATCCTACAGATTCTAATTCAATCCTAACATCAAATACCGGAAAATTTGCTCTATGCGGCAACAATACCCTTGACTTAACTGCTATTGGGAATGATTCATTTACCTACCTATGGGGACAAAACGACAGTTTTTTGTACAGTGTGACCGGCAATACACTGACCGTAGATAGTCCGGCAACATATTATGTTGAAATAACTAGAAAGGGCACAACGTGTACCTTCAAATCAGCAAAAATCAAAATTTCTAGAATTAACAAACCAACTGTTTCTTTAAGCAGCTTCAAAGGCGTTTGTGAAAGTGTAGACAGCGTATTACTCAAAGGCGGATCACCAAGTGGCGGTATATTCTCAGGCACTGGTGTATCAAACGGTTATTTTTTACCAAGCACTGTGAAGCAAGGTAACTACGACGTTACATATACCTATACTGATTCCAACCAATGCAGTAACGAAGCAACAAAACCGATTCAAGTATACGGACTCCCCTCCTTTAATTCTTCTGGCCAAAACTCATTCTGTAACGATAAAGATTCTGTGGCTCTTAGTTTTATCACGCCAACAGGTGGGACATACAGCGGTGACTTTATTTCCAACAACTATTTCCATATTGACAGCGCAAATCGACAAAACAAATTGTACGCGTATAGTTACGCTTACACCGACGGAAATAATTGTACAAATCGGTATGATGATTCACTTGAAATAAAGTGGGCGACGCCTTGCACACTTACAAAAACAGGCCAATTATGTAACCAAGACGACTCTGTTCAACTAAAGGGAACTCCAGCCAGCGGTATGTATTTTGGAGATGGCGTTTCTGGTAACCAGTTTCACCCAAAAATAGCTGGAGTAGGAACCCACAAAGTTGTGTATGCCTTTACCAATCTTTTGAATTGCACCACCACAGATACACAGCAAATTGTAGTAATCCCCAATAGGAAAGCTACTTGGAGCCAGAAGGTATTAACGTGTTTAAATGGGGATAGCATTCAACTTACTGGTGGTTCCCCTACTGGTGGATTTTATATTGGAAGCGGTATTTCATCCAATGATTGGTTCAACCCAAAGAAGGTAGTTACTGGAAATCATAAATTAGCGTACGTTTCTAAAGACACCAATGGATGTGAAAATAAAGCTTGGGTGACTGCTACTGTGCACGACACAACGACGATTTCGTTTTCTGGAAACACGGCATATTGCCTGTTCTCTGACCCCATTTTGTTGAAATCGGGATTTCCAGTTGGAGGAAGTTATGATGGGAATGGTGTAACTGCAGATACCCTTTACCCTTCTATTGCAGGCTTCGGCAAACATCCAATTCAATATCAATACACCAATTCCAACAGTTGTACTAGTACATCTTCAATCATATACGAAATATTTAAACCCGACAGTGTTTCTGTTATTGCTACAAACAAACTTTGCGTGTATAGCGACCCAGTTGTATTAAGAACATATCCGAGTGGGGGTACGATTTCGGGAAAAGGAATCATTGGAAGTGTGTTTTCTCCTTCAATAAGTGGCCCTGGGGAACACCTTATAACTTACTCGATTTCTGGTACACAGGGATGTCTTGCTCGAGATTCTATGTGGATAGAAGTGGGTGAAAAACCAGAAGTAACTATGCAGTCACTCGCGAGCATCTGCGAAAAAGACGACCCGTTTGTACTTAACAATGGTTCTCCTTCTGGACAGGGTTCATATTGGATAAACGGCATAAATGCTGATACTGTTCAACCCACTGTGTTGGGACAAGGACAGTTTTACATCGAGTACAAAGTCGTCACGGCATTGGGCTGTAAAGATTCGGCAAACACCATGTTGGTCATAAACCCAAATCCTCCCAAACCTATCATTTCCAAATCTAAAAACACGCTAATTTCAAGTCATTTGAATGGCAATCAATGGTACGATTTATCGGGAACAATTGATGGCGCTACAAAACAGCAATTTGAAGCCTCAAAGGACGGAATGTACTATACAATTGTTACTTCTGATTCGGGCTGTTCTGCAACTTCAGACACGTTTGATTTTATGTATGTAGGCATTTCAACCAATCCTGTTCCTACTATTAAAATAGGACCAAACCCATCAACTCGTGGCATGTATCACATCACTAGCGATCAGTCCATTGAAAATGTGGCGATAATAACCGTTGCAGGTGTTCGACTACCAGGTCACCTTTTTAATAAAAACGAATTATCTATTGATTTGTCCCTTTATCCAGCTGGGTTATACACCTTACTAATTGAACAAAACAACGTCATCCATTCTTTTAGGCTACAGAAAATATAGCAGTTACGGTTTGACTAAAAACCAAGTCGGTCTGCACTCCAAGGAATTCGAGATAGAATAAGTAGCAAACCTATACCATAATAGATCACAGATAGTTTGTGCTTTTTAATGTCAGAATCTGCCTTTTTTACTTTGGATTTCCCCATGTGAAATAACACTACACCAATGATCATGACTAGGATATGCTCTACTGCATAAAAACGAATTTCTGCGTTTTTCATAGCGGCGCCAAAATCCTGAAAAGCAGACTTGGTAATAGCACTTGTAAAAAAGTACATCAGCAACCCAAGCAAAAGTTGTACATCGGCTGTAATGGTCAAAAATAGACCCAATCGTTTGTTCGATGCCGTAAACGACTTGTTACTTAACCAACCCATCAAACTTGAGAAGATAGCCACGATAGCAATAAATAATAAAACCCATCTTAACCACGAGTGTGCATGTACTAATCCTTGTTCCATAATCAATGTCTTTGCACAACGTTACGATAAATATTAATTATTGGAAGGATTATATCCGCAACGTGGCTTTTAACATAATGTTTCTTCCCGCCATAGGATACAAGTAATTAAAGTCTTGTCTTTGACCTTGAATATACCCACTGTATGTATAGCCATTTGGCGCATAGCGTACGTTCAAGCAATTATTGACATAAACACCAATAGTGATTGGCGACTGATTGTCTGTTAGTTTTATCCTGTGTTGCAATGCTATATTTAACGTTGTAAAGGCATCAAGTTGACGCCCATCAAATTCCGTGTTGTCTAGGTATTGGCGCCCAACATGTTTCAAATTACATGTAATCTGTGTGTTTTTAGACGCATTATATTGAATGATAAACATACCTATTACCTCGGGTGAAAAGGAAATATTGGTATTCGTATAGGTATTGGATATTTGTCCATAAGCACCATCCCATTCACTGACGTATTCTGTGATTGAGTCAATTTTATTTTCAGATAATGTCAGGTTTCCACCTATTTGAAGTTGTTTGGTTATAGGGTATTGAGTTTCTAATTCAATTCCTCTTCTGAAACTGCTTGTAACATTTGTCCTTATTGCTTCACCTACGTCATTGACCGCCCCTGTTAACACCAGCTGATTACGGTATTGCATGTTATAGAGTGTAACACCCAATTGCTTTCTTCCTTTCTGATAACGATAACCTACCTCCAAATTGTCTAAATGCTCATGTTTTGGCCACTCACTTGGTTTATTGTTCCTAAAATCATCACGTACCGGTTCCCGATTTCCTTGTCCAAAAGACGCGTACAATTGGTAAGACTCTTTGCTGTACGTGACACCAAGTTTGGGGTTAAAAAATGTGTATTGAATTGATTGGTCTCCAAACTCCAAATTGTTATCTAATCCTTCAAATTCATATCGAACGCTGCGTGTTTGAATATCTAGGTAAGGCAACCACCTACCTAACCGATAGGTCGCTTTCACATAACTATTGATTTCTGCTTTCTGTGAATTGTTGTCATAATAGATTGCGTTTATCCCTTCATAATCGGTGTACTCGGTTGCAACCGCTTCACCAAAATGTCTTCCGTTATAAACACTCGCTCCTGTACCAATGGTCATTTGCAGTTTGTTACCAACATATTGGGCGTTAGAAACAAAACCAACAAGTGTGTTGTCAAGCCAACGCCGTCGAATAACATCTCCGGTATCAAAGGTGTCTGTGCTGGTAATGTGGTTGGCAATACCATAATCAGAAAAGGTTTCATCACGTTTGTATTGTTCAAAATAGCCCTTGCCTTTTGTTACATATGCTGCTGAATTGACCGCCCAGTGCTTACTTATTTTGTAATCATGAAAAAACTGATAGTGGTCCTGAGCATAGTTGTCTACCTCGTTTTCATAGGTGTAGTAGTTGTATGTTTGAGACTCAGCATTTTGCAAATTTTGCAAATCAGATCCTGAAATGTAAAGTTGATCAATATATCTATTGGTCTCCGCAATGTCGCCATAAACCTTTGGCTGCGGCACTCCCCACCATGCTTGGTACGTGCGTTCGCTTCCAAGCAATATATTAGCCTTAAATGACGCTTTCTGCCAATATTTACCCAAAATAAGATTTAACGATTTTAAATCTGAAGATGCTCTATCTATATATCCATCGCTTTCAATAAGTGAGCCTCTAATTTGAAACCTCCAGTTGTTTTTTAAACTACCTGAATTATGTTGTAGACTTAAACGATTTGTGGCAAAACTACCCATGCCCAACGTTACCTGCGTATACTTTAGCGTGTCCAGGTCATTCGTTCGAATATTTACGCTAGCTCCCAACGACGCTCCTCCATTAGAACTTGAACCAACACCTCGTTGAATTTGCACACTTTCAGTGGAAGAAGCAAGATCTGGTAGATTCACCCAATACACCCCTTGACTTTCGGCATCATTTAAAGGAATTCCATTTATGGTAATGTTGACACGTGTCGGATCAATTCCACGAATTCTTATACCTGTATAACCAACTCCATTTCCGGCATCCGATGATAATACGGTTGAAGGTGTTGTATTCAACAAAAAAGGAAAATCCTTCTGCTGATCCGACTGCTGAATCTGCTCCGAAGTAATGTTAGTTGTGGTGAGTGGAACTCGCTTTGAAACCCGAACTCCGTTTATCACTGAGGCATCTAAAAATTCGTACTGAGATTTTAGTTCAATATCTATTGTTGTGGCTTGTGTACCAACTTCAATAATCTTATCAAAACGTTCAAATTGAATGTGATTAATTTCTAAACCGAACGAACCTTTGTAAGCGGTTTTGAAAACAAAACGACCTTGATCATCTGTAATCGAATTCCATGACGAAACAGAGTCAGACAATTGCACATAAGCATAGGCAACTGGTTGCTTTGGATTGGTTGAATAAACGGTTCCTTGTAAGGTAACTTGACCAATTGAGTAAGTGCTTAAAGCAGCTACACCAATGATTGCTAAAATTAGATTTTTCATTCCTGAATAATTAAAATTCCAGGAGTTGAGAGATACATATCAACTTTCCTACGGCAGCATTATCTGCATCAGGTTCTAGGGTATCATCTCAGCCTTAGACTTCACTAAAGCACCCCTTTGTACAGGAGCAAATCTAGGTTATAAAACCATATTTTGTTGACTGATTTTAAAGATTCTAATGCCGTAATAAAATAAAACCCGGGCCTATAATGACCCGGATTAGTTTTAAGATGACTTTTTCCCGACCATAAGCAGTTCGTTAATCACCACTTCGGTGGCATAGCGCATATTGCCATCAGCGTCTTCCCAGCTCCTGTTATTTAACCTTCCTTCAATGCAAACTTCCTGGCCTTTTTGCAAATACTTTTCGGCTATATCAGCTGTTTTGCCCCATGCTACCAAATTGTGCCATTGTGTTTCAGTGACTTGATCACCATTCTTTTTAAATGATTCGTTTGTTGCTAGACTGATTTTAGCAACTTTTTTACCTGAAGCTATTTCTTTAACCTCTGGATTGTTCCCTAAGTGGCCGACTAAGCGAACACTGTTTCTTAATGAATTCATGTGATTGTTTGTTTTAATTGTACTCCAAATAAAAGTGAGAAATACATAAAACTTGTAGCTCAAACCAGTAAATACTCCGAAACCAAGGGTATCAATCTCCCAACAAAAAAAGCGACTTAAAAAAGTCGCTTTTTAGTTATAAGTTTAGTGGGTTTTAGATTTCTCCTACCACTGATTCGGTTACATTAATAAGGTGATCACCAACACGCTCTAAAGAAGAGAAGATCGTGTTATAGGTCATGGCTGCTTCCACAGGATATCCAGCCTCTCCAAGTTGATCTTGATTTCTAGTGCGCATTTCGTTACGTTTCACATTTATCCGATCTTCAATTTCTCTAGCTTTCTCCTTCGTTACGGAAGCGTAATCAGCCACTTGTAAATTAGTAACCATTTCTTCAAAGCCTTCACTTACCAGTGCAATCATCTCCAACAAGTTTTGGCGCTGCTCTGGCATAAAGTATATTTTCTTTTCGTTTTTAACTTCTATGTTCTTGCCCATCTGGAAGTAGATGTCCCCTATTCGCTCTAAGTCATTGGCTATATTCATATAGGTTCTCAAACGGATAGACGTTTCGGAAGTTATTTCTCTGTCTGCAAGCTTTGTGATGTACGCAGTGATTTCAACCTCCATATTGTCTGTGATACTTTCGTATTTCGCCAATTTCTTTTGAAGTTTTCTGCGTTTCTTTTCGTCTTTTTCTTGTATTAAAGCCTCCAAAAATCCATTCATCTTACTGGTTACCTTGCCAAAATGAGCTGTTTCCTTTTGCAATTCAATTGTTGCTAACTCAGGAGTAATGATATTACCAGATATGAATTGAAGCCTGCTGTTGCTTTCGTCTTCGTCAAGCTTTTCTTTCACAGTTTTGGTTGCCACTTTAACAAGCCATGGCACAAAGCCAATCATAATTAATACGTTAAGCATATTAAAACTGGTATGAAAAGCAGATAACCCTAAAGCCATTCCTTCTTTTGACGTAGGATCTTCAAAACCGATTGACATCATAAAGCTGGATAACACAGGAAGGAAAAGGGGGAGCACGATAACCATCCATGTTACACCTATAACATTAAACAACGAGTGAATCCTTGCCGAACGTTTAGCCGCAGTATTCCCAACTATTGAGGCCAATTCGGCAGTAATTGTTGTACCAATGTTTTCACCCAATATCATGGCCGCAGAGACTTCAAATGGCAGCCATCCTTGTGCGCACATCGTTAATGTAATTGCCATGGCGGCACTTGACGATTGAACAACAATTGTTAAAATCGTCCCGACCAAAACAAAGAATAAACGTGACCAAATTCCACTATTAGAGAAACTTTTTAACCATTCTAATACCTCTGGATTGTGTTTGATATCCGGTACAGAACCTTTTAACGCACTTAAACCCAAAAACAGAATCGCAAATCCAACGATAAATTCACCCCAGTATTTGACCTTTCCTTTGTTCATAAACAACATCGGAACACCAATTGCGAACAACGGAATAGAGTAAGCCGAAAGCTTTACTTTGAAACCTAAAAATGAAACTAACCAACCCGTAATGGTGGTTCCAATATTAGCACCCATCATTACTCCTGCAGATTCTAGCAAAGACAACAAGCCTGCATTTACAAAGCTTACAGTCATAACTGTTGTTGCCGAAGACGACTGGACTAAGGCGGTTATTAAAAACCCTGTAAAAACACCGAGTACTCTGTTTTTAGTCATGTTGCCCAAAAACCCACGTAGCTGCGATCCTGCGGCACGTTGAATACCTTCACTCATCATTTTCATTCCAAAAATGAAGAAGGCTAATGACCCAAAGATTTGAATGATACTACCTATTCCAAAGTCCATGTTTTAATTTTTGATATGTTACTGTTTCTTTATCTAAAAAGCTGCGATTATTCCTTTATTCAACCAGCTAATTTAGACAGAACAAAAATGCACAATATGATGTGGACTGCAACAATAGATAGATTAAATTTTTGTTAAACAGCCTTTTGGTTTTTGACATGTGTTGCTTCTATACCATAATTCTTAGCAACATCAATTCTCCACCGCTGACTTGTTTGCCCTACAACACAAGTGCTTGATTTTAAGAGCTTAAAAGCAGACGCTTACCAAATTCTTTATGTACAATACACCATTCAATTATGTGATTCATTGACGGATTACAAGATCTATTAGCTTTTTTTTTGATTTTTTGCCCCTTTCAATGTTATGATATTGTTAAGATTGCATTAAGAGTTGATTATTCTTTATTACCATTATCGTAACAATTCAATTGGTTTGCGAACCTTTGTTTCTCTTTATCAATATATAATTATCAAAATGTTAAGTTTTAATAAAATTTTACTCGTTGCTGGTGCACTAACTATCTTGGCTACCGGCACTGCTTTAGGTCAAAGCACAAAGACGTCTTCTTTTGGAAAAGGCATCAACTTTATCACTGATGACTCTACCCTAAAGATCAAATTTCATTATCGAATGCAACAACTGTATGTGGCAGAATATGATGGTAAGGATTGGTCGTCAAACGCTCTTATGCGCCGATCAAGAATTAAACTTGATGGCTACGCATTGACCCCAAAATTGGTATATAAGGTTGAGCTAGGATTAACCGGTCGAGACATGAGTGTGTCAAGTGAAGCAGGACAAGGTCGAGAAAGTTCACGATTAATTTTAGATGCAGCATTAAAATACCAAATGAATAAACATTGGCAATTGTGGGCTGGTCAAACCAAATTACCTGGCAACAGAGAGCGGGTTGTGTCTTCTGCAAACCTGCAGTTTGTTGATCGATCAAACGTAAACAGTAAGTTTAATATCGATCGTGATATGGGTATTCAACTCCATGGAAAGTTTAAATCTGGTAAGATGATTTTTCAACCAAAGTTTGCCCTTTCTAACGGTGAAGGTAGAGATATAACAGAAGGTAACCACGGCGGTTTATGCTACACGGCACGTTTAGACTTTTTACCTTTCGGCGCATTTGAAGGCAAAAAGCAGGACTATATCTTGTCTGACCTTACACGTCAATCAACGCCTAAACTTGCTTTTGGTGTAACGTATAATCAAAATCAAAATGCGGTACGTCAGCAAGGTCAGCTGGGCCGATTTGTGACAGATTCGTTAGGCAACTTTGTAGAAAACACGTTAACACAAATTGAAGCCGATATACTTTTTAAATATCAGGGCTTTTCAGTGTTGGCAGAATATGCAATGACTGAAGGAGCAAAACAATTGGTAGATGTTTCTAAAAACTTCAATACGGGTTCAGGTCTCAACATTCAAGCCGGTTATTTGTTAAAAAGCAATTGGGAGTTTGCCGCTAGATATACCTCAGTAGCTCCAGATAACGCAACGTTTTCAGGAATAAAAGAACAGAATGAATATACGCTTGGGATTAGTCGATATATCTCAAATCACAATTTAAAAATACAATCTGACTACGGTTTGATTGAGACTGTTGCTGCGTCAAGTAGTACGAATTACAGATTCCGTTTGCAGGTTGAAATGCAACTGTAGATGGTTTTAAGACATAAAAAAAGGGGGCACTTTGTGCCCCCTTTTTTATTGAACTGTTTTATATCTTGTTTACCGAATATCGATTTTCACCCACCCAAATGTGATACAATCCATTAGGTAAATCTATAATGTTAATTTGTACTTCCTTATTTGAACTTTTAATCCCAACTCTAGTAAGACTAGTTAAATCTTGTCCCATAGAATTATATACTTTCAAATCGTCCGTGTTTCTCACCTCCGTTAGTGTAACTAAGTTTCTAGCAGGATTTGGATAAGACTTAACAATTTTACCTGATACTTGACTTGCAGTGATTACGCTAATTGTAGAATAGGCATATGTCCCGTCGAAATCCGTTTGTTTCAATCTGTAATACGACGTATTTGCAAGTGGTTGGTTGTCGATAGATTCATAGTGTAACAGATTGTCCGAATTTCCTGCGCCGGTCACCTCATTAACAACTTCCCAGTCATTACCATTATTTGATCTTTCAATTGTGAAGTAGTCATTGTTTAATTCCATTGCTGTAGACCAAGTCAAGGTCACTCCTTTATTCTCATTTACCTCAGCATCAAAATGAACCAAATCCACTGGTAAGGCGCTAACGAACTCAATCTCAATATCGTCAAGAATTAACCCGCAAGTACCAGACACTGTGCCTTCAAATTCTAATGTGTGACTAGTTGCATTGGCAACAAATGAGAAAGTCTCCGTTGTGAAGTTAAACCCACCACCATTTCTACTAACTGTTTCTGAAAGAACCCCTCCACTTATCGTAACATCCATGGTTTGAAGTGTTGGCCCACATGTGGTACGTCTCGAGCACTTAAATGAAAGTGAATATTCAGAACCGATTGTGAAACCTGTAATAGTTTGACATAGGCCCGCTTGAATATCTACTTCTGCCACTCGATTGGTACTGCTTGACCCCCCGTAGGTACTTTCTCTATCTACTGCTTCTGGATTACAACCCCATCCAGAGTTTCGGCTGTTAAAATTCCCGTTTGTTATGCTTTGGGCATTTGTAGGAATAAAATGAACCAATACAACAAGTAAGCTCATTGAGGCCTTAAATGCATTTTTGTAAAAATTAGTGTTTTGTATCCAGCAGATAAAAGTAGGAAAAGTAGGTAATAGTAGATTTAGATTTAATAACATGACTTGCGACTTTAATGCAATACATCAATTGCAAGCCTTATGCCAAAAAGAATTAACCACATGACTATTAGCTACTTACGTATTATTAAGATTCTGCCATAATCCCATTGTGGGTCGCTAGTGTCATTTTGGTAAAAAATATGATTGTGGGATTTTATACGTTTTTGGCCGCTTTAAAGGCGTCTCGTAATTGCCTGAATAAAACAAACCCATGTTTGGCAAAGAGGCTCAATTTCACACTGGGTTCTCCTCCAAAACGATCATCAAAGTGAATATTAACCCATTTAATACCGTACTTATACTGCTGATAGGTACTAATTAATACATTAGCCAGGTGAAAATCTTTAGGTACATGCTTTACAATAGATTTTAACGTGTCTGTATGCATAAAACGATAAGGTACATTGGCATCACGAACCCAAACCCTAGTTGCAATCCATATAAACGAACTCACAATTCTTGAGATGTAAAATCGCTTCCATCCGTCGTCACGTGTCTTTCTGTACCCATATACCGCCTGATGCTCTTTACTCGCATCCACGCAAGATTGGAAATATGTTGGGTTGCACTGACCATCTGAATCCATTTGAAATACCCATTGGGCATTGCTCTCTATAGCCAGCTGATACCCATAAATGCAGGATTGTCCATGCCCACTATTGGCTTTATCTACAACCTTAATCTCGTAGTTAGACTGGGCATACGATTGCATGATGTCAATACTCTTATCTTTTGAACCATCGTTAATGACGCAAAACACGAAGTTGGACAGGTTTGCGCGCAAAACTGGTAACCACGCGTCAATCACATGTGAAAGTGATTCTTCTTCGTTATAAACGGGCATTACCACCCATACCAAATCATCTTTCTGCATCTTGAATTATTTGTTCTGCTGTGTCCAAAGCCATTTCAATGGCTTCATCCGTATTGATATAGGTATACCGCGCCAATCGACCCGAAAAATAAACATTGTTCGATTTGTTTTCCTCTTGTGCAAGTGCCCAGTACCTTTTAAAAAGTGCCGCGTTATCGTCAGCTGGTACGGGATAATATGGATCCCCTTCCCACGTAGGTACTTCGTATGAAATTACCGTATTGGCCGATTCCTGTTTCGTAACATGTTTTATTTCGACCGACCGAGTGTATGGGTGGTCATTGGGGTAATTAATTTGGACACATGGCTGTTTGTACTCCTCCTTAAACTCTTTAAAAGAAATATCTAATGACCGCCAAGGCAACTTACCATATTGAAAATTAAAATACGCGTCAATTGGTCCAGAATAAAGAGTTGCTTTTGTAGGCTTTATCGTGTTCCGAATCGATTCAAAATCTGTTTCAAGTTGAACGTCGATTAATGGATTATCAATCATTTTACCGAACATCTCAGTGAAACCATCTTTCGGTGTCAATTGATACTCATGATCTACATATCGAATGTCTTTATTAAATCGAATAGGGATTCTACCACAAACAGACTTATTCAAATCTTTCGGATGCATCTCCCACTGCTTTAACGTGTAATTCAGATAAAAGGCTTCGTACAACTCTTTGCCTACACGCGAGAGCACAAACTCTTCAGAGTTAGCAGGTTCGTCGTTGGGCACTCGTATTTCATTTAAGTACGATTCAGCCTCTTCTGCTGTGAATGTTCGATTAAAAAACTGTCCGAGGGTTAATAAATTGATCGGAAATGGGTAAAGAGACCCGTTAAATGAGCTTCGCACCTCATAGTTACCTGGGATCCAGTCGGTGTATTGGCCCAAATAGTCTATCAATTCCTTTTTATTACTTCTAAAATAGTGCGGTCCATACTGATGAATTAGAACACCAGATTCGTGAACTCTATCGTAACAGTTACCCGCGATATGGTCGCGTTTGTCTATTATTAAACTCTTCCATCCTTTGCGTAGAGCCATTTGTTCAGCCACAACACAACCAACCGGACCAGCGCCTACAATTAATAAGTCGTATTCTTTCTCCATCCAGTTATAACGGAATATTTCCGTGCTTTTTCTTAGGTAATGTATCTACCTTATTCTCTAACATTTTAAATGCCTTGATCAACTTGATTCTTGTTTCTTCAGGCATGATAACTTCATCTACAAACCCACGTTCAGCTGCTCTATATGGATTCGCAAAGATTCCAGCATACTCTTGCTCTTTTTCTGTTAAGGCTTGTACAGGATCGTCTGACGAAGCAATTTCACGTCTAAAAATAATCTCCGCAGCTCCTTTAGCACCCATAACGGCAATTTCTGCACTTGGCCAAGCAAAATTCATGTCTGCCCCTATGTGCTTTGAATTCATCACATCGTAAGCACCTCCGTAGGCCTTCCTTGTTATAACAGTTACTCGTGGTACTGTTGCTTCACTAAAAGCATACAGTAGTTTCGCACCGTTGGTGATAATCGCATTCCATTCTTGATCTGTACCTGGCAAAAATCCAGGGACATCTTCTAAAACAAGTAAAGGAATATTATACGCGTCACAAAAACGCACAAAACGTCCCGCTTTTTGACTTGATTTAACATCCAGAACCCCAGCCAAAAATGCCGGTTGGTTGGCCACTATGCCAATACTGCGTCCACCCATACGGGCAAAACCTACAACTATATTTTCTGCAAAATCCTTGTGAACCTCAAAAAACGAATCAGCATCAATAAGGCCATGTATCACCTCACGCATGTCGTAAGGTTGGTTTGGATTTTCCGGCACAATATCACTGAGTACTGGTCTTGACTCATCGGTCAAAACATAATCGCTGATAGGTGCCCTTTCCTCACAGTTTTGAGGTATGTAACTAAGTAATTTTTTAATGTTGTCCATCAAAGCAACCTCATTGGCCGCTGTAAAATGTGCTACTCCTGATTTTGTAGAATGAACACTTGCTCCACCAAGTTCTTCAGAAGTCACTTCCTCATTGGTTACCGTTTTAACCACATTCGGTCCTGTAACAAACATATATGAAGTATCTTCCACCATCATGATGAAGTCCGTAATAGCAGGACTATAAACAGCCCCACCTGCACAAGGACCCATAATGGCTGAAATTTGAGGAATCACACCACTCGCTCTTGTGTTTCTGTAAAAGATATCAGCGTAACCACCTAAAGAAACAACGCCTTCTTGAATACGCGCTCCTCCACTGTCGTTTAGTCCGATTAATGGTGCCCCATTTTTCATGGCAAGGTCCATGATTTTACAAATTTTTTCGGCATGAGTTTCCGAAAGTGACCCACCAAAAACTGTAAAATCTTGAGAGAATACAAACACCAATCTTCCATTTACGGTGCCGTAACCTGTTACCACACCATCTCCAAGGTAATGTTGTTTATCTAAGCCAAAATCAGTGCTCCGATGTTTAACAAAGGCTCCCACTTCTTCAAATGAATTCTTATCTAAGAAATAAGCCAAACGTTCACGTGCCGTGAGCTTACCTTTACCATGCTGAGATTCAATTCTCTTCTCTCCACCACCTAGTAATGACTCACTTCGCTTTCGTGTTAACTTGTCTCTACGTTCCTGTTTGTTCATGCTTTTATCCCAACTAATAATTATGGAAATTGTCCAAGTACCTAGGTAATTGATGCGATTTAAACCGCACTGCAAATTAAGTCCCGAAATGCCAAAAACAAAAAGTCTCGTTCACGAAGTGTGAACGAGACTTTCCGATACAAAATATCTTAAAACTACTTCATTATCTGTAGTTTCTGTGTAGATGTAAATTCTCCGTTTTTAACTTCAACCATGTACATGCCAGCCTCAAGACCTTCAACATTTAATGATTGACTAAATACGTCAGCATTTACAGATTCATTCAATACAACTCTTCCATTGATATCGTATACAGTTACCGTTCTATTGTTTTCTCCACTTGTGATTTCCCAATCGATTGTAACGTTATCAGTGGCTGGATTTGGGTAAATAGTAACAATATCATTTAAAGTAACGTCAGCAACGCTAACACCCCATCCTTGCTTGTTCCACCATACAATATTTTTTGAACCTAAGTTATTTGCATTGCCTGGCGCTACTTCTGGAGTAATCGGGTTAGTTCTGTTTAGTAAGATACTCATTACCTGAATCTTAATATTGTTTGATGCAGTGATTCCAACATTTAATGTAATATTTCTCTTTAAATGCATAGTATCACCTACACCCATATCCTTGTGTAGTTCGCGTACATAAACACTACCATTTGGCAAAGCGGCGATTAATTGATCTGTTGTAGAACGAAGTACAATTTGATATCCAACTGTATCACCTGCGAAAGCAGAGTCTCCTGAAACTAGCTTTAAAACCGCATCCACCTCAATCGGGGTTTGGTTAGACTGGCTGCTATTCAATTGTGTAGGAGATATTATCTCGTCAACTGACCAGTCAATTGTTCTTTGTGCAAACGCTGCGCTTGCCATTGTGAACATGATTAAACTTAAAACGTAAACTTTTCTCATTTTTTATTAGAATTAGGCAAGCAAGTTGGAGTTTTTTTTGTCAATAAACAAATGGGAGTTACCTAAATATGTGGTGCAAATCCTCAACTGTGACCTGTTTTAGGTACGATTCTTCGGTTTTAATCAAACCGTCGCTTAACGATTGTTTTTTCTCTTGTAGTTTGATAATTTTTTCTTCGACCGTACCACTGGTGACGAATTTAAAACTAAATACATTTTGGGTTTGACCAATTCGATGCGTGCGATCAATGGCTTGGTTTTCTGCCGCAGGATTCCACCATGGGTCTAGCATAAAGACATAATCTGCCGCTGTAAGATTCAGGCCAAATCCGCCCGCTTTTAATGAAATTAAAAAGACTTGTTTATCTCTATTTTGAAAAGACTCGACTTCCCTTTTTCTGTCTTTTGCTTTTACTGACCCGTCCAAATAACAGTAACTAATGCCGTTGGCTGCAAGTAAGTTTTGTATCAACGATAAATGACCCACAAATTGAGAAAAAATGAGTAATGTATGATTTTGCTCCAACGCTGATGCTAGCCTTTGTTCTATTTCTAGAAACTTGCCTGACGATGCCTCGTACATTGGATTGTTTAACACGGGATGATTGGCAATTTGTCGCAACTTGGTTAAACCCGCTAATATTTGAATCCTTGACTTAGCTAAGCCATTGTTCTTCACTGCATCCAAAATCATGTTGCGGTATGTTGACTTTGTTTTCTCATATACGTCCTCTTGCTCTTCAGTCATATCACAGAATATAATCTGTTCAGTTTTAGGCGGAAGGTCGTGTGCTACTTGGAACTTCGTTCGCCGCATTACAAAAGGTTTAATGATACTCTGTAGTTCGTCCGACTTTTCAAGGTTTGCCAATTTTTCAATCGGCTGAACATATTCTTTACTAAAGAACTTGTGGTTACCAAGTAATCCTGGGTTCACGAAATTCATTTGACTCCACAAATCCATAATAGTGTTTTCAATTGGCGTACCCGTCAGTGTAATCCGAATATTTGCATCCAGCTGTGTAATGCGTTTGGCCAATTGTGATGTTGGATTTTTGATAAACTGGCTCTCGTCCAACAAAACCACATCAAATGTGAAAGATGAAAATAGGTCTATATCGTTCCTCAGCGTGCCATAGGTTGTAATGACAACATCGGCCTCAGCAAATTGCTGGGTATCCTTTGCTCTATGAACGCCAACATGACTCTGAACAATTAACCCTGAAGTAAAATTCTGAGCCTCCTGTATCCAATTATAAATTAAGGAGGTTGGAACCACCAATAGATTAGTTGCCCGTGCTGCGGTCTGATTGGTAAATAAAGACCCTTGCGTTTGTGTTACTGCTTCGTCCTTCAAAAGGTTTTCTTCTTTTACCTTCTGCAAAAAGGCCAGGGATTGGACGGTTTTACCTAACCCCATATCGTCTGCTAAACAGCCACCGAAACCCAATTCATAAAGAAAACACAACCAATCGTACCCTGCTTTTTGATACGGGCGTAAGGTGCCATTAAAGTTTTTTGGTAACGCTCTCTCGCTGATTCCGTCAAAGTCGGCAATAGAACCAACCGATGAAATCTTATTATTGGTTAAAAAAGGTTTGACTAAACCTACATGATGTTTCTTCAACCTAAAGTTGGTTTCAGAAGTAGAGAAGGCAGCCAATCCTTTAATTTGCTCCCGCCATTTCTCTGGTATTAATGCTGTTTTACCGTTGGGCAGCACTATCGATTCTTGTTCGTTTAGTATGGCTTGGCGTAACTTCTTTATTTCAATTTCTACACCCCCTAAGATAACTTTCGCCTTCACATCAAACCAATCTCCCGATTCTGTTGCAACAAGTTCGATACTAGACGTCTCTAGGCTGTATTCCTTCTCAAAGCTTTGGTTGACAGTAAATCCTGCTTTGTCTAAATCATGTTTATGGTGGGTTACCCAATCCACCAAACCAGCTATGTCAATAGGGTAGTCGAAACCAAACTCCGACCCTTCGAAATGATGAATTCCCATAACCTCAAGCGTCTGCTTTTTGATTTCTTCCCACGGTTTTGATCTCTTTATCCGTTTAAAAACAAACGACTCATTTTCCTTTTCCATTCGTACCGAAACATATTTTTCGGAGTGGTAGGGGAATACGTATTGATCATACTGAAACCCAAGAGTAAATCCAAATTGGTTATTCATCAGCCGCTGCAACTGAATTACTGGTTTTGCCTGGTGCTTCTCACTTCGTATGTCGAAACCAACAGCATATACATTATGCTCTTCTATTAAGGGGACGATTACTTTTTTGAAGTAGGACTCTTCTGTCCGTTTGGGTATTTCAATAAACCGTTTATTAATAAACGGCTGGAGTTTTTGTCCGTTAAAGCCTTTTTCAAAAAATAACACCCTTCCGCCCGCTATCAGGTAACAAGGAGATCGAGTCAACAATATGGCATGGTTTTGCGCAAATGGGACTCTGTGGTTATCATGCTTAATTGTGGCGAAGTAATGTGTATTATCAGGATTTCGCCGTAAATGAAATAACGCCGTGGCTGGTTCTTGGCACCATTCTATTGGTTCGGCGATTATGTTTTTTTGTTTTTTAAGGAACAACTGTCTTCCCTTTATTAACTCCATGACTTTAGCCAAGCGTTTTTCAATATGTGGTCTTATTTGCTTTTCATACACCACCTTATCAAAATGCTTAGAAAAATACTCTGACGGCCTTATTTTTTTGACCTTCGAAAACCGCTTAACGATATATTCTGGAAGACATTCATCTAGTAGAGTAAGTGCCTCGTAGTCACGGGCTTCCATCTTCTTGTCGTAATAGTCGGCATTTCTCGAATGTATGCGTTGATGCACCATCGACATATTTCCTGCTGAGGTTAGTTGAACGACATACCCTTCTATTGTCGGTCCGAGATTCGGATGACTAGAGATGGAATACACCAATTCGTATCGCGCCGTTGCAGGTATTTTCATATAAAAATAGAAACTACAAAAGCCGTAAAAATAGAACGGTTTTTATTCAGGAAGAAATTGAAAAGGTAATATTTCGACTTAAAATTTAAAGTCTTCCATAAACTTTGTGGTGAAATTTCCAGATTGGAAAGTTTCATCCTCCATAAGTTTAATCTGTAGCGGTATAGTTGTTTTTACACCATCAATGATAAACTCATTCAATGCACGGTGCATTTTTGTTATCGCTTCTTTACGTGTATTTGCTTTAACAATCAATTTTGCCACCATCGAATCATAATTCGGTGGGATTTTGTATCCTGCATATATATGGCTATCTACACGAACACCATGTCCACCAGGTTTGTGCAATACTGTTATAGTTCCAGGGCTAGGTCTAAAGTTATTGAACGGGTCTTCAGCGTTAATTCTGCACTCAATACTATGGCCTTGTGGTAGATAATTTTTACCTGTAATTGGAATGCCGGCAGCAAGTTTAATCTGCTCCATGATTAAATCGTGATTGATTACCTCTTCCGTTACCGGGTGTTCCACTTGAATACGCGTATTCATTTCCATGAAGTAGAAATTCTTGTCTTTATCAACAAGGAATTCGACCGTACCCACTCCTTCATATTTAATAGCTGATGCCGCTTTAATTGCTGCTTCACCCATTTTCTCACGCAACTCTTCATCTACGAAAGGTGAAGGTGCTTCTTCAATTAGTTTTTGGTGTCTTCTTTGTATAGAACAATCACGCTCACTTAGATGGCACACTTTTCCATATTGGTCTCCAGCAATCTGAATTTCGATATGACGTGGTTCCTGCACAAATTTTTCTAAGTACATGCCATCATTTCCGAAAGCAGCAGCTGACTCTTTCCGAGCGCTGTCCCATGCCTCTTCAAATTCGTCATCACTCCAAACAATACGCATTCCTCGTCCACCTCCACCAGCTGTGGCCTTCATTATAACCGGATAACCGATTTCATCATTGGCTAACTGAATTCCTTGCTCAACACTATCAAGCAATCCTTCAGAACCTGGTATACATGGCACACCTGCAGCAATCATTGTTGCTTTGGCGTTTGCCTTGTCTCCCATTCCATTAATCATTTCGGGTGAAGCTCCAATAAATTTCACTCCACTTTCACGACACAGCTCAGAAAACTTAGCATTTTCCGATAAAAATCCATATCCGGGATGAATAGCGTCTGCGTTGGTAATTTCAGCAGCAGCCATAATATTAGCCATGTTCAAATACGAATCTGTACTTGGTGGTGGCCCAATACATACTGCTTCATCAGCAAATTTTAAATGAATACTGTCTTTGTCGGCAGTAGAATAAACAGCTACCGTTTTAATACCCATTTCTTTACAGGTTCTAATAACACGTAAAGCTATTTCACCTCTGTTTGCAATCAGAATTTTGTTAAACATTTCTTGTGACGTTAGTGAAAGAAAATGAGCCTTAAATAGGTTCTACAATAAACAATGGTTGATCATACTCAACTGGCGATGCATCGTCAACACATACTTTAACAACACGCCCAGCCACTTCTGATTCTATTTCGTTAAACAACTTCATAGCCTCTACTATGCAAATTGTTTGACCAACTCTAACCTCGTCGCCAACTTCAACAAAATAAGGCTTATCTGGGGTTGGGCTTCTGTAGAAAGTCCCAATCATTGGTGATTTGATTTCTATACCTGAAACTGCATCGGCTGCAGGTGTTTCTGCTGAAGCTGCAGTATCTGCGATAGCTGCAGGGGCCGCAGGTGCGGCGGCTGCAGGGGCAGACATAACAGGAGCTTGAGCAACTGAAAGAACTTCAGTTTTTCCAGAGTTCTTTTTAATCTTTATGCTAAAATCGTTTCTTTCGATTTCTAAATGGTCAACCTTTGAACTGGAAACCAGTTTTACGAGTGATTGAATTTCTTTTAAATCCATAATTCAAATTAAGCTAAATTATTCGATAAAATGTAATGCGTTTTTATGACGGATCGTATGCCCACTTAACGTAGATCGCTCCCCATGTGAAACCACCTCCAAATGCGGCTAAAATAATATTGTCACCCTTTTTCATTTGCTTTTCATAATCCCATAAGCACAATGGCAAGGTGGCAGATGTTGTATTTCCGTAACGTTGAATGTTTAACATAACCTTCTCAGCAGGCAAGCCCATTCTATTCGCTGTAGCGTCAATAATTCTTTTGTTTGCTTGGTGTGGCACCAACCAGGCAACGTCATCTGAAGTAAGACTGTTGCGCTCCATAATGTCATAACTCACTTGAGCCATATTCGTAACGGCAAACTTAAAAACAGTTTTGCCCTCCTGATATACAAAATGTTGTCTAGCATCAATTGTTTCATGAGACGGAGGCAAAGCTGATCCGCCAGCTTTTTGATGCAAGAACTCTCGTCCTGCTCCATCAACCTTTAGGATACTGTCCATAATACCCACTTCATCTTCCGTAGGTTCTAACAAAACAGCACCAGCACCATCGCCAAAAATGATGCATGTATTTCTATCCTCGTAATCAAGAATCGAGGACATTTTATCTACGCCCACCACTACAACTTTTTTGTATTGGCCAGATTCGATAAATCGTCGTCCAGTTTCCATGGCAAATAAAAATCCTGAGCAAGCAGCAGCAAGATCATATCCCCAAGCATTAACAGCGCCAATTTTATCGCATATTACGTTCGAGGTTGCAGGAAAAACATAGTCTGGTGTGACAGAGGCACAAATAAGCAAATCGATTTCAGCAGCATCAATTCCCCTTTTCTCCAACAATCCTTCTACAGCAGGAACAGCCATAGCTGAAGATCCTTGTCCTTCGCCGGTTAACTTTCTTCGTTCAATGATACCCGTTCTCGATCTTATCCATTCGTCAGTGGTATCAACCATCTTTTCTAAATCAAAGTTGGTGACAACCTGATCTGGAACGTAACCATTAACTGCTGTAATTGCGGCATGTATTTGACTCATTGCAATAAATTAAGCGGTAAAAATATAAAAATTAGAGACTTGCTTTGATCTTTTGGATAAGATTCGAAAGCACAACCTGTTTGGTAAGTCTAATCATATTCACAAAAGTATTGGCTTTAGATATACCGTGTCCTATGATTATTGGCTTGTTTACACCAAGGATAGCGGTCCCTCCATAAGATTCAAAATTGAATCTATCTAGAAAATCGTCTTTGATGCCCCGTTTTTTTAGTTTGTAAAAGAACCCTTCACATGTTTTTAAAACAATGTTTCCGGTAAAACCATCACACACAATTACGTCGGCTGTATCCGAGAATAAGTCTCGACCTTCAATATTCCCAATGAAATTGATTCCTCGGGTGTTTTCAAGAATAGGGTAAACTGCTTGGTTAAGCATATTTCCTTTTTCCTTCTCTTCACCAATACTCAGTAAACCTACACGCGGATTATCAATACCCAAAACATGTTGAGCATATAAAGATCCCAGGATACCAAATTGTCCCATCACATCTGGTTTAACATCGGCATTTGCCCCGACATCTAATATCAGGCCATTGCTTCCGTCAATTTTCGGCACAAGAGATGTTAAAGAAGGTCTTAAAATACCATCAATTGCTTTAACGGTATATAGAGCACCAACCATCATAGCTCCAGTATTACCTGCTCCAGCAAAACCATCAATCTGTCCTTCAGCAAGAAGCTTAAGGCCAATGTTTATACTCGAATTTCTTTTTTGAGAAATAGCTCTAGTTGGATGTTCGGCCATACCAATTGTTTCATCGGCATGTACAATTTCCACTCTGTTCGCAACATCACTCGCCTCCAGTTGAGTTTCGATGATAGCTTTATCACCAATCAACGTCAGTTGGACATCACTTAAATCGGGCTCAGAAAGTGCGCTGATAACACCTTTCAGTGTTTCATTTGGGGCAAAATCCCCTCCCATCACGTCTATCCCAATTTTCATAAAATTGTTTTGGAATAACTTCCTAAGCTTCTTCGTTTACGTCAATGACCTTCATGCCTCGGTACATTCCTGTCTCAAGGTTCAATCTATGGTATTGAGATACTTCTCCTGTCTTAGGATCTTTGATAAGTTGCTTGAAACCAAGCTTGTCATGGGTTCTTCTCTTGTCCCTCCTAGTTCTGGAGATTTTTCGTTTTGGATGAGCCATACTATCAGTTTTTAAATATTTCTTTTAGTTTTTGCCACTCTGGGTGATTCGAATTATCCGTTTCATCCTTTTCTGTGGTCAACATTTCTAATACATTCTCGTCACATTCCTCTCTATTTATCGCGTCTTTGCATTCTAACTTCATAGGTAAAGATAGCGCAACGTAGTCATATAAATGATTTGTTAAATCAATTTCATATGCATTGCTATCTACACTAATCAAATCAGACTCCGCTTCTATTTCCTTGTCGGTTATTTTGACGTGAAGGTGTTGTACACTTTCTACAGGATACTGAAGTTCGTTCAAACACACATCACAATTTTTGGTAACCCAACCTGAAAGGATGAAGTTACAAACGATGTGTCGTTCTGATCGCTCTAAATGTAAATGAACATTAACTTTCCCTTTTTGGATTAAATCCTGCTCAATTAATGCAAAAAACTCATCGGTGAGTTGATACCTAAACTCGTGTAAACCTTCCTTTAACGAACCAAATTGTACCGTGAAATCTTTGCGTGCCATCTCCACTCCCAAAAGGGTCGGCAAAATTAGTATAATTTGTGGAAAAAAAGAACTTTATTTCAGATTGGGAACACCTATACTGAATTTTTCTCTTCGGTGTGTTTTGTAGGCCAACGGTGACTTATTTAACTCATTGGATTCCAGTCGGTTTAGATAGATTTTTTTGGCTTCAAAAATTGCACTCACTAAAGAGGTAATGTCTGCAGTTCCTTTACCAGCTATATCGTAAGCGGTTCCGTGGTCTGGTGATGTCCTAACAATTGGTAAGCCAGCTGTATAGTTTACACCATTATGAAATGATATCTGTTTAAAAGGTATCAATCCTTGATCATGATACATGGCAAGTACTGCATCGAACTGCTCGTAGGCCTTGGTACCAAAAAATCCATCAGCGGCATATGGTCCATATACGAGCTGACCTTGTTCTAAAAATGTATTGATTGCAGGTGTAATGATTTCGTTTTCCTCTTTACCAATCAAGCCATTATCTCCACTATGTGGATTTAAACCAAGAACGGCAATTTTAGGCTTCCGTAGTCCAAAATCGAATTTCAACGAGTCTGAAAGAACCTGAATCTTCTCCTCAATAAGTTGCTGTGAAAGACTCTTGGCTACTTCTGTAATTGGAATATGACCCGTCACAACGCCTACTTTTAGGTCGTCACTCGTTAGAATCATCATATAACTGTCCACCTCAAACGTCTTCGCCAGAAAATCAGTATGACCAGCAAAGTCAAAAGTGTCTGACTGAATGGTGTTCTTATCAATGGGTAAAGTCACCAAATTGTGAATTTGCCCTGATTTAATATCTTCAACTGCACTTGTTAATGCATCAAGTGCCAAAGCACCTGTTTCAGGACTTGCCTCACCTGGTTTAATCTGAATTGATTTATCGCCGACTTCTTTTAAGTTTATCTGACCCTCAACACAATCCTTTGTATCGGTAATCAAATTGTACCTAAGATCAGGCAAATCAAGCATCTTGCAGTAATGTGTAAATACCGCAGAACTTCCATATAAAACTGGTGTACAGTGGTTAAAAAGATACGGTGTACTAAAGGCACGAAGCATGGTTTCCATACCTATACCATTAGCGTCTCCTAACGTAAATCCTAACTTTGTTTCTTTAAAATCCAATGCGTGTGATTAAGACACAAAAATACATTGGGATATCCAAAGGACAGTCGTTATTTAAGAATATGTGAATGGTGTAAGACTAGCTAATTAGCTTTTGTCTTAACATAAATTCAAGTTTCTCGTTGGTTTCTATCAACTCAACAACATCCATTTGATTCTTTTTGCCTTCCAAAAATTTCTGGTAAGCCTCTTGAACCGTTTTACGAACCAAATCAACATTCATTGGCTTGTAAAGGTATTTGAAGATTTGACCGCGATTAATCCCGTCAACAACAACGTTCAATTCTGAACAGCCAGTCAACAAAATACGGGTGATAGATGGGTGCGTCTTACACAATGTTTCAAAAAACTCGATACCTGTAATGTGTGGCATCTTGTGGTCAGACAAAACGACATGGATTTCTTTAGATTCAATAATAGCGTAAGCTTCATCAATGCTGTTAGCTAGATGTACATTGTACTCTCTTCGGAAATTAGCGTTAAAAGAATTTAGATTTTCAACCTCGTCATCGAGGTACAGAACAGAAATTTTCGTTGTGCTCATGATCAACAATTTTTAAGTAGTAATAATTAAGTAGTAGTAGTAAAAAGTAGAACGTGCAGTGCACATTCTGTAGCAAACGTAAGAAGACTTTATCAATTTATCAACTTTTATTCAACAATTACTAAAAATTGGTGAAAAATCAGTAGTTAATCTTTGTCTACAAAACCGTACACCTTGAGTTGTTATGTACTGAAGCATATCACATTAATCTGTAACACATTAATTATCTTCACAAGAAAGAAGATTGGTATTTGCATAACTACAGAGCACATATAATTCCTGTGTCTAAAGCCTCGACAGCGCTTGATGATATCGAAAAGATTAAAAGGATTCCTGGAATTCAAATTTTTGATACCATCAAAAACCAACTAAAAGAATTGGTGAAATGTCGAAATCCAAAAGTCAAATTCAAGGAAAATCCTGAAATATATCAACACTTGATTGAGGATTACTTGCAAGGTCGGCCAATTGAATCTATTGGAAATTGGGTGTATTACCCATGGAATAACACCTTAATTCGACTTTTAGATGAGCCTGAATTCATCGAAATCAGGACAAATAGAAACAAATATAAAATCACTGATGCCGAACAAAATTCACTAAGTCGCAAAATTATTGGGGTGATTGGGCTTTCTGTTGGCCAAACAGTAGCGATCACCATGGCCATGGAGCGCATATTTGGTGAAATACGGCTGGCAGACTTTGACGAAATCGATTTAAGCAACCTCAATAGAGTGCGCACAGGCTTGGCCAATATTGGCATAAACAAGGCGGTGCTGGTTGCACGTGAAATTGCCGAAATAGATCCTTACTTAAAAACCACCGTTTTCGAAAATGGAATAAATGAAGCCAACATTGACGCTTTTTTTACTGAAAATGGGACTTTAGATGCCCTGGTAGAAGAATGTGATGGATTAGACATTAAAATTATTGCACGTCAAAAGGCAAAAGCGCTAGGCATTCCTGTTGTGATGGAAACCAATGACCGTGCTATGCTGGATATAGAGCGTTTTGACACGGAGCCTAAGCGTCCGATACTCCACGGCTTGGTTCAGGGACTTGATGTCGAAAAACTTAAAAGTCTCAAAACAAACGAAGACAAAGTACCCTACATGTTGAATATGATTGGTATTGATGATACCAGTCCACTGCTTCGTGCTTCCATGCTTGAAATTGAGCAATCACTCAACACGTGGCCCCAACTCGCATCCTCTGTGACCTTTGGCGGTGGAATAGTTGGCGATACGGTTAGAAGAATTTTGCTTACAGAAGACATTAAGTCTGGCAGGTTCTATTTTGATATTGAAGAAAAACTGACAAAATCACCAGAGCAGCCAAAACCATATACATACGAACCAACTACACCTTTGTCAAAGACTGATATGAACGAAATAACATCGTCGTATCCAGCTTCTAATGGCGTTTCTCTCGAAAAACAACAAATTGAAGAGCTTATCGAGCTCGCTCATACAGCACCTTCTGGTGGCAATATGCAACCATGGAAATGGTATGCCAAATCAAACCAAATCTTTGCATTTATAGATGAGTCACTTGCGACATCTTTTCTAGATTATAATTATTTGGGAGGCATGGTAGGTTTTGGAGCTGCTATTGAAAATATTTTAATTGGTGCTCAAAAACTTGGTTTAGAAGGTCGGTACGATTTCGTTTTTGACGATAAAAATCCTTTGGTAGCAGTCATCGATTTTGAGCCATGTGTAGAACCCTCTTCCTATGACATAAGTCTATACGCACAGATTAGAGAAAGAGGTACAAATAGAATGTTAGGCGAACTAGAGCCTATAGATAACGAAGATTTCTCCTCAATCAAACGCGCTACAGAGCACGTTGAAGGAGCACAGTTGAGTTGGATAAAAGAAAAAAAAGAAGAGTTGGGAGACGTATTGTGCTCCGTTGAACGAATCAGGTTAATGTCTGATAGAGGCCATACTGATTTCATCGATGAAATTAGATGGACAACAGAAGAAGCTGAAACCACCAAAGATGGAATCGACTTAAGAACAATCGACTTAACCGAGACAGAAAAAGCAGGTTTATATGTTTCGAAGAATTATCAAGTGGTACGCCAATTGAGAGATTGGGGGCTTGGTCATGGCTTCGAAACGATGATGAGAAAGGCCATTGAAAATACTGATCGAATTGGATTTATTTCTATGCCAAATGGCTCCAGACGCGACTATTTTGAAGGTGGCAGGGCATTGCAAAGGGCTTGGCTGAAAGCCACTGAGCTTAACTTGGGCTTTCACCCAATTAGTCCATCCACTTTTATATTCAACCGTTTCATTCATCAGCAAGATGATCCTCAATTGAATCCTTTTAAAAACGAACTAGAAATTACCAGACAAAAGTTTAAAGATATCCTGAATCTCGATGGCGAGAAAGGTGAAATATTTCTATTTCGATTATTCAAAGGCAAGGAAATACGAACGCGCTCGTTAAGACGCGACTTGTCAAACCACTTATTTTTTGAAGAGCGTTAATGAACATAGGTTTAAAAAACATAAAGACCCTACAAGCAACAACATTTGAGATCCTCTCATTTAGAGCCGTTGACAATCCAACGCTTTGTGCTGAATATGTTGAAGGGCATATTAATGTTCTAAAAGATTATGGGGTTACCTCTGTTAAATCGAGTGACCCAACATGGACACGAAACCCAAATGCCTATTGTATCGTAGCCATGAGAGATGGCAAAATGATGGGCGGCATTCGTATTCATAAGGCTGATAACGAACATTTACTCCCAATGGAAGTAGGTGTTTCGAAAATAGATCCGAAAGTCAGCGAAGTGATTGACGGCGATACAGAATTGGGTTGCGGAGAGCAATGCGGTTTGTGGAATTCCAAAACCACACGTGGTTATGGTATTAGTTGGATTTTAGTAAATGCATCCATCGCTTTATTGCCTCAAATTGGCGTACATAAATTGTATGGATTGGCTTCCGATTATAGCATGTTCCTATTTTCTCCAGCAGGCTTTGTCATTCAAAAGGAATTCGGGAACAAGGGAGATTTTAATTACCCAACAGAAAAATACATTGCACGTGTTGTGATGATTGGTGATTGCAACAACCTACCTACTTCAGGTGAAGACGAGCGCAAATTCGTCAAATCATTACGTGACGACGTTTTTCAAAAACGACAAATTGTTGTTAATCAACTCAAATTGAACCTTACTTTTAATTTAAATATTGAATCATGATACAAAGATTGGTCTACGTTCTACTATTTTGCCTGTTGACCAATGGAGCAAATGCGCAGTTTTTAAAAATCGAAGACCCGACTTCTTATGAATTAAGATGTCGTAGCTTCGTCTTTTTAGAAGATAAAACTGGCGAAATGACCATTCAAGATGTTAAAGCCGTTAACACAAATCAATTTGTGTCATACGATCTTGATGTCTTTAACTTTGGTTTTACCACTAGCACATTCTGGCTAAAGACTGTTATACAAAACGGGTCAACGTTAGACGAGTTTATGCTTGAAATAGGCCAAACGAATACGGACCTAGTGGAGTTCTATTACGACGACCAAGTAGCCATTGTTTCAGATTTAATAAAATTTAATGATCGAGAAGTAAAAGACCCAAAACCCATATTTAGATTTCCAATTAAACCGGGTCAAACGAAAGCAGTATACGTAAAAGTTGAAGGACAGGATGAGCTGGTTGTTCCTATACATGTGAGTGGATCTGAGACCATACGTGATAAAGGTCAACTACGTGAAACACTTTTTGGTCTGTTTGCAGGAATCTTGGCCGTAATGATTCTTTACAATCTCTTCATTTTCCTTTCCCTGCGAACAAGCATCTACTTTTTCTACGTCATAAACATCTTACCACTATTTATTGGGCAATCGTCGCTTGTTGGCTATGCAAATAAATTCTTCTGGCCAAACTCTAACTTCTGGCCCGATCATGCCGTAACCATATTCCCCTTACTTTCGATCATATTTGGACTAATCTTCATGTCTAGGTTTATCAACCTTAAAAGACATATGCCGTGGTCTGTTTGGGCAATTAACGTTTTTATTGGAGTAAGTATCGTTGGTATTGGCTTTTCGCTAATCGGTAAAACTGCTATTGCATCAATTATACTGAACGCCAATGGCATGGTTTCAGCCCTTGTCATAATCACAATTTGTGCCATCCTTGCTCGTCGAAACGTAAGCTCTGCCAAGTTTGTATTGTTCGCATGGACTTTCTTTTTGATTGGCGTGATATTGTATGTATTGCAGAGCCTAAACATTCTGAAATATAGTTTGCTCACCAACTACTCGATGCCAATTGGTGCCGCCATAGAAACAGTATTACTATCTATTGCACTTGCCGATAGAATCAACGTGTTAAAAAAACAACGGGAAGAATCACAAAGATTAATGTTGATGGAGGTCAAAAAGAATAATGATTTGACTAGAAATCAAAACAAGGTATTGGAAGAAAAAGTTAAAAAACGAACAGAAGAACTTGAGGTAATGAACTTAGATTTACAGGAAACATTGTCTAATCTTAAGTCTACCCAAGGACATCTTGTTGAAGCAGAAAAAATGGCTTCATTGGGTCATTTAACGGCAGGAATTGCGCACGAAATAAACAATCCAATTAATTATGTGTCTTCTAATGTTGAACCGTTAAGACAGGACTTAGGTGACATATTAACAATTCTTGACGGCTATAAAGATGTGGCAAAAAGTAGCGAAAATCCTGAACTCAAAGCGCTACTAGAAAAGGAAGAAGAGCTCGACATAGACTATGCTATTAAGGAGATGCACGAATTATTAGGAGGCATTGAAGAAGGTGCTAAAAGAACTTCTGAAATCGTTACTGGCCTTAAAAACTTTTCGAGAACTGACGAAGATGAAGCACAAAGTGCAGATATAAATAACGGTCTCAACTCAACTTTAGCGATTCTTAAAAGTGAGCTTAAGAATATCCAGACCGTGGTAGAACTCGACTCAATTCCTCATATAAAATGTTACCTTGGTAAGCTGAATCAGGTATTTATGAATTTAATCGACAACGCGATTGATGCCATAAGAGACCGATATGAAGATGCATCAAAGGGAGTATTAACTGTTCGCACAAGGCACGTAGATAACAACATTATTGTTACAATAGCTGATAATGGATGTGGAATGCCAGAAGACGTTAAAAACAATATTTTTGATATATTTTATACTACAAAAGATGTGGGTAAAGGAACTGGTTTAGGACTGTCTATTACCTATGGCATAATGGAAAAACATAATGGACATATCTCGGTAGAAAGTGAACCAGACGTTGGCACTACATTTACAATTGAATTACCTATAACAAGTGAATAAGCAATACATATTATATGTTGATGATGAGGAGCCGAATTTGGTTGCGTTTCGCGCTATATTTAGACGTGAATTCAATGTAATTACAGCAACATCAGCCGAGGAAGGAAGACAAAAATTAGAGGACAATCCGGATGTCAAAGTAATTATAAGTGATTATTTGATGAAAGGAATTACTGGGATTGAGTTTTTCGAAAGTATTTTGGAAAAGCATCCGTATATGATTCGTATCATATTAACGGGATTTGCGGATCAAACTGCAATGATTGATTCTATTAATAAAGCACGTGTTTATCGATTTCTAAGCAAACCTTGGAATGAATATGACCTAAGACAAACCATCCTGTCTGCTATAGAACTGTATGATGCACGTAAAGACATTGCAAATCACCAGAAGGAGTTAGAAAAGTCGTACGACAGCCTAAATCAATTTGTACACAAAGCATCTAACGAAATGCGAAGTACATTGGTTTCAATGCATGGAATTGTTCGCCTTGCTAGCCTGGAAAACAAAGGTGAAGGCACAATGGATTATTGGCCAATCTTAGAAAAAGGGATCATGCAAATTGACCTTCAATTGCGTAACATCATTGAACATTATGAGTCGGATCAACACATTGGCATTTCAAACCAAATTGATTTTACGAAAGTTGTAGATCGATGTCGTCAAGCACTTGACAGCTTCCAAGACTTCACCAATATTAACATGAACGTTGCTGTTCGTACGTTAGAACCGTTTTATAACGATCCTTTCCGGGTGCAGCTGGTTATTAGTAACCTACTGAATTACGTGGGTGATCAAATCAATCCAGAGAAGGGTACCATAAGTTTAGACATAGAGATTATTGACGCAAAAAATGGGGTTCAAATCATGTTCACCGACGACGGCGTTGGCATTAAAAATGAACAGTTAAGCGGCCTCTTTGAACTCATCCTTTCGAATGGTAGTGCACAAGACATTAGCCTATACCTTGTTAAGCAAGCTGTTGAAAATATGAACGGCACCATCGATGTTACTTCTATCCCAGGAGAAGGCACCAGTTTCAATATATTTTTACCAAATAACCAGTCAGAAGCGAATGCAAGTAGCACTAATTGATGATAACGAGATTGACATTTTTGTCAATACAAAACTGTTAGAAACCTCTAGCATTAGCGCAAGCATAACGAGTTACTTAAACCCATTAGTCGGTCTGGACGAAGTGTGCTCAAACAACATTGACGTTATCATCGTCGACAATCAGATGCCAGAAATAACGGGTTATGGGTTTTTAGAAAAAATCATTGATTGTAAAGGGGATGCGCTACCAGTTATGATTGTACTTACAGCAAGCGTACACAACGATTTAAAGATTAAATACGAGGGTCTGCATCCAAATATTCAGCTTTGGGAAAAACCTTTGAATGTTGAAGCATTGTCAAGCCTTCTTGCGGAGGCGTAATCGACGAAAACGCTCTTCTATTCCTACACGTTTCAGCCATACGGGTAACACCATAATTCCAATAAGGATATATGGATAGTATGTAAGCACCCTCCATAAAATGGATAACTGTCGTGATATTTGTCTGGTTGGAAGATAAGGCCCCATAAATGCTGGGAAAATCAATTCGGCAATACCGCTGCCCCCTGGTGTAATGGCAATCATGAGCAAAATCCACATCACCAATTGCTTACCAAAAATCACCCAATGTTCGCTTGTTTCTACATGATTTAGGAGCATAATCAGGCAATTGATAACCAAAAAACGGGCAGTCCAAGTAACAAAGGTGGCCCCCATGCTTTTTAGCCAAAATGAAAATGGTTTTGAACGAAACTCCTTGGATGCGACATATAAGTCATCACTAAAGCGATTGGCCCGACGACTAAACCTTTTTAGAAAAGGTAGTTTAACAATTGATTGAACTAATCCCCTACAAATCTCAGGTCGTATGAAAAGGGCGAAAGCTAAAAATATCGTCCACACCAATAAGAAAATATATCCTCCCCAAAAAACAGTTCTTAAATTATCGGTGTTTACTACACTATCATATCCTACATTATCGAAACTTGGAAATAAGGATGTATTCATAATCGCCCAAAATGCTATTGGGGTCATAATCATATAATACAACTCGTCTAAAAACGAAGTAACCAATACAATGGCCGTAGTAAGCCCAGTTTTGAGTCGTTCTTGAGCCATGATTACCACTGCTGCAGCGGTGCCACCAATGGCTCCAGGTGAAACTGCAGAAGCGAATTCCCATAACATAATTATCTGAAAACACTGTTTCCAGGTAAGCTTTTGATCAGATAAAATTCGTAATCGGATTATGTACCCTACATCTCGAATGACCATAAGGCCAACTGCAGCCAATAGCCACATTATGGCGCCTTTCGTCCAAGTTATCTCTGATACTTTGGTAACACCAGAACCAAACAGGAAATAAGCAGATACACCGAACCCGAGAACCAAAGGGAGTAAAATCCTTCTGGGTTTAAAAAATTTCAATATGTCAGATCGTTCTGACAACCTTTGTCTTTTTTATTTTCCTTGTCCTACAGAGTAAGCACGTTGACCGTCAATAACATTCAAAAACTCAGTAGACGAAATATTTATTACGCTGCTTAACGTGTTTGTTAAATCCCACCATTCAGACTTAGTTTTCCCAACTCCTTTTATGCGAACACCATATCCTGTGCTGCATTCGGTGTAAACAGACCCATTGGGCCAAACAACTGTCCCTCTATTTGTTAAAGATACCAAATCCAAATCACTTGGCAGTATTACAGCTAGCTGTTGGGCAATTTCCTCTGCCAAAAGCTCTGACGTGAAAAACAAATCGATTCCTTCAATTTCAATGGATGAAGGATTTCCTTTCATCACACGTTGTTGTTTTGGTTTAACTGGTAGATGAAACGCTGATCTATCTTCGGTAGCTCTGATTTTGGCTTTACTTGGTAGCTTTCCAATATTATCTATGATGGCATTGGCAAAGGCCGTAGTGTCGACAGAAGGCGAATTTCGATCCCCAAAATCACCCGTGTGAACGCCGCTTTCTATTGTATATAAAAGTGCGCCCTCAATGCTTCTCGCTTCTTTCAATAGTCCCAAATGACGTAACATCATTATACCGCTCATAAGCAATGAGGTGGGGTTTGCAATGTTTTTACCGGCTATGTCGGGCGCTGTTCCATGAACTGCCTCAAATATTGAAATGTTGTCGCCAACATTGGTTGATGGCGCAAAACCAAGTCCGCCAACCAATCCAGCACAAAGGTCACTTACAATATCCCCTTGCAAGTTGGTCAAAACGACAACCTCAAAATCTTGTGGATATTGAACCAATTTCATACATAATGCGTCAACGATTACGTCGTCTGCTTCGATTTGAGGATACTCCTTAGCAATCTCATAGAACACCTCTAAAAACAAGCCATCCGTTAGCTTCATGATGTTCGCTTTGTGCCCACACGAAACTTTCTTAAAGCCTTCTTTTTTTGCCATTTCAAATGCAAACCGTATCACTTGCTCGCACCCCTGACGGGTAATGAATCTTCGACTTAACGCCACATCATTACTTAACATATGCTCTATCCCGCCATAGGTGTCTTCAATATTTTCACGCACAATTGTAATATCAATTGGTATACCGGCTTTTGAATATACCGTGTCAACACCATCGATTGTTCTAAAGTGACGTCTGTTGGCATAGGTGCTCCATACCTTCCTCGCGGTTACATTTATACTTTTTACGCCCTTACCCTTTGGGGTTTCCATTGGCCCTTTAAACAGAATACCATTTCTTTCGATGCTTTGCATGGCTTCTGGTGTCATGCCGTTGCCAAATCCTTTGTCGTAATACGACTTGCCCATTCCAATCTCTTCATAATTCAGCGGCACGTTAGCTGCATCAAATATGGATAATACAGCATCCATAATCTCTGGCCCTATACCATCTCCTTTTGCTACTGAAATTGTTAAGTTTTGTGTTGACATATGTGCTTATTTGAAACTTGGGCAAATGTACTAGATTTTGCACTGCAACCCGATTAAACTCACCGATATGACTGTATTTCAACCGTCATCATAGAGCGACAGAAAGTCTTCGCTTTATTTTTAGTTAATCTAAATAAAAAGCACCTTTGTTCCATGTTACTGGCTGACATAAAAAAGGGAGATATGGTCGTTATTAAAAACGTAAAACCATGCGCCATAAAAGACAAACTTATGGAAATGGGCTGTGTTCCGGGTACGCCAGTTTATTTAAGCTTAAAAGCGCCATTGGGTGATCCGTTAGCCTTTAACATAGATGGATATTACTTAAGTATGCGGAAAGCTGAAGCTGCTCAAATCGAAGTCGAATATATAGATACAGATGGAGAGTAGATCGGCTAAAATTGTTGCACTTTGTGGGAATCCCAATTGTGGCAAATCGTCACTATTCAATGATCTGACAGGGCTAAAGCAAAAAATCAGTAACATCCCTGGAACAACAATCGAACAGAAAACTGGTTTTTTCTCGGTTGATGGTTCGGCATTTGAACTCATTGATACCCCTGGCACATATAGCTTTCATCCGAAATCAAAAGATGAGGAAGTAGCCCTAGAATTATTCAACGCCGATCACCCTAAACGACCAGATGTTATAGCCTACGTTGCGGATGCGCATAATCTTAAACGAAATCTATTCTATTTCAGCCAATTGGCTGACTTGCAAATTCCTATGGTTTTGGTGTTGAACATGATTGATGTTTCTGAAGCCTCTGGAATTGAAATAGATGTTGCAAGATTGCAACAAGAACTTGGCATACCAGTTTTAAAAACGAATGCCCGCCAAGGCATTGGAGTCGAGGAGTTAAAACAAGCCATTGGTGGGTCTGACTTTGTAACCCACATTCAATTTGGTAACAAGGAAGACGATGACATTGCTCACCGGTACCAACAACTAGAAGCATTAATAGGAAAGGTTCAAACTCAAAAAACGAAGCGACAACTATTTACGGAGCGAATTGACCCAATATTTACTCATCCGTTATGGGGTTACCTTATTTTTCTTTCCTTCCTATTGATCATTTTCCAAAGTGTTTTTTGGTTGGCCGAATATCCCATGCAGGCCATTGAATTTGGTTTCGATAAGCTAGGTACTTTCTTACTAGAGGTTATGCCAGCCAATTGGTTTAGGAGCCTAATTGTAAATGGGATAGTTGCCGGTTTAGCCGGAGTGGTTGTATTCATACCACAAATAGCCATACTTTTCTTCTTTATGGGCCTGCTCGAAGACACGGGATACATGGCACGTGTTAGTTTTATTATGGACAAAATATTACGCGGACTGGGCTTAAGCGGTAAGTCGATTGTGCCTCTAATATCAGGCGTAGCTTGTGCTATTCCTGCGATTATGGCAACGCGTAACATTGAAAACTGGAAAGACAGAATCATCACGATTTTAGTGACTCCCTTAATGAGTTGTTCGGCGCGATTGCCAGTATATACCCTACTTATTTCTGTGGCTGTTCCCGACACGTACCTGTTGGGTATTTTTGGTCTTAAAGGGATTGTGTTATTGGTGATGTATGTAATCGGTACTGTTGGTAGTTTAATCGCAGCGCTGGTTTTCAAATGGATAATCAAACAAACACGTGTTAATTACTTTATTATGGAGCTGCCGATTTACCATCCCCCAAGATGGAAAAATATAGGAAACCAGGTTATTCAAAAAAGCAGAAGCTTTGTTACGGAGGCGGGTAAAATCATTTTAATCGTTTCTGTGGTGCTATGGTTCCTTGCGAGTTATGGCCCGAACACCCAATCTGATACCGTTTTCGCCCCTACTGAAACAACTGAGATTGAAAATTCTTATGCAGCAAAATTTGGAAAAACGATTGAACCAGTCATTAAACCATTAGGATTTAACTGGAAAATAGGAATAGCTCTATTAACGTCGTTCGCTGCTAGAGAGGTATTTGTTGGAACCATGTCTACCATATATAGCATTGAAGACGAAAATGATTTGGTCAATATTCGAGAAAAGATGATGACTGAAAAAGATCCAGAAACAGGCAAACCAGTCTATAGTTTGGCCGTAGTTATGTCTTTGATGATTTTTTATGCCTTCGCTATGCAGTGTATTAGTACGCTTGCCGTTGTGTATAAAGAAACGAAAAGCTTAAAATGGCCTTTGATACAACTCGCATATATGACTGCCTTAGCGTATGTCGCCAGTTTTATTGTATTTCAGTTAATGCGCTGATGCATCTATCGACTCAACAAATCCTGCAATAATGTCTTGTGTTTGCTCTGGAGCCTCGTACATAGATAAGTGACCTACGTTGTCTAACAAATGAATTTCCGCTGTTAAACATTGTTTGGCCTGCCGCATAACCGATGTATATGGCATGAACGCGTCTTCCTTCCCAATAATCCACAGATACGGAATATGTACACTTAAGGTGTTCGTATGATCTGAGCGCTTAATCATTGCCTTGGAAGCACTAATAATTGCTTCAGGTCTGGTTCCCTCAACAAACTTATTTATTTGACTTAAGCGGTTTGCATCGGCGTTTTGAGCAGCAACCAACTGTTTGGTAAACTGCTGTAGAAAAGTTTTTTCCCCGTTTCTTTCAATAAATGAAATCAACTTTTTTCTATTGTCCTTTTTTTCTTCCGTATCGGCAGCGGCATGAGAATGTATAAGACCAATTCCGTTTATACGGTTCGGTTGTTTGCTTAACATTTCAAGCGCTACATATCCTCCCATAGAATGTCCGATAATAATGGCATCTAGAATCTGGTGGTTATCCATGTAACTAAATACAAAATCGCTCATCCTTTCTACCGAATCAACACAGTCTTTATTGGCACCAAAACCTGGTAAGTCTACCGCATGGTAGTCAGTAAAATTGGTTTTCAGTGCTGAAACGACAGTATTCCACATACTGCGGTTTTCGCAAAATCCATGTAATAGTATGACGTGCTTCATGGTTACAAAAAAAGCCCTCACCAAGGGCAAGGGCTTTTGAATTCAATTATATATCTTTAGAAAAAGTTGTACCGTTTGTCAACGATATTGGCTTTTTCTTGCAATGCGTTTTTCACCCCGTCTCCAGCACTCTGCATTATGCCTTGTCTCAAATCATTTGCTAATGTCTCTGAAGAGAACTCATTTGGCTCACCGGTTTGTACCTGGCCTTCACTCCAAACGACATAAACACCACCTATCCCTTTGATTGGATTAGAACGTTCACCTTCTTTTAAGCCTAAGATTGTCCCGGCTACTTCAGGTTCAGCTCCGATACCCGTGACCTGAGCAGAAAGCATGTTTACCGCAGGAACTAATGTCACAACAGAATTAAGTGCTTTTGCCAACTCATCAGGAGTCGACGCCGTTTTTAAAGCCTCGTTTAATTGGTCAGCTAATTTCTGTGCTTTTTGTTCTCTTATATAATCTAAAGCAACTTGGTCGCGCACATCTTCTAATGAAGAAGTTCCTTCTTCTCTAACCCCTGTGCATTTCGCAACAATGTATCTATCTTGACCTTGTAAGTTCATTACATCTGAAATGTCACCTACCCGCGTCTTGTCGTTGAATAACCATCTAGCTACATCCGTTGCATCTGGTACCCCAGGTATTGACGGATTGCTTAACGATATTTTAGTCGCTTCACGAACGTTTTGGCCTAGTGTTTCCACAACAGTCAAGAAGTCTTCGTTGTCTTGTGCTTGAAACTGAATTTCACCGGCAAGTCTTTCTACTTCTCTGTCGGTTTCTGTACCAGGTGTTACTCTACGCTCTAACGCAGCAAACTTCACAAGCTTCTTAGAAGGTCCGTCTGTTACATTTAATACGTGCCAACCTTTGCTTGACTTAATCACTGAGTAAGACCCTACTGAGGAAGACAAAATAGCGTCTTTTACTTCCTGTGGAACTTGCATATTGAATCCATCTTTCTGAACCCAACCTAAGTCACCGCCATTTGCTCCTGTTTGGTCAAAATTATCTTTCGCTGCTTCTTCAAACGTTATTTTACCAGAACGAATATATGCTAACGTTTGACGTGCAGTGCTTTCATCATCTTCTCCCGTCGGCACCAATACGTGACGTGCTCTCATAACGGAAACACTATCCTCTTTAACGTCGCTTACTTTGTATAATCCAAAAGAGCCATTTTGATACACCAAATCACTAACCGCACCAGAATCCGCTGTGAACAAGAAGTCTTCAACACCACTAGGTAGATCTGTCATTCCTCTTCTTACGTATACTCCAGTGAAAGGTCTTTGTGTGCGTTTCTTTGAAACAAATGAGCTATCAATCTTTGCATTTTTAAAGGTCTCTTTTTCCTTTTCTACTCTTGCTCTTGCATTTGCTGTATCCGCAGCTGTTGCAAACACGTTGAGTACAACAAAGTCTATATCTCTTGTAGCAAGTTGTTTGTACTCATCTGAATTTTGATTTAAGTATTTTTCCAAATCACCATCGTCGTAAGTGAAAGAAGAGTCTGATACAGACACATATGGTAATCCTACCGTTTTCGCGCTCATCTTAAATTCTTCTAAGTTGAACTCATACTCAGCATCAATTTTAGTAAAATAGATTCCGGCACGAATCATGTTTTCATACTTGGCACCCTCTCTAAATTCTTGTAATGGTTTCTCTAAGAAGTTAAGGTAGTTCTTATACTTCTGCTCGTCTTCCAACATGTCGATTTCAATGAATTGACGTAACATGTTTGGATCAAACTGCTTTGTATCTGGATTGGTAAAGTTTCGAATCACCATTGGATCTGGAGTTTCACCAAATAATGCATCAACCAATTCAGCAGAACCCATCTTAATTCCTAACAAATCATGTTCGCGTTTAATAACACGCTCTTGAATTATTTGGTTCCAAGCTTGGTCTCGCAATGAAGCTTCATCAAAGTCGGAACCTTGATACATTACTTTTAACTCCTCTACGCCTTTTGTGAGTTCTTCGTATTGGACTCTTTCGCCAGCAATTTCACCTACAACGTTCTTAGATCCTCCAAAGGCAGATGTCCCGCTCTTGAAAAAATCTGTTAGAACAAATGCAAGCATGGCCGCACCAATTACAAATAACAAACATCCAGTTTGTTTTTGGATTTTTAATATTACCCCAGTCTCGTCGTTTTTATTCTTCGCCATTTTTGTAAAAATAGTCCGCAAAATACGGCTTTTTCCCTCTAAAAGTCAATGCTTTACGTGTAAAACAGTTTGATAAGAGAATAGCGTGACATGTCAGTCGCAAAGTATTGACAGTAAGCGAGTTGCAATTAATCGATACCGATGAAATCAACTTGATCTTTGTACATCTCAGTTTCTGTAGGCGTAATAATGATTTTTATTCTTCTTTTCTGACTAGCTACTATGCGCAATTCAGAGATGCCTTGTAACCCAGGACGGTGGTTAATATTGTATGATTCCTTTGATTTTTCTTTTAGCTTTTTACTAAACCATGGCTTGCGATAATAGGTTAAAGAAATGTCTGACGGACGGGTACAAGCAATGTAAATGACTGGTTTTTTGTTTTCATAGCTAATGTGCGATTGCACCTGACCAACTTCATGAATTGGAAATAACCCATCAAGCGCGGATTCGGTAACCGTTCGATTAAAAACCTTTGAGAATTGGTCGAATGAAGCCCAAATAGCAGAGATTTTTCCAGCATGAAAGTCTACATCGATGTAATCACCCGAAAACACATTTTTACCGGCATGACCCGACAATAAATTATTCATTCTGTATTCTTGGAAGTTTTCACCTCCGTCCGTACTGACAGCAGTAAATACATCGGTAAAAACGTTATGCTCGCTGTTTCGCCTGTCATAGTATGTTATGGCGAGATGGCCTGTTGTTTGATCAATCGCCACATTAGGTAAATATTGACTTTTACCATTCCCCTTAATGTCTCGATTTACGCGCTTAGGAGGGCTCCAGTTATTTCCCCTATCATCAGAATACGCAATAAATACATCTGCATCCCCATTTTTATCATCACCCCAAACAAGGTATAATCTGCCAGTGTATGTACTATTGGAGTTGTCAACCATTAAAAATGGCATACCGTTACTCCGATACAGATGAGGAATATCCATTGCCCACCCACTTTGTTGACCAACAATCACTTTGTCTTTACCCCATGTCTTTCCTCCGTCGAGGCTCTTATCAAAGTACAGTTTGTAATGCCCCGCCCATGCACAGTAAATCTCGCCATTGATTCCAACTGCCGTTGTGGCTCCTTCTAAGGTGTGGTCATCGTCTATGCAATCGCCAACCGAGTCGGAAATTGTTATGGCCGTTGACCACGATTTACCAATATCGTTAGATGATGAAAATCTAATTCTACTCTGGTATTTCTTCTTTTTACTATTGATTTTATCAAACTCAGTCCAAGTAAGATAGGCATTACCTTTATATTGATTGGAATAATCATCTGTGCTAATCCACGGTTTGTCCTGCATTTTTTCTCCGTTCAGGCCAGCATAACTGCCGCCCGAAAAGTTTTGTCCGTTGTCGGTTGAGGTTTGCACCACAATGCGATCAATAAACCCATAGTTTTGGGATTTGCCAGATGTTCTAGAGAGGTGAGCAAAATAGATGTTGCCCTGTGCGTCAGAGTGTAAAACAGGATCACCCCAAACACCGAACGGAGAAGTCAGCACTCCATTTTTCCAGGTTTGTCCATCATCTATCGACACATAATGATTGGCAATGTTGGCCCCAGCAACCAACACATTTGGGTTTGACTTACTGATACAAATGCTTGGTTCGTTCGGATATATTGCACCAATAAGATTGTGGTCTGGGTTCATTTGAACCTCGTTTGTTTGCCCAAAAACAGCAATTGCAGAAAAACAAAAAACTATAAAAACTACCTTTTTCACTAATACTCTATTTAGAAGTCTTGCCAATAATATATAACACCTACCGATTAAAAAGCAACCGCTCTCCTTTCTTAGATTCGTCAAAATGCCCCTCGCTAAATGCCAGATGACCCGAAACAAAAGTCTGCTTTATGGTGTGGCTAAATGTAGTTCCTTCAAGCGGAGACCAGCCACATTTGTACAACACATTGTTTGAGCTTACTGTGTACTCTTCATTGGGGTTTACCACAACTAGGTCGGCCCAATTCCCTTCTTCAACAAAACCTCTTCGATCAATATCAAATAATTCTGCGGGTTTATGACACATTCTATTTATCACCTCCTCTATACTGATTTTGCCATTTTTAGCGTGCTCTAACATCAGTTGAAGACTGTGCTGAACCAATGGCAAACCTGATGGTGCTTTCAAGTATTTCTGTTGCTTTTCGTCCCAAGTGTGCGGAGCGTGGTCGGTAGCGATTACATCAAACTTTCCTTCATTTAGTGCCTTCCAAAGTGCCTCTTGATCTTCCTTATGTTTAATTGCAGGGTTGCATTTGATCAGTGACCCTTTCTCGTCATATTGGGTTGAATTGAACGACAAATGATGAACGCATACCTCAGAGGTAATATTCTTATTCTTAAAATCGTCACCCTTCGAAAACAAGGCAATTTCATCGGCCGTTGAGATATGTAAGATGTGAATTCGTGTACCGTACTTATTGGCCAATTGTGCAGCCTTACTCGAAGATAAATAACACGCCTTATGATTTCTTATTTCTGGGTGAGCAGAAAAAGGAATGTCTTCGCCGTGCCGATCTATATACTCCTGTGTGTTGTCTTTAATGGTTTGTTCATCTTCACAGTGTAAAGCAATTATTGTTGGTGCATTGGCAAATATCTTAGAAAGGATATGGTCGTCGTCAACCAACATGTCGCCAGTACTGCTTCCCATAAATATTTTGATGCCACATACCGTTTTTGGATCCGTTTTAATAATTTCTTCATAGTTATTGTTGGTCGTGCCCATGAAGAAAGAGTAATTCGCTAACGCCGTATTTGAGGCAACCACATATTTCTCCTCTAATATTTCTTGTGTTACCGCTTGCGGGTTTGTATTAGGCATTTCCATAAAACTAGTAACCCCACCTGCTACAGCCGCCTTCGCTTCCGTATAAATATTTGCTTTGTGGGTCAAACCAGGCTCTCTAAAATGTACTTGGTCGTCAATAACGCCGGGTAAAACAAGCATGCCTTCTGCGTCAATAATTGTTGCATTGAGGTTTTCCAACCCTTCACCAACTTGGTGAATCATCCCATCTTTAATGTGCACGTCAAGTATCTTCTTTTCGTGTCGATTAATTATGGTCCCATTTTTTATAATATACTCCTGCATAAAATCAATTTGTATCCATAACAAAGGTATAGTTTAAAGTAGAGTAGTACTGGTCAAATTAAGGATAATCCACAAAGACTACTTTTTTTTGTATCAACCAATTGGTTCACTTAATTTTCCCCTCTTATGTCAGACAAAAAACTGTTCCTTCTGGACGCATATGCCTTGATATTTCGGGCGTATTATGCTTTTATAAAAAACCCAAGAATTACAAGTTACGGGCTCAATACATCGGCTGTTTTTGGCTTTACAAATACCTTATTGGATGTTCTTCAAAACCAAAAACCCACACACATTGCGGTTGTATTTGATCATAAGTCTGAAAACATCCGAAAGCAGGATTATCCCTTATACAAAGCAAATAGAGACGAAACACCTGAAGACATAAAACTATCCGAACCTTATATCCGCAGAGTTATTGAAGCCTTTAACATTCCTATTTTAGAAGCTGAAGGATATGAAGCAGATGATGTGATTGGCACGCTTACAAAAAAAGCAGAAGCCGCAGGATTTACGACTTACATGATGACGCCAGACAAGGATTTTGGGCAACTGGTTACTGAAAAATCATTGATGTACAAACCTGCTAGATCAGGAAACAGTGCTGAAATTTGGGGCCCTGCTGAAGTTTGCGAACGGTTTAAGCTAGACAACACACTACAAGTAATAGATTATTTAGGTTTGATGGGTGACGCTGTTGATAACATACCAGGAGTGCCTGGCGTTGGACCCAAAACGGCGAGTACCTTATTAAAGCAATATGGCACCATGGAAAAGTTATACGAAAACACCCATGAATTGAAAGGTAAGCTTAAAGAAAAAGTAGAGGACAATAAGGAGCAAGCTTTTATGAGCAGAAAACTTGCAACCATACTACTCGATGCCCCTGTGCCTTTTGATGAATCGAGTTTGATAACCGAAGAGCCTAATAAAGATGCCATCAGGAAATTATTTGATGAGGTGGAGTTCAAAACACTATATAAACGGGTTCTAGGCGAATCACCTGCTTCCATTTCAAGCGGAGGTCAACAATCTTTATTTGGAGATATGCCTACCAGTGGATCAAGACCATCAGCGACCAAAGTGGCAAACGAAATTACGGGTGTCAAAACCCTTGAAGACGTAAAGCATACATACGAACTGGTTGACACAGAAGAAAAAAGAAAGTCTTTGTTGGAGAAACTATTGAAACAAAAAACAGTTTGCTTTGATACAGAAACAACAAGCTTGGATCCTTTACTGGCTCGAATTCTTGGATGCGCTTTTTCCTTCGAGTTGAACAAAGGCTACTATGTGAATTTCCCTGATGATTTTGAAGAATCGAAAGCGATTCTTGAGTCTTTCAATCCTTTTTTCCAAAACAAAGAAATCGAAATGGTGCTTCAAAATGCGAAGTACGATATCAAGGTTTTGTGGAACTACGACATAGAAGTAGAAGGTAAACTATTTGATACCATGTTGGCTCACTACTTAATTGAGCCCGACCAACGTCATAACATGGATTACCTCGCTGAAACCTATTTAGGTTATAAGCCAATTTCTATCACTGACTTAATTGGCAAAAAGGGTAAAAACCAATTGAGCTTCGATACGGTGCCACTGGATAAAGCAACCGAATACGCCGTTGAAGATGCCGACATTACGTTACAGCTTAAAGAAGCTTTTGGGCCTAGTTTAGTATCGGAAGAAGTGAGATCTGTGTTTGACAGAATTGAGATTCCGCTTATAAAAGTTCTTGGGCGAATGGAGAGAGAAGGTGTAAATGTGAACACTGCGTTTTTGGCTAATTACTCCGTAGAACTTGAAAAGGAATCAGCTGAAATTGAAAAAACGATATACGAGCAGGCTGGTGTACAATTCAATATTGCTTCTCCGAAGCAGTTGGGTGAGGTGCTGTTTGACCACATGAAATTGGACGCGAAAGCGAAAAAAACCAAGACTGGTCAATACAAAACGGATGAAGCTACTTTAACCAAATTGGCAGATGTGCACGCACTACCAAAAATGATTTTGGAGTATCGACATAACCAAAAATTGAAAAGTACGTATGTGGATGCTATCCCACGACTTGTCAATCCAAATACAAACCGAGTACATACCAATTTTGCGCAAGCCGTTGCTGCCACTGGAAGATTAAGTAGCACAAACCCGAATCTTCAAAACATCCCCATACGGACGGATAAAGGGCGAGAAATACGTAAGGCGTTTATTCCAAGAGATGAAAATCACATATTGGTAGCCGCAGATTACAGCCAAATAGAGCTACGGATTGTTGCCTCAATGAGCGGCGACGAAGCCATGTCGGAAGCATTTGTTAATGGTTTAGACATCCATACAGCTACCGCTGCCAAGGTGTTTGGCGTTGAACTGGATGATGTGACAAAGGAACAACGATATAAAGCGAAGAGTGTAAACTTTGGGCTGATATACGGACAAGGAGCTACAGGACTTTCACAAAATCTAAAAATTAAACGGAGCGAAGCGCAAGAATTGATTGACGCCTATTTCGATCAGTTTAGCGGTATCAAAAAATACATGGACGACACCATCAAAACCTGTCGCGATTATGGATATGTAAAAACCTTGATGGGCAGAAAACGTCAAATTAGAGACATCAACTCACAGAATAGAACCGTAGTTGGATTTGCCGAACGAAACGCCGTTAATGCTCCCATTCAAGGCTCCGCAGCAGATATGATTAAACTGGCGATGATTAACATCGATGCCGCTTTAAGGCTTCAGGGTTTTAAATCGAAAATGATACTTCAAGTGCATGACGAATTGTTATTTGACGTGCATAAAGATGAGCTAGATAGTTTAAAAATGCTTATCAAACCATTGATGGAACACGCCATGCCATTAAATGTGCCAACACTTGTTGAAATCGGTGAAGGACAGACGTGGTTGGAAGCGCATTAGACAATGATTGAATGTCTGAAGGAATGAAGGATTAAAGGATGGGTCTAATTTTTGTCGTCGATTATTTTGATTCAATAACGAATGCCTAATTTTTTATAAATAAAACTCATCAGCCAAGCAGGCCCAATAAGCAGAAACTGCATGTCTTCCAAGAATGAAGGTTTCTTGCCTTCTATTTTGTGGCCAACAAATTGAAACACCCATGCCACTGCGAATATGATAAGGCTTGTAAGGGCTAGCTTCCCATTGGAACCCACAACCTCATAAATTAGACTGTTACCCCAAAGACAGAAGAGTCCCCAAAAAACAAAACCCATTGACATAGATTTAGACAAAACGAAGTAATAAATCAGTACGAGAATCAAGGCAACAGACCCAACATTAACCCAAATTGTCTTGTCTAGATTTCCAATTGGTATGGCATAAAAGAACCCTACAATCGAGAAAAAAATAGCTGGTACACAAACCCAATGAATGGCTTTGTTCGTTTTATTGATATGGCTTTCGCCATAGGTATCTAAAAGTTGTTGGAGTGACCTCATGTCAGAATTTAAGACATGAAATTACAGATATTCTCTAATAATCCAACATTTCCTGAAGCAGTGCAGCCACCTTTTCAGCGTTTGGCAACATTACTTTTTCTTGTCCCATATTCATCGGAATGGCAGGAGTGTCTATACTTCCCATAGTTTGCACAGGTGCATCTAATGACTCAAAACAATTTTTTGATATTCTTCCCGCAATAGACTCTGCAAATGAGTTTGTAATTGTTTCTTCAGTAAGCACCAATACTTTACCATGCTTTCTTACTTGTTCAAAAATCGCTTCATCATCACAAGGACTTAACGTGCGTAAGTCAAGAATTTCGATCTGGTTATCAAACTGCTTTGCAGCAGCCTTCCCCCAGTAAACGCCCATACCATAGGTAATTACAGCTATTGACTCACCATTCTCAACAGCTTCGTCAGACGCATTTTGGGCAACTCGTGCCTTTCCTAAAGGAACCATATAGTCTTCAGATGGTTCAGGTGTTTTGGCTTCTTCCGTACCCGGAACCTTGCTCCAATATATACCCTTATGCTCGAACATGACTACTGGATTCGGGTCATAAAAGGCCGCCTTCATCAATCCCTTCATATCGGCCGCATTACTTGGGTACACTATTTTGATTCCTTTTATCGGGAGTATGCTACTCTCGTTTGTACCTGAATGATAGGGTCCACCTCCACCATACGCCCCAGTTGGAATTCTGATGACACTTTGAACATGAAATTTTCCTTGGCTTAAATAACCTGATTTACTCAGCTCTGTCACCAATTGGTTAACACCTGGCCAGATGTAATCGGCAAACTGTATTTCAACCACTGGCTTACAACCTACGGCACTGAAACCCGCTGTTGATCCAACAATATATGCCTCTTGAATGGGCGTATTGAACACCCGGTCTTTACCATATTTTTGGGCCAAAGTAGCCGCTTCTCTAAAAACACCACCAAGTCGAATGCCTACGTCTTGTCCATAAAGCAATGCCTCAGGATGTTTCTTCAATATTTCATCCATCGCAAACAGGGCCGCGTCAACCATCATAATGGTTTCTGCACCTTCTGGACTTCGCTCACCTACTTCTTCAGTAATTGGTGTTGGAGCCAAAACATGGTTTGTTAATTCCTCGTCATTAGGTTCAGGGGCATTAACTGCCTTGTCAAATTCTTCCGCGATGTAGGCCTTAGCCTTTTCATTAATCTCCTCAAGTTCCGTCTCGTCGATACCCAACTTAACTAGCAGGTGGTGAATTCTTGGGAACGGATCTTCTTCTAAATCCTCTTCTAAATCATCTCGATACCATTCACTGCGGACGCCGCTTGTATGATGCCCCAATAGCGGAACTTTTGCATGAACAAGCATTGGTGCACGATTTTCTCGCACCCATGCGATAGCTTTCGCCATGCCATCATAAGACGAAACAAAATCGGCCCCGTCTAATCTTTGGGTTTTGAGTCCTTTAAAACCTTTGGCAAATTCATATGCGTCCATCGCACGCATTTCATCCCCACTTGCAGAAATACCCCAATCATTGTCTTGTACCAAGTATATAATCGGCAGTTGATGTAAAACAGCCATTTGAAGTGCCTCGCTCACTTCTCCTTCTGTCATTGAGCCATCTCCAATTGAACACACAACGATTGGATTTTCAGCATCCAATAAGCCTTGTTGTTCTTTATATTTAATTCCGTGTGCAATACCTGTGGTAGGAATTGCTTGCATCCCTGTAGCACTACTTTGGTGTGCCATTTTAGGCATATCATCCCTTAACAGAGATGGGTGAGAATAGTATGACCGACCACCAGAAAATGGATCATCTGCTTTTGCCAGCAACTGCAGCATTAACTCATATGGCGTCATCCCCATACCCAGTAGAAGTGACTCATCGCGATAGTAAGGCGCAACCCAGTCTTCTTTATGTAGTAAATATGCGGTAGCCAGTTGGATTGCCTCATGCCCTTTGGAGGTTGAGTGCACATACTTCGTAATCGGACGATTTTCTTCATAAATCGCGGCCATAGCACGACTTGTACACATGCTTTTGTAAGCCTTTTTGATTATTTCTATTCCGGCCGGACTCCGTTTTATAGATACGTATTTTGCCTGTTTCATTGGGAGCTGCAAGTTTAAGTATTATTTACATCTTTGGTCGAATCCCCGCCCCATAAAAAAAGCAGCCTCAATTTGAAGCTGCCTTTACAAGTAAAAGTATAAAAAAGTAATTATCGTCTTCTTCTTCGTTGGTTCGGATTTTGATTAATGATGAACCGATCAAGTTGACGCACGCTGTCATCAAAAGTGAGACTGCGACGTACCTGACGGAAGTTATGCTGGTCAATCACAAAGCCGTACGAAAATTTTGCTAACTCAAGCTTTGTTCTATCAAAAGCAAGCAAATTCATAAGTTGACTCACCTCAGCACTTGTTGGTTGACCGTTGCGAATAAACTGTTTCGCGATAACCATTTTGTTTCTGTCAAAAGCTGCTCGTCGCATCTGCTGTTTGGTAGACATAAACCTGTTGTATCCAATACCGCCACCGCGATTGCCATAGCGTGGCCCCATTCTTCTGTGACGATCTCTGTACACCGGACGCTGACGTCTTGGTGGATTTAAGCGCTTTACTTCACTTACGCGTAAATTGTTGTTTTTGGTGAGATGGGCAAATACAGCAGATCGAAATGGAATGTTTACCGATCCATGATACAGCACTTCACGTCCTGCTCGACCACGGCCCTGGCCTCGACCTCGTCTGCCAAAAACTTCGACGATTTTGATTTGATGGGTTCCTGCATTCAAGTTGTTAATAGCCAATGTCCCTCCCACATCGGTATAACGAATTCCATCTACAACGACGACAAACTGTCCATCGTTAAACAAGTTGAGATGAAGCTTTGAGCTTCTCGCTTGCGCATCCATTCCGAAGATGCTAAGGGTTAATACTGTTAAAAGAGTAAAAGTAGTTTTCATAATATACCTCCTGTTAATTAATAATTACAGGAAGTATTTCAAGTCTTATACCCAAGATTAATCAAAACCTATAGCGCTGATTATCTGCACTTTACACATTTTGCAAGATGAAAATATTGTATACAGATAAGGACACTATTGCTTGTAACTAGGTCACTACCTGCTTTTTAACATCAATACCCCAGCACCACGCCTTTAATATTTTCTTCTGGAACAAAGCCAAAAAACCGGCAGTCATAGGAATAATGGCGATTGTCTCCCATAAAAAATGTTTGCCCATCTGGTATTGTGATTGGTCCAAAATTGTCGCGTGTCCAAACGCCGTCTGTGTTAAACTCAATAAAAACAGGTGGTCCTGCTTCTGGCACAGTCTGAACATCTTTTTTAGACTCAACACCAGACTCTTTGGCAATTTTATCCGTAATATTAACTTGGTACACATTATCAGATACCTTATTAGCATCGGTAATTGGGTACTTTTTGTTAATCGACTTATACGTTTGATTATCGATAATAAAACTATGCTGTAACTCAAGATCTACATCAAAGTTTTTCCCGTTTAGGTAAAATACTGCATTTTTCATTTCAATCTCGTCTCCTCCTATTCCACACAACCTTTTAATATAGATCTGTTTCTGATTTGGAACTTCAGGAAGTGGTGGATGAAACGCAGCAAACTGTCCTACGCTAGGTTGCTTCAAACTGGTTGTGATAATATGACTATCGGTCATAATAGTTGGCTCATTAGACGAGGTTGGAATTGTGTAGTTCACAAGAATTCCAACGGTTTTGGCTACAACCAATATCCCGATAATTACTGCTAAAGTGATAGCGATTTTTTTCATAGTCATTTGTTGAAATTCAAACTTAGGTAATTTGAGTTATACCGCATTTTGCCTTTAAGCGGTTTACATATCTTTGCCGGATGCAAACGAAGTTGAAGCTGTACAATTCCAAAAATAGAGCCTTGGAAACATTTGATCCATTGAACCCTCCATTTGTTGGTTTATACGTTTGTGGGCCAACAGTTTATAGCGAAGTCCATGTCGGAAATGTAAGGACGTTCAATTCGTTCGATTTGATTTATCGTTACTTGTTGCATCTTGGCTATAAGGTACGGTATGTGCGTAACATCACCGATGTTGGGCACCTGCTAGACGATACAGCGGAAGACCGTATTTCTAAAAAAGCACGCTTAGAAAACATCGAGCCAATGGAAGTTGTACAACGATATACCGTGGACTTCCACCAAACCATGGAGCAATTTAACGCCCTCCCTCCCAGTATTGAACCTACCGCTACAGGTCACCTAATTGAGCAAATAGAGTTGGTTCAAACCATCATTGATAAAGGCTTTGGTTATGAATCAAATGGGTCGGTTTATTTTGACGTAGCCGCTTATAATAATCACCATAATTATGGAGAGCTTTCGGGCAGAAATGTAGACGACTTATTGTCGAACACACGTGATTTAGATGGCCAGAGTGACAAAAGGCATCCTGCCGATTTCGCTTTATGGAAAAATGCAGAACCACAACACATCATGAAATGGAATTCGCCATGGGGAATGGGTTTTCCGGGATGGCACGTAGAGTGCTCCGTGATGAGTACAAAATATTTAGGTAAACAGTTTGACATACACGGTGGAGGAATGGATTTAAAATTCCCGCACCACGAATGTGAGATTGCTCAAAACAAAGCTGGATACGATGAAGAACCTGTTAAATATTGGTTACATACCAACATGCTCACATTTAACGGGAAAAAAATGGCTAAAAGTGAAGGAACCGGTATTACGCCAAGAGAAATGTTGACCGGCGATCACCCATTACTTACGCAAGCCTATAGTGCCATGACTATTCGCTTTTTTATGTTACAAGCACATTATCGTAGCACACTCGATTTTAGTAACGAAGCATTACAGGCTGCTGAAAAAGGATTGAAACGATTAATGGTTGCCCTTAATTCTTTGGAGGATCTTGCTGTTTCTGAGACATCAAGCATAGATGTTTCAGACATGCATGAAAAGTTGTATGCCGCAATGAATGATGACTTTAACTCCCCAATTGCTATCGCACACCTTTTTGAAGCCGTTAAGTGGATTAATCTTATCGCTGATGGAAAAGAAACCATTTCAGCTTCAGACAAAGAGGCGTTTGCCAAATTACTCAATGACTTTGTTGTTGAAGTCCTGGGTTTAAAAAATGAGTCTGACAACGATGGGACTGAAAAAATAGATGGATTAGTTCAGTTTGCTTTAGAACTAAGACAACAAGCAAAATTGGACAAAAACTATGCGATGTCTGACAGTATTCGTGACCGCTTGAAAGAAATTGGTTTCGAGATTAAAGATGGCAAAGATGGTTCAACGTATACTTCATTATGATGCACTGGAAAATAATTCCCACCATATTTATTATTTTGTTACTCGGGAGCTGTAAGTCAGATCCACATCAGCTGAAAGAACCGAAGAAAAAAACTCCTCCCAAAGTTGTCAATGTGTCTTTTGATTCAGATTCGGCGTATCGTTTTGTTGAAGAACAAGTCGCTTTTGGGCCACGTGTGCCTGGTACTCAAGCACATCAAAACACATTACAATATTTAAAACAAAAATTAGCCGAATACTGCGATACTGCTGAGATACTAAGTGGTACCTTAACAAAAAGGAACAATCGAGTTGTTCCTATATATAATTTGTGGGGTCGCTTTGATGTTGAAAATCCTAAACGTATTATTTTGGCAGCCCATTGGGATACAAGACCGAAATCTGATGAAGACCCTGAGATAATAAACAAACCTGCAGATGGGGCCAACGATGGAGCCAGCGGAGTTGGTGTATTAATCGAAATTGCTAGACAATTACAATCTATAAAACCTGCCTATGGCGTTGATATCATATTTTTTGATCAAGAAGATGGTGGCGAAAGTGGAGGTCCTCCAGATAGCTGGTGTCTTGGTTCCCAGTATTGGGCAAATGAAGCTTTGGAAAATGGGTATAATGCTAACCAAGGCATTTTACTAGATATGGTCGGCGCAAAAAATGCGACATTCGCTCTAGAAAGCAACTCGGCCATGTATAACCAATCACTTTTATTAGAAACATGGAAAACCGGACAAGGTCTTGGATATGGTAGTTACTTTTTATCCATTCCAGGAAGCACTATTACTGACGATCACATCTATATGAACCGTTTTGCCGGTATACCAACAATCGATATAATCCATTACGACTTAAAAACACCAAGTCGCTTTCCAGAACATTGGCACAAGCAATCGGACAACATGGATGTAATTGATAAAAATACGTTAATGGCCGTTGGACATACGGTGTTACATCTTGTGGCCAATAAGCGTTAGTCTAAATTTTAATACCTTTTCGGATATGAACACTGTTTTACTTTCAATTTTTACATTAGAAAACCTTGGAGACCTCATTATGCTTGTCATGCTACAAGCTGTTTTGGGGTTCGACAACTTACTGTATATATCTTTAGAATCGCAAAAGGCTCCTGAAGACAAACAAAGTCTTGTTAGAAAAACCGGGATTGGTCTTGCCGTCGTATTTAGAATAGCACTACTATTCATCTTGATGCGCGTGATCTCTATGGTTCAAGATACCCTGTTTAGCATTAACATGGAAGGAATCTTTGTAGGTACTTTTAATCTCCATAGCTTAATCGTTTTGTTTGGTGGAATTTTCATACTGTATACAGCCATAAAAGAAATATGGCATATGATGAGTTTGGACCACGACAACAATGGACAAACTACTAAAAAACCTAAAACCGCCGGACAGGTTATTTTCTGGATTGTGTTGATGAATTTGGTATTTTCCTTCGATTCCATTTTAAGTGCCATGGCGTTGTCTCAAGTCTTTGTTGTTATGGCAACGGCCATCATCATTGGTGGTATTTTAATGATTTGGTTGGCAGATAGTGTATCTACTTTTTTGAAAAGAAATCGCATGTATGAGGTGCTTGGATTGTTTGTTCTGTTTGTGGTAGGCATCATGTTGATTACAGAAGGAGGTCATTTGGCGCATTTGGAGATAGCAGGCACGAAGATCACTGTTATGAACAAGGTTACTTTCTATTTTATCATTACTATTATGGTCTTGATTGATGTCGTACAAGGTAGATATCAGCGAAAAATATCAAAAAAACTAGACCACTCGGAATAAGACGATGCAACAAGAGACAGCTTTAAACCTGCTAAAGTCTGGGAAAAATGTTTTCCTAACAGGTTCGGCTGGAACTGGTAAAACGTATGTATTAAACCAATACATACAATATTTAAAAGACCGTAAAATTCCTGTTGCGATAACTGCGTCTACAGGTATAGCCGCTACTCATATGAATGGTCAAACGATTCATTCATGGTGTGGTATGGGTGTTAAAGACAACATTCATCAAGTTGACTTAAGAAAGCTCTCCGAGAAAAAATACATTCAAAAAAACGTTCAAAACGCCAAGGTGCTCATCATTGATGAGATATCAATGTTGCATAAAAATCAGTTACAGATGGTCGACGAAATATTGATTCATCTGAAATCAAGTTTTGAATCGTTTGGAGGGTTACAAGTAGTTTTGTCTGGTGATTTTTTTCAGCTACCTCCGGTTACAAAAAACGAAGAATTGAACCGCGACAAGTTTGCTTTTATGAGCAAGTCATGGGTTGATGCCAACTTAACTGTATGTTACCTAACAGAACAATTCCGACAAACAGACAATGAACTGAATGATGTGTTGAATCAAATTAGGAGAAACGACGTATCAGCTGAAGGCATGAGTATCTTGGATGAGGCCGTTTATAACAAGTTTAAAGAAGAGCCGACGCGTTTGTATAGCCACAATTTTGATGTTGACCGTGTTAACCTTCAAGAAATTGAAACACTTGCTGGTGAAGAAGAGATTTTTGTGGCAAAAACAAAAGGCAACCAGGGTTTACAGGAGATGTTAATCAAATCTGTTTTAGCACCAGATAATCTAATTCTAAAAGAGAACGCCCGTGTTATGTTTGTTAAAAACAATTACGAAAAGGGATATATGAACGGAACGCTTGGTACCGTTTCGGCTTTTGACCCAGATACTGGCTACCCTATTATAAAACTTAGTAGTGGTAAGGAAATCACAGCAGAGCCAGAAGCTTGGTCGGTCGAAGATGAATCTGGTAAAACGTTGGCGTCCTTTACTCAAATACCTTTGCGGTTGGCCTGGGCAATAACGGTCCATAAAAGTCAAGGAATGACATTAGAGGCGGCTGAAGTCGATTTAACAAAAACATTTGAAACTGGACAAGGATATGTTGCCCTTTCGCGTTTGAAAGACTTAAACGGTCTACGATTATTAGGATACAATGAAATAGCCCTGCAGGTTGACGGATTAGCGCTAAAAGCGGACAAACGATTTCAAGAACTCAGTGCCCATGCAGAGAATGGTTTAGATATATCCAAAATTAAAAAGGATCAAATCAATTTTATAAAACACTGTGGTGGACTTACCGACCCAAAAGACATAAAAAAACAAAGTCGAGCTGCAAGCGCGAAAAAGAACAAAATATCAACGCAGGAACAAACCCGTTTTCTTTTTGAAGAGGGTAAGTCGCTTAAGGCTATTGCTGATGAACGTGGTCTTACGACGGGAACTATCATTAGCCATCTGGTTTCACTCAAATCTGATGGTGTTACTTTAGAATATAGTCGACTTAAACCAGCACTTGTTGGTCTAGAGGAAATGGAAGTTGCTCTATTAGAAATAAAGACCCGCGACAACGAATCCGATTTCTTAGAAAATGGGACTGTAAGATCGAAAGTCTTATTTGACCAACTCAAGGGCAAGTATAGCTACGAAAAAATCAATCTTTTCAAACTGTTTCAACAGCAGTAAAAACCAATTGTCATGTTGTCCCCTTTTTGGACCATTGTCCACATAGTGGTACAGACAACTTAGTCGAAACGACCACCACGCTAGCAAATGGTTCTTACTTTTTTAAAGTGGTTTATGGTTCTGGAACCGAACGTTATTTAGTTCGTATTGATACAACAACACTACCAACAGGTTCAGACTTTTTTGGATCAGATGTGTTGGCAGTGACTATTACAGATGGAAATGTTCAACTAAGCCAAAACGACTTTGGATACGAGTCAGACATTATAAATGCCTTTGAAGGTTATGCGTTCGGCGATGCAGATTCTGACACCATATTTGATGGTTGGGAGTCGCCAATTTCTGGGGTGCGAATACGTCTATTTGAAGATGACAATTGCAATGGCATCAGGAATAGTGGAGATGCACAACTTGACAGCACTATAGTTGGGCCTGACGGTAGATATGTATTCTTGCAACCCTATACTTCCGGAGGATCGAACGTTTGTTTCATAACCGAGGTTGACCTAGCCTCTCTTCCAACAGGATCGAGTTTAACAACGGACAATTCAGAAGTCGCTTCCTTTACCTCAGGCGGTAATGCCGACCAAAATAACAATTTCGGCATATCAGGTGGTGCCGTAACCGCCTTACCTGTAGAATGGGTGCATTTTGATGCAACATTAAACAACACGAACGTGGAACTCGAATGGGTTACTGCTACAGAAGAAAACAACAGCCATTTTGAAATCCAACGTTCTGTAGATGGAGATATCTGGGAAATACTAGGCCAAATAAATGGAATGGGTAACACCCTATCCATTACTACATACAATTTTGTTGATGCTGAACCACACATCGGTGTTAACTATTACCGCATAAAACAAGTCGACTTTGATGGTCGATTTGAATATTCTAAAACCATTGGAATAAACCATACCACCCAAACTATGATAAACGAAATCAAACTATTCCCGAATCCTTCCCAGCAAAATGTTAATATTTCCTGGAAGTCCAAACTGTTAAACGGATTTGTTGAACTCCTTGATTTGAACGGACAAGTAACCAAGTCTTACGAAATTCAGAACGCTGCCCAAACCAGAATGGACGTAAGTGACATGCAAAATGGCGTGTATTACATTAAGGTCTACAACGACGATTTTGAAAGTGTAAAACCACTCATCATCGTTAGATAATTTTAACCCTGTGCTTTTTTTAGCCCTGCTTTTAGTTAAGTGGGGCTTTTTGTGCTGTTGAATTAATAACGAGTCTTCCTCAGATTACCTCCGTACGGTCGGTGATCCGTTTGGGGTGGCCAACACTTCAAAAGCCTTCGTGCTGCGTCTAACATTCACTCTCAAACTCAAACCCAAACTTCCAACGGATTACCTCCCTGCGGTCGGTGATCCGTTTGGAGTGGCTAACACTTCAAAAGCCATCGTGCTGCGCACGATATGGCTTTTTTTATGACTTCCGTGCTGAAGCAAGCTTCGCACGTCGCCATAAAAAAAGCCTCCCGTCTGTCGACGGAAGGCTTTTGAAGTGGGCGATGTAGGATTCGAACCTACGACCCTCTGCTTGTAAGGCAGATGCTCTAAACCAACTGAGCTAATCGCCCCTACTCCTTTTGAGGGCTGCAAATATAATATTACCCAAATCGTATTTCCTTACTTTTTTTAAAAAAAATTCATTGCCACAAATTGTAGACACACCACCGCCCCATGTTTATTCGTTTTGGGTAAACAAAGGCACCAATGTAGCATCTTTGTCTGTTAGCATTTATAGGCAGTAAAACACTGAAAAAAAGAATCAAATACGTCCATAAATTATTATGGTGGCTACTATATGCCACTCCAGTAATTTTAACTTCATATTATGTTGGAGGCAAAGTATTGCGTAACGTGCTAATAGCCGAGCTTAATGAGCAGTTGAACGTTCGCGCTACAGTAAATGCAGTAAACCTTAATGGGCTTAGAACTTTCCCAAACCTCAGTCTTGAGCTCACCAATGTTCGGATTAACGAATCGAAGCCACATTATAACCAACACTTACTGTACGCACGTCGTGTTGTAGTTAAGTTTAATCCACTCACGTTACTAAAGGGTAACAACGAAATTGACAAAATTGAACTGTCTGGTGGTGCGCTGCGCATGTTTACAGACAAAAACGGGGTCACCAACTTTGATATTTTTAAACCAGACACCACATCTTCTGAAACAAGCCTTGATATTGACCTGAAGCATGTCGTCATGAAAGGCTTCAGATGTGTTTATGTGGATCAAACCCAAAACCAAAGTCTCAACTTTGAGACGGATGAATTACTCTTTTCAGGTAAATTCGAAGACGACACGTATAAATTAAAAACTAAAGGCGATGGGCTTTTTGACCACCTCACATTAGGTGGTGTTGACTATGTCATTGGCAAAAAAATTAGAACAGACCTCGAGCTAGAAATCGATCAAAAAATTAATGCTTACCACATAGAAAAGGGTAAAATCGGGATGGACAATTTAATGCTCGACGTTAAAGGTGATATTTTATTGGTTGGTACAGAGCCAGACTTGGACCTTACGTTTAATGGAACTAAAATAGGTGTTCAAGCTGTTATATCCGTTTTACCTAATGAAGTGGCTTACACCTTACGTGATTTAAAGAGCGCAGGGCAAATTGATGTTTCTGGGAAAATTCTAGGTCGCTTTACAGAAGATTCGTGGCCCGACATCAATGTCGCTTTTGGTTTTGTTGATGCTTCAGTAACGTCTAAAACGCATGACCTAAACTGTCAAAAAATTAATCTTACAGGCACTTTAAAGAACCCCTCCTCAAAGCAACTTGATATGCATATCGATTTGGAGGAACTCAATATGAATAAGTCCAGTATTTCAGGGTTGTTGGATATCAAAGACCTCTCAACACCTGACATACAATTCGCCCTGAAAGGTTTGGTAGACTTTTCAGACGTAAAAGGGCTTATTGTCCAGGATGAATCCGACGAGTTATCGGGCAAAACCCTTTTTAATGTGGAGGGCAAGCTCCCGTATAACGACACCCTCGATCAGTTAAACTTCAGTGCGTCAACTGTTCAAGGTGATATTGAACTTAGAGATGTTAATTATAACGGGGCAGACGGCTCATTAGCTAAACAACTGTTTGCCAAGTGTCGAATAAAAGGTGATGTGCTTAATCAAGTTGAAATCAAAGGGGAGCTTTGGAAAAACAATGTGGATTTTGTTGGTACCATTGGCAACTGGCAGACATATTTGGTAAATCAAAAGCGCTTAAAAATAAACGGCACATTAAAAAGTACCCAGGTTAATCTTGATTTCAGCGGAGACACAACAGAGAACGTTGACACAACTAAATTAACATCGTTGAATTATGATATAGATACCGACCTAAAACTTGAAGTTGAAAATTTTGTTTGGTCCAACTTTAAAGCAAAAAATCTCACAGGGAGGTTACTATGGAACAATCGTGGTATACTTTTTAGAAATTTAATTTTTGATGCTTGGGGAGGCACTAACCAAATGGACGGTGAGTTGCTTGAATTTGAGGAAGAATTCGCATTAAGCTCGACATCTATTTCAGAAAATGTTGCCATAGAAGAATTGCTTAAAGATTTCGACAATTTTGGTCAATCCGAATTTACTCCTGAAATCCTTCAAGGAAGACTTACCACCACAATAGATTTGCACATGCTATTTGACCGACGTTTCAATGTGATTGAAGACAGTTTTAAGTCATTGGCGGATGTGCTGATTGAAGATGGTCGGTTAAAAGACTACACTACCATGGAAACATTATCAAGTTTTATTGACTTAGAAGACTTGCAAGATATTAAGTTCAAAGAACTAAAAAACACAATCGAGATTTACGACAGAACTATCTTTATACCAACCATGAACATTCAAAACAATGCATTGAATGTAGAAATTTCGGGAACGCACAACTTTGATAATTACATGAACTATCAACTCAAAATTCGCATTACCGAATTGCTCGCTAACAAATCAGGATGGGTAAAACGCAAAAAAGAGCGACAACTAGAAGAAAATAAAGATGGTGGTTTGAGTGCTTTTATTCTTATGGTTGGCACACCTGATGACCTTAAAATCAAATATGATCGCAAAGCGGTTAAAGACAAAATCAAAAACGAGGTTAAAAAAGAACGTCAAAATTTCTTTAAAGAACTTAAACGTGAAATTAAGCGCGAAAAATCCCCAACCGAAGACCGTAAGAAGGTTCAGTGGGAGGATGAGTGATTTCAGATTGGTTATTATGCCTTGCGCTAATCGTCCTAAGAACAGAGAAAAAAGATAAAAGAATATAGACTGGAAAGAGTGGAGTTGAAGTTAAATCACACCCACATTAATAAAATCACTATTCAGACATTCTATAATTCAGACAATCAGACATTACATAGTCTATGACGTAAGAAACCAGCATTTGGTTGAAAATATTTGTGAATTTGCAGATTTCATACCAACTTACAGATATGTCGAATAAAGATCAACCCAAAGGTTTTGACAAAGCCAAACGCAAGGCTGAAGAACTGTTAAACAATGGAACAAAACTCAAAGTTGTTTTAGAAAAAGGCGTTAAAAAAGCCAAAGATGAAAATAATGCGCTGAGCGGTTTTTTTGACGATCTACAAAAATTGTTTAGAATGCTTAAGCATACATTGCAAGCCATTACAAAGATTTTTCGGTATCAACTCTAATTTATGTCGTTGCCGGAATCGTGTATTTTGTCAACCCATTCGACGTGCTACCAGATTTCATTGTTGGGCTTGGTTTTATCGATGACGCCACCGTTATCGCATTTGTAATAAAAAAGATTCAAACCGAACTAACGGGTTTTACCCTTTGGGAGGCGAACAACACCATCGAAAAGTAAACCAATATTAGAAACACGCAACCCATAAAAAAGCCCCAAGCTTTTACACTTAGGGCTCTACAATAGTTTCCTGTTAAGATTATTTCGCTGCAGCGTATCGCTTTGCAACTTCATCCCAATTCACCACATTCCAAAATGCCGCGATGTAGTCAGGACGTCTGTTTTGATAGTTCAAGTAATAAGCATGTTCCCATACGTCGATGCCCAATATTGGTGTTCCAGCACATCCAGCGCCCATTACTGGGTTGTCTTGATTTGGCGTGCTACAAACACAAAGCTTTCCTTCGCATACACACAACCAAGCCCATCCAGAACCGAATTGTGTTGCCGCTGCATTAGCAAAAGCTGTTTTGAAAGCATCCATTCCACCTAGATCACTTTCAATTGCCGCTGCAAGATCACCAGAAGGTGCGCCTCCACCGTTCGGTGACATAATACTCCAAAATAAACTGTGGTTATAGTGCCCTCCGCCATTATTGCGAACTGCTCCGTTATCGTTGTGATTCTTTAATAAATCTTCGAGAGACTTTCCTTCCATCTCTGTTCCTTCAACCGCTGCATTTAACTTGGCAACATAACCAGCGTGATGCTTGCCATGATGTATTTCCATTGTGCGTGTGTCGATGTTTGGCTCTAACGCGTCTGTTGCATACGGTAGTGCAGGTAATTCAAATGCCATAATGTTTTGTTTTTTACTGTTGGACAAAATTATTTAAATCGTTCAGTATTGATACGCAATTAGTCGTAAAATTGTTTGGTCAATCCTAAAATAACCTCATGAACGTAAATAAGTTGATACGCAACAGACGCTCCATTTACCCCAGTCAATATTCTGGCGAACGCATTGACGATGCTATAATTCGAGATATAATGGAGAATGCAAATTGGGCGCCAAACCACTACCACACAGAGCCATGGCGTTATATTATTTTTAAAGACAAGGGTCTTGAGCGGTTAATGTCGACCTTAGCTGAATTATACAAAACACATGCAGGAGATAGTTTTCAGCAGCCTAAATACGACCGTTATTTTGCAAGAGCAAATCAGGTTTCTCATGCCATAGTTGTAGCGGTAGAATACAGTGAAAAACCGAATTTGCCAGAAATTGAAGAAGTTGAAGCCGTAGCTTGCTCTGTACAAAACATTTTGCTAACGGCATCGAGTCATCCAGAAATTGGTGGTTACTGGAGTTCAGGGATGCTGGTTTATTTACCCGAATTTGCTGAGTTTCTTGGCTTAAAAGACAACCAGGCTTGCCTCGGAACTGTTTATTTGGGCACTTTAAAGGAAGATGCGATTCGACCAAAATCAACTCGAACACCAATTGGCGACAAAATTAAATGGGTAATTCAGTAAAATGAGAGCAGTAATACAGCGTGTTCAAAATGCCTCTGTGGAAGTTGATCAACACATACATGGAGCAATCAAGTATGGTTTACTTGTTTTATTAGGTGTGGAAGAAGCAGATGCCAAAGACGATGTGAATTGGCTCATTCGCAAAATAATACGCATGCGTATATTAAACGATGAAAATGGCGTAATGAACGAATCTATCCTTGATCAAAATGCTGACGTTTTGGTTATAAGTCAGTTTACACTTCACGCTTCAACAAAGAAGGGAAACCGGCCATCTTATATTCGTGCTGCGCGACCACAAACCGCTGAAATGCTGTATAAAGACTTTATTGAAGCTCTTGAATCTGAAACTAAACGTTCAGTACAATCTGGCGTTTTTGGGGCCAATATGCAAGTCAAATTCACCAACGATGGTCCGGTAACAATCCTACTAGACAGTAAAAATCCAGAATAATTTATTGTACGTCGTTTCGTTACTTAGTAATAACCGTTTACGTTGTATTTTGCAGAATATATTTAGCCAACTCCTAATGAGCCCATTCAGAAAACACCTACTTTCTATCTCCATTTTCAGTGTCACATTTCTAGTTACTATTTTAACTCCATTGCTATCCCAGGCTCAGGATTCGCCTAAAAAATATCCAAGTTTGCTATGGGAGATCTCAGGGAATGGTGCTGAAAAACCAAGTTACTTGTATGGCACTATGCATGTGAGTAGTAAACTAGCGTTTCACCTTGGTGATACCTTCTTCATGGCACTAGAAAGTTGTGATTATGTGGCACTAGAAAGTGACGCAACAACATGGCTTTCCTATATGTTCGGAACGGAATACATGGAGGAAACAGGTGGCTTATATCGGACTGCAGAATATCATCGTGACTTTTACAGAGACGCTTTTAAGTTTGAAGAGGTAGAGAAAAAAGTGTTTGGTAGCAGTTTGAATTTCAGCAACCGTATTATGAATGGTATGTTGTATAGAAAATCGTCGTATGCTGCTGATTTTGAGGAAGAAACATACTTGGATATGTACATCCACCAAGCGGGAGAAAAACTCAATAAACAGATTATTGGTTTGGAAGACTTCATGGAATCACAACGATTAACACAACGTGCAGACATCCCTGATGAGGATGAAAAAGACAAGCCAAAAAACCTAGACTATCGTAAACTTATTAATTCCGGCAAAAGCCCACGAGAAATGCTGGAAGATGCCTACCGCAGTGCCGATCTTGACATGGTTGACTCTCTTCAACGGATAATTAGCCCAAGTAAAAATCACCAAAAGTACATGTTGCATATCCGGAACCAGAATATGGCGGACAAAATGGATTCGATAATTCAAGCTGGAAAAACATTGTTCTCTGGCGTTGGCGCAGCCCACCTTGCCGGTGAAAAAGGAGTGATTGAGATGTTACGCACCATGGGCTATAAAGTACGTCCGGTTACACGAAACATAGGAGACTATAGCAAAAACTATAGAGATAAGCTCGAAAAAACGTACGTTAAACGAGAGTTGAAGACTTACACAACCTCAGACAACTGGGTTGAGGTAAAGTTGCCCGGTAAGCTGTTTGAAATGCCTTCAAACCAATATTACAAAATGTACTTCTATCCTGACATGTCGAATGGTACAAACTACTCATTGATACGGTTGAGATATCATGGTGTCATGAGAAATCAAACCAAGGAATACATGATCAAAAGGATCGACAGTTTGTTGTACGAAAACATACCTGGTAAGATTCTAGAGCAAAAAGAGATTGAAAGAAATGGCTACCCCGGATTTGATATCATCAATCGAACAAAGAAAAGTGACTACCAACGGTATTTGATTTTTGCAACACCGGTAGAGATGATTGTTTTTAAAGTAGGCGGGACGCTTGATTACGTCAAAGACAACAACAATTTAGAAGAGATATTTAGCTCGTTTAAAATAAACGGTACAGAGCATCAATGGCAAACACATACCTCACCGTATGGCTTTTCTATTGACCTAGCAGGAACACCTATCACAGACGAGAAAAACACGGATATGAAGCATTTGTTCGGCAATGCCGTTGAATTGTTTGCCGTAAATGGTGATGACTTTTACAGTGTAAAACGGGCTTCCTATCATGACCAAAGCTATATTGAAGAAGACACTTTTGAATTGTCTTACATCGCGACACAATTTCAAGACGACCTAAAACACAAAGAGATTAAGCGCTCATTTTTACAACATAAGGGTTTGCAGGCAATGAAAACGACCTGCAAAGATTCTCTTCGCTTTGTGCACGCACTATACATGTTAGACGGTCCACGTTATTATCAAATATTGGCCAAAACAGGTGACTCTATTTGGCCTGATAAATTCTTTAATTCATTCAGTATTACAGCTGCTCAACCGATACGAACGTATTCAACATTTGAAGATACGACCTATTATTATTCTGTCAAATCGAATACAAAAAGGTCCGGATATAGTGCGTTTGACTTAAAAGAAATTACAAGTCGAATTCGCAATAAAGAAAACGACAGAAACTATGATGGTACCTCTGATTACATCTATTACGGCGATATGATGAGTGACGAGGAGGTATATCTCTATTTCCGTCAATTCTCTAGGTATTACTATCGCCCATCGTACGATTCGCTTTGGCGTGGTGAAAAACACTTTTTTACCAGAAAAGGATTGGTGTTGAACAAGGAAAAAATGAGCAAAGACTCCAACACCTATTCATTTGTGCTAACAGACACAAATAGTATCCGAAAAATCCATGTTCAATATCGCGTAAATGGTGGTGTGCTTTACGGTATGCGATACGTATCTGAAATAGGTAAAACCAGTGAGTTTGGAAATACGTTTTTTGAGACATTTAAACCACAAGAAGACACCGTAGTTGGGCTACCGTTTAACCAAAATAAAGGAGATGTTTTCTTGGAAGACTTGTATGGAGAAGACAGTCTTGCTAAAGATTACGCCCTGCAATCCATGCAAATGATAACCTTCGATAAAAAACACACCAAACGTGTAATTGGTATCATTGATGGGTTTAAACACAAAGATTTTGGGGTAAAAGAAAGGGTGCACCTCATCGAACAACTTGGTTACTTAAAACATCGTGCGATTATGCCTTACCTCGAAAGTGTGTACAACAGGAGTGTTGATACCGCACAAATTCAGGTAGCCGTACTTCAAGCCTTGGTTAATCAACGATCCAAATCAGCGACCAAGCTATTTGCAAAACTTTTGGAGTCTGAAACTCCATTGGTAAGTCAGAGTTCTGTTGAATACCTTACCTCAAGTATGTCTGATAGCTTAATCGTGTATCGCGACTTATTCCCCTTCCTTTTGAAGTTTACCGGTTACCCAGAATACAAAACAGGTATTTACGTTTTGATGGCCGATATGCTTGATAGCAATGTATTAAAACCTAAAGACTATAAAAGCTTTAGAAAAGACCTGGTTAGAGAAGCCAAAGACGGTCTTAAACGAGTAATGGCTGAGTCGCATTCCGAAAGCGGATATGATTCTTATTCTCGTTATTCTTATAGTAGTTCGTCACACTCGGAGGGCATGGAAGCGTACAACAAACTTCTAATTCCGTTCAAAAATGCTAAAGACGTAAAGGAATATTTTGAACGAACCAAGCGGTTAAATTCAAAACCAGATTTGTTAAATACCAGTTTGCAAATGCTCGAAGCAGGTATAGACGTGGAAGATACCATTTGGGGTCATTTCGCCAATCAAGATAAGTACCTTATAAAACTGTATGTGGGTCTTAAAGACATCGGAAAAGAACACTTAATTCCTGATTCGTGTTTGGCCCAGAAAAAGGTTGCCAGAGGTTTATTGTATCGTTATGTAACTATCGAAGATGAAGACAGCGTTCAGTTTATAAAACGTGTAGCAGCAAGAACTAAAGACACAGAAGGGTACATCTACATTTTCAAAAAGAAAGACAAATACAACGAGGCAGAGTGGAACTACGATTATGTAGGTGTTTTGCCACAGGACTCAACCATAATTCCAACCATAACGGATGTTCGAGACACAGGCAATGACTATTTAGACGACGAAGATTTGGATGAAAAGATGGAAGATGCCGTTGAAGACTTATTATACACAGAGCGCAACAGGGTAAAAAAGAAAAATCAGCGGTACAACTACTACGGCTATTAAATATCCACCGACTTAAAAACGGTCAATTAACCCTCGATTACTTTTGGGGCTCTCTCCCCGGAGTGTACGGCGCTTTTACAATATCCAAAGTGTCTTCCATTTTCTCTATAGAAACCTGAACAACCTTGATTTTGGTTAATTGTTGATCAAACTCTTCTTTTGCCTCACGGTACAATCTTTTGTTCGTTTCGGTGATTTCTGAAGCATTGCTCAAGGAACTATAATAGGCCATACTTGCACGGAAAGACAGTGTATTAGGTGTCTCAAACTCGCGCTTAGACAATGCACCATCACCCCAAAAAACCCGTTTAATCGTGTTCATTTCAATCTCCGTTTCGCGAATAGTTTTGAGCATGTCTAACGACGAAGTTGGCGTGTTTTGAACGGCCACCTTAATATACTTCAACCGTTTGTCCATGTCTTGCATAGTGCGTGAAGCGGATGAAACTGAACGGTATAATTCACCACTCATTTTTTCAAAAGCCAACACTTCCACTCGATTTTTTGCTGGTAATGATTGGTTATTAAGTGGCTTAATATCAAAACTTTGAGGTGAAACAAGTTCGGTGACAACCCCATCTACCACCTTCGATAATGACACTGTGTAGGTTCCTGGAAGGGCTTTTGGCCCTTTGTCTGCACTGCCATATCTACCTGGTTTTTTAACAGACAATACCACTGGACTAGTTGGAGGATATCGAAAATCCCACACCATGCGCTGCATTCCTTTCGTTGGTTTGCTTTTAAGTCTGCGTACCACGTTGTTTTTAGCATCTCGAATGATGAACAGCAGATAAGGTGCTTCCTCTTCATCCTCAAGTCTTAACGCCTCCTTGCTTGGGTAATAAATGTCTCCATTTACTTTTTTTATCTTTTTTTCCTTTGCGGCTCTTAATTGCTTTAGGGTTTTGAGTTCCTCGTTTAACAAATACGTAAAAACTGCTCCTACAGGTGGGTTTGGTGTTGTAAAAAAGGATTCTCCTTGCGACGCCTTCCCTGGACCCCCAAATGGTCGGCTTTGGTTGAACATTAGTGCCGTTTTGATCGGATATATTACTGCTGGCTTGGCCGTATCATTTTGGCTAAAGTGACGTAATGTTGAATAGTCGTCTAAAACATAAAAACTTCTACCGAATGTACCTAGAACCAGGTCGCTTTCACGCTTTTGAATTTCCAAATCACGAACTGCAATTGTGGGCAAACCAGCCTTTAACTGCGTCCACTCTTTGCCTTTATTGATTGAGAAAAAGACGCCAAACTCGGTACCTGCAAACAAAAGGTTTTTGTTGACATGGTCTTCAGCAACGTCATATGCGCTTCCACGCTTAGGTAAGTTTCCTTGTATTAATTTCCATGTCCGACCCTTATCATTTGATTGAGCGATATACGGCTTGAAATCGCCTTGTTTGTGGTTGTTAAAAACAGCATACACCACGTTTGCATCATGCTGTGAGCAAACGATAGAATTTACATACGTCATTTCAGGAACTCCAGGTATACCATCGACTTTAAACCATGTTTTACCATCGTCTTCCGTAATTTGTATAAGTCCGTCATCTGTTCCAATATATAAAAGTCCTGTTTGTACTGGAGATTCGTCCATGGCTACTATATTGCCAAATATGGTGGTTGACTTATTTTTTTCAACGCCGCCTACTTCCCAAACCCTATCCATAACTTTCATTTTATTACGGTCAAGCTGTCGGGTCAAATCAGGACTGATTTCATTCCATGAATTTCCTTGATCATCACTTCTAAAAACTTTGTTAGCAGCAAAATAAAGTCGCTTATGATTATGCGGAGAAACAATCAATGGCGCATCCCAATTCCATCGTAATGCAGCATCCCCTTTTTTGTGTTGTGGCTTTACACCTGTTCGTTCACCACTTTTTTTATCGTATCTAACCAACCAACCATATTGCGATTGGGCATAAACGATGTTCGGATCAACTGGATCTATCGCTGTTTCGAAACCATCACCGCCATTGGTAATGAACCAATCATAGTTGGATATACCTTGTTCGTTTACAGTTCGTGACGGCCCTCCTTGACTGTTGTTGTCTTGTGTGCCTCCATAAATATTGTAAAAGGGCAACGCGTTGTCGACACTCACTTTGTAAAACTGTGTTATCGGCAAATTGGTCTTGTAATGCCAGTTTTTTCCATGGTCCCATGTCTCGTATAACCCGCCATCACATCCCACCAACCAATGCGTAGTATTTGCGGGATCAATCCACATCGCGTGATTGTCTACGTGTTTGGACTTTTCTCCGGTGGCAATAACTGTTTTTCCGCCATCGATGGTGTGGTGTAACCAAGTATCCATTACAAAAACTTTGTTCTTGTCAAGCGGGTCACAAACGATCTCTTGATAATAGTTACCGCTTGTTTTGTATTTACTCATTTTGCTCCAGCTGGCTCCTTGGTTGGTTGAGCGAAAAAACCCTCCTTTTCCATCAGCGGCTTCAACTATTGCATAAATAATATCAGGTTCTGACGGAGAAAGTGCTAAACCAATTCTACCCTTATCTACTGCTGGTAACCCTTTATTAATAGTATCCCAAGATGTACCTCCATTGGTCGTCTTAAAAACACCAGAACCAGGACCTCCACCAATGTAGGTGAACACATGTCTTCGACGTTGTTGGGAGGCAGCATAAATCACCTCCGGATTCCGAGGATCCATCTGCATGTCTGCTACTCCAGTATGTTTATCAATTTTAAATACTTGTTTCCAGTTTTTACCTCCATCAATCGTTTTATAAATACCTCGTTCACCACCAGCACTCCAAAGTGGCCCCATACTTGACACGTAAACAATATTGCTGTTGGTTGGGTGTATCAGAATTTTGCCTATGTGCTCAGATGTCTTAAGGCCCATATTTTTCCAACTTTTCCCGCCATCTTCCGATTTGTATACACCATCTCCATACGCCACACTTCTTTGGTTGTTGTTTTCGCCAGTTCCGACCCAAACAACATTCGTATTGGAAGGTGATATGGAAACACAGCCAATTGAATAGCTGCCATATTTGTCAAATACTGGGGTATAGGTGTTTCCCGCGTTACTGGTTTTCCATACGCCGCCTGACGCAGCCGCAACAAAATATTCAGTCGAATTATTTGGATTTACAGCAATATCAATTACCCTCCCTGAGGTAAGTGCCGGCCCAACGGATCTAAATTTAAGCCCATTAAACGTTGTTGAACTCAATGAGATTGTCTTCTTTTTTTCACTTGACTTTTTTTGTGCACTGCCAATAGTTGCAAAACCCAAAAAGATGAAACTGAAAAATAAACTGGTAAATCGATTCGTATACATAGCTGTGCAATTTAATAGCACTTCAGCACAAAGACTAAAGCCAGAAACATTTTTAAGACAACAATGCAGTTAGTTTGGTTCAAACTCATTTAAAACATTGTTTTTAATGTATTCTCTATATTTGGAAAAACTAAAAATATGGAATGGTACTTAAAAGTTCTACGGAGCTACGCAGAGTTTGATGGACGAGCAAGACGTAAAGAGTTTTGGATGTTCTTTTTGATTAACCTCGTAATTAACTACGCCTTGATGTTTATAGGCCTGAAAATAAACCTACCCTTTTTGTCTACAATCTATGGTCTTGCGATTTTGATCCCTTACTTAGCTGTGTGGGTTAGAAGAATGCACGATGTTGGAAAAAGTGGATGGTACTTATTAATCCCAATCTACAATATCATTTTGGCCGCTACCGACAGTGTTCATGGGCCTAATGAATATGGTCCTAATCCAAAAGGGTTGGGCAATGAAGACAATGACTCTGATCATTTAGTTGAGGTTTAACCCACATACATAGCGGGCTATTTCCTCTGAATGACCGGTTTGTTCTTCAAACCATTTTCTTAATATCTCCTCGACTACTTTATTCGACGTTCCTTGTTGGTCATACACACCTATGAGTTCAAGGAAATGACGTGGATCTTGATCTAATGGGTGGAGTACACCCAATTTTTGTAAGGTTTTTGCTTCAGGGAACTTGTCAATATTATTACCTGTAAAAATTGGTAGTCCGTGTACGGCGGCTTCTAGCACATTGTGCAACCCTTTTCCAAACGCTCCACCCACAATTGCAACGGTAGCATATTGGTAAGCGCTTGACAAGTGGCCAATGGTGTTGAGTATGACTACACGTGACTCCGTGAAATCATCTGAATCTGTAAATAGCTTAGGCCTTAGGTGCTGATAGGCGTTTTGAATCCTTTTAATATTGGTTTGACTTACATCATGTGGCGCAATTATGGCCTTAATGTCTGTATTAAAATCTGTCAAGTATTGCAGTGCAATATATTCCTCTTCTGGCCACGAACTTCCTAAAATAAGCGTAGGTTGGTTTTTTGTAAAAGCAGCAATTGAAGGAATCTCATGATTCTTTGTTTTTAATTGCATTGCACGGTCGTAGCGTAAATCATTTGACAACGTCGTGTTTTCAAAGCTTAAACCTTCGAGCACCTTCATTGATGATTCATTTTGAACGTAAATTCTATGGAACTTCTTCAACTGATTGCGCCAAGGAGAGCCTATGGCTGAGGTAATAAATTGACCTGTTCTGAATTGACCGTTAACAACCACATTTGTACAATCACTTCTATTTAATGCCCGCATTAAATTCAACCAAAAGTCATACTTTACCAATACAAATACCGAAGGATTGACTTGTGAAACCAATTGTTTCATAGCTCCAATTCTGTCGAGAGGCAGGTAGAATTTGCCGCGTACTATCCCATCTGTTTTAGCGTGATCGTAACCAGATGCCGAAAAAAAGCTAACAACTACCTCAAATTTGCTTTGTACTTCGCTGTCAGAAATAAGTGGAACAATCATTTCATACTCACCAAGAGAAGCACAATGTAACCACATTACCGGGTTTGAAGACTGATTACGCTTCCATTCTGAAATATCTTTAAATGTGGTTTTTCGTTGATTTTGAAACCTTTTTATTTTTTGATTAAACCCAGCAACTAAGGGCAAAAAATACCTTGCAAATTCAACTATGAGCGTATACAGAATACGCATCAATCAATAAAAAATTCTTCTTCGCTTAATTTCTTAGTATACACGGGTAGAATAATCCCAATACGGACACCTTGTAATAGGTCAGTCCTTTTGAGTGGGTTATAGGTTCGTGTATCAAAATCTATAGTGCGCATACTTTTGGTAAAGGCTTGTTGAAAGCTAAAACCAACTTGAAAGTTTACACGTTTCTTTGGATCTAAATGCTGGTACCCAATAAATTGATTAAGCGCTATGCCACCAGATAGCCGGTCGTACCCCTTTTCGTAATCTTCGGTTACCTGAGGTACCGTTAGTGACGAAGCAAAAATGTCAATTCTGTGGAGCATAAACCCAAATCCAACGTCAACCAAAATACCAGAGTTTTTGTTGTTTTTAAGCACTGGAAAAAGTCTTCCCCCATTCATTGTCAACGTATGTCCACGCTGATTTAAACGTATAACTGAGAACAACCCATCTTTATCAAAAATCTCACCTGTCAGCCCAACGATTGAGTCGAACATGTTTCTTTCTTTAACATTATTCCCAAACATCCAGTTGTATTTAAATCCGGCTGTCCAGCCCGATTCAAATTTATAACGTGCTCCGAAACCCAGGGTAGAGTTCCAACCAAATCGATCTTCTAAATCTCCCTTTGGTGATTGAACGCCATATTGTATATCAAATAGGTATCCTTGTTTTTTAGGAAATACCGTTTTCTGTTGTCCAGAAACAGTACCACAAATGGCAACAAAGAGGGTGATGATGGTGAGACGCAGTAAATGGGTTTTCATTGTACGGATTTAACGTGGCAAATAACGTAAAATTCAGGGTATAAGGTTAAGATTTGGTTAATATTGCGTGCAATATTACTAAGGTATGTCGATACAGATGGTTGACCTAAAAGGTCAGTATCTCAAAATAAGCAATGAAATAAATGAGGCGATCCAAGAAGTGATTGACTCTACAGCCTTCATTAATGGTCCACGTGTAAAACAGTTTGCACAAAACCTAGAATCATACGTGGGTGTAAAACACGTTATACCGTGTGCCAACGGAACTGATGCGCTGCAAGTTGCCTTCATGGCGCTAAACCTAAAGCCCGGTGACGAGGTAATCGTTCCATGCTTTACGTACGTTGCCACCGCTGAAGTTATTGCTTTATTAGGATTGGTTCCTGTATTGGTGGATGTAGATCCTAAAACGTTTCAAATTGACACTAAAGCATTCGAATCAGCCATTACGCCTAAAACAAAAGCCGTAGTGCCGGTGCACTTGTTTGGCCAATGTGCAGACATGGAAACCATATTAAGCATTTGTAAACAGCACAACATTTATGTAGTGGAAGATACCGCTCAGGCTATTGGTGCACATTACACGTTAAACGGTGAAGTTAGAGGTGCGGGCACAATGGGGCACTTTGGAACAACGTCGTTTTTCCCTTCAAAAAACCTTGGTTGCTATGGCGATGGCGGTGCCATTTTTACGAACGACGACGACCTCGCTGAAAAAGCCAGAATGATTTGTAATCATGGTCAAAAGAAAAAATACTTCCACAGTGTTGTTGGAGTAAACTCAAGATTAGACACTATTCAGGCAGCTATATTGGATGTTAAACTGAAGTATTTGGATGAATACAATACTGCACGTCAACAGGTAGCAGATCGTTATGACGAGGCTTTTGCTAATCATCCTGCTTTAGAAATACCCTTAAGAGATTCAAAATCAACACATGTATTCCATCAGTATACATTGAAAATCAATGATTTAGACAGAGACGCCCTTAAACAACATCTTGCAGACAATGGTATTCCAAGTATGGTGTATTACCCTGTTCCGCTCAATGAACAAGAGGCGTACAAAGGAGTTGGAAATTTCCCTGTTACTGATGACCTTTGCACCCGTGTATTATCGCTACCGATGAGCACAGAATTAACAATAGATCAACAACAAAAGGTGATAGAAACCTTATTAAATTTCGCTTAGATAAATGAAAATTGCAGTAATTGGAACCGGTTATGTTGGATTAGTTTCTGGTACTTGTTTTGCTGAAACCGGCAATCATGTAACCTGTGTCGACATTGACGAAAACAAGGTAAATAGTCTTCGATCAGGTAAAATAACGATTTACGAGCCTGGACTAGAAAAACTATTTGAACGAAACCTTAAAGAGGGTAGACTTCACTTTACCACCGATATAGAAGATGCTATTAAGGAAGCGAAAATAATTTTCTTAGCGCTTCCAACCCCTCCAGGAGAAGATGGTTCGGCCGACCTTTCATATGTGTTGGGTGTTGCAGAACATTTGGGAAAAATAATGACCGAATACAAGGTTATTGTTGACAAAAGTACTGTACCGGTAGGGACTGCAGAAAAGGTGCACAATGCCGTTGCAGCCAACTACTCTGGTGAATTCGACATCGTTTCTAACCCAGAGTTTTTAAGAGAGGGCGTTGCCGTAGACGACTTCATGAAACCTGATCGTGTTGTGGTTGGTTGTAGTTCAGAACGTGCTGAAAAATTAATGCACGAATTATACGCACCGTTTGTGAGACAAGGCAATCCAGTAATTTTTATGGATGAAAAATCTGCTGAACTCACCAAATATGCAGCGAATTCATTTTTGGCAACAAAAATCACATTCATGAATGAAATTGCACGTGTTTGTGAATTGGTAGGTGCTGACGTTGACAAAGTACGTAAAGGTATTGGTACTGATACGAGAATAGGTAACAGGTTCTTATTTCCAGGAATCGGTTATGGTGGCTCATGTTTTCCAAAAGATGTGAAAGCATTGGTTAGAAGCTCAGCCGAAGTGGATTACGATTTTAAAATTTTGAATGCTGTTGAAGAGGTTAATGAATCTCAAAAAACATATTTGATTCCAAAGGTGAAAACGCATTTTGCTGGAGACCTTTCTGGCAAACACTTTGCTTTGTGGGGATTGGCGTTTAAGCCAAATACGGACGACATTCGTGAAGCCCCAGCGTTATATTTAATTGACGAACTTGTTGCCGCAGGTGCTACAGTTACGGCTTTTGATCCAGAAGCAATGGCAAATGTTAAAGGTGTTGTTGGAGATAAGATCTCTTTTGCTGAAGACATGTATACTTGCCTAGAATCAGCAGACGCTTTAATCATCGCCACAGAATGGTCTGAATTCAGAAACCCTAACTTTGAGCGAATTGCAAATGCCTTAAAAAACAAAACTGTTTTTGACGGGCGAAATTTATTTAACTTGAATAAAATGACTGAACAAGGGTTTACTTATTACTCAATCGGTCGAGAAACAATCAAATGAAGAAGGTATTAATAACAGGTGGTGCAGGATTTTTAGGTTCACATTTATGTGACCGATTTATCAAAGAAGGTTTTCATGTTATTGCCATGGATAACCTGATAACAGGTGACCTAAAAAATATTGAACACCTCATGCCTTTAGAACAGTTTGAGTTCTACCACCATGATGTTTCTAAATATATTCATATTCCTGGTGAGTTGGATTATGTGCTGCATTTCGCATCACCTGCAAGTCCAATAGACTATTTAAAAATACCTATCCCAACCCTAAAAGTGGGTTCATTAGGTACACACAATTGTCTTGGTTTATCTTTAGCCAAAGGTGCTCGTATGCTTATTGCCAGTACATCAGAAGTGTATGGAGACCCAATGGTGCATCCACAAAACGAAGATTATTGGGGGAATGTTAACCCTGTTGGCCCAAGAGGTGTATACGACGAAGCCAAAAGGTTTCAAGAAGCCATGACCATGGCATATCATACATTTCACGGAGTTGAAACCCGAATCGTAAGAATATTTAATACCTACGGACCACGAATGCGACTGAATGATGGTCGTGCTTTACCCGCTTTTATAGGGCAAGCGCTACGTGGAGAGGATATAACTGTTTTTGGGGATGGAAGTCAAACAAGAAGCTTCTGTTATGTAGATGATTTGGTTGAAGGTATTTACAGACTATTGCATAGCGACTATGCTTCACCGGTAAATATTGGCAACCCGGATGAAATTAGCATTCTGGACTTCGCAAAGGAAATTATTGCTTTGACTGGCACTGATCAAAAAATTGTTTTGAAAGATTTGCCGAAAGACGACCCTAAACAAAGAAAACCAGACATTACCCGAGCGAAAGAAATTTTAGGATGGGAGCCAAAATACAGTCGTCAGGAAGGATTAAAAATCACCTACGACTATTTTAAAAATCTCCCGAAAGAAGATTTATATACCTATGCTCACCCACGTGAGTTTACCTAGAACCTTACAACAAGTTCTTTAAGGTCTTGTTTAATTCTGGATATCGGAATTGAAACCCTGTTTGTTCTATCCGGTGAGATGATACCCGACTGCCCTCTAAAAATATCACTGCCATCTCCCCAAAAATTAGTTTTAACACAAACGCTGGCACGTTCGGTAGCCACGTCTTGCGATTCAAAACACGACCAATTGTTGATGTTACTTGAGCGTTTGTAGCATGTGTTGGAGCCACTGCGTTGTAAGGTCCACTCATGGCAACATCTTCAATACTCTGGATATATATTTCACATAAATCATCAATGTGTATCCATGGCATGAATTGTTTTCCCGAACCTAAAGCACTCCCAAACCCTAATTGTATTGGTCTAGCCATCTTAGCCAGTGGTCCTCCAGTCGGAGTCATTACGACTCCTGTTCTAAGCTTAACCGTTCTCACATCGTTTTGCTCAAAGGCGTCAGCCGATAATTCCCACTCTAAACAGACATTACCAATAAAATCTTCGGCCGAACTATCTGCCTCAGCGAAAATAGTGTCACTTGTTGTTGCACCATAATATCCAATGGCCGACGAACTAACAAACACGTCTAAATGTATGCCTGCCGCCTGCACAGCTTGAAACAGTAACTTGGTTGATTTAACCCGACTGTCTCTAATTTCTTGTTGTCGGTGTTTTGTCCAACGACCTTCACTAATGTTGGCCCCTGCCAAGTGAATTATGGCGTTAATCCCTTCAAAGGCATCTGAATCCACAACTCCTTTTTTTACGTCCCAAACGAATTGCTTGTAAGGCAGGTCATTTTTCTTTGATCTGCCTAGTACATGAATAGCATAGCCCTTTGTTTCAAGCAATCGACATAGGTGTCGGCCAATCAATCCTGAGGCTCCAGTTACTAAAACGGTTTTCATATTAGGTCTCTTCGCTTACAATTTAACATTGCTCACAATTATAAACTCTCTATCTTCGTTAAAGTTTTCCGAAATGGCACTTTGTTCGATTGTCATCTCTAATACAATTATTACATGTCATTTAAAAATCTAGGCTTATCAGAGCCTTTGCTGAAGGCCATTGCACTTCAAGGGTATAAAAATCCAACACCTATTCAAGAGAAGTCTATTCCAGAGGTTTTCGCTGGAAAAGATGTACTTGCTTCCGCCCAAACTGGGACAGGTAAAACTGCTGGATTTACACTGCCGCTATTGCAGTTGCTATCGGAAAAACCAGTCCAAAAAAGACGTCCAATCAAGGTTTTAATCTTAACACCAACAAGAGAACTAGCTGCGCAAATACTAGCCAATTTAGATCAATACGGCAAGTTCTTGGATGTCCGTTCGACAGTCATATTTGGTGGCGTAAGTGCAAACCCTCAAATTACAGCTTTACGTAAAGGCGTTGACATATTGGTGGCAACACCTGGAAGATTGCTTGATTTAGAAAACCAGCGAAAACTATCGCTGCATGAAGTTGATCATTTGGTCCTAGATGAGGCGGACCGTATGTTAGATATGGGGTTTCTCAGAGATATCAAAAGAATACTACAATTGCTTCCAAAGCGCAGACAAAATCTTTTGTTTTCAGCTACATTTTCAAAGGAAATAAAAGCCTTAGCTGGTAGCTTTTTGCACAATCCGGTATTGGTTGAAGCAACTCCTGAAAACACAACGGTTGAAAAAATACAGCAAAAGGTTTATCGAGTTGACAAAAAGAAAAAACCTCAACTCATTATTCAACTGATTAAAGAAGGAAACTGGCAGCAAGTGTTGGTTTTTACCCGTACGAAATACGGAGCTAACAAGTTGGCTGATAAGATGGGTAAAAATGGCATTACAGCTGTTCCTATTCATGGAAACAAGAGTCAAAACGCAAGAACCAAAGCCTTGTCTGACTTCAAAAAAGGAAAAGTCCGAGTATTAGTCGCCACAGACATCGCCGCTCGTGGATTAGACATTCCTTTATTGCCACACGTTGTAAATTTCGAAATTCCTAATGTTCCTGAAGACTATGTTCACCGAATCGGTAGAACTGGAAGAGCTGGTGCAAACGGAGAAGCTGTTTCATTGGTTTCAATTGAAGAAGTTCCTCTTTTGAAAGACATTGTAAAACTCATTGGGTTTTCACCAAAAACGGAAGAAAAAGAAGGTTACGAACCGGCTGACGTTGTTGTTCCTAAACAGAATCAAAACAACAATAAACCTAAACCACAAGGTAAGTCACGACATGGCAACCAAGCCAATCGTAATAAACATAAGAAATATTATGGTAATAAACCGAGGCGAGGGAATACTTAGCGCTTTACCTCTACTTTAACCGCAACAGGACCTTGGTTTCCCATTTCAACCTCAAACTTAACCAGGTTGTTTTCCTTGATAGGCTCTAAGGTATTGTTAATGTGTACGAAAACACTTTCGCCAGTAATTGTGTCTTTTATAAAACCGAAACCTTTATCGTCGTTGAAAAAAGTAACTGTACCACTTCTTTCGATTTCTTCCTCGATATCTTCTTTTTTGGAAACACTTATTTCAATGCTTTCAATTTCGATTTCTTCTTTTAAACTTGGATCTGGAGGAGTATCAGTAAAGTTACCGTTGGCATCAACGTACATAATCATGTCGTCAAGACTCTTTTTATCTTGACCACGCTTTTCCATGCGCTTGGCTTCCTTTTCACGCTTCTTTTTAGCCTTTTTGTTTCTAACTTCTTTTTTACCGAATGTTTCTTGAGATCTCCCCATATATATTTTAACTGTCTTTATCTACTCTTATTTAGTTAACAATAACATAGTTGATATGCTAATTTGTCCGACCAAAGACGTAGAATTATCTTCAAAGGTAAAATAAGCGCATCAATAATCTAAACGATATTGGTTATTCTGTTGTAAACAATGTTGCAGCAATGTGGTCGGCTATTAACTTTCCTTTCTCTGTGAGGGTTATGATTCCGCCAATAGTTGTCAGTTTCCCATTTCGCTCTAAATCTTCAATTTCTGTCCCTACATGTTGGTCAATATCATATTTCAACTCCTCACGTAGAACATTTGTATCCAACCCCCATTTTGTACGTAACCCCAACATAATCAATTCGTTAATTTGGTCTGCATTGGATAATTGCTCATCATTATATAAAACCTCCCCCTCCTCTATGGCTTTTAGGTATTTGGCGTTATTAGCCACGTTCCACCTGCGATAACCGCGCTGATAGGAGTGTGCTGAAGGTCCCACGCCAATGTATGGCTTCTGTTTCCAGTAGTTTGTGTTGTGCTTTGCATAATCCCCAGGTTTGCAATAATTAGATATTTCATATTGCTCCCATCCTTTGTTTTCAACCTCTTTCAGGAAGTATTCAAACTCGCTGGCAGATTTTTCCTCATCCAACCGTGGGTACTTCTTGGTTTTAACAAAATGGTGAAGCGCAGTGCCTTTCTCTACAGTTAAACTATATGCCGATATGTGGTTTATTGGTAGGCTCAGTGCCTGTTGCACATTGAGCTCCCATACTTCAGAGGGCATTGTGGGTACGCCATAAATTAAATCTAAATTGATGGATCTGAAACCTACCTTTTCGGCTTCCAAAATAGAGGCCGTTGCTTGATGGTGATCGTGTGATCTATTCATCCAATCTAAATCTCTTTGGTCAAAAGACTGGACGCCAATACTTAACCGGCTTACGCCACATTCGAGCCAGTCGCTTAAATTCTGTCTGGAACAGTCGTCGGGATTGGCCTCTAAAGTGCATTCGATTTCTATCGCAAGGGTATAATTTTCCTTAATTGTATTCAGAATATCCTGCAACTCAGTTTTCAATAACACACTTGGCGTCCCTCCACCAAAATACACCGTATCAATTACCTGATTTGTTAATTCAGACTTCCTTTCTATGAGTTCTTTGCAAATGCCTTTCACCATGGCACTCCGGTTTGCCAATGAAGTTGAAAAGTGAAAATCGCAATAAAGACATGCTTTCCTACAAAACGGTATGTGTATGTAAATTCCGGCCATCTAAACCTAATGTGCAGTAAATCTACTGCAACACTACAACACGTTTGGTTACCATTTGATTGCCATCAGTAATTCGTACAAAGTAAACTCCAGGTGTATTGCCCACTTGTATTGATTTGTGGCTTCTTCTTTTTTCAATCGTCATTTGCGTTACCACAGTTCCGTCGATATCAAAAACCTCGATGGATGATCCTGTTGTGAACGTTCCTTGAACATGCAACCCTTCACCCACATGGATTGGGTTTGGCGAAATAGAAATCCGCAATGCCCTTCCTTTAACCTGAATTCCGTTCAATTGACATGTATCTATGGCCGTTGCAAAGTATTTGGCCATGTTCGTTCTTCTTAAAGTGTAATTATCAAACGCATGTCCAGTTGTTGATGGGTTAGCAATTTGCATAGCGCAATTCGCATTGTTATTCGTTTTGTCAAACTGGAATTCTGGTACGTCTTTTCCGTTAGATTTCGCCTGGTTTATCAAATCTACTATGCCTTGCGAACCAAACATCAGCGGCCTGTTAATAATCCCCTGGCAATTAAACGGAAATTGCATGGCGCATGCATTAAAACCTGCATACACACGCGAGTATCCTATAGGAACAATCAAATCATTGGGCTGGTGATAGGTGTATAACACTGGGGTCACGGTTGAATGACTTTCCATGATATCGTTAAATACACCTCCATAAAAATTACCTACCCCGCGTATGGTATAATTATTCAATTGAGGCTGATTTAATACGCCTCGGTACGATCCTAATTTCGCTCTTTCAAGACCCATCAATTCAATAGAAGTATCTAAACCTCTACTGACAATACAATCCGTTTCATAAATTCGATGAGGTGGTTTAGCATCCGCCATCGATCCTGATAAACTTGACATCACCTCGGTGGAGTCATCGGTAAAGCCAACTCCTAAAGCGATAAACCCCCCAGCGCTTTGCCCAACCACAAATACATTGTTAGCATCGGGTTTATACGTGGTTCTATTGTTCACCAAGTATCTTATCGCACCATGTACATCTTGTATACCACGGTAGTATGCTCGATACCACTCACTTGAGTCTTGTACATTCAAGCAATTCCAACTTGCACCAAGCGACGACACATTACAATTTACCAGCTTATCTGTATGTAAAACACCTAATCTGTAATTTACAGATGCGGTGATATATCCCCGTTTTGCAAACTCTTCTCTAAGTGTAACCAACGATGCTTCTCCTTTGTCTCCACTCATAAATGCCCCTCCATGAACGACTATCATTATTGGCTTACCACAATTTTTATCAGGTGCATTTGTAGGATAAGAAATGTCCATCTTTAGATCCCTAACATTTCCCGCAACATCCGTTGCGCTTCCATAAGAAATGTTTAGATCTGATTTAATTAAATACTTGGCACTTATATAATCTTGTGCGGTTGCAAAGTGAAGTCCAAGAATCAGTGCGACTAATGTTAAAAAAGCTTTCATTTTCCTGTTGTTGGTTGCGTTGGAAAGATACAACAATTATGTTTTGGGAATAACTGAAGCCCATAAGTATTTGCATGCCAGTGTTTTATAAGGAGCCCACGACGCTGCTACCTCAAGCATCTCTTTTTTTAGTTGCTTCTTTTCTGATGTTAGATCATACCAATGCTTCATCTTTGTTTGAATCCCTAAATCGTCTACTGGAAATACATCTTGCCTATCCATTGGAAACATTAAAATCATTTGAACAGTCCATTTACCGACCCCTTTAATTGCAGTAAGGTAGTCCACAATTTCGGTATCTGACTTCGTCATTAAATAATCCAATGACATGTCATTTTGAGAAGCAAATAAGGCAACATTCTGTATATACTGAGACTTCGATCCCGACAATCCAACTCCTCTTAACTGAGAAACTGCCAAGTCCAAAACAGCTCTATAGTCTGGGTAGTTTGCTGGAAATAGGTCTAAAAACCGTTTCCAAATGATCGCAGCCACTTTAGTCGAAAGCTGTTGAGAAACAATTGACTGCAGCAAACTGGCATAAATATCAACACTCGGCGAAGGTATAATTTCAACGGATGTTGCTTTACACACCAACGCTAACTTAGGGTCTAAAGACCACAGTTTCGTTGTGATTTCGAGGTAAGACAATTCGGATGACATACATACAAGTATACGCCATCCACCTTTTATCTTTTATTGTGGTTGCTCCATTTGCTCTACAACTTCAACCCAACCACCCGGTTGTGTTGCTATGATGGTATTGTCATACATACTCTCAATCGACACCGTTGGCTGGTAAAAACGTCCGGCATAGGTAGCCGTTAGCTTGTACTCATATACTCGGGTTCCATTGCTTGGTATGTTTAAATACGTATACACTCTATCGTCTCTAAAGTCTTGAAAGACGTAATTGGTGCTTCCTGAGTTACTGATTCTTGTGTTTTCAATTTCCCAACCTGTTGGCATCATAAACGATAACGCAAGGTCTTTTAAATACCCTTTTTGTACGCCGTTTTTTACTTTCACAATGGCTCTAAACTCAGTTCCTTGTTCCAGCTTACTCGGGTCGATCGCAACACCATCATAGTTTACATATTGAACATTTAGTGCCAAGTGGCTTTGCTTTTTTACTGTATCTGTTTGCAGTGGCACATAGGTCTTTATCAATCGGACAAACAGTAAACCGCTGCCTTGATTTTTAATGGCAATAGGAAACTTCTTGTTGCGCGCATTACGAATTAGTTCTTTTTGATAAATCGCTTTTCCTGTTTTAATCTTGTTTGTGTGTACACCTCGGGTTAATTCAAAGTGTAATTCTCCGTTGCCTTTACTCTTTTTGTAAATGCTTGAGATAGCAATTAAACTGTAGGCCGTTTCTTGCGTGCTCAACCAGTGGTTAGACGCTAGTTTTCCAGCAACGTCTTTCATTAGGTCTGCATAACTGAGCTCGTCACCAATAAGACCCAAGGTTTCTAAAATCATGGCCTTGTCGCGCAGTGCACTTCCAAAAGTATACCCATGACCACTCGTATAGGTTTGCGTTTTGAACTCTAGATCCTGAATTAGGTTTTCTGCAACCTCCGGCATACCGGCTTTGGCATACCCTGCAGCAAGTCTCCACTTGACTATAGGACTTATGTTGGTGCTTTCTCGCATTCGGTTCATTGAGGCCAGGTCTGTTTCGCCTGCTAAAACAAGTGTATATAACCTGTACGCTTGAATCAAATCATCCCCGTAGCGTGCTTTTGTAAAGTCTTTGGCTCGTTTTTTCTGGTACGACAACCAATTTTTCATAAACCCTTTGTTTACTTGATATCCCTTTTGCTGGGCCAATAGTAAGAAGTGCCCCGCGTAGTTAGACCCCCACTCACTGCTTTCTTGTGCCCCTGGCCAGTAGCCCAATCCACCTGAGCTATTCTGAAATAAGTATAACCTTCTTATAGCAGCTTGTATGTTTTCGCTAGATCTAAATAATTGTTCTTCATTTAAAGTCAGTATATCGCTTAAAAACAGTTGCGCGAAAACAGAGCTTGTAGTTTGCTCAACACAACCATGGGGATATTGCAACAATTGGTTTAATCTAGATTGAAGATTCAAAGGAGGTAAGGCTGAAACTTCCAATGCACAAGTGTTAGTGCCGTCTAAACCTGAGAGCATCACTTCGGACGACTTGGTTTCTCCAGATTGAACAACTAGATCAATTACATCGGTAACACTAGGGTTAGGCGTTCGAATCGCAATGTCAATTGTTTTAGAAGCCCTTTCTTTGTTGTGTGAAGCCGTCGTAACAACTTTCACAACACCCACCTCTTCGGCTACCTCTGCTAAAAAATAGATGGTTTCATCACCTGATTTGCTGAATTCAATTGTTTTGCTGTTAGCACCAACAAGTCTCAATCCGCCTTTGGTTTTGATGTCAACTTTCACTGATTTTTGTCCTTCTTCAAGTGAAAAAACAGTAACTGGTATTTGTACAACTTCACCTGGACTCAGCACCCGCGGCATAGTTGGAAGAATCATAATTGGCTTCTTAACTTTTACAGACTTTTCCGTTTTACCATACGCATCGTCTTTACGTGCAATCACCATCATACGCACAGCGCCAATGTATGCTCCCATTTCAATGTAGTGACGGGCAGTTTGACCCGGCTTTAATTTAAAGGGTCCCAAAAATTTCACAGCTGGTTTAAATCTATTTGCCTTGTGCACCGATTCATCTACTCCACCAGATTCATCTCCACCAACACTAAGTACGTTTCCATATTTTCCGGCATATCCGCCCATCACCTCATCATATAAATCCCACGTTCGAACACCAAGACCTTGCTTTTGGTAAAAATGACTCCACAAGTCCGGTGTTTTAAAATGTGTCAAATCCAACAACCCTTCGTCAACAACAGCAAGGGTATACGTCATGGGGCGTCCATATTTCTCCTTGACTTGAACAAGTTCGCGTTTGTCGGGTCGTATTTCATCTTTTACAACCAGTCGCGGATGTAAATGACTTTGTTTGTTTTCGACCTTTATAGGTAAGATTCCATACAACCGTGCAGGTAGGTCATTATCCTTGTGTTTATAGGTTTGTAGGTAGCTGACATGAACATACACGTTAGGCGTCATTTTCGCATTAGTTCTAAAGCTAAACTTGGTTTCACCAGTGCTTCCATTGATCCAGAATTTTTTAAGTATTGACGACCCGTTTTCGACACAAACCAAGGCCCTTCCAAAATCAGACGATGGAATGGTTATATTTACCATTTCACCAACACCGTATTGCGTTTTATTGCTCGTTAAAACAATCGTTTTAGCCTGAGTTGTGTTGTTTCTATTCCCACGTTTCCAGTAAGGCCAGTCTACATAGAAAGTATGTGAACTTTTGTGTTTCGAAATTGGATCCTTAGCAATCATAACAAAACGCCCCCAGTTCGGGTATGGAAGTCTAAAGGAAGTTGCAGATAACCCATTGCCGTCTGTGGTTACAACGGTGTCGAGCACAGGAAATAAGCTGTTGGATTGCATATACGTTGAAAGGTTACCGTTGTTATCCCACCACCAGTTCCAATCAATTTTATAGATTTTGACCTCTACTTTCTTTCCAGATATCGGTTCTCCTTTGTCTGTTACATTAGCCAATCGAAACGTATGTTGTTTACCGGTTTCTAAGCTGTTGTCACGTTCGTTCACTTTTGGTGATTCTATCCCAACATAACTCTTATAAACTTTAACAGGAAAAGTGCCGTAGTCTTGACTAAAATTTCCTCCTTTTTCAAACACCTTGGCCATCAGGTTCACTTGTAAGCTACCGCGCACATCATTGTTTAAAGCGAAATCCGGTTCAAAGTGTACAGCACCATTTTCGTCTAAAGATCCTTCCGACAAAATCATTTCCTTGGCTTGACTTGGCTTGGTTCTGTCATCAAAAATGAAAGTGCCAAAATTTTCAAATTTGGTTGCCACAGGAGTAAGTCTGCCTTTAACGTTATACTTCATATTTGGTGCAGGTGCTCCATGTAACCAAGACCCCACGATTGAAATGCGGTTTTTGGTGCCAACTGTAATCATGCTGTCTTTGACGTCTATCGCAATCTTCAATCTGTTAGGTTTAACCGTTTCTATAGCCAGTGTTTTATAAAACGTCGAGCCACCCACTTTAACACGTGCTGTATAATTTCCTGTAAACCACTTCGCTTCCGTTGAAGTTCTAAAATCATACACGTCACCAACAGACGTGGTTCTTACTTTTTTTCTTACCACCTGACCTCGGGGGTTAACAAGTTCAAACGTGACCGGTGTATTCACAGGTAAGTTATTTTGTTTGTCTTGTAGCGTAAAACAGGTATAAATACTATCACCCGGTCGCCATACTCCCCGTTCAGTATAAATCTTTCCATCAACCATGGCCGAGCCATTTACGCCTCCAACATCAAACTTACTTGTAGAGTTGTTACGGCCATTTCCCAATTTGAGGTATCCTTTTTGGGCTCCAGAACTGGCCACAACCATATACGCCTCTTTAGTAAGTTTAGTTTCAGCCATTCCCAACTGATCGGCATATACCGTTTTGATTTTAGTATTCTGGTAGGTAAAAAACTCGAGTTTGGTATTGGCCAAAGGTTGTGCGTTGATTAAAGAACTAACAAAAACATGGGTCTTTTCATCGGCACCTTTTTTAACGATTAGGCCAATATCCGATGCCAAAATGTTTCGACATAGAGAACCACTATAGTAAAACCGCCTATCACACGGGGAATAGCCCACTAAGTTGTTGTTTTCTCCATTATAATACTCGTGGTATAGCCCGTCTTCATCAAGTGCATAATCATTTTGCCCTTCTTTGCACTCAAAAAATGTATACGAACTTCTATAACCTATCAAAACACGATAAATAGCTCCTGGTTGTTTCTTGATGTATTTGTTGATGTTTAACGTGTAACGAGACCACTGGTTCTCCAATGGTTTTTTGCTTTCACCTAAATCGACCTTACCTGAATACACCAACGACCCCACTCGAGATAATTCGTTGTTGCCATCAAGATCATTCACCTGCAGAAATTGTGGGATGTTCTTTTCGTGTATTTGATAAATCCAAACATCTACCGCCTTAAGCGCCATTGTCTCAAAAGGGAATACAACACCTTTTGCATCTGGCACAATTGTGCCCTTCCCAATCATTCTAAGCTTAGGCTTAGTTCTTTCGAAATTGATTGTTCGTGAAGCGTCCTTTTTCAATCTATAACCGGCATAATTTTTTATATCCGCCGAGCAAAATAAAGTATGGGCGTCGGTCAACCTTGATTTCGGATAGATAGTGACCTTGTTGCCAGATAGTTCGTAATTTTTGACTCTCTGACTGTCGAGCAAAATCAAACCAATTAAGCTTTGCACACTGTTTAAACTTTCAGAGAAATACATGTCTATTTTTTGATCAGGTTCGTTCGTAACCCGAACAGACTCCAATCTAAATATTCCCATTCCAGCCAAGTGAACAACTCTTGTATCGTCTGTTTCAGCCTCCACGCTTTTACCTCGTAGTTTCAAAATCACATCTTTTTGATACTCCCCTCTTTTCAGGCTGTCGATTCTAAAATGGAATGTGTTTTCTGTATGAGATAACCATTTTATATGCAATGGCTTTGATCCATCATCCCCAGACAAACATTCTTTTATCAATGCGATCTGCTCCTTATCACTCGATTGTACCATACCAGACAAGTGCCGGTATCTTGGATTATTGTCGCCATATGTGCGTATTCCATTCAGCACGAGGTTGAGCTTCTGTTTTCTGGTCTCAAACCGAAAAGGGAACTTTTTAAGTTCTCTTTTAATTGTTTTTAGTTTACCTAAATAAAAGACTCCTTGATACACTGTTCCTCTTGGTAATTTTTCGTCGGGAGTAAACTCAATGGTTCTATTGTCCACCCATTGTGCTTTACCCTTAATACTTGGACTGAAATCCAGCAGGATGTTTGGGTCAATTTTTCCCATTTTACTTTGTTTGATTGGTTCAGAAATAACCACTTTAACAGATGCATCTCTTCCAACAACCCCAGAGGTATACGCCGAGATATGTTCTACAAATTCAGGGTTACAAACAGGTAAGGTAGATTGGTTATTGCAGGCAACAACGGTCAATAATAAAACGAGTAAAATGTGATAAGACTTTTGCATAATTGAAACTGATTTCGAATTCAATTTTAATTACACGTGCTTTCCAAAAAGACCCTATTTAATTATAAGTGGCGCTGGAATTATTTTCCGTATGTGATTTTATATTTTTTGTAAAAGGCGTCACTTTCCTTGAAACCAGATCGGTTTTCTGCTTCTTAAAGGCATAGAAAGTCCAATATTTATTAAGAAGTAGTGGTCCTTGTTAAACCGGCTTCCTCTATCCCGTCCTGCTTTATATTGATCTTCATCTCCACGATAACTCATTGCCGCAGATACCCTTCCTCGGTTAATCAGTAATTCTTCTCGCGAATAGTAACTTGTGCTTACATCATCAATATAGTCTGTGTTCGTGGCGCGATATCCCATCTCCACATAAACGGTATTACCAAATCCATACCCATAGCGCAACCCACCACCAATAGGGATGGCAATATCAACCAATGAATAGGGCTTCGTTCCTGGTTTTAACCCTTGGCCTTCTGTAGTTAGTGGTCGCAAAGACACATATCTAGTTTTGTACTTGGCCTGTGGGCTGTAATAAAACCCACCAAGGCCGCCAAAAACATAATACTCCCAACTACTTCTTCTCTTTTTTGTATTCAAATTGAATTTGGCTACCCGAAATTCTATTAATGCCGATGCTTCTAGTATATGGGTTCTAAAACTCAGATTTCTGGGGTGTCTGCTAGTGGAATAAGAGTTTGCATCTGATTGCTCTAGGTATACATAGCTTAATCCTGTTCTTAAAGCAAGCAACTGGTTGAAGTTTTGCCTTATTCCAGCGCCAAGACATGGTTTTGTAGCACTTAGATCCAAGTCTTCGTAGCCAAAAAGAAGAACCGAGTTTTTCTGCCTACCCCCTATGTCACCAAAAAGATAGCTACCTCCTATGTAAGCAAATTTTTCAACCTTGGGCTTATTGTAAAAGTCGTATTGCGCAAATACAGGCCCACTTAATATCAGCGTACAGATAATGAGTATGGCTCGAGTTTTGCCCATTAATTGCCCAGAATTCCAACTTTTTGTGTATACACCTCACCAGTGCTAGTGATCGCATTTACAAGGTACAATCCACTTGGTAGACCAGCAGTAGCAATGTGCCACTTGGTTCCTTCAAGATTGACCTTTTGCCGAACAATTTTCCCGCCCATTTCCATGACTCTTAATTCCGGGTATGTATGCCCAACAGGCAAGTGCACCTTCAAATCACCATCATTTAAATGTGAAATAACTATTTTGGATTTAGTTGCGATTTTATTTACCGAAACGCTATTGTCTTTTACCGAGACATCCATCAACACAGGAAGGTGGTCAGACATCTCATACAACGCATTTTGTACTGATGCTGGAATAATGTTGCTCGCTGGGTACTTAATATTGCCATTAAACCTTCGACTATCTTGACCAAGTGCTGTGTATGTCCCATCCAAGTATTGCACACCGTAAGTGCCTTCTATAACCTCTTTGCCACAGAGTATAAAGTCAAATCTATCGTCCATTCCTCCAGTGCTAAAACAACCACCCCTAGAATCTCCGTCGTGGGTACTCTGTGTATGCAAATTGGAGTAAGTACTTTTATTGTTCCAACTGCCCGGGGCGTCTTTGGGGTCGTAAAAGCGAATCGTTGTAGCGCTGTTTTTTGTGATGGTTTGGTAACAGGCTTCGCTGTGGGTTTGTATATTGAAATCGCCAGCGAAGAAATAGCTGTGAGACTTGTGGTTGTTTTTTAAGTATTCCATGGCCGCTTTTGCCATTTCTTGTCTTTTGTCTTTATCGGCTGATGTGGACCCTGCCTTTAAGTGAGCAACAAATACGGTAAGAAATGTCGTGTCGCCGGTTAAAAGTGCTCCATTCTTAACAAACAGTGTGTAAACGTCAATGACTCTAACCATTTCTGCATTATTGACATCTTTATCCAACGCAACCTGATTGTACAACTCTAACTTGTTGCTGTTAAAAAACAACATGTTAGTTAAGCCACTAAAACTGTTATTGGCGTATTCCGCCTGATCGAAATGGCTAACGCCATTTTTATTCAAAGAATTTGTAAGAAGTTTATTGGGGTTCAACCAATTTGCCCCCATTTCGTTAATGGTAAGGATATCAGGTTTAACATGAGAAACTATCGTTTCTAGGTGCCCTTCTTTTGTGTCTGGATTATTGGTACTATTGGTGCATTGGTTTGTGGTGTTGCGGTAATTCAACAGATTATAATGCATAAAACTTATCGTGTCTTGGGCAAACCCAATTGATACGTTTCCAATAAGAAGTAGAAAAATAATAACTCTAACCATAGTACAAAGGTAAGGGCAAATGGCAGGGAAAAGTACCTCCTTAAAGTTATTTTACGGTCGAATAATCAAACCTCTTTGACGGCCAAAAGTCGATTTTGCCAACCACTTGGACTCAACGGAAAAACCTTACATATGGCTTACCAGATTACCAAATCTTGATCTGTTCGTTCTTAGGTTTAGACATTTTGGTGTTTTTGCAGTTGAACGCTTCTTGAAACTCTGGAATGTTGATTAATGGTCCAATTACCCTTTGTTCTCCAGGTGAATGTGGGTCTGTCAAAATTCGATTTCTCAGGGTTTCATCTGTGATGTTTCCTTTCCAAACATTAGCCCATCCAAGAAAAAATCTTTGCTGCCAAGTAAATCCATCAATCTTTGGATCTTTCTTTTTTGACATCACTTTCTCACAAGCCATATACGCCAAAGTCAATCCACCTAAATCTGCTATGTTCTCTCCCAATGTTAATTGTCCGTTAACGAACTCGCCTGGAAGCACTTCATAACTACTATATTGATCTGCAAGCTTCTGGGTTAATTCTTTGAACCGTTTTTTATCCTCTGCAGTCCACCAATCATTTTTGTTGCCATCCCAATCATATTTCGCTCCTTGGTCGTCGAAACCATGGGTAAACTCGTGGCCAATTACCGCGCCAATACCCCCGTAGTTTATAGCGTCATCAAACGTGGGGTGAAAGAATGGTGGCTGCAAAATACCTGCAGGAAAAACAATCTCATTACCACTTCTATTGTAATAGGCGTTAACCATCTGAGGCGACATATGCCATTCTTTTTTGTCTACGGGTTTGCCCAACTTGCTGATCATTAAATCATATCGGAATGCACTTAAATTTAACAAGTTTTGCAGGTACTCGTTAGGGAGAATATCTAGTTTCGAGTACTCTTTCCACTCGTCAGGGTAACCAATTTTATAGGTAAAGGAGGACAGCTTTTTTAAGGCTTTCTCTTTGGTCTCAGCTCCCATCCATGTCAGATTCGTAATGCTTTCTTTATACGCTCCTCGAAGGTTTTCTATCAGCGTAGACATGTATTCTTTTGATTCTTGAGGAAAGTATTGCTCTACAAACAATTTACCCAGTGGTTCCCCTAGGTTACCATCAATCGTTCTTAAGATACGCTCTTTTCGAGGACGCATCTCTTTAACCCCTCGTAACTCTTGACTAAAAAACTCAAAGCTTTTTTGCTCAAACTCATCACTAATGTGTGCAGAAAAACTAGAGAACACATGCCATGTTAAGTACAACTTCCACTCTTCAATACCAATTACTTTGATTAATTTATCTAATTCTGTGTAGTAACTCACTGGCCCTACAACAATCTCTTCGGCATGTGCCAGACCCATCACATTTAACATCTCTCTAATTTGTAGATTTACCAGCGTTTGATCAAACTCCTCAACCATCATGCGGTTATACGTTTTATCAGCATCACGCAAATCTTTGCGGTCCCAGTTTATTTGTGCCAGCTTTGTTTCTAAATCTAATATCCTAGCGCCAGCATTGTCTGCTTCAATATTTGCGATTCGAAATATCTCGTCGATGTGGTCTTTATATTTAGATCGTATCTCCACATATTTTTCCTCCGTACGCAAATAATAAGACTTATCACCTAAGGTTAAACCCGATTGACCTGCGCCAACAATATGTTCATTGCTATTTTCAGCATCTACACTAACATAGAGAGATACTGGTGTAGAAACCCGCATTCTTCTCAGTGAAGCAAATGCATGATTTAACTGCATTTCGTCATTTATCTGGTTGATCGTTTCTAATATGGGTCGCAGTGCTTCATAGCCGCGTTCCTCCCGAGTTTGAGTATCCAACGCTGACTTATAAAAATCCTGTATCAATTGTAAATCCGTCCCTTTTGAAGGGTTCGACGCCTGTAGGGCTTCATCCAAAATACCTTGAATTTTTGTTCTATTTTCTTCAGCTAAAACATTAAAACTCATCCAACGTCCTTCGGTCGATGGTATTGGATTTAATTTCTGCCAATTGCCAATGGCATAAGAATAAAAGTTATCACAAGGATTTACGTTTGTATTCAAATTATCCAAATCAAAAGCCACAGGATCTTTACTGTTGCTATGTTTCCCTTTGTGTAAAGATTCAGCGCCTAAACCAATAATGAAGATTAGACCGATAGTTACTGTTTTTAGATGTTTCATTTTTATTGTATCAAATGCATTGCAAATAAACTACTTTTCAAAAAGCGTATAAATTTTATCGGTCAAATGTTCTGAAACATCGAAAAAACACGCTTTTTGACATGGTTTGCATTTACATTACGTTAATATCCTAGATAAGGAATAAACATGGCTGTAGATTCGCACAATAATTGCTTGTTTTGTGGTGTAAGCCAAATTCAGAAATAGTATACGTATGAGAAAGTTTTTTAAAGTTAGCATGGTGGCTGTACCAATCGCCCTTATAAGTTGGGGATTCATTTTGAAACAAAATGATACAGGTGAAGAAGTTCTCTTAAAAGTGATAAAAGAAAACTTAGACTACATGCACTTCTCTCCGTTAGAAATGAACGATGAGTTGAGTGAGAAAGCATTCGACAACTACCTTAAATATATTGACGGTAATAAGCGCTTTTTGTTAGCATCAGATGTGGAACAACTAGAAGTCAATCGGCAAAAAATTGATGATCAAACCTTGGCAGGTACATACGTGTTTTTTGACAACACGCTTAACTTAATAGATCGACGTATTAAAGAGTGTCAGACCTATTATAGAGAGATCTTGGCTGAACCATTCGATTTCACAAAAAATGATAGTGTTGATTTTGGAGAAGACCTTCCTTATGCTCAGAACGAATCAGCAATGAAGGAACGATGGAGAAAGTATTTGAAATATAATGTTATGACCCGTGTAGCGACAGCTTTAGACGTTGAAAAGAAAAAACAAAGTGACTCCACCAATACCGACGAAATCAAAACGCTTTCAGAAATTGAAGTTGAGACGCGTAAAGCCGTTTTAAAAAATCATAACGATTGGTTTGAACGTTTAAAAAAACTCGAGCGCCGAGAGCGTCTTTCCACATATGTAAATGCGATCACCACCTTGTATGACCCCCATACAACGTATTTCCCACCTGCCGACAAAGAGAACTTTGATATCCGCATGAGCGGACAACTTCAAGGCATTGGAGCTCAACTCCAGGAAAAAGACGGATACATACGCGTAACATCGATTGTACCTGGCTCACCATCAGCGCTTCAAGGCGAATTGAAAGCAAACGATTTAATTATTAAAGTGGCCCAGGGCGATGGCGAAGCGGTTGATATTGTTAACGCTAGAATTGATGATGCCGTTAAACTTATACGAGGAGACAAAGGCACAGAGGTGCGCTTGACGGTTCAAAAACCAGATGGAACAATTAAGATAATTCCAATCATTCGTGATATCGTTCAGTTGGAAGAAACGTATGCCAAATCAGTCATTCTTAAAGATGAATCGAATGAAAAGGTTGGCTACCTATACCTTCCAAGCTTTTATGCTGATTTCAATAAAGAGGGTGGCCGAAGTTGTTCTAAGGACGTAAAAAAAGAGTTAAAGAAACTTCAAAAAGGAGGAGCCAAATCCTTAATATTTGATTTAAGAAATAACGGTGGAGGATCATTACAAGACGTGGTTGATATTGCTGGATTCTTTATCGACAAAGGACCCGTAGTCCAAGTTAAGGCCCGAAACTATCCGGCAAGAATATTGGAAGACCCCAACGGTGGTAAGCTATGGGACAAGCCCGTTGTAATTATGGTTAATGAATTTAGTGCTTCTGCCAGCGAAATTTTAGCTGCGGCTATACAAGATTATGGTCGAGGAATCATTGTTGGTTCTCATACGACACATGGAAAAGGGAGTGTTCAACAATTTTTTGACTTGAATAGAACCTTAAGAGGAACTGGGTATCCAGACTTGGGTGCATTAAAAATTACAACACAAAAGTTTTACCGAATTGATGGCAGTACCACACAGTTGAAGGGTGTTACTCCCGATATTATTTGGCCAGACAACTACACGTATATTCCTACAGGTGAAAAAGAACAGGACAATAGCCTTGAGTGGGACAAAATAGAAACTACCAGTTATGCTATTGATAATGCGACAAAATCTGGTTTCAAACGCGTCATTAAAGCCAGTCAAAAGCGCATAGACAGTAACACGCTTTTCAATGAAGTTGATCGAAATGCTATGCGTTGGAAGGCGCAACGAGACAAACACATTTTTACATTAAATTTAGAAACGTATCAAAATCAAGTTGTGTCTCAGAAGGAAATCTCAGATAATTATAGCACCCTATTTAAGCCTTATGACGATATGCTTATTACCTCTTTGAAGTCGGATGAAGAAGTGTATAAAGCCGATAGCACCAAAGCTGTAAGAGCTAAAGTTTGGCACAAAGCTTTAAAGAAGGATATCTATTTGTATGAAACGATTCAAATAGCAGAAGACCTGTTGTAAGATGCAAAATGTAAAAGGCAAGTTATATCTCATACCTAACTTTTTAGGAGAAGGTAACAAAGACTTTTTGCCTCCATATAATCTGGATATTATCCATGGCCTCGACGAGTTTATTGTTGAGAATGAGAAACCTGCACGTGCGTTTCTTAAAGCCATAGAGTCCCCGATTCATCAAAATGATTTTATTTTTCATTTTATGGATAAGCACGCCGATCCTCAAGATTTCCCATCACACTTAAAAGCATGTGATAAGGGTAAAGATATTGGCCTTATTTCTGACGCCGGACTTCCTTGTGTCGCTGATCCTGGTCATCAACTGGTTCGCATTGCACATAAAAAATACATAGAAGTGGTGCCCCTCGTTGGTTTCTCGTCTATCATGATGGCGTTAATGGCGTCGGGTTTTAACGGCCAATCTTTTCGATTTCATGGATACTTGCCACACGACAACCAGTTAAAAAAGAAAAAACTGAAACAAGCACTTTCGGACCTATCTAGAAACGAAACGCAGATCTTTATTGAAACGCCTTATCGCAACGCCTCTTTTATAGCTGAGCTAAAGCAAAGCTTTCCGAGCGAAACAAAACTTTGTGTTGCTGTTGATTTGACATTGGAATCGGAACAAATCAATACTATGCCTTTAACCGAGTGGAGTAGCAAACAAGATGCGCTTCACAAAAGACCAGCTGTGTTTTTGTTGGGATTGTAAGACCCTTGTGAAAAATTCAAACCCTATCTTCGCCAAAAATTATTTCATTGACAGTTTCCGAATTAATACAAGAAATTAAGACCAAAAAAAGTTACCTATGTGTTGGTCTTGACACCGATGTTGAGAAGCTACCAGACCACCTTCCGAAAACGACTGAATCTATCCTGACGTTCAACAAGGCCATAATAGAGGCCACAAATCAATATGCTGTAGCGTACAAAATTAATACGGCGTTTTACGAACAGTACGGAGCAGAAGGGTGGACCATTATGGAGGAAACACTAAAGTGTATTCCTACAAACTGTTTTACCATTGCCGATGCCAAAAGAGGTGATATTGGAAATACGGGTAAAATGTATGCCAAAGCGTTTTTGAAAAACATGGATTTTGACAGCATTACCGTAAGCCCCTATATGGGCAAAGACTCTGTAGAACCATTCTTGAGCTATGGTAAAATAGTCATTGTATTAGGCCTTACGTCAAATAGCGGTAGCCAAGATTTTCAGCACTTACCAGTTGGTGAGCAAAAACTGTATGAACGGGTCATCGAAAACGTAGCATCGTGGGGTAACCCTGAAAATATGATGTTTGTTGTAGGTGCTACACAAGCCGAAAAACTTAAAGAAATTAGAGCCATTGTTCCAGATCATTTTCTGTTGGTACCAGGAGTAGGCAGTCAAGGTGGTAGTTTAAACGATGTTTCAACGTTTGGAATTAACGCGAATTGCGGCCTTTTGGTAAACTCGTCAAGAGGAATTATATATAAATCGAAAGGGGAAGATTTTGCAACAGCTGCCGGTGTAGAATCTCAGTCACTTCAAAGACAAATGGCGACATTCCTCGACTAAGAATCTCGAATACCCATACGTAAGTCAGGGCATTTGCACGAAGAAGTTATACCATTGTAATTCGTGAGACTGCAGTATTTGCAACACACAACAATCTGAGGGGGTATTGCGCTTCCATAATAAGTTTTGTACTTTTAAGCCTTGTTTGCCGTAAAAAGTAGGACATACCATATTGAAACAAGTTTGAATGAAACAGAAATTTTTAAATACTTGGAAGTTTATCATTGAGCAACGCTTCTTTGGCGTATGTGCTTACATAGGCGAAAAATTAGGTCTTAAAGATTCCCGTATTCGCTTGTACTTTATTTACCTCTCTTTCATCACATTCGGATCACCGATATTAATCTACTTATTTGTTGCTTTTTGGTTGGAAATAAGAAATCAGATGGGAAAATCGCGTAGGTCGGTTTGGGATTTGTAATAAATCTATCAAAACTTACTGTATTCCTTTCAGGTCAGGCATCGTAACAACCTGAATAACAATCTATTCTATAGTCTAAAAAGAATTTTTCAAACTTTTATGTTTGATGATGCAACCTTTGGTTGATTCTGGAGACTAATGGGTAAAGAAAGAAACTTGGCAACCGAACAGGATATTATATCTGCCTGTATTGACAATGATTCACGTGCCCAAAAGATATTGTTTGAAAATTATGCGCCCAAAATGTTAGGGGTATGTGCCAGATATTGCTCAAATATGGAAGACGCTAAAGATGCGCTCCATGAAGGCTTTATAAAGGTTTTCAAAAGAATTGAAAACTTTAAAGGCACGAGTACGCTTGAAACTTGGATGACGAGGTTAATGATTAATACAGCCATTGACCATTTTAAAAAGAGCACAAAATACTTGCACTTCGAAGAAGCTGAAAAGGTGCACGAATACGGAAATGATGATATTAGCTATATACTTACTTTGGAAGACGAAGACGAAGTCAAGCTGAGCGATTTGTATAAAATTATCGCTCAGCTACCTGATGGATATAGAATGGTGTTTAATTTATATGCGATTGAAGGATATTCGCATAATGATATAGCAAAAAAATTGAAGATAAGCACAGGCACCTCTAAGTCACAATTGGCCCGAGCGCGTAAGATGCTTAAGAAACTGGTTAAAGAACAACTAAACATTGGCTAACAAAAAGAAACATATCGATGATTTGTTTAAAGACAATTTGCAGGGATCGCAATTGCCTTTAGATGGTTCTGAATGGGCCAAGTTAGCAGGTGAATTACACCCTGAAAAGAAGAAACGTTTCGTTTGGTGGTGGTTTGGTATTGGCATTTTGTTGCTTTCCGCTAGCGGGCTTTTGTATTATAATTTGAATTCTACTTCTTTGGCCAATCAAACTGAGGTTCAAAATCAAGTTGACATTGAAACGAAGAAAAAAGAAAAAATAGCACCACGAATAGAAGATAGCAAAACGGACGACACCCGTAAAGTTGAGACAACGGATAACATATTGGAAATAGAAGAGACTATCAACGCGTCTTCTACATCAAATACGGTTGACGAGGTAGATGAAAGCAAAAAGCCAAGTGAGGTAAAGAACGAAACTGTTAAGTCAACAAAAACTGCATCCAAAAGCGGCGCAAACAAGACCAGTGGAACTGATCAAAAAGGAAAAACGGGTACTAAAGGAACTGAGGAGTCCTCGAAAGTGGTAAGTCCGCAGTTTGAACTTCTTACGTTATTACCCAAATCAAGTGTTGCATTGTACAATAGGTTTGACCCATACGGTGCTCCTTTGCTTACAGTTGAAGAAAGACTAGATCAAAAGCCGCCATTTTATATGTACCCAATGGCCTCTTTGATTGACACTTTTGACCCGCTGACTCAATTTATCGACCCATTCATTGGATTGTCGTTTGGAGGTAGTCAGTTAAGTCAACAGTTAAATTCTAACATCACCAATTACGCCAATTATCGAAATGGTAACGAATCTGCCTCATTCCGACCAAATGTTGGATTTGACATTGGCGCTGGCTTCAAAGGGATGCAGATTTCCTCAGGCGTAAAATATCAAGAAAAAGGTCAAGAGAATAGCCCAAGGTTCAAATATGAAATCTACGACTCCGTGCTTCGAGTTGACGCAAATGGTGATACGAGTTACCCGCGATACAACTACAGAGATACCCTTGTAAACGGTGTTACCAGTCCGAGATATCGATACATAACCGTTCCATTATCTATTGGGAAAACCCTTTATAGCGGAGAAAAGTTTGACTTTACGGTGGGACTAAACACAAACATTCAGTACCTTATAGGTGGTACTGGGACAATACTAAATGCAGACCTGAATCAACTGTCCGTGCAGCGTTTGTCGGGCTTTAACCGTCTGTCGTTGACATACGGAGGTTATGTTGCATCAGGTTATGCCCTTAATGACCGTATAAAACTAAAACTACTCGTGAGGTACGATGCCGATGCATTGGATATGATGAAACACAAGGATATATCGCAAAAAATGTCTGGTTTTGGTACCGATTTATCCCTTCAATTTAAACTGAAAAAATAATGAGACACGTACTTATACTTTGTTCCGCCCTTGGTTTGATTTGTTCTACGAGTTCTGCTCAAGTCTGGCAATCCTTAAATGGAGGACTAAAGCATAGTCCGGTTGCTATGACGGAATTAGAAAAAACCGTGGCTGTCGCATACAAAGTGGGGAGTACTGATGGTGCAACTCAGTTTGGGATATCTGTTTGGAATGGTACTATCTGGATACACCTACCTGGCATTATGTGTGACTCAGGCGCAAGAATTAACACCTTAAAATGGTATAAAGACGAGCTATACATCGGTGGTCAGTTTAATCGGTTTAATACTATTTCGAATGCACGTAGTTTGGTTAAATATTCAAACAGAACGTATAAGAATGTACCAAACATCAGTACCAATTCTGTAAAATTCTTTGAGACAGTGATAGACCTAAACATCTACAATAATCTATTGGTTGTTGCTGGTCAATTTTCAAGTACCGAAGTAAAAAACAGTGCGAATCTTGGATTTTTCAATGGTGAAAAGTGGGTGGAATCAGGTATCAAAGAACTTGAAAGTGTGAACGGTGCTGTTTTGTCATCGATAGGCAGCGGAGATCACTTCTACATTGGTGGTGCTTTCACAAAAGTTGGTGGTACTCGAACCAAGTACTTAGCACATTTTGAAAAAGGAGAACTAAAACCTTTTACATACAACTATGCCCGCCCCTATCATCTCGTATCCTACAACAAAGGTATCGTAGCTGTGGGTACCATAAATTCTAATGAGACGCCAATGTACTTTTTTGCAGTAGACGGTGATACTGCTGTAAAAATAATGGAAGGCTTAGACAAGGTTACTTACGTCTCAGACATCGTTTCTGCGGGAGACGTTTTATATGCTTCTGGCATATTTAAATTCTCAACCGACCAAACGGTGTATTCCATTGTAAAATATGAAAATGGGAAATGGGAACCGCTAAATGTCGGGCAACTTGCTACAGTTAATGACCTCCTATTTCATAATAATGTTCTTTTCGCCTCAGGTGAGTTTACCGATTATCGAGGTATTAGTCTAAATCATGTCGCAAGACTTTCTATGCAAAACATTGAGAAGAAATTTGCGATTTTGTCTGGCACTGTTTACCACGATAAGGACGATAACTGCATGATTAATGGACGCGACGAACGTCTTAACAAAAACATTATTCGAATAGAGCCTGGCAATCGCGTAATACGGCCAAACATCAACGGTATTTATAAAATTTACCTGGAAGAGGGTAAATACAATATAACCATAACTCCAGCAGAATTCTGGGGTCCATCCACATGTAGTAAGCTAACGCAAACCGTTGAGTTGAAAGCTGGTGATGTTAAGCGCGACGTTGATTTCCCAATGGTCCAACAGAGTAATATTAGAGACTTAAAGGTGAAACTATCGGCTTCGTCAGGACCAAGAGTTATCGCGGCTAATTTGCAACAGTATTACATCAACTATGAAAACCTAGGATCAAATGAGCTTGTAGAGGGAATTGTAAAGCTTGCCTTTGATGACGATTTAGAAAAAATGATTGCGTCTCCTGCACCGCAAAAAGTGGAAGGCGACACAGCGTATTGGAACGTTAACGATTTATCTCCTGGTGAAAGAGGGGTAATCAAATGCTTGTTTAAGGTTAAGCAGGATGCTGATGAGTTTATTGAACTCACGGCCGACATTGTTCAAAACGAAACGGAAGAGAATGATGATAACAATTCCAGTTCGTTAACCCAAAGGGTAATGCCTGAAGACGATGATGTTCGAAAATTCGTTAATCCTGAAACTACCTGGTCTGATACCGCATTTATTAACCCAGATGCCGAATCCATTACATATCAAATCTCATTTGCCAATTACACTTCCGATACGGTACGTACGGTGTATGTAATCGATACTGTAGACTTAAACAATACGATACAAGAAATCTTAGATGTGTCATGGAGTCATAACGTTGTACCAACAACCATTGAAGGACCTAAGTATTCTGATTACGCCATATTGGTGTACAAATTCCCAAACATCAACCTACCTCCGAATCCTACCAAAAATGGTGAGATTGTGGACGATGAAGGCCATATTGCCTTTACCATGAAGATGTCAGGAAACCTGCAAATTGGAGCTACCTATACCAATCGTGCACGGGTCTTATTTGACGATGAGTTTGATGAAATGACGAATGAAGTTATGGCATTGGTAGAAGAAGAGGCCTCGGTATTACCTGTTGCTTCAAATGAGCCAATACTGGTTTACCCGAATCCAACGGAAGGCGACATAACCATTGACCTTAACGTTCAAAATCAAAGTGACTACGTTGTTACATCAATGACCGGCGAACAAGTGTTATCGGGCACGTTGCAACCCAATCACAAAATTGATTTAACAGACTTATCGCCTAGCATCTACTTCATTAGTATAACATCAGAAACTGGACTGTTTACCGCACGGGTAATCAAACAGTAGGAAGCGTCAGCACCATCTTGAAGTTAACCAACACTTCACTGCCACGTTTATTCTTGTTTTGTCGAATAACTGTAAATCCATTCTTCTCGAAGAAAGGTCGTGCCGTGTAGCTTACGTCCGATGAAATGGTGGATTGCCCCTGTTTTTTTGCTGTTTTAATTAGTTCGTCCATCAGTATTTGTGCAACACCTTTTTTCTGATGGTTCCCATGAACGTATACAAAATCAATATACTTTTTATCCTTTAATGAAATAAAGCCAACTATCGTATTGTTTCGATGGAGTGTAATTACAATCTGTTGTTCTACCAATTCCGTCCAACGCTTTCCGTTTTTAGCAGACCGTAACCATTCAGAAATTTCGTCGGTCGTGTAGTCGTGCGTTGCGGCCGTTTTTATACTTGATTTAAACACCTCAATTAGCGCAGGAATGTCGTTGATAGTCGCCTCTTGTATGATGTAATTATTCATAGTGCAAATTAAGCACTCTTCCCTTATGCTGCAGGTTGCCTCTTACCTTTAAGCCTATATCTTTGCCGTAAATTTTAAAGCATGCCGTTTACACCCAATTTTGATTTAATAGAAGAGCTTCAGTGGAGAGGACTTCATCATCAACATATACCAGGAGTAGAAGATGCACTCATGAAAGAGCAAATCACTGGATACGTTGGTTTTGACCCTACTGCTGACTCTCTGCATATTGGCAACTTAGTGCCCATAATTCTGTTGGTCCATTTGCAACGTGCCGGACACAAACCTATTGCTTTAGTAGGTGGTGCTACAGGAATGGTAGGTGACCCGTCTGGGAAAAAAGCGGAACGGACCCTGCTGGATCTCGATACTTTAAATCACAACCTGGCTTGTCAGAAAAAACAACTGCAACAATTCTTAGATTTCTCTGGAGAAAATGCGGCTGAAATGGCTAACAATTACGACTGGTTCAAAGAGTTGAACTTCCTTGAATTTATCCGAGATATTGGAAAACACATCACCGTTAATTATATGCTGGCCAAAGATTCGGTTAAAAACAGGATTGACGATGGAATATCTTTTACTGAATTTAGCTACCAACTTGTTCAAGGCTATGACTTTTATTACTTGAACGAGCATAAAAATTGTAAGCTTCAAATGGGCGGAAGCGATCAGTGGGGTAATATTGTTACAGGTACCGAACTTATCCGTCGTAAAGGTGGAAGTGAGGCTTACGCGATTACCGCTCCTTTGTTGACTAAACCTGATGGCAGTAAATTTGGAAAGTCTGAAGGTGGTAACATATGGTTGGATAAAGACAAAACATCCCCGTATCAATTCTACCAATTCTGGATTAAAACAGGAGATGAAGAAGCTAAAAAACTCATAAAGATATTTACGCTTCTGGATAAAGAAACTATCGAAAAAGCTATTGATGAACATACAGGTAACGAACATCAACGTGGTTTGCAAAAGCTATTGGCCGAACATGTGACCACCTGGGTACATGGTGAAGATGCCCTTAAAAAAGCCCAACACCTTTCGGGCATTTTGTTTTCTGATGATGTAATGGGCAACTTACGCCAGTTGGACGAAGGAGATTTTTTAGATGTCTTTAGTGGTGCCAAACAAGGTAATGTGAGCGAAATATTAGATAGAAACATCGTAGATGTTATCGCTGAATGTGGTTTAGTTTCTTCTAAAGGTGAAGCCAAGCGTGCTTTAAAAGAGAACTCCGTTTCAGTGAATAAAGAAAAAGTAACCGAAGACTTTACGTTCTCCGAAAAAGACTTAATCAAAAATCGATTTGTACTGTTACAAAGAGGGAAGAAAAACTATTTCTTATTAAGCATAGCCTAATGAGTATTAAAAGCATAGACCCGAAAAGCCTAGCGATTCCACAGCTGCACCAATATTTACTTGGTGGAGTTGGACCACGTCCTATCTGTTTTGCCAGCACTATTGATGCGAACGGTGTGCCCAATTTGGCACCATTCAGTTTCTTCAATGTGTTTAGTGCAAATCCACCAATCGTTGTTTTTTCACCAGCAAGAAGTGGAAGAACAGGTGCAACCAAAAACACCTACGACAATTGTTTAGCCGTACCAGAAGTTGTTATAAATATGGTGACGTTCGACATGGTACAGCAAATGAGTTTGGCGAGTTCTCCATATCCTAAGGAAGTGAATGAGTTTGAAAAAGCTGGGTTTACCGCATTAAAATCCGACCTTATTCAACCACCGCGGGTAAAAGAATCTCCTTATCAAATGGAGTGTAAGGTAATTGAAATTAAACCATTAGGTGATGGTGGTGGAGCTGGAAATCTAATAATCTGTGAGGTGGTAAAACTCCACATTGATGAACGATTAATAGATGAAAAAAATCATATTGACCCATTTGAAATTGATCTTGTATCACGAATGGGTGGAAATTTTTACTGTAGAGCCAACGGTGATTCTCTTTTTGAAATTCCGAAACCTATCACGTCAATTGGCGTAGGTATAGATGCACTTCCAGATTCAATTAGACTGTCTGAAAAGCTTACAGGAAATGACCTAGGTCAACTCGGTCAACTGGAAGGAATCCCCACAATGGAAGAATATTCCGATTCAGAAACTCTTGGCGAAGAAGAGCTATTTTCTGCAGTAAAGTCATTATTGGCGAATAACCTAACACACGAGGCACTGTGCCTGTTGTTAAAAAACTTATAAAATGAACAGTAGGTCACTATTTAAGCTAGTCGTTTATCTTATCAATTGGATTAAAGTAAGTTTAATCGCATTACCGATCGCGGCGGCTTTGATTACCTTTAAGCAAGGTAAAATGAAGTATGGTTACGACTTCTTAACCGTTGACCACAATTGGTCGATTATCATCGCAATTGGAATTGGAATTGTTTTTAATACGTGGCATGCCATGGAATTCGAAAAAATTGGGAATGTTGACCCGAAATTGTACCTAAAGATGCGTCAACGCTTCATGATTAAAAATAGCCAATGGTCGCAAGATGCCTTCGACATAAAGGTGAAGGCACTATTGATGAAACACCCCAAGAAAATGTCACTGATTCAAAAAACGGATACCGCTTGTAAGATTTTAGTGCGCAACGGGTATGGGTTTAAAGACATTGTTACTATTGAGCAGACACCTGAAGGTTTTGAAATTAGTAGTAAACCAAAAAGTCGCTTAGCTGTTGTTGATATGGGTAGAAATCTGAAGAATTGCAAAGAAATAAGCAAACACCTTAAAGAAGTCGGTTAAATGAAAGTAGTTATATTATCTGGAACGTCGAGAAAAGGCAACAACACTATTCGAGTTGCAAAAGCCATCGATACTTTACATAAGTCATTGAATCACGAAAGTACTATCGTTGACTTCCGGTCATATGATCTACCATTTTTTAATGGTGAGCCTGTAGATGATGCAAATCCTACACCTTTTCGTGAAAACTTATTAAATGCTTGGGCTGAAGCAGATCTAGTGTACATTTTAAGCCCAGAATACAACTGGCTTATCTCTCCTGAACTAGCTAACATGGCTAATCATTATAGCGGAGGAGCTCATAAAGCGTTGTATGACAATAAGGTATTTGCTTTTGTTGGTGTGAGCTCTGGGATTGGAGGACGACTACCAACCATGCAATTGTCATCTGTCTTCGAAAAACTTATCTTCTACTTGGGTGGGCAAGCGGTTTGTTCTCCAAATAAATTTGAATCGCATTACACCCCAGCGGAATTGGACGAAAATGGTCTATTTATTAAAGAAGGTGGTTACGCTAGTCGACTACAAGGCTTCGTTGAATATAGCGCCCGCTTATGTAACCGATTTACAGGTGTAGCCTAAGGCATAACACACTATTGATTCTGGGTAGTGTAAAAATACCAAATCACGTCTTTTCTTTTTTTTAAAGTATTTGAATAATCCATAGATTGCGCTTTACTTTTAACTACGCCTCCTTGAGGCTTCTGTTAGTTTGAAAAAGAACAACTTAAATATGAAAAAATCGATAGGATTAATTGCACTCGTGTTAGGCTTGTTTTCTAGTGTTTTAGCGCAAGAAAACCTCTTTCAAAGAACCATTGGTGGTTCGAAGGCTGAGAATAGCTATGCCATAGAACGTACGCTTGATGGTGGATACATTAGCGTAGGGTATACCGAAAGCTTTGGCAAGGGGAAGAAAGACATGTTGGTCGTTAAAACTGACGGTATGGGTCAAGTCGAATGGTCAAGTGCCTATGGTGAAAGTGGCGACGATGTGGCTTGGAACGTAACAGTAGCCAATGATTCAGGTTATGTTGTGGTTGGAAACTCAACATCTTATAAGGCAAACGGTGACGCTATTGCAGTAAAACTAGACAAATCTGGAAAAGTGGAATGGGCGCGTACAGTGGCATCCGATAGTTTAGAAGATGGATACAACATCATTCGGTCTCTGTATAGTAATGGGTATTATATCACCGGATACGTCAAAAATGATTCAAATGCAGACCAAGGTTTCCTGGCAAAACTAGGCACAGGTGGGAATATTAGATGGTACAAAACATTTGGTAGCCCTGGAAATGAGGAAGCATATGGTTTAGCCGAAGACGGTCGCGGTAATGTGGTCATCACCGGACAAACAACCTATGATAGCATCACGAATGGTGGACTGACAGGAAGCTCAGGATCTTCAGATGCGTTTATCGCAAAGTTTGACTCTACTGGAGGATTTAAATGGATGAAAACATATGGGTCAACGGCTGATGATGCTGGTTGGGACATTAAGGTCGATCGCAATACATATATCGTTACGGGTTGGACAAAAGCAATAAGTGTTGGTGACAACGACGTTTTTGTTATGACCTGCGATACCTCTGGGAATTCAGTCAATGCACAAGCACTCGGTACCACTGGTGATGATAGAGGGTTTGACATTGTAATAAAACCAGCCAATGCTGGATTTGCTGTAGTTGGATATGCAGAACCACAAGTGGGTAATCGAGAGGTCCTTTATTGTGATTTTAACTCTTCAGGTGCACTTAGTACCTCTTTGTTAGTGGGCGGTTCGTCTAGAGATGGTCATTGGCCAACGGATGTTACCAAGTCAGGTGATGGCGGATTCGTGATTTTATCCACATCGCGATCTTTTAATACCACTGGCAATGACGATTTATATCTAGCTAAAATTAGAAAAGATGGTTCAACATTGTGTAATTCAACTGTAGATCCAATTAATTCGTTCACTTTAAATCTTAATAGTACTTCGTTTGGAGGAGCACTAGTTGGTTTAACTACTCAAACACCAAGTGTTAGCCGAACAACAATTTCCACCATAAGCGATTCTACATTGTGTTGTAAACTGTCAGCTGCGCTGCCTAAGACTCAACTAGAAGTGTGTGCAGGAAGAAACATAAGTATTGGTAGCACTGGAATTCGTGGAATTAACTATTCGTGGAAAGACGGAAACGGTAAGGAAATAAGTAAGAAAGCAAATCCTTCTGTTTCGCCTTCTGCAACAACGACGTATAAACTTGTGGTAACTTCAAACGACCAAGAATGTGGCTCTGATTCTACGTTTGTAACCGTTACGGTTAACCAATTTTTAACTGAAGATTTAGCAAGAGACACAAGTTTTTGTGATGGCGATTCGGCCACAATCGTTGGGTCTAAAAATCTAATCTCTTACCTATGGCAAGGCACATATATAAACACAAATAATCGCTCCTTTAAAGTTAAAAAATCCGATACGATTTACTTTACAGGGATAGATGTGAATAGCTGTACCTATAATGACACCATGGTTGTTGATGTGAATAGCCTACCTACATTTAATCTTGGTAGCGACACCACCATTTGTGAGTCACAAGCCATCGAATTAACAGGACCAGGAAATATGAAATCGTATAACTGGAATAGTGGAGAAGGCTCGTCACAAACCTTTAAAACTGCTGCTGAAAAAACACACAACCTAGTTGTTGTAGACACAAATGGCTGTACGTACTCAGATCAAATCACGCTATTAACTAACCCTTCATCGCCATTTAGTCTAGGCGCCGACGACACCTTCTGTATGGGAGGAACGTTTACCATATTAGGCCCTGGCGCATTGTCTGGTTACATATGGAATGATACAGCTTCAAGCTTACAAAATATCCGGGTTACACGTGCCGGGTCTTATCACCTTACGGCGTTCAATAGCTTTGGCTGCCCATCGTCCGACACAATCGACCTAACAACTAGAAATCAGCCAACATTTAGCTTGGGTAGCGATTTTGGCCTTTGTGCTGGTTCAAGTCGATATTTAGTTGGGCCTAAAGACATGACAACATATAAGTGGAATAATAACTCCAGTAATGATTCCTTGTTAATCAATACTTCTGGTAGCTATTGGTTGAAGGTTACTGACAAATTTACCTGTTCCTATACGGATTCTATAAACGTAAGTAATGTATCATTACCTGTAATCTCACTTGGTGCTGATACCGTAATTTGCATTGGCGATTCTTTAAGATTAAGCCCTGGTTCTGGTTATGCCTCGTATGATTGGAGCACAACTGAAACCACTGAAGTTATTTACGTAATGAGTAAGAACACCTATTCGGTTACCGTTGCAGATCAAAACGGCTGCGAGGGATCGGCTTCAATCAATGTCGACACCATGACCTGTAATAGTGCTATTGAGAACCTAAGCGTTACAGATTTACGGGTATTCCCGAATCCAACAACAGACCATATCGTTGTTGCCTTTGGGGCAACAACAGCCGATAAGCTGACAACCCGAATCACAGACATTTCAGGCAAGGTGCTTCAAGAAGAATTGTTCTCCACATATCCTGGTGAAAATCAGGTGACGATTAAGCTGTCAGAAATTCCATCTGGTCAATATTTCTTATGGTTGGGCAATTCGAATGGATCAACAACGTTAAAAATTGTAGTTGAGTAACTTTCTACATGTCAATTGAAGTAAACAAGCTGTCGAAAAAATACGGTAACCAATGGGCCGTTAGCGATGTTTCTTTCAATATTCCAACGGGTCAAGTTGTAGGCTTTTTGGGACCAAATGGTGCTGGAAAAAGCACGACAATGAAAATGTTGACGTGTTTTATAAGCCCAACCTCTGGTTCGGCGAAAATTTCTGGTCTATCAGTTGGTAAGGATGATTTAGCTATCCGGCGTGAAATTGGGTACCTCCCAGAACACAATCCGCTTTACTTTGACATGTATGTCAAAGAGTATCTAGGGTTTGTAGCTAACCTGTGTGGCATTACTAAAAATGTTTCAAAACGGGTAAATACTTTAATTGCCCGCACCGGTTTAGAGCGAGAACAAACCAAAAAAATTGGAACTTTGTCTAAGGGTTATAAGCAACGCGTAGGCATGGCCCAAGCTCTAATGAATGACCCTAAAGTGTTGGTTTTAGACGAACCCACTTCCGGTCTTGACCCTAACCAGATTACTGAAATCCGAAACTTAATACGTGAAATTGGCGAAGAAAGGACAGTCCTTCTTTCCACACATATCATGCAAGAAGTAGAGGCCATGTGTAGTCGAGTTATTATCCTAAATCAAGGGAAACTTGTTGCCGATGATAGCATAGAGCGACTTCAGCAAAAAAATGTAAAAGGGAAAACACTCGTGGTGAAATTTAAAAATTCCGTCAAGCGATCCTCTCTTGAATCTTTGAAAGGGGTATCTGCCGTCGAGTCGTTGCCAGAAAACAGGTTTCGGTTAACAACTAACGCCGACGATATACAAGAGCAGCTGTTCTCTTTTGCAGTTGAAAGTAAAAATGTTTTACTCGAGCAAAAAGAAGAAGAGCAAAGTTTAGAACATGTATTTAGGGCGCTGACGAATTGATATGCTGAGTATCCTTAAAAAAGAAATACGAAGCTTTCTGAGCTCACTAATCGCCTACGTTGTTGTGGCAGTGTTTTTACTTGCTATCGGCTTGTTTATGTGGGTGTATAAAGACACCAACGCGCTCGATTATGGCTCTGCTAGTTTAGAAACTCTATTTATGATGGCTCCCTGGGTCTTTATATTCTTGGTTTCGGCCATAACCATGCGATCGTTTGCAGAAGAAAAGAAAGCAGGTACAATAGAGCTGCTTACCACTCACCCCATTACTGATTGGAACATAATACTTGGAAAGTTTTTTGGAGCATTATGCCTCGTAGTTTTTGCATTGATACCGACTCTCCTTTATTACTATACCATTCATAAACTTGGCAGCCCGGTTGGCAACATTGATACAGGTGCTATGTGGGGCTCTTATATCGGTTTGTTGTTTCTTGGTGGATGTTATATTAGTGTAGGGTTGTTTGCCTCTTCCCTTACTGAAAACCAAATAGTCGCCTTCATACTTTCAACTTTTATGTGCTTTGTATCCTTCTCGGTTGTTGGTCAACTCAGCGGCTTACTGAGCACAGGAGCTTCGAACTATTACCTTGAATGGCTTGGCATAGAATATCACTATCAATCAATTAGCAGAGGGGTAATTGACACCCGAGATATCACTTACTTCATTGGCTTCATTGCTTTCTTTTTAGGTTTAACTAAACTTTCATTTGGCAAACGAAAATGGTAGATAGCAAAAAACCTTCTGGTCAATTTGGGGTGAGACAAAAACACATGTGGCAGTTTTTGATACTTGTTGCTACCATTATTGTAGTGAATGTCGGTTCTGACAGCCTGTACAAGAGGTTTGACCTTACCAAAGAAAAAAGGTACACCTTATCTCAAACCACCCACGACTTAGTCGACAAACTGGACGAGCCGCTATACATTCAGATTTTTTTAGATGGAGAGTTCCCACAAGAGTATAGAAGGCTAAAAAACGCGACTCAAGATTTATTAAATGAGTATCAACACATAAGTAACGGTCAACTCATTTATCGGTTTGAAGATTTACTCACCGACAAACCAATTAAGGAAAAAGACGACATCCTTAAACAATTAAGTACCAAAGGTGTACAAATCACTCGGCCAGAAATTGGGCAAGATCAAGCCACCTCAGAGAAATTTATCATCCCTGCCGGATTGGTCAACTACAAGGGTAAGGAGTATCCATTAAACTTGCTTAAACGCGAATTCGGACAACCCCTTGAGGAAGATATAAATGGTAGTATTGAACTCCTTGAATACGAAATTGGAAACGTTATTAGAAAGTGTGTTGTCGACCGAGAAATAAAAATTGCCTTTACCCAAGGTCATGGTGAACTAGAGCCAATTTATCTGGCAGATATTACACAATCTTTAGAAGAATTTTATACGGTCGAGGGCCTGAATATTAATTTGACCGATACAGCCTGTAGTAAGCAGTTTATAGCTCAAATTAGTGCTGCTCCAGACAAAGCTGGTGAAATCTTATTGAACGGTGTCATGAACCAAATGAACACCTACCAGGCGTTAATCATAGCAAAACCACGTATTAGCTTTTTAGATGAAGAGTTGTTTCTGCTTGACCAGTATGTGATGAATGGAGGCAAGTTAATTTGGCTTGCTGAACCATTAATCGCCGAAATGGACAGTGTTGCCAAATATGGGTCAATCATGACGGCAGATTATAACTTAAACGTAAACGACTTATTGTTTCGATATGGCGTACGCATAAACCCGAGCCTCATTCAGGATTTAAATTGTCATGGAATTCCTGTATTAGCTAAAGGTGCAAGTGGTCAGCCAGGATTTTTGCCTTGGCTTTTCTATCCCATATTCGCCCCACAAGGTGAACACCCAATTATCAGAAACATGACTTCTGTATGGGGGAGGTTTGCAGCAGGTATTGATACCTTACCTAACTCCAATGCCAAAAAAACAGTTTTACTTCAATCGTCAAACACTAGTCGTATTGCCAACAATCCGGTAAACGTGTCTTTGGAGTTGTTGAGTTTAAAACCAACACCCGAAATGTTTAGGCATCCAAACAATATCGCGGCGGTATTGGTTGAAGGTCAATTCAAGTCTCTGTACGCTCATCGGCGATCGATGAAACAACGGAGCCCCATACCTTTCAAATCAGGTATAGAAAACAACGCAATGATTGTTATTTCTGACGGTGACTTAATTGCAAATCAAACCGACAAAGAAAAAAAACAAGTCTACCCGTTGGGTTACGATAAGTATGCCTCTAAGGCATTTAAAGAGCCCGTAGAATTTGCCAACAAAAAGTTCTTTTTAAACTGTGTTGACTACCTATGTGATGAGTCGAACTTGATAGACGTAAGGTCTAAAAAAATTGAACTTAGACTACTCGACAAAGGAAAAGTACAAAAGGAAAAAACAAAATGGCAACTCATCAATATGGTTTTACCTCTTGTGCTGTTATTCATTTTTGGCCTAATTAACGCGTGGATTCGTAGACGCAAGTACGCATAACGGCCATTCGTCAAAAGAAATCCTCCACTTATAAATGCCAATTGGCATTACCGTTTACGGTTCTTATCTTTGAACTATGCAGCTTTCTCGTGTTAAAATGGGCAGACGAAATAACAAACGATTTAATTATCGTCCGCGTTATTACGATGAGCAAAAAGAAGATTTACAAAATCGGGTAGAACATATAACCGCAGAGGTCACTGGAAAATATAGTGCAGAAGGAAGCAAGAAAAGACTTCAAAGCGCCTTCAAAAATAGAGGCCACCTTCCTTTAGATTCATCAGCACAACAACAAAGACTGGTTTCCAGGGTCCGTTTTTTACTTATTGCTGCGATACTTGGTTCACTTGCCTATCTCGCGTTTTACACCGACACAATCGATATCATATTCGAAGGCTTTAAGCAAGGCTAATACTCGATATACAACAGAATTAAATTATCTTCGAGGCGTTCAAGAATGCCTGATTTTATACGTTTACTTCCAGAATCCATTGCCAATCAAATAGCCGCCGGTGAGGTGGTTCAGCGCCCCGCGTCTGTGGTAAAAGAAATGTTAGAAAACAGCTTTGATGCCGGAGCACATGAAGTTACCTTGGTGTTTCGCGACGGTGGGCAAACCTTATTGCAAATCATTGACGACGGGGTTGGGATGAGCGACACAGATGCACGTATGTGCTGGGAACGCCATGCTACTTCCAAAATAAAAAAAACCGAAGATCTATTTAACCTATCCACGTTTGGATTTAGAGGTGAAGCCTTAGCGAGTATCGCTGCTGTTTCTCAGGTTGAAATGAAAACCAAAAGAGAGCAAGACGCTTTAGGCAGTCATATTGTAATAGAAGCCTCTGAAGTAAAGAAACAGGAGCCCATCTCTATGACTACCGGGACATCAATTTCTGTTAAAAACCTCTTTTATAACATTCCTGTACGACGTAATTTCTTAAAGTCCGTATCAGTAGAAACCAAATATATTATTGAAGCTTTTCAACGGATGGCGATTAGTCGGCCTGATGTAAAAATGAACTTGTTTAATGGCAAAAACGAGGTGTATCAACTGGCTAAAACTTCACTGAAGCAGCGTGTTGAAGACATTCTAGTTAAATCCAAAAAGGGCTCACTTCTGGCTGTTAAAGAGCAAACAGAAATTGTTAGTATTGATGGGTTTATTGGAAGTCCTGAGCTAGCAAAGAAGACACGAGGTAACCAGTTTTTGTATGTAAACGGTCGTTTCATCAAAGAGCCGTATTTTCATCATGCGATTGCAAACGCATATGCAGACATCATAGAACCTGAGCATCACCCTTTTTATGTTTTGTTCCTAAAGATTGATCCACAGAAAATTGATGTAAATGTTCATCCAACCAAGACGGAGGTGAAGTTTGAAGAGTCGAGGCCAATTTACCAAATCATAAAGAGTGTTATAACAAAGGCGTTAAGTGGGTACAATAGCAGTCCTGAACTCGACACCAATGCTTTTCTGCCAAATTTTGATCGTCCAGATTTTAATCCTCATAAAACAGTTGCTCCCCCTCAGATAAAAACACAATCAGGATACAATCCTTTTATCAACGACTCAGTAAAGAAGAAAAACGAAACAGCTTGGGAGAAACTGTATGAACCTTTTAGAGACTATCAAGTTAATACGGAAGATATAAAGCAACATCAGACAGAAATTTCTGCCTTTACGTCGAATGAACAAAACGTAGAGGTTGGATTATCGTTTCAGGTGTACAGCAATTATATTGTATGTATGGTTAACCGACAGTTGTATATGCTAGATCAAAAAAGAGCGCACGAACGTGTGTTATTTGAGAAGTACAAACAACAGTTGTTGGTGAGTAATGTGCCTAGTCAGCAACTATTATTCCCGCGAACCATAGAGTTACAAACGGCTGATTTTGAAATTATGCGTTCCCTTTTGACCGATATCAATCAATTGGGCTTTGATGTGAGTGTGTTCGGAAAAAACACAATCATCGTTAACGGAACACCAGCTGATATTTCGAAGGGGGAGGAAAAAGAAATACTAGAAGGCATACTGGAAAATTATAAGTTAAACGAACAATCCTTGAAGCTTGACAAACGAGAAAATTTGGCGCGCTCTTTAGCACGAAATGCCGGTATTCAGGGTGGCACTGTATTGGAACAAGAACAAATAAAGCAATTGGCTGTTGACTTGTTTTCTTGCAACGAGCCAAAATATACGCCAAATGGTAAACGTACTTTTGTTATAATGAGCCAAAACGACTTAACGGAATTATTTGAATAAATACTATGCAGCACTATAGTTCTACTGATCAAAACGGATTAACTCCGATGGTTAAGAACCTATTGATAATCAATGGCCTCTTGTTTGCGGCTAAATATGTTCTTGAAAGTCGTGGAGTTCAACTCACCTCGATGCTTGGATTATTCCATCCATACGCTGGTCAGTTCAGGCCATGGCAACTGCTCACACATATGTTTATGCATGCCGACATTAGACATATTTTCGGCAATATGCTTGGGCTGTTCTTTTTTGGACGCATGTTGGAAGCAAGGTGGGGACCACAACGGTTTTTACTCTTTTATCTCATTACGGGTTTTTCTGCAGTACTAGCACATTTTGGTATTATCCAATATCAGGTAATGCAACTCATGTCGCAATTGAGCCCAGAAACCATTGAGACTGTAAAGCGTGAAGGCCTAGATATTTTCATGACGAACCCAGGGCTTGCCTCAAACCCCTATGTTGCACAATTGGCTTACTACTTAGGTATACCAACCGTTGGGGCATCAGGCGCAATATTTGGTATATTGGGTGCTTGCCTTATCCTATTTCCAAACACGCAGTTATTCTTACTGTTTCCTCCTATTCCAATAAAACTGAAATACGCCATAACATTTTATGGTTTGTATGAGTTATTTAGTGGGATTGCCAATATACCTGGAGACAATGTTGCCCATTTCGCGCACTTGGGAGGACTTGTGGCTGGTATTATTATTGTCAAATACTGGAACAAAACACGCAGAGACAGCTTTTTTTAATATATTAGAATCACATGTCGCTTATAGATAAAATACGATACGAATTTAACAAGGGTAACTCCCCTATTCGCAAATTGATTATTATCAATGTTGCTGTTTTCGTATTAAGTGGATTGGTGATGATGGTGGGCAGAGGTCGTGGACCGGAATACGCTCAAAAGGCATCTGACTTTCTCACGTTATTTTATACGCAAGGAGCTTTTTCGGCATTCTTGACCAAACCTTGGTCGGTTTTTACCTACATGTTTTTCCATGCTGGACTCTTCCATTTGGCCGGTAATATGTTATTACTGTTTTATATGGGCCGAATCCTCCTCGATTTTCAAAACAACAAACAGTTTTATACCATTTACTTTGGTGGTGGATTGCTCGGTGCGTTTATGTATATCTTGATCTACACCGTTTTGCCAACCTTTGCCGGATTAGGTGGGCCAATGCCAGGAGCATCTGGAGCTGTAATGGCGGTTGTTGTGGCCACGGCAGTTTTACTTCCCAATTACGAGTTACATCTATTTGGTTCTTTCCGAGTCAAAATAAAATGGGTTGCTTTGGTGTTGGTGGGCATAGACTTGCTATACCTCACAACAAGCAATCAAGGCGGTCATTTAGCGCATTTGGGAGGCGCATTGTTTGGTTCATTATATATGCTTAATCAACAGGGCAGATTAAACCTAGAGCTTCTTCAATCAATCAAAAACCCTTTCAAACCAAAATTTAGAGTGGTTGATGAGCGTGATATTCTTAGGAAGCCAAAAGAAAAAGTGAAGACCGAAGCCTCTACACCGCATAGAGCCAACTCGAGTAATAGCAATAAGCCTCGACAAGAAGAAATCGATGCGATTTTGGATAAGATCAACCAAAGCGGTTACCCAAGTTTAACCAAAGAAGAAAAAGACCTCCTGTTTAGAGCGAGCGACAAATAAGGTGAAAAAACTATTTCGCACCATACTTATACTTCTCAATTGGGTGGTCCTATTTACGGTATTAGTATCCTACATAGCCCCCTTTGTTGACCCTCAAACTTCATGGCAAATTGCTTTTGTAGGGTTAACCTTTAAAGCGTGGATAATAGCGTTAGTTGCTTTTCTGGTCTTGGGCGTGTGGTTAAAAACCAAAATGTTTTGGAAGAACCTTATTGTGCTCGGTATAGGTATACCCTTCCTTTTACGACTGTTTTCGTTACACCCTGATACCGATACAACTGGCAATTTTAAGGTTGCAAGTTTTAACACTTACGCTATTGGTATTTACGAGGGTTTAAACAACTCCACCCGTATTGAAGCTTTTTTAAACGACCACGATGTTGATTGTGCCGCTTTAATTGAGTGGCGTTTTAATCAAGGGAAGATTAGCAAAAAACGATATCCCTATCAGATTAAAATTAGGGCGTCGAAAAAATCAAATAACGGCATCTTACTTGTGTCGAAACTTCCTGTTACTGCATCTGGCACCGTTCCTTTCACCAAAGGGTCATACAACACTGCTGGTTACATTGATGTTAAGGTAAACAATAAGCCCCTGCGCATTTACGGTGTTCATCTTGAAACAACACGAATGAAGCCTCGTGATTACCACAACCTTAAAGGTTTAGAGTTTGACTCGGCCTATACCGAAAATGCTAAAAACATCGCTGAACGTTTGAAACTGAGTATGGAAAATCGCGCTGGCCAGGTAAAAGACATTACCAAACATATGAGGTCTTGTAAATGGCCAACAATCATAATGGGTGATTTCAATGACACGCCTCAAAGCTACACCTATCAGCAACTCGCATCCGGGAAAAATGACGCGTTTGTACAAGCTGGAACTGGTTTTGAAGCAACATTTTTAAAACCATTTCCATTCTTACGAATTGATTATATATTGACTGATGAGTCTATACAACCTGTGGGGTATTCCTCTACAGATAGCATTGTTTCAGATCATAAACTCATATTTGCAGACCTACAAATAAAATAATACAATGGATTTTTTAGACCCGTCGATATCTGCTTATGCAGAACTACACACCTCGCCAGAAACCGCGTTGCAGCAAAAGCTTAACCGCGACACCTATGCCAATGTTTTAATTCCTAGAATGCTTTCAGGACATATGCAGGGCCGCATTTTAAGTATGTTTAGCAAAATGCATCAACCGAGCCTTATTCTAGAAATTGGCACCTATACGGGTTACTCTGCATTATGCTTGGCCGAAGGACTAAAAAAGGACGGTAAAATCATCACGCTTGATATCAATGAGGAAATTGAAGATATGACCCGGGGTTATTTCAATAACACGGACAATCCGGAAGTTTTTGATTATCGCATTGGAAATGCCTTAGATATAATTCCGACCATTACCGAAAACATAGATATGGTATTTATCGACGCTGATAAAGAAAACTATGCGAGGTACTACGACATGGTTATAGATAAGATGCCTGTTGGAGGTATAATTATTGCCGACAATGTGTTGTGGAGCGGTAAGGTGCTTGACGCACAACAGCTGGATAAAGACCATGAGACAAAGGCTCTAAATGCCTTCAATAAAAAAATAAACGACGATTCCCGGGTCGAAAATGTTTTGATGCCTGTGCGAGACGGACTTATGGTGATTAGAAAAAAGTAATATAAACACCTCGTTGGTTTCGCTACGTCCAGGTGCTATCCAATAGTCCGGCGAGAACCGTGATTTGGCACAAGAATTACTATTCTCTTTTACTATTTTTGCCACCTCAAAATAGGACAACATGAATTTTACGAAACTTTGTGCATTCATTCTTATACTTGCTACTGCTGGTTGTGGAAGTGAAACAAAAACAACTACAAAAAGTAGATCCCACACACGCGAAAAAAAAGTACTCAGTGCTGACTCCATTAAAGTAAAGTATGGTGAAGGTCTGTACGCGCAAATCAATATCACTGAAGGAGATGTTCTGGTTCGACTTGAAATGGAAAAAGCGCCGCTTACGGTTGCGAATTTTGTCGCATTGGCTGAAGGTTCAATGCCCAATGACGCTCGCCCAGCGGGTGAACCATATTACGACGGTCTCAATTTTCATCGCGTGATAAATCTTGCTAACGGCGACTCCTATAACTTCATGATACAAGGTGGCGATCCAGACGGCAATGGCCAAGGAGGACCAGGGTACCAGTTTCGCAATGAAATTCATCCATTATTAAAGCATAGCGGACCAGGTATTTTAGCCATGGCCAACAGTGGCCCAAACACCAATGGTAGCCAGTTTTATATTACCAACGACGCCCAGCCTAGTTTGGATGGAAGTTATAATGTGTTTGGAAAAGTGGTTGAAGGACAATCACGGGTTGACCAAACTCTGAAAGGCGATAAGCTCTTTTATGTTGCCATAATTCGCGTTGGTGAAATGGCAAAAAACTTCGACGCAGTTGAAACATTTAACTCCCTTAAATAATTTGTATGCAAACCGTAGATCAATTTGATTTCTCAGGCAAAAAGGCACTTGTACGCGTAGATTTTAATGTTCCGTTAAATGATTCGTTTGACATAACTGATGATGCCAGAATGATGGCCGCTGTCCCAACAATTCTTAAAATTTTAAAGGATGGTGGAAGTGCGATTCTAATGAGTCATTTAGGACGACCAAAAGGCGGACCAAACCCTGCCTTTAGCTTGAATCACTTGGTGGATCATTTGGGTAAAATAACTGGAGCTCATATTCATTTTGCCAGCGATTGCATTGGTGAAGATGCTATTTCTATGGCCCAATCCATTAAGCCGGGAGAGATCTTATTACTTGAAAACCTTAGGTTTTATGACGAAGAGAAGTCGGGAGATGCTGACTTTGCCAAAAAACTTGCCCGATACGGCGATATATATGTTAATGACGCTTTTGGTACGGCGCACCGTGCACATGCCTCTACGTCTGTTGTAGCTTCTTCATTCGGAAATCAAAAGTGCTTTGGATACATCATGGCAAATGAAATTGCCAACGCAAATAAGGTAATTGCCGAACCCGCGAAACCATTTGTTGCCATTGTTGGTGGAGCGAAGGTGTCAGACAAATTGCTCATCTTAGAAAACCTCATGCAAGTAGCTGATACGATTCTTATTGGTGGAGGAATGGCTTATACGTTTGTATCTGCTTTGGGAGGAAAAATAGGCACTAGTTTGTTTGAAGCCGACCGCGTTGAACTTGCATTAGAGTTACTCGAAAAAGCGAAGGCGAAAGGTGTTAAATTAATGCTGCCTGCAGACTCTGTATGTGCTGATGGTTTTACAAATGATGGCGGCCTGCTAACCTGTTCTAGTGATTCTATCAAAGACGGCTGGATGGGTCTTGACATTGGGCCAAAGGCAGTTGAAGCCTATGTATCTGAAATCCTCAATGCCAAAACCGTGCTTTGGAATGGCCCTATGGGCGTTTTTGAATTTAGCAACTTCGAGAATGGAACAAAGTCGGTTGCTCATGCTGTTGCAGATGCTACAAGTAAAGGTGCCTTTACGTTAATTGGTGGAGGCGATAGTGCCGCTGCAATTAAACAATTTGGCTTAAAAGATGACGTAAGTTATGTCTCTACTGGTGGTGGTGCATTGTTAGAATACTTCGAAGGCAAAGAACTTCCTGGTGTCGCTGCAATTAATGCTGTAGTGAAATAATTGAGGCCTTATCTTCTTAAAACCTTTACCTCTACACGTCGATTTTTAGATCGACCTAGTTGTGTATCATTCGTGTCAATTGGTTTATCGGGTCCATAACCCTCGGTTTTAACACGTAAATGATCTACACCTTGTACAACCAAAAACCTTTTAACCGATTTTGCTCGGTTTTGACTTAAACTAACATTGTGGTCGTAACCACCAACACTGCTGGTGTGTCCGCCAATTTCGATCTTCATTTCAGGGTATTTCTTTAAAACATCTAATAACTTTTTAAGGCTTTCTATTGACTCTGGTAAAAGGTCGTGTTTGTCAATATCGAAGTAAACATGCTCCAAAACAAAACGGTCTCCTACTTTTAGTGTGTCGATCCTCGTAACAACTGTTCGAGTTGTTGCGGTGTCGTATACCACATCATTTGCTGGTTGGTCATCCAGATTACAACCACACAAAGAAGAATCTTGTATGGGCACCAACGTTACGTCGTCCATAATGTAATATGCCTCGGCAGAGTACCCTTTAACCGGTGTAAGTGCTATTTTGTTTAATGGTTTAAAGCTTCCTATGGTCAAATACTTTTCTCCTCCTGTTGCTTTGTATTTGCACTGTAAAAGCATCCATTTACTCTTGTATGGCAAATAGCTTTCATTTAACAATAATTGAGGGCTTGCGAATAAGGCTTCACGTATGTTTTTAAGGGATTTCTTACTAAACCTAACGCCAAGTCCGTTACTTGAGTAAGCACATTGATTCGCAAGCCTTACGTATGTCGAAAAACAATACATACTGTCTTTCTTAAGCGGTTTTTTGAGTCTGTTCTGCACATACTCTATGTCCTTCACCAAACTATAAACCCTAAACCCTATACAGCCAGTTCCCGACTTACAATCTTCGGAATAATAAAAATCTGGCGTTGGTGAGGCGGGTGTCCACGACTCTACTTCAGTTGTAATTGATGGCATTGATGTGGTTAAAGTTGGGTGCTTTTCGAACATGGCGTTAGCAACCATATTTCGAGGGTCATTTGGCCAAAACAATGCCGTATCAAGTAGGTGGGGGCTTCGCAATCTGTCTTCTTCTGATAAGTAATATGCCAGTTCGTCTACCCCACGTAGGTTTGCATATTCCGTTTGTATTTTAGATTCTCTAAATCTGTCGCGATGCTGAACCACTACATACGCGCCATATTCTTTCCGAATCTCAATTTGAGTAATTCCCTCTATAAGTATTACCTGTTTGTAGCCGGTATTTGTTTCTAATTGTCCGTTTTGAAAAGACTGTGTTAATACCGGATTGCCCTTTTCGTCATAATAGTGAACCAATCCGTGTAGATCTGAGGTTCTGTCTTTCGCGTTGACTTTATACGTCGCCTCCTTTAATACGTTTCCCGTTTTACCGTAATAGTGCCATGTACCTTTTTGCAACGAATAGGTACCAACCAAGCCCGTGAGCTCCGATACTGATTTCACTTTAACAAAGTCACCTGCTCGACTTTTGATTAATGTATCATAAAACAAGGTGTCTTGTGCGAAACCCAAAAGGGGTAAGAAAACTAAAGCAAATTGTATAGCAAATCGCATATCCATTGTATTAACAGTATTTCTATACCGTTTATTGGATAAAAGTAATTAACCCTCTAAGAAAATGGATTAGTGGTGTCCTTTGCGTTTGACTACGCCACCTGTAACTTCCTTGATTCTTTGACTGTAGAAAAATGCTTTAGGGTCTACTTCTGAAATAGTTTCCTTAAGCCTATGAACCTCCAATCGTGTAGCAATGGTCATTACGATATCACAGTCGTGCCTTACTTCAAAGCTTTTTGGTAAATAGCCACGTTCACCTTTGTATACCGAAATGGCTTTTTTGAAATCTTTAACAATGATTTCTTTAACCGCTTCATGCTTTTCAGACACGATTGTTAACGCCGTATATTCTTCAAACCCATCAACTACGTAGTCGGACGTTTTCACGGCAGTGAAGTAGGTTAATATTGAATACATCGCCGCCTCTATTCCAAAATTAAATGCAGCAAGTAAAAAGATAATACTGTTAGCAAATAGAACAATCTCCCCAGTTGATAGGCCAATTTTTTTATAGGTATAGTGCGCAACAACTTCAAATCCGTCAATTACACCCCCACCTTTAATAACGAAGCCCACGCTTAAGCCCATTAAAAATCCACCAAAAATGGCAATTAAAATCTTATCATGTGTTACTGTTGGAATGTTTAACACATTAATAAAAATGGTAAGAAGCCCTATTGCCAAAATCACCTGAACAGCAAAAGTGGCGCCTATCTTTTTATAGCCTATAATGATAAATGGGATATTAAAGACTATTAAAAAATAACTAATATTTATGTGAAAAATTTCGTGCGCCAATATAGAAATACCAGTAACTCCACCATCTAAAAAGTGGTTTGGTATCATAAACCCTTTTAAGGCAAATATGGCACAAAACACACCTAGCGCGGTGTAGGCAAGTGCACGTATAGATAAAATAATTTGCCA
>ERZ1048686.37-NODE-37-length-131315-cov-7.789746_pt1 | contig 131315 bp, 141 predicted proteins | sample MGYA00383099_ERZ1048686 | MGnify/ENA primary metagenome ERZ1048686 (study PRJEB29581, sample SAMEA5548369) | metagenome | biome: marine; feature: coastal; material: water | depth 25 m | study: Short-term variability in the microbial, nano- and picoplankton... | reverse complement strand
TCATCACACCAGAGCGTTGGGATCGCATTCAAACAATGCTGCAGGACGGTGCGAGTAAAAGCAGGGTCCGCAAAACCGCAAAGCAAAGCTCACTTCTCTGCGGTAAGATCTTTGATGAGACGGGGGATCGACTAACGCCATCGCACAGCAAGACGAAGGCTGGCACCCGGCTACGCTACTACATCTCGCATCGATTGATCAAAAACAGCGGCGCAAAGAACAAAGATGGCTGGCGACTGCCAGCCGCAGAGTCGGAGAGCAAAGTCGCCAACGTGATCGCCAAGCATCTTAGAGATCCTTCATTCATTGGGTCCCTCGTTCCAGATGCAACAGCCGCTGAGATCGCGGGTGCCAAGGCTAAGATGGATGGCATCGGTGAAGGGCCTGCTTCATGGCTTGAACTTATCAAGCGCATCGATCTGAAGGTTGGCGAGCTGAACATTTGCTTAGACCAAGAGCAAACTTCCAAGTTGTTAGATTGCAATTTGGACGACCAAACCCAAGATCCGCTCACCATCAAAGCCCCCTTCCAGATCCGTAAACGAGGAGTGGAAACCAAGCTGATCTTTGCAGATGCGCCAAGCCAACGCGACGAGACTTTGATCAGGAACATCGCCAAAGCCCATCGCTGGTTCGAGCAGATCAAGTCAGGCAAGACATTCTCTCAAATCGCAGAAGCTGATCAAACGTCAAAGCGCCGGATTCAGCAGATGATCGAACTCGCCTTCCTTGCGCCAGACATCATCCGTGACATCATGGATGGCAATCAGCCGTTTGGGCTGACATCCGATTGGTGTCTGCGACACGCCATCCCAGTAAACTGGACTGAGCAACGCGCATTGATCGCGACTCTATAAGCTCCCACCTCAACCTCGTATCGCGGAAATGCCGATCTCAGACTGATGGCATATCTACGCCCAGTTCAGCGCTACGTTCCGGTCTGCACTACAAACCAAACCGCGTAACCCACGGATAAGTAAACACTATCTCGCGCCACACACGTATCGGCAATATCAGAGGAAGGTACTGGCTGGGGTGGTAGGATTCGAACCTACGGTACACGCTACCAAAAAGCGTTGCCTTACCGCTTGGCTACACCCCATCAGTGATGCGCTATTTACGCGGGAGGGAAGCGGCGATCAAGGGCATATTTGCAAAAAATGCACTTATTCCTCGGGGGCTTCTCGACGCAGCAAATCACCATCTTCTGTCGCTTTACGTTCGGCATCAACAATTTGCTCAAGCGCCGCATCGGCGATGGCGTCAACAGCCATAGCCACTTGGCTTTCTTCGCGAATATCTGCGTCTCGCGCGAGCTCTTTATACATGCTATCCGTCGTGCCTTCTTCGGCAGATGCAAGTTTGGCCAATGAGGGCGAAAGCACGCGATAAGTCGGCTCTGGCATCCGCACATCGGCCTTTTCCAACGCAAGTTTTACCAGACGAATCGATTCCCCTCGCGCCGCAGCAAGAGACGATTTATGCTGTTCGATCCATCCCGTCAGAGTGATCGAGATCGTGCTGTCTCCGATTTCATCGATCCAAACTGCGGGGGCGGGAGTGTCCAAAACAAATGGCAACTCTTGCAGTTTTTCCAGGGCGATGCGCTGCGCGTCTACGAAATCAGTCTCCGGTGCGAGGCCCAGCGAGAATTTGAAACGGCGTTCGTCATTGCGCGAAAAGTTCACGATCCGGCTTTTGAACACCGTCGCATTGGGGATCCGAATGTGGTTGCCATCAAAACTGAGCAGAATCGTCGCGCGGGACGTCAGGCGGATCACTTTGCCCGTATCGCCGCCAATCTCGATCGTATCATTAGGCCGAAATGGCTGGCGGATTGACAGCATTATAGAGGCGATAAAGTTCTCAACCGTGTCCTTCACTGCGAAACCAATCGCGAGACCGATGATACCAGCAGCACCCAGGATTGTAGACAAAAGCGCCGTCGCCCCCATGATATCAAGCGCTACAACCAAGCCACCGACCATGAAGCCAAGCCGTAGGATTTGGCGATAAATGTCAGCAATAAAGGCATTCGGTGCGAGCCTGTTCCATGGTTGACGCATATTGGCGATGAAAAACCCGACAAACACGATGATGATAAACGCCAGCAGCGCGACCGAAGCTAAGGGCACAAATGCAATCACCTGCGCAATGCGAGCGCGAAAACGCTCGACGGCTGGATTAAGCCGTTTCACAACATCCGTCGTTTCGGTCACGCTATTCTCAATCGCGACAACACCTTCAACACGACCCGTGAGCTCGTTTAAACGTGCAATTTTTTCACCATCAAGGGTAGTTCCGCGTAGCGTCACAATGCCTGAGGTGACAGTTACGGTAACATCCTCATAGCCATCGAGTTCTGCAAGAATATCGCGAATGCGCACGGCCATAGCCGCATCTTGCGTCGCGCTGTCTTCCACGGCGATAGCGCCTTCGGGTTGGCTTTCAGATTGGGCGGAAAGCTGAAACGGGATGGCAAGTAGAAGGACGAAAAGGAAAACGCGCATGATCAAAATCTCATTCAAAATAAATGTAGACGCAGGGTAACCTGCAAAGCGGCAATAGGAAAACCCTCTATCGCGTCGCCAATCATCACGTTAAGAGAGCGCAAACAAACTATCATCCAGGAAAGCTGCCCCATGTCCTTTGATCGATCTGTTAAAATTGCACCCTCCATCCTTTCTGCTAACTTCGCTAATTTCGGCGCTGAAATCGAAGCTGTAGAAGCGCAGGGCGCGGATTGGATCCACGTTGATGTGATGGACGGCCATTTCGTACCCAACCTCAGCTTTGGCGCGACCACCTGCGCAGCAATCCGCCCACATATCAAAACTGTGATGGACGTGCATTTGATGATCTCACCCGTGGATGCCTATATCGACGGTTTTGCGGAAGCGGGCGCGGATTTCATCACTGCCCATGTTGAGGCGGGACCACACATTCACCGCACCTTGCAAGCGATCCGTGGCGCAGGCGCAAAGGCAGGCGTTGCCTTGAACCCCGGCACTCCCGCAAGCGCGGTAGAACATCTGCTCGATATTTGCGATTTGATTTGTGTGATGACTGTGAACCCCGGATTTGGCGGGCAAAAATTCATCCCGCTTGCGCCAAAGATTGCAGAATTGCGGGCGATGATCGGGGATCGCCCTGTGCATATTGAGATTGATGGCGGCGTAACGCCAGACACTGCAAAAAGCTGTGTGGATGCGGGTGCGGACGTGCTTGTTGCAGGTTCTGCCGTGTTCAAAGGCGGCTCTGTGAGCAATCCTGCGCCTTATGGTGACAACATACGCGCAATCCGCGCGAGCGTTACATGATACGCCTCATCGCAGCTTGCGCGCTACTTTTCGGAACGGCCTGCGTCGGGGATGAGAGCCCCGCCAAATATGGTGCTTTGGGAAAAGTTTGGTCACTGAGCGAGATTGACGGCGCCGCATTCGGCGCGCGCGCGACCATGGAGTTCGACGAAGCTGGTTGGATCAAAGGACAAGCGCCCTGCAACCGCTATTCCGCGCAGCAGAAAGCTCCCTATCCTTGGTTTGAGGTAGGGCCCACGATGGCGACGAAAATGGCCTGCCCTGATTTGGCCGCTGAGAATGCATTCTTCACAGCGCTCTCCGCGATGACACTTTCAGAGGTCGGGAACACTACCCTTATCCTTTCAAATGACGCGGGCCGTACGATGGTGTTCAAATCCGAGTAATCAGACGCGAGAAGAGATCGACGTAACGCCCACGCGCTTCTGGCAAGCTGCGATTGCCTAAACTCGGCGCGAGCTTTTGGCTCAAAAAGTATCCGGTCGTTCTAAGGGCTTGCTCTATTTCAGCGTCACTCCCCATCCCCTGCCCGATAAGGATTGGTGGCAAAGGGAGCAGCTTGTTCACCCAAGGTCCTGCCACTTGCTCGCTCACCGCGCGCCCGGTGCGCGGCGAAATGTAGATGAGGTTTTCGTTGGTCCCGGTAACCGCACAGGCGCTCAAATCTAACCCCATGCCACACGCCTCAAGCAGCGCCATCTCAAAGCGTAGATAGGCCAGCGGCCAAACCTCATGCTGACCCAGCAGGTCCAAAAGCTGCTCACTTTGTTTATAAAGCCGCGTATTCGCTTCGCGTTCGGGTAAGGCAAAGGCGAGCAAAGCCGTCACCGCATTCAACCCCGCAAGCGATAGACGGTCCCCAAGTGCAGCAGCCGCGCGAGAGCGCAAAGGCTCCACCGTGTAAGTCCCCAGATGATCCTCAAGACGGGCACGCCAGCTAACATCCAGCTGGGCACCGGGTTGCAAAATTGGGGCGATCTTACGTGATGTTCCCCCGCGCACGATGCCCGCGTGACGCCCGTGCTCAATCGTGAACACATCAATGATCGTGCTGGTTTCGCCGTGGCGGCGCACAGAGAGCAGAATTCCCTGATCGCGCCATTCCATCTATTGCAGCCCCTGCTCACCCAGCAATGTACGCCCTTCGCGGTCTTCCACTTCGAGCACCCAAATATCACTGTCAAACTGACGTTGCTTCGCGATGGAGGCATCGACGTCTCGTTCATCACCTTCGCTCAAGATCGCCCAAACGCGAGTGTCTTCAAGGAAATCATAACTGCGTTGATAAAGCTTGGCCTGACCATCCAACGTCGCTGATTTCACCAAAACCGCCCCCGCCGTGTCATCCCCATGCGCCACAACGAAGGCGGCGATATCATTGACTCGCAAACGTGCGAGGTAGGCGTCGACCCAGAACCGAGTGGTCAGCCGAATCATGAGTTCCCATCTTTGAAATTCAGGCCCATTTCGTCGTAGCGTTCGCTTTCTTCAAGCCAGTTTGGGCGTACTTTAACCTGCAAAAACAGATGCACTTTGCGGCCCAAAAACTCGACCAACTCTTCGCGCGCGGCTTTGCCAACGGCTTTGATCGTCTCGCCCTTGTTGCCCAAAACGATCCCCTTGTGACCATCGCGCATAACGTAGATTAGCTGGTCAATCTTGCACGAGCCATCCTTACGCTCTTCCCACGCCTCTGTCTCAACCGTCAGTTGGTAGGGCAGTTCCTGATGCAAACGCAAAGTCAGTTTCTCACGCGTCATCTCAGCCGCGATCATGCGCAAAGGCAGATCAGCAATCTGATCTTCGGGATAAAGCCATGGCCCTTCGGGTACTTCACCCGCCAGCCATTCTTTCAAAGCATCCACACCATGACCACGTTCCGCAGAGATCATGAAGGTCGCAACAAAAGGATAGGCTTCGTTCATTTTCTCGGACAAAGCGAGCAATGCTTCGGACTTTATCCGGTCAATCTTGTTGATCGCCAAAGCAATTTTTCGATGTTCGCCAAAGTCTTGCAGACCTTCCAAAATACGCTCGACACCCTCGGTTACACCCCGGTTCGCTTCGATCATGAGAACGACGACATCCGCATCCACAGCACCGCCCCAAGCGGCAGCAACCATCGCGCGATCAAGGCGGCGTGTGGGCTTAAACAGACCAGGCGTGTCGACAAAGACCAGTTGTGACGCGCCTTCCAGCGCGACCCCGCGAATGCGCGCGCGCGTGGTTTGCACCTTATGTGTGACGATAGAGACTTTCGCGCCAACCATTCTGTTAGTGAGCGTCGATTTACCCGCGTTCGGTTCGCCAATCAGGGCAACAAAGCCCGCGCGTGTTTGCATGTCAGTCATCTGCCATCATCCTTGTCAGCAAAGCCTTTGCCGCTGCTTGTTCCGCGAGCCGCTTTGAACCGGCTTCAGCGCTTGCGGTCTCGCCCGTGTCGAGACGCGCTTCGATTGTGAAATGGGGGGCGTGATCCGGTCCAGAGCGGGCCGTTTCAACATAGGCAGGCGGTGTCAATCCACGCGATTGCGCCCATTCTTGCAAGCTGGTTTTCGGATCGCGCGCATCCGCCTCTACGGAGGTAATCCGCGATCCCCACAGCCGCAAGATCAGCGCTTGCGCAGCGTTAAAGCCACCATCCACATAGACCGCTGCAATCAGCGCTTCCATGCCATCGCCAAGCAGTGCCAGCTTGCGACGGCCCCCGCTCTTCATCTCGGAACGTCCGAGACGTAAGACATCGCCAAGGCCAATATCACGCGCAACGTCAGCGCAGGTTTCCTTGCGCACCAAGGCATTGTAACGCGGGGCGAGTTGGCCTTCTGAGGCTTTCACATCTGCACCCAACAGTGCTTCGGCCATGACAAGCCCGAGCACGCGATCCCCAAGAAATTCAAGGCGTTGATTGTCACCACGCGAGGGCGAAGACATGGAGGAATGGGTCACCGCTTCTGTCAACAACTCACCTTGCTCAAAGCGATAATCGATCCGCTTTTGCAAGGCTTGAAGATCTGCTGACAGTTTCATCGGCTCAATCGACCGCCTTAAAGAAACGATCCGAGCGCCATGTCCAGAAGAACAGCATAGAGCGACCAGCCGACGAGAACATCACGCGATCCGCACGGCCAATCAGGTTTTCGTATGGCACAAAGCCAACGCCACCAGCAGCATTTGGCACGCGGCTGTCAGAAGAATTATCGCGATTGTCGCCCATGAAGAAATAGTTCGCCTCAGGAACGGTATAAACTGGCGTGTCGTCAGAGCGCTGCGTGCCAATATTTAGGATCGCATGTTGCACACCATTGGGAAGCGTTTCCGTGAACAGTTCTTTGTTGCACGTGCCACCTTCACCCACAGGGCCATTGGCGCAGCGTGGACGCAAACGATGCGGGCCTTGCGCGGCGGCGACTTCCTCAAAAATGCCCGCAGGCTCTTGCGGTGCCGCTTCACCATTGATGAACACAACGCCACCTTTTACTTGAACTTTGTCGCCCGGCATTCCGATCAAGCGCTTTACAAAATCGCGACCAGACACAGGATGACGGAAGACGACGACATCTCCGCGCTCAGGCTCGCCGCCCCACAGGCGCGTATTATCGCCATCTGCAAATCCGCAGAATTTTTTCGCATCCAGATTGATCCCAAACCGAGGGATAATCACGGACGGGCAAGAGGCATAGGAGTACCCATACGCCATCTTGTTCACGAAAAGAAAATCGCCAATCAAAAGCGTGTTTTTCATAGAGCCCGACGGGATCCAGAAAGGCTGGAAAAAGATCGTGCGAAAAATCCCAGCGATCAGGAGCGCGTAAACAACGGTTTTGATCGTTTCAATGACTGGATTGCCTTTTTTTTCGGCTTCGGCCATGTGCTCTTCTCCATTTCGCAAGTGCACGCTACATGAGGGTCGCTTGCCTCTATGTCAACCGCGCGGATGCGCGCTATTTGCCGCTGCTGGGCAGGGCTTCAATGACGACAAAGGCCTGCGCCCAAGGGTGATCATCTGTGAGTGTCACATGGATCACGGCGTCATGTCCGTCGGGTGTCATCTCTGAAAGCCGTTTTGCGGCCCAGCCAGTCACCTGCATCACGGGTTGGCCACTGCGCAAATTGCTCACCGACATATCCTTCCACGCGATGCCCATCGCGAGCCCTGTGCCCAACGCTTTGGAGCACGCTTCCTTCGCGGCCCAGCGTTTGGCGTAAGTGCCTGCCACGTCCTTGCGGCGCTCTGCTTTGGCTTGCTCAATCTCTGTGAATACGCGGTTCTTAAAGCGATCACCAAACCGCTCTAGCGTACCTGCGATGCGCTCGATATTTGCAAGGTCGGTGCCGATGCCAAGGATCATGTCAAATAGCCTTAGTGGTGAGGATCTTCAGGCTTGCTGCGCCAAACAGAACGCCAAACCCGATCTCAAAGCCACGTCGTGCGCGGCGATACCGCTCTACGATCCACCGGTTAGAGAACAGAATGCCGCAACCAATGAACACAACGCATGAAACGCAGATAAGCTGGGCGAACATGAGCAGCAACGCCGACGTCGGAGCTTCTTGTGGCAAGGCAATCGCGTAGATCGCACCCCATCCAAGGATCGCTTTCGGATTGGTCAGGTGGATCGCCAGGCTTTTAGCGAAGACACTTTTCAAACTGCCATTCAGGGCCGCCTGCTCTTTCGCGGTGTTGCCCTGCCATACGGATCGAAATGACTTCAGCGCTAAGTAGCCCAGATAAAGCGCGCCAATGTATCTCAACGCGATAAACAGCCATGAGTTCGTAAGCATCACGGCCCCCATCCCAAGCGCAGATGCGACACCCCAGAACGCAGAACCGCAGACTATGCCAAACCCAGACACAACACCCGCTATACGTCCGCGCGCCATGGCCGTGCCGCTAATCGTTAATGTTGCAGGCCCGGGTGAACCGCCCCCAAGACCCCAAGCCAACAAAAGCGCTGCAAGTTCCCAGCCGTTCATGGCCTTGCGAGGTCTAGTATGCGCCGCATCTCTTCAATCGCTGGGCCAAGCCCGCGAAACACCGCTTCGCCAATGATGAAGTGACCGATATTTACCTCTTGCACCTGCGGGAGCTGAGCGACGGGTGTGACATCTTCATAGGTCAGACCGTGCCCCGCATGAACCTCAAGACCAAGATCATGGGCATAAGCCGCCATTTCAGTCATTGCCGCCAGTTCTGCATCGCGGATTTTCATGTCTCCTTCAGCGAAGGCATCGCAATAAGCGCCTGTGTGCAACTCGATCACCTCAGCGCCAATGCGGTGCGCGCTATCGATTTGCTTTTTGTCTGCCGCGATAAAGATCGACACCCGCGATCCAGCCTCACGCAAGGGCGCAATGAAATGGGCCAGTTTGTTTTCGTCTTGCGCAACGTTCAGCCCGCCCTCGGTTGTGCGTTCTTCGCGTTTTTCGGGAACCAGACAAACGGCATGGGGCTTGTGACGCAAAGCAATAGTTTGCATTTCGTCCGTAGCGGCCATCTCGAAGTTCAGCGGGATGCTAAGTGCGTCCACCAGTGCGTTAATATCAGCGTCGCGAATGTGACGACGATCTTCGCGCAGATGCGCCGTGATCCCATCAGCACCCGCCTTTTGCGCGACAAGAGCCGCGCGCACGGGATCGGGCAAAGCGCCACCCCGCGCATTACGCAAAGTCGCCACGTGATCGATGTTGACGCCTAGGCGCAAAGGAAGCGTTTGAGCCATATCCAGACCCTCCAAATTGAACGTGAGAAATAGGGTAAACCGATGCGCGGCAATGACCAGAGCGATCTAGCCTTTTTCCGGCGCTTTCTTAGAGGTCTTTTCTGCCGCTTTCTCTTTCAAACGCGCAAGACGGGCCTTGAGCACGCCTTTGTTGCGGCGTTTTTGATAGGCACGGATCACGGGAACAGACAGATAATAACAAATCAAACCAGTGATGATGCCAGGAATGAGTGAGCCTATCATGTAAGGATAGAACACATCGTTATAGAACTCTTCTAAGCCAGTCCACTCAGGCGTTCTATTGCTAAACAGCGCCATGAAATTAAACCATAAATCATGGCTCGCACTGAGAAACATCTCACCCAAACCGTGACGCACACGATCTGCGTCGACGTTCATTCCCGTTAACCAATAACCAGTCTTCAGAGAGGCATATGCAATAGGCACGAATGTCAAAGGATTGCCAAAAAACGTCGCAAGGATCGACGCAAATATGTTGCCGTTTATAATCCGCGCAAAAAGCGCTGCGAAAACAAAGTGCATTCCAAAAAAGGGTGTGAAGGACGTGAAGACACCGACAAATATCCCGCGCGCAATGCGCTCGGGCGAATCTGGCAAGCGGCGCACGCGGTGTTTCACGTAATGGAACGCGCGCGTCCATCCACCCTTGGGGTAGATGGCTTCCCAGGTTGCTCTGAGCCAGTTTCGTTTATCGCGGCGCTTGAAGACCAAGTCGCGTTCCTATCTCGGTGACACTGATATTTGCGTCGTTTGGGTTCTGATGACGCGACACCTCTGCGACATCATCCTCCGCAGAGAGCACGGAAATGATAGAATGCAAATGCTCCACGTCGCGCAAATCAACAATAAGGTGCAAACGGTAAAAATCCGGCTTACGGTCGGTGAACGCTAGATCCGAGATATTGGCTCCTTGCTCGCCAATCAATGTGCAAATCCGTCCCATCACACCAGCGTCATTGCCTATCGTAACGTCAAGGTGCGCCGAATGGATCGGGGGATGGGTGCCCGCCTGCCAATGCAAATCTACCCAGCGGTGGGTTTGGTCCTCAAATTGGCTGAGGGCTGCACAATCAATCGCGTGCACAACCACACCGCGTCCACGCTGCGTGATTCCGATTATCCGTTCACCGGGAAGCGGCTGGCAACACTGCGCGCGCTCGTGGGCTTGGTCTTGATCGAGACCGATAACCGCGCGATTGCTATCAATGCTATCGTCGGTTTTTTCCACAAGTTCAGGATAGACAGCCCGCACAACCTCATTGGCGGTTATCAGGCTGGCACCAAGCTCGGCGAGCATCGCGTCACTGTCATCCAAGCGCAGGGTCTTTGCAGCGGCCTGCAAGGCTTTATCAGTCGCTTTACGTCCCACATTCTCAAAGGCTGAACGCGCAAGTTCACTGCCAAGTTTGATAAAGCGTTGGCGATCCTGTTCTCGCAAGGATCGCCGGATCGCGCTTTTAGCTTTACCTGTGGCGGCAATATCAAGCCAGGTAAACTGCGGCTGTTGCCCTTGTGCTGTGACGATCTCAACCGATTGTCCGTTTTTAAGCCGCGTCCAAAGAGGGACACGCAAACCATCGACCTTAGCGCCAACGCAAGCGCTGCCGATTCGTGTATGGATCGCATAGGCAAAATCAAGTGGGGTTGCACCGCGCGGCAATTTCACCACTTCGCCCTTAGGCGTGAAACAGAAGACCTGATCCGAATACATCTCAAGCTTGACCGCTTCGAGGAAATCCTCGTGGTCATCCTCGGGACCGAATTGCTCATTCAGGCTCGCGACCCATTTCACAGGGTCAACCGCAAAGGGGTTTTGCGAGCGAATGCCATCACGGTAGGACCAATGCGCCGCGACACCTGCTTCGGCCACGTCATGCATTTGTCGGGTTCTGATCTGCACTTCGACACGCTTGCCATCGCGCCCCGACACGGTCGTGTGGATCGAGCGATATCCATTGGTTTTCGGCTGGCTGATATAGTCTTTGAAACGACCAGGGACCGCAAACCAACGTCGGTGAATAACGCCCAGCACGCGGTAGCAATCTTCATCGCTCGCCGTGATTACCCGAAACCCGTAGATATCCGAGAGGCGCGAGAACCCCTGCTCTTTCTCTTCCATCTTACGCCAAATCGAATAAGGCTTTTTCGCGCGCCCCACGATTGTTGCGTCGATGTCATGCGCGGCCAGCTCTTTTTCCATGTCACCGGTAATTTTTTCGATAACATCGCCGGTCTCTCTTTGCAGACGAATAAAGCGGCGAATGATCGAAGCACGACCCTCAGGGTTGAGAACGCGAAATGCGAGATCCTCAAGCTCTTCGCGCATCCATTGCATCCCCATACGACCCGCAAGAGGTGCGTAGATATCCATGGTTTCGCGCGCTTTGATCACCTGTTTTTCTGGCCGCATCGCTTTGATCGTGCGCATGTTGTGCAGCCGATCCGCGAGTTTGACCAAGATGACCCGCACGTCCTTCGCCATCGCCACGAAGAGCTTACGAAAGTTCTCTGCTTGTTTGGTTTCGCTGGAACTGAGCTGTAGATTGGTCAGCTTGGTGACCCCATCCACGAGCTTGGCGATGTCTTCGTCAAACATCTGTGCGACTTCACCGTAGGTGGATTTCGTGTCCTCAATCGTGTCATGCAACAGCGCTGTGATTAGCGTGGCATCATCCAGTTTTTGTTCGGCAAGGATGCCTGCGACTGCGATCGGATGGGTGAAATAGGGTTCGCCCGAATGGCGTTTTTGGCCCTCGTGCATGCGCTCACCATATTCAAACGCAGTTCGAATAAGCGCTTCATTCGTTTTCGGGTTGTAAGTGCGGACTGTGGCGAGCAGCGCATCGGGGGACATCAGATCGGCAAAAGCGTCATCCATCTAGGACCCAATCGACCTGAGCAGGGTTAGCCCTGCCCTTGCGCTTCCATCAATGCGCGAAGCAGTTTCTCTTCGGACATATCATCCTCAGCAGGCTTGTCAGCTTCCGCGCCCATAAGAAGCGCCATTGCGTCTTCTTCAGGTTCGTCCACTTCGATCTGCGTTTGATTGCTCTCGATCAAGCGCTCGCGAAGGTCGTCTGCCAATTGCGTCTCGTCTGCAATCTCACGCAAGGACACAACTGGGTTCTTGTCGTTATCGCGGTCAACCGTGATCGCACCACCTGCTGCAATCTCGCGTGCGCGGTGTGCGGCGAGCATAACCAGGTCAAAACGGTTCGGAACCTTGTCGACGCAATCTTCAACTGTAACGCGGGCCATGGTATTCTCCGATTTGGGTGCGGTGACGTGGAAGCCTGCCTTCTAGTCTCCAAAACTATGGTTGACAAGCAGATTTTCAAGGCTGGTGCAGCTCTAAATCGGCGTTGCGCTCGCGATATCATCCGGTGGCAATCGTGACAGCATGGCAGAGACGCTTTGCCCCAAGACCGGGTGACGCCAATCAGGTGCAATATCCGCAAGCGGCGCAAGAACAAACGCACGGTCTTGAAGACGTGGATGCGGCAAGATCAAACAATCAGGAGCAGCTTTCGCTTGCAAAGCAGGGTCCAACGCGTACCACGCGTCGAATCCTGTAGCATCCGGCAGGATCATGTCGCCGACTGCAATCAGATCCAAATCAAGTGTACGTTGCCCCCAGCGCTGTGTGCGCTCGCGGCCAAAATCCGCCTCAATTGCATGTAAATGCGCAAGGCTTTGCGAGGGATCCCACGGGCTACGCAACGCCAAAGCCGCGTTCACATAGTCAGGACCAGCACCGACAGGAAAGCACGGCGTTTGGAAAAAGCGGCTTACTGCGCGAATCGAAAAACCCATTCGCGCAATCGCTTTAACCGCCTCAATGAGCGTATGTTGCAATGTTTCGCCGTCTTCTGGAACGTTAGCTCCCAGCGCAACCAATTGCAAAGACTCGTGAATTGGCCGTTTCAGCTTGTTTTCCAAAGTCTCGGCCCTTGATTCATATCCGCCTTTCCTACTACCTTAGTTGCTGGAGAGGTCGCAATTTATTTTACCACTCACACACTCACAATGCGATTGATCCGACCTGAAAGGACATTTGATGTTTTACAAAGACGAACGGCTTGCGCTGTTCATCGATGGATCGAACTTGTATGCGGCAGCTAAGGCGCTCGGGTTCGACATCGATTACAAACTTTTGCGGACGGAATTCATGCGCCGCGGCAAAATGCTAAGGGCGTTCTATTACACAGCGCTTTTGGAAAACGACGAATATTCACCCATTCGCCCACTCGTCGATTGGTTGAACTACAATGGCTTCACGATGGTCACCAAACAGGCCAAAGAATACACCGACAGCCAAGGCCGGCGCAAAGTCAAAGGTAACATGGATATCGAACTTACGGTCGACGCCATGGAACTGGCTCCGCGCGTTGATCATATCGTACTGTTCTCGGGCGACGGCGATTTCCGCCCCTTGGTGGAAAGCTTGCAGCGCCAAGGTGTTCGGGTCTCTGTGGTCTCTACGATCCGTAGCCAGCCGCCGATGATTTCTGATGAGCTTCGCCGCCAAGCCGACAATTTTATAGAGCTAGACGAACTCAAGGATGTTTTGGGACGACCACCGCGCGAACCGATGGAGCCCCGCGAACCCATCGCGGCCACAGTAAACTAAACGAAAGCCGAGGCATCATGCTTCGGCTTTTGACTTTTTAACGACGTCTTCCTCTGGACCGCAATAGCGCGGCGCGCTACGTCTGCGGGTGAAAAGTCCATTCGATCCAGATGATGGAGCCGCAGATGTCAGCCCAACCTCTCACACTCTACCTTGCCGCGCCGCGTGGGTTTTGCGCAGGCGTCGACCGCGCCATCAAAATCGTTGAAATGGCGCTTGAGAAATGGGGCGCACCAGTTTTTGTGCGCCACGAAATTGTGCACAATAAGTTTGTAGTGGATGCCTTGCGCGAAAAAGGCGCGGTTTTCGTCGAAGAACTTCATGAATGCCCCAATGACCGCCCCGTGATCTTCTCGGCTCATGGCGTGCCCAAATCCGTACCTGCGCATGCGGCGAAACGTGAGATGACCTATGTGGATGCGACCTGTCCTCTCGTGAGCAAGGTTCATATCGAGGCGGAACGTCATTCTGCCAACGGCTTGCAATTAGTTATGATCGGGCATGAAGGTCATCCCGAAACCGTAGGCACAATGGGCCAATTGCCAGAGGGCGAGGTGCTCTTGGTGGAAGAAGCCAAAGATGTCGCAGGGCTGCAAGTCCGCGATGCCGAAAAACTGGCGTTCGTGACGCAAACTACGCTGTCCGTAGATGATACCGCGGATGTCGTCGAAGCCTTGCAAGCCCGCTTCCCTGAGATCCAAGGCCCGCACAAGGAAGACATTTGCTATGCCACGACGAATCGCCAAGAGTCTGTCAAAGCGATGGCGGCGAAAACCAACGCAATGCTCGTTGTCGGCGCGCCTAATTCATCAAATTCCAAACGCTTGGTCGAAGTTGGCGCAAAAGCGGGATGCAGTTATTCGCAGCTCGTACAACGCGCTACCGATATCGATTGGCGCGCGCTTGAAGGGATCGAGAGCATCGGCATCACCGCCGGAGCCTCTGCGCCTGACGTGTTAATCACCGAGGTCATTGATGCGTTCAAAGCAAAATACGATGTCACGGTTGAAGTGGTCGAGACCGCGAAAGAAAACGTGGAATTCAAAGTGCCGCGCGTGCTGCGCGACGCATCATGATCCCACGCGCACCACTTCTATTAGGTCTGGCAGGCACACTTCCTTTCATCTGGGGCGCGATCACCACGGCCCTGCCTGATTTCGCACTGAGTGCTGCACAAATGATCGGCCCACGCTTTGTAGGGCCCTATATCCAGCTGTTTTACGGAGCCGTAATCCTCTCTTTCATGTCAGGCGTCCTTTGGGGCTTCGCAACCAAAGCCGAAGGCAAACAAGCCGCAACAGGCTACGTATTATCCGTGCTCCCAGCGCTTTGGGCGTTCTTCATGACAGGCGGTGGACCAACAAGCGCAGGAATCTATCTGATCGCAGGCTTCGCGGGGCTATTAGCGCTCGATTGGTTGTTCTCGCGCTGGGGGCTAACACCGCCATGGTGGATGAGACTGCGAGTTCTTTTATCGGCAATCGTCGTGACTTGCCTGTGCATCGGAGTGATCTTGGGATGAGCGACAAAAAAACCATAAACGTCTATGATGCCAAGGCAGAAGAATACGCTAAGCTAACAAGCAACGACGCGCATAGCGTTGATTTGACCGCCTTCATTCAAAGCGTAAAATCGGGTGGTCGTGTCTTGGATTTTGGCTGCGGGCCGGGTCACTATGCGGCTCAAATGGCGCTTGCAGGCCTGATTACAGAAGCCACGGACGCATCAACCAAGATGGTCAAACTTGCCAATCAACTTGAAGGCGTCAGCGCCCGCTGCGAGGTTTTTGACGACTTAGACGCGGTTGATCACTACGATGGCATCTTCGCGAACTTTAGCCTGCTGCACGCGCCGCGCGATGCCGTTGCCGGACATATTGAGCAGATGACCCGCGCCCTGAAGGTAGGCGGTATCTTTCACATTGCGATGAAAAAAGGCAGCGGTGAAACCCGTGATCGCATTGGCCGGCGCTACTCCTATTTCACGGAGTCTGAATTGGAAAAAATGATGTATGACAAAGGCTTAAGCGTAATTTATCGCAACTGTGGTTGCGATAAGGGCCTAGACGGTGCCATGGCCGACTGGGTGTCACTGCAAGGTAGGAAATAAGAACGATGGCCAAACTTCTCGCGTACACAGACGGCGCGTGCAGCGGCAATCCTGGGCCCGGTGGTTGGGGAGTCTTAATGCGCGCAATGGACGGCGATGAGATCGTCAAGCAACGCGAACTCAGCGGTGGTGCGGAACTTACCACCAACAACCAGATGGAACTTATGGCAGCCATCTCTGCGCTTGAAGTCTTGGAACGTGCCTCAGAGTTGACCATCATCACCGATAGTACATACGTCAAAAATGGCGTCACAGGCTGGATTCATGGCTGGAAAAAGAACGGCTGGAAAACCTCAGCCAAGAAGCCCGTCAAGAATGTGGAACTCTGGCAGCGCCTTGATGCGGCGCAAGCCCGGCATCAGGTGACATGGGAATGGGTAAAAGGACACGCAGGTCACCCCGAGAATGAGCGCGCGGATGAACTTGCGCGCGCAGGCATGGCACCCTTCAAGAAAACCGCATGAGCTTACTTGCGCTTCTCGACTACGCCTCTGTTTTTATCTTTGCCTTGACGGGTGCGCTCGTTGCGTCGCGTGCGCAGCTTGATCTTGTTGGCTTTGCCTTTCTGGCTGCCCTCACCGGCATAGGTGGCGGAACCCTTCGCGATGTTTTGCTGGATCGTAATCCAATATTCTGGATCGAACACCCGACCTATCTTGCCATCACGTCGCTCGCCGCAGCACTGATTTTCTTGACCGCACACTTGGTGGAAAGCCGCTATCGCCTGCTGATCTGGCTCGACGCTTTGGCGCTTGGGGTGGCCGTCGCAGCAGGACTTGGCGTCGCAATCGCGCTTGCACACCCTCCCATAATCTCGGTGTTGATGGGCATCGTAACGGGCTGCATGGGCGGTTTGATGCGCGATGTGGTCTGCAACGAAGTGCCCTTGGTGTTAAAACAGGGCGAGCTCTATGTCAGCGCCGCTTTCGCCGGTGCCGCTTCGGGCGTTATCGCGGCCTCACTTGGGGTGCAATCCATGGGCGTTTTGGGCGCTGCGATGGGCGTTACTTTGTTCCTGCGAGCAGGGTCGCTTGCCTTTGGATGGTGTCTACCGATCTACAAACACGAACCACCGAAAAACTAGTTTCGCCAATGGGTTGGTACGATGATCAACGCACCGATTGAGGCGATAATCGCATCCACGCCGGGTGATCCAAAACCTATGCGGAACATAATCGATACAAAGTAAAACAAGAACGCACCACCGACGCAAATGATGATCGAAGGCAGATATCCGTTGTGGGTGAAGCCGCTCTTCTCGGAGATATATCCGACAATCCCGGCGATCACGACCGTGCCAAAAAGTGCTAAGAACATTTGCTAACCTTCCCCGAATTGGGTGCCTTTGGGCACGGGCGTGCCATGCAAAAACTCTTGCGCATCTTGTGCCCCTTTACCAGCTTTCTGCGCGCGTGTGATCTGTACCGCACCACTGCCACATCCAATGGTTAGCGCGTGATCGAGCGTTTGGCCCCTGGGGCCTTCACCTTCGCCCAAACGAGATGTCAAAAGCTTCAAACGCGCACCATCGAGTATCGTCCAAGCGCCAGGAAACGGCGATAAGCCTCTGATCTGGCGATCTATTTCAATTGCACAGCGAGACCAATCAATCTTCGCTTCGGCTTTGTCGATCTTGCTGGCATAGGTCACGTTTTGCTCTGGCTGAACCGTCGGTGAGAGATCTTCCAGGCGGTCCAAAGCTTCGCAAATCGCACGCGCACCCAACGCGCTAAGGCGATCATGCAAAGTGCCCGTGGTTTCCTCAGCGCCAATCGCCAAAACGTCACGAAGCAAGACCGGACCCGTATCAAGGCCCGCTTCCATTTGCATAATGCACACACCGGTTTCAGCGTCGCCCGCCATGATCGCACGATGGATTGGGGCAGCCCCCCGCCAGCGCGGCAAAAGCGAGGCGTGAATGTTGAGGCATCCTTTCGCAGGCGCGTCCAAAATCACCTGCGGAAGAATCAAACCATAGGCTACGACCACCGCAATATCTGCGTTCAGCTCGGCAAATGATGCTTGCTCGTCGACGCCTTTCAGAGAGACTGGATGACGTACATCCAAGCCCAACTCTAACGCGCGCGCATGAACAGGCGTCGGGCGTTCCTTTTTTCCGCGCCCCGCAGGACGTGGGGGCTGGCAATAGACAGCAGCAACCTCGTGACCAGCCTCACACAAGGCATCCAGCACAGGAACCGAAAAATCCGGCGTGCCCATGAAGATCAGTCTCATAGCTTTTGCGCCTTTTTGATCAGCATAGTGCGCTTCACGCGGCTCAGATGATCAAAGTATAACTTGCCATTCAGGTGATCGATCTGATGCTGCACAGAGGTCGCCCAAAGCCCGACAAAGTCGCGGCGATCAATGATGCCTTTGTCATTCATGAACTTCACGGTCACCGCTCGCGGACGCTTGATGACCGCGGACACGCCGGGAAGGTTTGGGCTGGCCTCGTCATGTTCGCGCAGTTCCGCCGAGGCATGTAGAATTTCAGGGTTCGCCATGCGGATGACTTTACCGCGTTCGTTTGAGGCGTCCAAAACCGCGAGCCGCAGCATCACACCAATCTGGTTGGCGCCCATCCCGACACCGGGCATCGCCTCCATGGTGTCAATCAAATCTGTCCACACAGCGCAGACCTCATCTGTGATCTCGCTGACATCGGCCGCCTTGCTGCGCAGGCGTTTGTCTGGCCAAGGAATGCATCTTCGAACGCTCATCAGATTATTTCCTTGTACTTAGCTTCAAGCGCCGCGCGCTCGGGCGCGCCCAGATGGTCAAAGATCACACGCCCGTCCAAATGATCCATTTCATGCTGCGCACAGACCGCTGCAAAGCCTTCAATAACCGCAGTTACACGCTTGCCGTTGAGACCAGTGTAGCTCAGTTCAATCTCGTTCGGGCGCGACACATCTGCAGACACGCCAACAATCGACAGACAGGCTTCTTCATTCGTGCTTCGCGCATCGCTAAGCGGCACAATCGACGGATTTATACAAACCAAAGGGTTCATATCGCCCTCTTTCCACGTCGCATCCATCACAAAGAGCCGTCTCATCACACCAACCTGCGACGCCGCTAACCCACGCCCGGGTGCCGTATACATCGTTTCAAACATGTCGCCGACCAGCTGCTCGATCTCGGGACCAATCGCTTCGACCGCTGCACACTCTGTTTGCAGACGCACATCGGGCCACGTAATGATCGGCAGCACGCTCATCCGCGCGCCATCTCACGCTTTAGTTTTTGCATTTTGCGGGTGATCATCTGGCGCTTCAGCGGCTTCAGGTAGTCGATGAACAGCTTACCCTCAAGGTGGTCGATTTCGTGCTGCACACACGTCGCCCAAAGCCCGTCCATATCGCGCTCTTGCAAGTTGCCATCAAGATCAAGCCACTCAACACGTACCTCTTTAGGGCGCGTCACATCAGCGTATTGATCGGGAATCGACAGACAACCCTCGTCATAAACATTGGTCTCATCGGAAGCAGCGATCACGCGCGGGTTCACCATAACTAAAGGCTCAGGTTTGGCCCCGTCCTCTTTCACGCAATCGAGCACAATCATTCGCTCCAACACGCCCACTTGGGGGGCCGCAAGCCCGATACCGGGGGCCGTATACATCGTCTCAAGCATGTCATCAGCAAAGCTGCGGATCTTATCCGAAATATCGGGCACAGCAGCGCAGACCTTTTTCAAGCGGGGATCAGGATGGATCAGGATCTTAAGTTTCATAAAGCAGCATTTAATCCAGCCAAGCGCGCGCGGCAACAGCACTTGCAGATTTGGCTCAATTCGCTAGCGTCGCGTTAAGATATCGGAGGAGAGTCCCAATGGGTTTTGACGAAATCATCGACCGCCGTGGCACGTGTTCGGTCAAATGGGACGCGATGGAAGCGCTTTATGGCGTCCCTGCGGACGATGGTATCTCCATGTGGGTTGCGGATATGGATTTCCGCCCACCCCAATGCATTTCTAATGCGGTCGCCAAAATGCACGAGCACGGTGTTTACGGCTACTACGGCGATGATGCGCCCTACCGCGAGGCGATCTGCTGGTGGATGAAAACGCGCCACGGCTGGGACGTCGATCCAGCTGGCATTTTCACGACACATGGCTTGGTTAATGGGACCGCAATGTGCGTTGATGCATTTACTAATCCGGGCGAAGGTGTGGTTCTGTTCACCCCCGTCTATCACGCTTTTGCGAAGGTGATTTCCGCGGCTGGTCGAGACGTAGTCGAGTGCGAAATGAGCAACGTCAATGGCCGCTACGAGCTGGATTTTGATGCCTATGATGCACAAATGACCGGCAATGAAACGATGCTGGTGTTGTGTTCGCCGCACAATCCTTCTGGTCGTTTGTGGAGCAAGGGTGAATTGCAAGCCGTCGCCGCCTTCGCCAAACGTCACGAGCTGATCTTGGTCTCTGATGAAATCCACCACGATCTGGTGTTTGAGGGCAATGAGCATATTCCGATGGCGAATATCGCAGGCATCGAGGACCGCCTCGTGATGATGACGGCGACCACTAAAACATTCAACATCGCAGGCTCGCATTCTGGCAACGTGATCATCGCCGACCCCGACCTGCGCGCACGGTTTGGCGCGCGCATGATGGCGATGGGGTTAAGTCCAAACTCCTTCGGCTTGTTTATGGCCGAAGCCGCCTATTCCCCCGGCGGTGCCGCGTGGGTCGATGATCTGGTGCAATACTTGGACGGCAACCGCAAAGTATTTGACGCAGGCGTGAACGCTATTCCGGGTCTCAAGTCGATGAATATGCAATCGACCTATCTCGCGTGGGTGGACTTTGAGAACACAGGCATGAGCCGCGAAGAATTCACCGCCCGCGTGCAACAAAACGCGCACATCGCCGCGAACCACGGCCCCACATTTGGCAAAGGCGGAGAGAGCTTTTTGCGCTTCAACTTCGCTACACCACGCGCGAGGGTTATTGAAGCAGTGGAACGTTTGCAGGTGGCATTTGGCGATTTGCAGTAAAGATCTATAGCCCTGCGGATCCAAAAATGCGTCACGTATTTGCTGCCTTCATCCGCGCAGTCTTTGCCAACAAGTCCAATACTATGGAGTGCCGTGAACGTTATTGTTTTGTCGACTTCGACTAAAAAGACCTGCAAGGCAAGCTGTACAAAGGGGGCCTGATTTTTCGCGCCTTCGACGCAGCTGGAACGCCATTGCTGCTGTCAGAGCAGACCCATTGCATGGAGGTGGACCTTTAAGCAAAAGATGATCGGGCTTTAGATATACCTGTCGTGTCACAGATCGAATTGGATATGGCGGTTGCCAAATTAGACCTGCTTCACCTACGCTTAAATGCCAGTGACGATACGCAAATTGATGCGATTGAAAACGTCCATGTGCATCAGGAACGAATTGTCCTACCAAAAGCGATCAAAGCCCAAGTCGCAGACTTTGTTCGCATGCGCGTGAAAGGATCCGTTGAGATCAGCTGCCAGTTTGCACCGCCTTATACGCCGAACGCTCCTTTGGTAATCTATTATTATATAGAGGCCTGCAACATGCCGGTGCTTGCCCGAAGCGAGACGCTAAATTTAAGCGCCGCTTGGGTGCAGGAGCGGACCGACATGAAGACCTTGGGCGCTGATATCTCCAGCAAGCTGCAAACGATTGTCCGCTTTCTTGCGCCACACACCTAAGACTTGATCACCAGATCGGCGCTACAACTATGATCTATAATCGTTTGTGCATTTGGTATGTCATTGTTTGACACTCGCAAACGTGCAGCATCAAGGTCATGACCGTTATCAAGCCAGCGCGCGATCAACCGCTGACGCAAAACCGGTATAGCAACATCAAGCAATAAAGTGAGATCCCAAAGCCGTACAAGGTCGCTCCATGGCTTATTGTCAAGAAGCAGATAGTTCCCTTCCACGATCACCGTTTGTGTTTGCGCAGGCAAACGCCCCCCTTGTTTGACAACGCAATCTTTGGTGCGATCAAAGGTGGGAAACTCAATCGTACCACCACTTCGAATTGCTTTGACAAGAGCTATGAATGCTTCGACATCGAAGGTATTTGGCGCGCCTTTTTTGCTTAGTAGTCCGCGCGCTTTCAAAATTTCATTGCTATAATGAAATCCGTCCATGGGCACCACGCAAGCCATTGGCGCATGTTGCGCGAGAGCCTGCGCAAACGTCGACTTACCGCTCGCAGGTGCACCAGCAACAGCGATGATACGGCGGCCATTGCAAAGCGGCTTAGCTTCAATATTTCGAATGATGTCATTGAAAGTCAATCAATTGGCTCTTCCAACACAGCACCTTCAACAGGGCGCAAAACATGCGGCATCGCAGGATTATAGAGCGCTGAATCTTTGAAATCTCGGATATTCCCTAGCACAGGCCCCACCAACGTCAAAGCCGTGCGCGTGATCTTCTCTGCACGCACTTTCTTGTGGATGTCCTTCAACGTTCCGCGAATGAACATCTCATCAGGCCAACCCACGCGGTAGGCTACAACAACAGGGCAATCTTCCCCATAATGCGGCCCCAAGACACGCACGATCTCTCGCAAATTGCGCACGCCCAAATGGATCGCCAACGTCGCGCCAGTTGCTGCGAAATTCTCAAGCGTCTCTTTGGGTGGCATCGATGTGCTTTTCATCGACACACGCGTCAACACAATGGATTGCGCTACTTCTGGCACCGTCAACTCCTGGCCCAGCGCCGCAGCCGCAGCCGCATAAGCAGGCACACCTGGGATAATCTGATAATCGATCCCATCTGCGCGCAAACGGCGAATTTGCTCTGCAATCGCGCCATACAAAGACGGATCACCCGAATGCACACGCGCCACGTTCTCGCCGCGCCCATGGGCCGCAACAATCTCGCTATGCGTATCGTCCAAAGTCATTGCCGCAGTGTCCATCACAATCGCACCCTTCGGCGCGCCTGCAACAACCTCTTCAGGCACCAAAGATCCCGCGTACAAACACACAGGGCACTCCGCAATCAAACGCTGCGCTTTGAGCGTTAACAACTCAGGATCGCCCGGACCCGCGCCTATAAAGAAAACCGTCATCGCTTCACCTTGCCAATAAACTCATTCATGACGCTTGCTCTGACAAGTCGCCGTCAATTTTGCGCGCATATCCGCGTGGTGTGTACATGCGGGGGCCTTCACCCAACTGCGCAAGTTTCGAGTTGGACGACCCGATTAAAACCACCGTCAACATGTCCACTTCATCCACTTCAAGTTCGTCCAAACGACGATAACGCACATTTTCTTCTGGCCGTCCAAGCGAGGACGCCAACATCACAGGCGTATCAGTAGGGCGATGCTTCAGCAGAATATCACGCGCCTCCGCCAGCAAAGTACGCCGCGTTTTTGAAACCGGATTGTAAAAGGCAATCACAAAATCTCCCTCAGCCGCCGCCTGCAAACGCCGCAAAATATCATCGCGTGGTGTAAGCAAATCTGACAGTGAAATAGCGCAGAAGTCATGCCCCAAAGGCGCTCCCGCGCGTGCTGCAGCGCCTTGCAACGCTGACACGCCGGGTGAGCAAACAACCTCAACGCGGTGCGCTGCATCGCTGACACCCATTTCGTCCTCACCACGATCCATGAGTTCGAACACCAACGCGCCCATCGCATAAATCCCTGCATCACCAGAACAAACGAGCGCGACGTTCTTGCCCAGCGCCGCTTGCTCTAACGCATAGCGACACCGCGCCTCTTCGCCACCAAGTGGAAAATCAGAGCGTTCTTTGCCAATCGCCAAAGGCCCAAGCAAGTCGATATAGAGACCGTAGCCCACCAGCTCTTCCGCCTCCGCCACCAGACGCGATACTTCCGGCGTACGCCAAGTCGCTTGCCCTGGACCAATGCCCACAATCGACAAACGCCCGCGCGCGCGACCTTGCAGTTCAAGTAGCGGCGCAGGCGCTTCGCCCAAAGCGACCGTCACATTCGCGGTCTTACGTTTTGATACACGCAAGAACCCGTCCGCCCCGACCATCGCCAAAGCTGCGCCTTCGCTCACGCCGTGACAACCAACTTCTGCGAATACCACTTCAGAGGGATTTTCTAAACGCGATGCTTCCGCTTCCAGCTCCTCTGCTGAGAAAAGCCGCAAAGGCTTGCCGAGGCGTTTAGCGACTTCGATCATCGCTGGCTCGTCACCCTTAAGATCAATCGACGCCACAGCCGCCACAGCTCCAGCAGCAACTCCCGCTTCGTCCAAAACTGCCTCAACCTGATCCCACATCTCCCCAGGATCCGCATTGCGCGCGCAACCAAGTCCCAGCACAAAGCGCTGCGGGTGATACACCAGAGCACCCTTAGATCCTGCAACAGGCGCATCACTGACAATCAAATCAACGCCGCCCTCGACACTATCCAGATCAAAAATGTTCTCGCCTTGAATACACACACCAGAGCCGCCCAGCATCTTCGCCATCACCCCTTTTGCATCCTCAGGATTGGCCAGCGCGTATCCAACGGACGGCTCATCGAGTGCGACACCCATAGCAACGTCGCCAGCTGTCGTCACCGCTGCAACACCACCCAAAGCCTGTGAAATCTCGCGCGCCATCCGGTTCGCACCACGATGCCCGCCAAGCAAAGGTACGATCACCGCGCCATCATCGCTTACAGAAATCACTGGCGGTTCATTGTGTTTATCAGCAAGCAGTGGCGCAACGCCACGGATCAAAATGCCGCTCGCGCAAACGCCAATAATTGGCACACCCGCTGCGAACAAACTCTGCGTGTGATCAAGCGCATTCGCGAAAAACGCATCCGCTGCATTAACCCGTCCTTCACGCCCATGGACCTGCGCATCTATCGCGCGCGCCACACGGTGCGCCGTCTCTTCACCAGAGCGCGAGAGCGCCATAACAACCGGTTTCACAGCCATGGATCGGCCCCTTTGGTCAGTAAGATCATTGAAAAATACGGCGCTTTTGCAGGCGCATGCTCGAGCGGCAGAACCACTTCTTCAGGCAAGCTCGCGCGTTCCACATAAATCGCACGCTCGGTAAGATTGAGTGAGTCAATCACGCCTTTAATTTTGGCCAGGTGCCGCCCAACCTTCATAATCGCCACGCTTTCCGCACCTTCAATGCGTGCGCGCAATTCGGCTTCTGGCAGCGGCCCGGGCAATACTGTCAAACGCTCGTTTCGCGCTGCTAGCGGCATGCCAGCACGTGCGGCACATGTGGTGATCGAGGTCACACCGGGCACGACTTCAACATCATATTTGTCCGACAAACGCGCAAACAGATACATGAAAGAGCCATAGAAAAACGGATCTCCCTCACACAGGCAGATCACGTCATCCCCAGCTTCAAGCGCACTTGCAATCTCGGCAGCACCCTTGTCGTAGGCCGCTTGCGCTGGTGCGCGCTCCACGCTCATAGGCACGTCCATCACGATTTCAAACGCACCGCGTGGGATCACATCTGCTGCAATGGAGCGTGCGAAACTCGCAGCGCCGGCAAGCGTCGGATAGGCCACAACCTTCGCGTTCGAAATGAGCCGATGCGCGCGCAAAGTCATCAACTCAGGATCCCCAGGCCCAAGGCCGACTCCGTACAGTTTAGCGCTCATCGCTTGATCAAACTCCACTGCGTCACTGGCATCAACGGGCGCCAACCCGTCAACGGTCCAACAGGCTCTGCGCGATTGATCTGGAGTTTCACCAACTGCCCACCATGTTTTTTATGCAAGTCGATTAACACGGCTTCACTCTCCAAAGTCACCGCATTCGCCACCAAACGCCCTAAAGGGCGCAACGCTGCCCAAGCTGCATCAAATACTGTTTCGGATAGACCACCTCCGATAAAGACAGCATCTGGTGCCACCAAACCGCTCAACGCCTCAGGCACCTTGCCGTCAACCAGCTCTAACTTCGGTGCCCCCAGCGCCAACGCATTCGCAGCCGCCATCGCACGCCGATCCGCACGCGGTTCAATCCCAATCGCGCGGGCATAGCGCGCGGCGCGCATCCACTCCACAGCGACCGAGCCACAGCCCGTCCCAATATCCCACAGCAGCGCGCCGCGCATTGGCATAAGCTTGGCCAAAGTCACCGCGCGGACCTCTTGCTTGGTCATCGTGCCGTCACTTTGAAACAACTCATCCGCGAGACCCGGCACACGCGGCAAAAGCGCGGCATCAGGTGCAGCGATACATTCAACCGCCATAGTGTTGAACGCAGGTACAACGTGAGACCAATCAGACGCAATGCCATCGAAACGCTGCTCGTCTTCGCCGCCCATTGCCGCGAGCACGGTCAATTTGCTCTGCCCAAAGCCGCGCTCATCCAGAAACGTCGCAATCTGAGCAGGCGTCTCTGCCCCTGTTGTCAAAATTAGCAAGCGGATATCGGGCTGAATATAGGCGATCATCTGCTCCACCGGACGCCCATGCACGGTCAACGTTTCCACATCTGGCATCGACCAGCCCATGCGTGCGCCTGCCAATTGAAAGGCACTCAATTGTGGATGATAGACAATCTCGCTTGGATCGATCGCGCGCCCAATCCGTGCACCCACAGAAAACCACAAGGGATCGCCCGTTGCCAAAACCACCACGCGCTTGCCACGATAGTCCTCGAGTACGCCGATCAGCGCATCAAAGGGCGATGGCCAAGCCACGCGTTCAACCTGAACACTCTCACTCAATCGGTGATGACGGTCCCCGCCGATGATGATCTCAGCCGCTTCAACAACAGCACGCGTAGCGGGCACAAGCCCATCCATCCCATCTTCACCGATTCCAACAATATGCAACCAAGGCTCAGACATAACTCTTCCCTTTTCCACAAATATCCGCGCGGGAGGCATGATCTTTCGAAGAAAAATCGCTCATCGCTCTTCAGGCAATCCAGCCGCCAGTGCATTCACCGCCGCAGAAGCAATCGCGGATCCCCCACGACGTCCGCGCAAAGCGATAAAATCACAACCCCGAGGATGCGCAGCTAATTCTGCCTTACTCTCAGCTGCACCGACAAATCCAACAGGAAAGCCCAAGATTACCGCAGGTTTTGGCGCACCAGCATCAATCATCTCAAGCAAATGAAACAGCGCTGTGGGCGCATTCCCGACAGCCACGACCGCACCCTCCAAATGAGGCTCCCACAGTTCAACCGCGGCAGCAGAGCGCGTGTTACCAATCGCTTGCGCATGCTCAGGTGTGCGTGGGTCATTGAGCGTGACAACCACCTCGTTGTCGCATGGCAAATAGCGGCGAATAATCCCGGCCCCAACCATTTCGCAATCGCACAACACGGGCGCGCCTGCTTTCAAAGCACGATGTCCCGCAAGATACGCCCCTTGCGAATAGGCAATACGATCTGCGATTTCTACCATCCCGCAGGCATGAATAAGCCTGATCGCGAGTGCCTGCATGCCCGTATCAAAGCGATCTAAATTCGCCTCCGCCCGGACAGTCGCAAAGCTTTGTTTGTATATTTCAGCTGGGACGCGCTCGTAGGGTCTCACGATTTTGTCCGAGCACTTTCAGGCCCGTGCGGGTGCTTGGCGTGAGGATATTCTGCGTGGTGATGGTGGTCATGATCGTGGTTATGCCCCCCGTCATCATGATGGTGATGATGGTGATGATGATCATCCTGCATCTTCAAACGGCACATGCCGGTGCAGAAGGTGTCACACAACGCGCAATCCGCCACGTTAGATCCCGGCGCAGAAGCACCTTGCCCTTCCACATGATGGTGATGGCTTTCTTGAACAGCGCCAACTTCGGCCTCAAAGCCCAAAACCTGCACGCGGTACTTGCACATCACACACGTGGGTGGTGGCACAGAGGCAAACGCTGGATGCTGGCGATCCTCTGGTTTGATGTGATGGTGATCGCCATTATCAAGCGCCAAGACCTGCTCGCGGAATGCACATATTCCGCAGTTGGGTGGCGGCACCGCACCAATTTGTTCCTGCACACGCTCAGCGAAGGTTTCTAGCACTTTCGGATGATCACCCAGATAAGCTGCCTTGACGAATGTAATCTCGGGATGCTCTGCCGCGACTTGATCTGTGAAGCCGTAAATCCGGTCAATCAAGATACCGCTGAAAAGGAAATATGGGAAAACGATGATGCGTTTATAGCCAAGCTTGCTTGCGTGTTGCAGGCATGGCTCTACCAGCGGGAAGGTCACGCCAGAATAGCCGACTTCAAGCCAGCCAAAGCCCATGCCCTCTTGCAGCAAACGCGCGATTTTGGCGACGTTGCCATTCGCATCAGGGTCCGACGCACCACGCCCGATCACCACAAGGCACGTATCTTCCAAAGCAACTTCACCGTGCTCTGCGTTGGCACCTTCGACGGCATCTTTGATGCGCGCTCCAGCTGCGGCCACCATTTTAGGATCAACGCCAAGTTCGCGGCCATACGACACCTCAATACCGTGCTTGACCGCATATGTATTAAGCACAGTCGGGATGTCGTTCTTGGAATGCATCGCCGCAAACAACATGCCCGGAACAGCCAAAATTTTGTCGCATCCCGCATCGCGCAGCTTATCAAGACCATCGCGGATCACAGGGTTGGCGAACTCAAGATAACCGTATTCCATCTGCCAATCGCTTGGCAAAAACGGTGGCAGTTTTTCTGCTAGCGTCGAAAATTCATCTACTGCGGATTGGCTGCGTGAGCCATGGCCACAAATCATCACACCGATCTTGCTCATCACCTTATGCCTCCTGCAATTCTTCGTCAGGCTCGACGTCGTCTTCGTCTCTGGCCTCATCCTTTTTGCCTTTGGACGCGGCCCATGCACCCAGCGCGATTGCTGCACCCAAAGCAGCTGCACCAATCCAATGACCATGGCCTGCTACGTCAGCCAAATGACCGACATGCGCAACGGCTGCATTTGCCCAAAGCACTGCTGTCAAACATATCAAAGTGATTTTCATCTGAGCCGTCTCCTTCATCGATGCAGCGCCGCAGGAGAAGTACTCGCGAGCCACAGCTCACATCAACCACTGACGGTCTCATCCCCTATTTGGGTCAACGATAACGTCACACCTGTTCGGCCCATTGGGCGTTGTTGAACGCGCTTATAGGCGTGCGCGCCGAGCCTTTCAAACGGATTCGCGCCACTCTACGGCTTAGCTGCGACGTCGCTCGAACCACCGCTCCGGCGTGGCGTGCCATCGATCACATCGTTGGTGTCATGTGTGTGCTGGAAAGGCGTCCGTTCAAGCAAAGCAAGCGCGCGTTTGTTATCTGCATTGGTAATCACCAAGATCCGCGCGATATTAGTTCGCGCGAACAGCCATGCGCAGACCATTTCAATCGCTTCAAACCCGATGCTTTGCCCCTGCGCATCGGCGGCTAACGTGATGCCCAGTTCTGCCTCGCCTTCATCTTCCGCGATAGGCGCGAAACGGCGTCAAATCCTGTCGCAATAAACGACGCAAAACCAGACGCTTGGTTTGTGACAGTGTCATCTCACCCCCTTCTTCTGTGCAATGCTGCACGATCCCTGCGCGCCATCCGGCCTATGTGCACAGGCCCATGTGGTCTAATGCCGTTATAACGAAATCGCGAAGGATAAAAAATATGGGCTTGCTGGTGGACGGAGTATGGCACGATCAATGGTACGACACAAAAGCATCCGGTGGTGCATTCGTGCGGTCAACCGCAAAGTTTCGCAATTGGATCACCGCTGACAGCAGCGCTGGTCCCACTGGTGAGGGCGGTTTTCCCGCAGAACTTGGCCGCTATCATCTTTACGTCAGCCATGCTTGCCCTTGGGCGCATCGCGCACTGATCTTTCGCGCGCTCAAGGGACTGAACGATCATATCACTGTCTCTGTTGTGCATCCTGATATGCTATCCGATGGCTGGACGTTTGAGACCGATGAACATGGCGCGACGGGTGACACACTTTATGGCCTGCCCTTCGCGCGCGATATCTACATCAAGGCGGATTCCACAATCTCTGGCCGTGTTACAGTTCCAATCCTTTGGGATAAACAGCGCGACACGATTGTCTCGAACGAATCTTCCGAGATTATTCGCATGTTCAATTCAGCCTTTGATGCATTAACGGGCAACACTGATGATTACTGGCCCGTTGAGATGCGCGAGAGAATCGAAGAGGTCAACGCACGCATCTATGACACCATCAACAACGGCGTTTACAAATCCGGCTTCGCCACGACACAAGTGGCTTATGATGCGGCGGTTGGCCCACTGTTTGATAGCCTTGAGTGGGTCGAGCAGCGCCTAAGTAAGAACCGCTACTTGATGGGCGACACGCTGACAGAGGCCGATTGGCGCTTGTTCACAACCCTTGTGCGGTTCGATCCGGTCTATCATTTGCACTTTAAATGTAATCGCAAACGCATTGTAGATTACCCGAACATCTGGGCCTACACGCGCGAGTTATATCAGGTGCCAGGCATCGCCGAGACGGTGAATTTCGAGCACATCGTGCGGCACTATCACTACTCTCACGAGACGATAAACCCGAACAGGATTATCCCGACAAATCCTGTGCTCAACTTCATGGATCCACACGGGCGCAGTTAGCGACCGCGATTAATTCCCGGTCGCGTAATGCTGCACCATCGTCGCCAGATCCTCTGGCGGCGTTGCACTTTGTACGAACGCACAAGCATTAGAACTAAGCTGAAAAATCGACCCATCCGAGAAAAACGAGGTGTTGGTCACGAATATAATCCGCGCGTCAGGCCTGCGGTAACTTGCGTAATCCGCGATTGCCAAGGCTTGGCCGTCCGTCAAAATCAGATCGAGGATGATCATCTCAAACGAATGCGCACTTAGCGCTGCGAAAGCCTGTGATTGGCTTGTTGCAAGGGTTACCTTCATATCACGACGTTCAAGGCAAGCTTTCCACAAGCTTCCCAGGTCCGGCTGACTTTCAACGATCAATACGTCCATGTTGTTTGCCGCTTATTTTTGTTTTCGGTTTAATTCGGTATCGCTCTCAAGCATTAACATTGCGTTAACGATCGTACGGTCTAGCTAATTTTTCGATAACTTGGCGACAAATACTTGCGGTTTGAGCGTGTTTCCGCTTGAAGCGTCACCCAACAGGGATTGTCAAAGGGACACCACCAAATGACCACGTGGATCACAGTTTGCGACACTTGCAAGCGCGACGACTGGAATGCTGAAACGGATGCGCAGACAGATGGCGAGCGCCTCGCGATCGCGGTTGAGACGGCTGCTGAAGGCACAGATGTTAAAACCCGCCGTGTGTCTTGCCTGATGGGCTGTTCGCACAGCTGCAACATCGCCATCCAAGCGCCTGGCAAACTCGCCTACACTCTTGGCAAATTCGACGCCTCAACTGAGGCTGCCGAAGGCATCGTGGAATACGCAAAGAAGCACGCGGCAGCGGCGACGGGTCAAGTTCCGTTTCGCGAATGGCCCCAAGCCATCAAAGGCCACTTCATCACCCGCCATCCCCCATTGCCCGACGCGGAATGAGCTCACAGGAACGCGATCACGGTGGCGGCCTTGATAAGGCCATCGCCCAGCACGGCGGAACGCGCGCGCAGTGGATTGACCTCTCGACAGGTATCAATCCTGCCCCCTATCCAATCGGCGAGTTCACCTCAGATGATTGGACCGCCCTTCCAGATGTTACAGCATTTGACGCCCTGAACACGGCGGCGCGGCAATTTTGGAACGTCCCTGCAGGTGCCGCAATGCTGCCCGCGCCGGGTGCTTCGTCCTTGATTGCCCGTATTCCAGCGCTCGCCCCGCCCTCGCGTGTTGATATCCCAACGCCAACCTACAATGAACATGCCGCCGCCTTTTCGCAGCACGGCTGGGCACTGGCCGAAGACGACACTTTCACGGCGCAGGTCCTTGTTCATCCCAACAACCCCGATGGTCGCCTTTGGCAGAGTAGCGACGTTACAGCCCCGCTCACCATTATCGATGAAAGCTTTTGCGATATCGCTCCCAATGCCAGCCTGATGCATTTAGCAGAGCGCGAAGGCGTCATCATCCTCAAGAGCTTTGGCAAATTCTGGGGCCTCGCAGGACTGCGTTTAGGATTTGCCATTGGCGATCCTGACCTAATTGCTCAGCTCAAAAATTTCATCGGACCTTGGTCCTTAAGCGGACCCGCGCTTCGCACTGGTGCAACAGCTTTGAGCGATCTGCACTGGGCTAATCAAACGCGTGCGCGCCTTGGCGCAGATGCCGCGCGGCTTGATCAGTTGATGGCAAATCACAGAGCAACTTTGGTTGGCGGCACGTCCTTGTTTCGTCTCTATGACGTTAGCGATGCGGCGGCATGGCAAGATAAGCTTGCCCAAGCCCATATCTGGAGCCGGATTTTCCCCTATTCCAAACGCTGGCTCCGATTGGGTCTGCCAGCGCCTGATCAATGGGCGCGGCTCAGCACGGCGCTTTCGGCACAGACATGACAACTGCTGCGATCCTCATCTGCGCGTTGCTTTTGGACGCGCTTCTTGGCGAACCACGCTGGCTTTGGTCACGCATCCCACATCCTGCAGTTCTGATGGGGAACCTGATTGGCTGGGCGGATGAACGCTTCAACACGGGTACAAATCGCAAAGTCAAAGGCGCGCTCACAATGTTCGCCTTGGGTGTCGGCTCACTGCTACTTGGCGCCGCTTTAGCGCAGCTCGGCTGGATTGTTGAGCTGATTACGGCGGCTATCCTAATCGCTCAAAAATCACTTGTCGAACACGTCGCTGCGGTCGCAACAGGTCTACGACACTCGACCCAAAAAGGGCGCGACGCAGTCGCGATGATTGTCGGGCGCGACACTGCTGAAATGGACGATCCCGCCATTGCGCGCAGCGCTATTGAAAGCGCAGCGGAGAACCTCTCGGACGGCATCATCGCACCAGCCTTTTGGTTTTTGATCGGCGGCCTACCATTGCTGTTGCTCTATAAAATCACCAACACGGCCGACAGCATGATCGGGTATCGCACGCCCAAACATGAGGACTTCGGCTGGGCCGCAGCGCGCTTTGACGATCTAATAAACCTGATCCCTGCGCGTCTCACTGCTCTCTTGATCGCTCTGCCCTATGGACTGTTATCACAAACGCCCACGATCAGAACTGAGGCCCACAAACATCGCTCACCTAATGCAGGCTGGCCCGAAGCGACAATGTCGCGCGCGCTTGGCATCGCTTTGTCAGGCCCGCGAAGCTATGATGGTGCGCTACGTGACTTTCCATTTGTGAACCCGCAAGGACGTCGCTCTCTCGGTGCGCAGGACATTGAGGCAGCCTGCCGTGCGCTCTGGGTCACATGGGGTGTTTTTACCGCTTTGGTGTTTGCGCTCTGGCTGTTCAATTTCTAAGCTGCATAAAACCCATTTAAAGGATTTAATGCTATGCTCTCTCGTCTGTCCGCCCTCGCCGTTATTACGGCATTTGGCGCGTCGCCTGCGCTTGCCCAATCCTGTGGCGGCTCCTTCAGCAGCTTCGTCGATGGCCTGAAAAATGAAGCGGTGCAGCGAGGTCATGAGCCAGAGACGGTCGACCGTTTCTTCGCCAATGCGCGCAAAGATGCAGCGGTTCTGAAAGCGGACCGTGCGCAGGGCGTGTTTCAGCTTCCCTTCGTTGATTTTTCACGTCGCTTGATCAGCCAAAACCGCATAAACAAGGGCCGCGCGATGGGGCAAAAATACGCATCCATCTTTGCGAAGATCGAGAATAAATACGGCGTATCGCGCGGTGCTCTTCTGGCGTTTTGGGCATTCGAAACGGACTACGGCACGGTTCTGGGGGATTTCAATACGGCAAACGCCTTGATGACTTTGGCGCATGATTGCCGTCGCCCTGAGCTATTCCTCCCTCAGATTTTCGCCGCGCTTGAGCTGTTTGGGAAAGGTAATTTTGATCCCACGCGCACCACGGGGGCATGGGCAGGCGAAATCGGCATGGTGCAAATGCTGCCTGCTGATATTTTGGAAAATGGCATCGACGGCGATGGCGACGGGCGCGTCTCACTTAAGACATCCGCGCCGGATGCGCTGCTTTCGGGTGGCAAAATGCTCAGCGCTTTGGGCTGGCGTAAGGGAGAGCCTTGGTTACAAGAGGTAACCATGCCCAAAAATTTCGATTGGTCAAAGACGGGTCTGAATCATTCTGCGGGCGCGCATGATTGGCAAAACATGGGCGTGCAAGCACGCGGCGGGCAATTGGTTGACGGCCTACCCAGCTCGATTATTCTGCCACAAGGGCGCAAAGGTCCCGCTTTTCTCGCCTATCCAAATTTCCGCGTCTATTTTGAGTGGAACCAAAGCTTCACTTACGTTCTGACTGCAGCATATTTTGCGAACCGCTTGGAGGGCGCGCAGGTTTATAATGCGGGGACACCCGATACGGGCTTAAGTGGCGTGCAAATGAAAAGCCTTCAGAAAAAGCTGGCAGCGCGTGGATATGATGTGGGCAAAGTCGATGGCATCTTGGGGGCTAAGACACGTTCGGCGGTACAAGACTTACAAACAAAAATGGGGCTACCCGCTGATGCGTGGCCGACCCCATCTTTGCTCGGCAAATTGTAAGCGAGCAATCTCAATTCCAGCTTTCGGCCCACTCTCAAAGAGGACGAGAGCCTTAGAACGTCTCTGGCTGAACCGCTTTCGCTGCACCAAACGCGGTGGCTTTGTCGCCTGCGTCTTCTTCAAACAGCTTGCTTGTACGCACACCGGGCACTTTTGCAAAGTTTTCCATCAGCTTTTTCGGGAACAGATAGCTGCCGATGCTGCTAAAGCCCGGAAGCTGTGACAGCAACCGTGACGTGGACGCCGTACATTGCGCCTGACTTTGGGCACCCATGCCACGCGCGATCGCAAAGGCTTGCTCAGCAACCTCTGGCGACACAGTGATTTCCTGCATCACGACATGGTAGGTTTCACGTGCATGGGCACTTTTGTAGATGCTGAACACTTCGGGGTTCACGCCGTAAATCACATCATTACGCTCTGGAATGCGGGGATGCTTGAAGGTACCCGCAGGATCCCAAATAACACGCTGTGAGGCATTAATCATCAAGGATGTATGCGCACCACCACCAGAGCGGTTGGAAATCATCGTCATCAACGTCAGTGTTGAGGGACCCGGTTCACGGTAAACCATGCGCGTCACGATCTCGTCGGAGGCCCACTCAGATTTCGCAGCACAGCCCATCAAGGCTACCGGCAAGAGCAAACATAGAATAAACTTGCGCATTTTAACCACCCCCCAGCGGATCAAAGCGCGCCTCTTTCACCGGGCGCGATTTCCTTAAATCAGCCGTTTACGAGGGCTGCAAAAATGAGGATACAAATGGAGACAACTGCGCCCCATGTGACGTATTTCAAAAAGCCGTCGAAGGTTTTCTCTTGCACAGATGTGTCCATGCTACCGTGTTTGTGATCAGACATCTTAAGTCTCCTGAAAATCGATGTAGCGCTGGTTAGCCGATTCCGCCGCGAGTGTCACCTAGGACCAAGGCGCGCACCCCTAAATTCTGTGTAAAATTACGCACTATCTGTGGCGAGCTTAAATCCAATGCGGTTGGGCTCTTCTGTTTCGACTTCTTTTGGTAATGCGCGCAGCATGACGTTCAGCTGACTAACATGCTGAACAAGCTGAGTTTTGCCACCCGCCGGATCAGAGCCGTAGAAAGTCACAATATCAGGATCGAAAAAACCCATGCCTTCGATCTTCAAGACACCCGCGTCGCCGCCTGTAAAGCCCATGGCGACTTCATGTTCGTTATCAAGTTGCTCTTCAAAGTTCTGTATATAGAGGATCAGACGCTCGTAAGCCCATTCCGCAGGGCTTTTCGCCTTGACAGGCTTATCACTCAAACCCTCCGAGCGCTCATCGCGCGATTTGCCGTCGCCAGTGTGCTTTTCAAAGCGGCGTGGCAAAGCGGCCGCTTCCGCAGCTTCGGCTGAAGTCTTGATCTGATCGTTCATTCCTGTTCCTCACATCGTCGCGCGCTTAGCTTTTGTGACTGTAAACCCATGCGCCATCTTCGCGTTTTTCCCGCGCGGCGCGACCTTCCAGCCAAAGGTGCTGCACATGTGCGATGGATTCAACTAGTGCCAGGCCATATTCCGCAGGACCGATCTTGCGCTTGAACAGAACCCCAAAACAATCGCCAGCGGTGCATGGCGTTTCCAAATGGGCTTCAAGGCGGTCCAAAGCGCTGTGATGGTTGTCAATCAATTGGCGCATCCGAGTCGGAAGACCCGTAAATGGCAGCTTGTGCCCACCTAAAACAAGGTGATCCGCACGTGCGAGTGTGTTCAAACGCTCACACGCCTCCAGCCAATCGCCAACAGGATCCGCGTCCGGTTCTGTTGCGTAAACCCCGATATTTGAGCTAATGGAGGACAGGATTTGGTCCCCCGCAATCACCAAATTGTCATCGCGCGACCACAGCGTTGCGTGCTCAGGCGCATGACCGTTACCCATGTGAACGTCCCAATTGCGCCCGCCCGCGCGAATCATATCACCTTGCTTGAGACGTCGATATCCAAGCGGAAGCGGCGCGACCACATCCGAAAAATTGAAGGGCCGCTCCTGTGCACGCTCTTCGATAATAGCCGCGTCCATGCCCGCACTGCGCCAAAAGGCAAGTGTTTCGGGTGTTGCCGCCTCTTGCGTATCAAGTTGGAGCATTCGCCCCATCAACCAAGCCGTACGCGTCGTCCAAAGCTCCGCGCCATGTTCAGACTGGAACCATCCCGCAAGACCGATATGATCAGGATGGTGATGCGTCACGATCACCCGCGACACAGGTTTCCCGCCAAGCGGACCTGCGAGCAGATCTTGCCAGATCCCACGCGATTTGCGGCTGTCAAAACCCGTATCAACAATCGTCCAACTGTCGCCCTCGTCCAGCGCATAAACGTTGACGTGATCCAGCTTCATCGGCAAAGGTAAACGCATCCACAGCACACCTTGGGCGACTTCTATCGCCTCAGAACCGCTTGGCGGAATGTCCCACGGGTAGCGCATACTTACCGTTTGTTCACTCATACCGAGGCCAATTCATCAGCGCTGAGCGCATAGAGATCACTATCACCAACGCGCGCTTCACTCAGCAAACTAACGTGCTCTGGCAGCAATCGCGCCATATACACTGTCGCAAGTTTGGTGCGCGAACCTTTGCGCTGCTCGGTAATTGCTGCTTTCAAATGCACATAACCCCCAAGGACCCGTGCGAAAGCTTTCAAGTAAGGCACGGCCCCCGCAAAGCGCGTGTTCAGCGCATCTTGCGCCAGCATCCACTCCGTGGTTTCGCGTAGGCTTTCGGTGGCTTCCCAAAGCGGTTCCGCCAAGGCTGGGCAAGCCTCGCGCGCAGCCTCGGTGAACTGTTCGACCTCGTCCAGCAAAGCGAAGGCCGCATCCCCACCATCCATCAATTTGCGAGCGACTAAATCCATCGCTTGGATGCCGTTTGTACCCTCGTAAATCGCCGTGACGCGCACATCGCGGTAGAATTGCGCAGCGCCCGTTTCTTCGATGAAGCCCATGCCGCCATGCACTTGCACACCCATTTCAGACACTCGCATACCTGTTTCTGTCCCGAAGGCTTTGGCAATCGGCGTGAGGAACGCAGCCTTCGCGCCCCAGCCGGAGGAGCCAGTCGCACTTTGCATATCAATCGCAGCCGCACACATCAGCGCAATCGCGCGCGCTGCGAAAACATCAGCCTTCATCACAGCCAACATGCGACGCACGTCCGCGTGGTCCATAATTGTGCCTGTGCCGTTTTCAATCGGGCTGCGCCCTTGTTTTCGCTCGCCCGCGTAAATCATCGCCTTTTGCAAAGCGCCCTCAGCTGCACCAATGCCCTGACCGCCAACACCCAAACGCGCATTGTTCATCATCGTGAACATCGCTCGCATACCGCCCGCTTCGGGTCCAACAAGCCAACCTTTCGCACCATCAAATTGCATTACAGCGGTCGGGCTGCCGTGCAGGCCCATTTTATGCTCCAAGCTGACAACTTTAAGCGTATTCGCAACACCGGGATTGCCCGCATCATCGGGTAGGTACTTCGGCACCAAAAACAAGCTGATACCCTTCGTTCCCGCCACGCCATCAGGCAAACGCGCGAGGACCAGATGGCAGACGTTCTCGGCCACATCATGATCGCCCCAGCTGATGTAGATCTTCTGACCTGTCACGCTGAAACTGCCGTCGCCATTGGGCTCAGCCTTTGAGCTTAGCGCGCCCACATCGCTACCCGCTTGCGGCTCCGTGAGGTTCATTGTGCCTGTCCACTCACCCGAGATCAGTTTCGGTAGATAGAGCGCTTTCAATTCATCAGAGGCGTGATGCTCCAACGCTTCGATCTGGCCTTGCGACATCAGCGGCGCGAGTTGCAGCGACAAACAGGCCCCCGCCATCATTTCGTTCACAGCCGTTGTCACGGTCATTGGCAGACCCATGCCACCAAATTCAGGCTGCGCGGACATGCCAATCCAACCACCCTCAGCAATCGCCTTAAACCCTTCCGCGAATCCCGGCGAGGTGCGCACAACGCCGTTTTCCAAATACGCAGGCGTTAGATCGCCATTGCGGTTCAACGGCGCAATCTTGTCTGCGCTTAGATGTCCGGCTTCGTTCAAAACTGCGGCTACAACGTCGCTTGTCGCATCCTCAAAGCGGTCTTGCGCTGCGATCTCGCTGTAATTCACAACGTGATCAAAGAGGAACTGATACTCGGAAAGCGGGGCGCGATAGGACATGGCTGTTGTCTCTCTTCAATGTAATTTACAAGCGCGATAATGATACGTATTCCAGCGCGAGCCTGCGTATACCTACAAATCCACGCACGGGCCTCGCAATCGAAACGCAACGTCAAAGCAAGGATCCTCCTTTGTGACTGAACGGCTAAGCTCCACTTTCAGCGATATCGCGCGCGCGGCGGGGTTACTGTCGGACGGCAAGCTCGTCGCCTTCCCGACTGAGACTGTGTACGGTCTTGGTGCAGATGCGCGCGATGGTGAAGCCGTTGCCAAGATCTACGCAGCCAAGGGTCGGCCCAGTTTCAATCCATTGATCGTTCATGTAGCGGATGCGGATGCTGCGCGAACCTTTGGGGTTTGGTCCGACACAGCACAGCGCCTTGCGGATGCATTTTGGCCCGGCCCTGTGTCACTTGTTTTGCCCCTGCGCAAACATGCAGGCTTGAGTGACTTGGTGACTGCGGGCTTGGAGAGCGTCGCCCTTCGCGTGCCTGCGGGACATCTTGCACAAGAACTGCTGAATGCGTTTGGCGGTCCGATCGCAGCGCCTTCGGCCAATCCATCTGGGCGCATTAGTCCCACAACGCCAGAGCACGTGTTTGCTGGTCTAGATGGCAAGATTGCCGCTGTCTTAGATGGAGGTGCCTGTGCGGTTGGGGTGGAGTCGACAATTGTTGGTCTGACGGATCATCCCACGCTTTTGCGCGCAGGAGGTGCTTCACGCGAGACGATTGAGGAACGCCTTTGCTTTGAACTTGCTACCCCTGTGAGCGGGGAAATTTCTGCGCCTGGCCAGCTCGCCTCGCACTACGCACCTAACGCGAGTGTACGGTTAAATGTGGAAGATTGGCAGAGTGGTGAGAAAACTTTGGGCTTTGGCAAGATGGCCTGTGACTTGAACCTGTCTGAAAGCGGTAATCTGATCGAAGCCGCCGCCAATCTGTTTGGCCATTTGCATCTGCTTGATGCGATGGAAGGCACACGCATTGCGGTTGCGACGATCCCTGAAACTGGCCTTGGTGCTGCGATCAATGATCGCCTACGCCGCGCCGCTGCGCCGCGTTAATCCGCGAGAAGGCGTGCTGCAAAATCGCCTTGCAAATATGTGAAGTGACCCCCTGACATCGTCGCTGCAATACGCCCTGTTGCGATCTCTTCCACGACAATATCCGCGCGCAAACCTGTCGAAATGCTGCCGCGATCTGCAAGCCCCAAAACCCGCGCTGGTCCTGCTGACAAAAAGCCCCACGCGGTTGGAAAGTCACACGCACCCTGCTCTACCAGCTTGCCGACAGATTGGCGCATAGCCGGATAATGATAGTCGGACGCCAAAGCATCACAGAGCCCATCACGGATCAAATCCAGCGCGGACACATTGCCCGCATGGCTACCCCCACGCATCACATTGGGTGCGCCCAGAATGATCTGCCCACCCGTGTCATGCGCCGCTTGTGCTGCTTCGCGCGTTTCTGGAAACTCGGAAATATGAGCGCCCATTGCTTGGAAATCCACACGGCCTTCAGCGCTGCGATCATCGTGGCTCCCAAGTAAACATCCTTGGGAATGCAATCTCTTGGCAAACTCTGACAACGCGGCAGGAACTTCGGTACGCCGCTCATGTAACGCTTTCATCAAAGCCAAATGCGCCTCGGGGCTACGCCCGCTTTTCAACGCGGTCCCCGTCAAACGCGGTGGCTTGCGCCCCTCTTCCAGTCGTTTGTGTGGGATGTGATCGTTGAACACGGCATAACCGATGTCATGCGCTGCTATCATCTCCAGCATCTTTGGGTAGTCATCAATCATGTGTGTCTCAATGCGCAATTGGGCACGCATATCGGTCAGCTGCTCCCCTCGCGTATGCGCCAATGCATCAAGAAACTTGCTGGCAAATTCGGGCGATCGCAGCCCACCTTCCCAGCTATAAAACTGCGCCATAATGGCGGTCGAGATCCCGTTGCTTGCAAGATCTGCCTCTGCAGAAGCTAATCCCGCACGCATATCTGTCATCGCCCCGCGTCGCGGGGCTAAATGCCGCTCGAACCCATCGCCGTGAATATCGACGATGCCCGGAAGAATGCGAAACCCGAACGCATCGACACGCCGTTTGCTCGCCTGTTCAACGATAAGGCCACCGGCGAGCGATAGCGGCTCTTGTGTCAGCTCTGGTCCCAAAAGAACTTCGCCACGCTCCAGCGTCAGTTCAACGGGTTTCATCGCGATCTGCCAATTCTTGGATCGCCGTGGACACCACATCACGCCAATCGAGATCAGGGTCAAAAGCGCCGTTCTCAAGGAACAAAATGGCTTGCGCCATCACCCGAAAATTATTCATCATAAACGTATGGGTCACAGGTAATGTGATATGCGCTTTCATACCCTCAAGCTTCGTTGAGGCGACTGAAACTTTACCATCATCCGGCCCTTCAAGCATCGCCGAGAAAAAAGGGTTGAGCGATTGATCTCCAGCGATAATACCGAGTTCAAAATCAGCCGAAGGCAGGCGATTTGGCAGACTGTTAGGCCCTGTCCCAAGCTGCATCCCAGCGGGGCCGTTGAACCAACCAAACGCATCGAAATCGCCTAAGACATCAACAATTTCAGTGCCATTGTTAGGCGGCGCTAGCATGACGACCCGACCCAAGTTTTCCGGCCGATTATCTTGCAACCATTCGCGCAGCAAAATGCCCCCCATAGAGTGGGTCACAAAATGAACTGTCTGTTCGCCACATTCCTCCACCGCTTCTGGTAGGGTGATGTCGACTAAGGTTTGCACCGTGGCTTTCGTTGACGGATAGCCCGGACGCACCGCGTCAAAGCCGCGTTCGCGCAGAACTTGTTCCATCAAGGCAAAGGAGGATTCCGTACGCGCGAGGCCATGTAACAGCACAACGCAGTCCGCTGCAGCGGAAAGCGGGCAAAGTGCAAAGGCGAGCGCGTATTTGAACATCTGTCTTAGTTAGGGACTTTTGCGCGTGGACTAAAGGGGTTTGTCACGATTGGCATGTCACCGCTTATGTCTTGAGCGCTTGTGCATAAATCGTCAGACCCACACCGCACAGCACGAACAATGTTGCGATCACAAAACGCAAGGACAGCGCTTCACCCAACAACACTGCCCCACCAAGTGCTGCAATGATTGGCACGGTGAGTTGCGCAACTGACGCGGTCGGCATGCTGATCGATGGCAAGACCTTGTACCATAACGCGTAGCCCATGCCTGATGTGACAGCGCCAGAGAGAATCGCAAGCGCTGCGCCACGCCAGCTGATCGCGTCGGGTAAGATCAGCCAAACCATAATGCTCACAGGTGCTGCGAGGATAAACGCCAAGCTGGTCGCGCCAATCGGATCCGTGCTGCGCGCGCCAGCAAGTGTGTAAAACGTCCAACCAAGCGCAGAGATCAACATCAAGCTCGCCCCCGTTTTATCGAGCACTGTGCTTTGATCAGGCCAGAGCAAATAGCATAGCCCTGCGAAGGCCAACATGGCCCCAAGCCAACTAAGCGGCCCAATCTTCTGGCCGCGCATCAAAGTCACCGCGAAGGAAATCACCTGCACACCGCCGAATAATATCAACGCGCCTGCGCCGGTTGGCAAAGTGATGTAGGCATAGGAAAAAGCAAGTGCGTAGAGAGTGAGCATGCTCGCGCTCCAGACCGCGTGTCGGTTCAATTTGGGGCGCGCGTCTTGTCTAATCCATATGAGTAATCCCAACAACAGTGCACCCGACAAAAGGCGGATGGCTGCGTAGCCTGCGGGTCCCGTGTCACCCGGCGAAAGCGCCAGCCGGTTCAGGATCGAGTTGAACGCAAAAGCCGTCATCGTCAACGCAATCAACCAAAACACCTTCATACCCCAATCACCTTCATATCAAAGACACGCCCAATGCCAGTAACGCAGAAATTGCGAGCACTTTGAGTAAGCCAATATTCAATCTTAACAGCAAAATTGCGGCTACAACGCTCAATACCAAAGTGCGCCAATCCAAGGTAACAAAATCAGGGACCCAACCATAGTTCGCGCGTTCAACATCTGCGAATATGACATTCAAAGCGAACCAGATCGAGAGGTTCGCGATCACTCCTACGACAGCCGCCGTGATCGCAGATAGCGCACCGCTCAGACGTGGCTGCGCAGAGATCAATGCGATGTAGGGCGCGCCCGCGAAAATCCACAAGAAACACGGAACGAACGTTGCCCAAAGCGTGACACAGGCCGCAAGCACAGCCAAGCTGGTGCCACCCGTGTTGTAGCCTGCCAGAAACCCCACAAATTGGGTCACCAAGATCAGTGGGCCGGGTGTAGTTTCGGCCAGCCCAAGTCCGTCGATCATCTCATCTGCACTGACCCAATTGAGATTTTGCACCACCTCTTGCCCCATAAAGGCCAGAACAGCATAAGCGCCACCAAAGGTAACAGTCGCGAGTTTGGAAAAGAAGATCGCTAGTTGAAATAGGAAATCTTGACCGATGATGAGGCCCAGAAACAGGATCGGGGCCCACCAAATTGTGAGCCAGATCAGGATCGTCATCGCGGTTTGTGAGAATGGAACGCGAGGTGTCGAAATATGCGACGCTTTTGGCGTGGTCAGATACCCGATCAAAGCCGCCACGCTGATGACGGCCGGAAACGGCAAGGCAAAGACGAAGATGGCGATAAAACTCGCGATGGCTAATGCCCAATGTAGACTTGACTTAAACGCGCGTTTCGCAACTTTGATGAGCGCTTCAAGAACGACCGCAAGCACTGCGGCCTTCACACCCAAGAACAGTGTTTGCACGACGGGAACGTCCCCGTAAGCCACATAAATCGCCCCAAGGGCGAGGATCACCAGCGCACCGGGCAACACGAACAAAAGTCCTGCGATAAGGCCACCCAAGGTGCCCCTCAAGCGCCAACCTGAATAGGTTGCCAATTGCATCGCTTCTGGTCCGGGAAGTAACATGCAGAATGACAATCCCGACAAGAAATCCTGTTCACTCAGCCATTTCCGGCTTTCGACCAGTTCTTTGTGCATCAAGGCGATTTGCGCGGCTGGACCTCCGAATGACAGGCAACCTATCTTGCCAAATGTGCGCACCAAATCTGATAGTGGTGTCATGCAGTGCCTCCGTGCACGGCCCAGTCGTGGGTCTCGCCCTGAGCATCTCGTGCCCACCGATAAAGCGCATCATAGAGTGGCATCGCTGCTTCTAATTGCTCAAGATCGTCGCGGTACATGCGCGACAGTCCAAGCGAAATGGCAAGTAGACCGACTGCTTCGGGCGCGCTCGCTTGTGTTGTGCCATCTGCCGCGCGAATGACCGCCGCCATCGCGTGCAACGCAGGATGATCGAGGCCATAACCTGCGAGCATCGCATCGAAACTGCATGTGTTCTCGCGATGGCTAAGCTCAGCACCCTCCACGTCAAAAGGGGTTGCATTGAACTTCTCTGCAACCGCTAGCACTTCGGACGGGGCCACAAACAAGAAACGGGCATCAGGATCAATGAAACGTCGGATCAACCATGGGCACGCTATCCGATCAACTTTGGGGCGGTGTCGTGTGACCCAAAGCCCGCCACGTGCAGGCAAGCGATCCGCTTGGAGCAGTGTCCCACCAAAATCGCGCCAACCGAAAATGCTGCCTTCCAACACCTCGGCGTCCGCGCCCTGTGTGCGTAGCAGCGCCATTGCCCCCTGCGACAGTTTCTTGCCTTTTTGGCAAATCACAACCGTCTTGCGCCCTTGCAGATTGGGCAGCAATTCTTCGATCTGCGTGAAAGGATGGCGAAACGAAGTTGGGATAAGTCTGGGATCTTGCGCAAAGTCTTGATCGATACAAATATCAACAAGCGCAGGGGCATCAGGTGTTCCGATCAGCCGCGCAAGCTGCGCGGGCTTCATAGTATTAGGAGCGGTCATGTCGCGTCCTCCCATGGTTTGGGTGTTAATTCAGGACGCGAAACTTTGGCCGAAGCCTCACGGGGTGTTCGCGAGCCCCTTAGCGGTCAAAATGTGAGAACCCTACTTGGATGTCAACTATGGGCTTCTTTGAACGAAACGAGACGGTTCTTGGACGCATCCCAAAGATCCAAACGCGCGCAACGTAGGCTCTGTCGTAGGGTCATTCGACCGCAATGAACCAGTTCTTCGTTATCGCGCAGCACATCGGTAAGCCGATAAAACGGGATGCGACTATAAAGGTGGTGCACGTGGTGGATGCCGATGTTTGCGGTGAACCAGCGTAGAACAACGGGTAAATCATAGTGCGAACTGCCTTCAAGCGCGGCTTCATGCAATTTCCAGTCTTCAGTATTCTTCCAATGCGTTTCTTCGAATTGATGCTGCACATAAAACAGCCAAACCCCGACGGAAGCGGCCAATAAAACAGTTGGGAGCGTGACAAAGACAAGGGCTTGCCAGCCACCAAAGAACACGATCAGAAACACCACAAACGCCATCGCGGCATTGGTGCCCATCGCGGAAATCCAATATTTCCTGCCTTGCGACATCAGACCAAGCGGTAAACGGTTTTGCAGAACGAACAAATAGCTCGGCCCAAGACCAAACATAACGGCTGGATGACGATAAAGACGATACATGAAACGCTTAAGCGGTGTGCGCGCATTATACTCTTCAACCGTCAACGTCATCACATCGCCAATGCCACGGTGATCAAGATCACCTGCGTGGCTATGATGGATCGAATGCGTGCGTCGCCAAACATCATAGGGGGTCAATGTGAACACCCCCAAGACCCGTCCAACCCAATCGCTCAAAGTGCGATTGTCAAAGAAAGAACCGTGCCCGCAATCGTGCTGTATGCAGAACATGCGCAGCAGAAAACCACCGTTCAATAGGGCAATGAAAAAGGCAGCGGTATAACTGAACGATGCCATATAACAGGCCGCGGCCCAGAGAGCGACGAAAGGAATCACGCTCACACCAAGTTCATAGCTACTACGCAATGTGTTTGGTTCGCGGTACTTAGCGAGGACGGAAACCCATTCGCGGGCTTCGCGTTGATTGTGAGTACGGGGATCGTTGGACATTTACGGCTCGTTGTTCGGTTTGTTTCCATTGCGATAAAGCGAATATCTGTGTTTAGCAAACAAGCATTTGTGCGCTTGCGAAAACTTGACGCGATTTATGGTATAATTCCAAGACATTTCAAGCTTGTGAACGGCGGTGAAGCAATTTGAGTTCATTAGTTTGGCAAAGCACTCAAACGGAAAGAGGCCGCCCGAAGGCGACCTCTTGAATAGTCTCCAGTATGGAGGCTGATCTAGCAATTCAACATAAGATGAATGTGCTTACATCATACCGCCCATGCCGCCCATTCCGCCCATGTCAGGCATGCCGCCAGCAGCTGCGCCGCCCTTCTCAGGCTTATCAGCAACCATTGCTTCGGTTGTGATAAGCAAGGAACCGACAGATGCCGCGTCCTGAAGAGCTGTACGGCAGACCTTCGCAGGGTCGATAACGCCGAAGGAGAACATGTCGCCATACTCTTCTGTCTGTGCGTTAAAGCCGAAGGATACGTCGTCGCTCTCACGGATTTTGCCAGCAACAACTGCACCGTCAACGCCAGCGTTCTCAGCAATCTGGCGCAAAGGCGCTTCGATTGCTTTACGAACGATGTTGATACCAACAGTTTGGTCGTTGTTTGCGCCTTCAAGACCGGCAAGTACTTTGCCTGCCTGAACCAGAGCAACACCACCACCAACAACAACACCTTCTTGAACCGCAGCGCGGGTCGCGTTCAGTGCATCGTCAACTCGGTCTTTACGCTCTTTGACTTCAACTTCGGACATGCCGCCAACACGGATAACCGCGACGCCACCTGCGAGTTTCGCAACACGCTCTTGCAGCTTTTCACGGTCGTAGTCGGACGCTGTCTCGTCGATCTGGCCACGGATCTGAGCAACACGTGCTTCGATCTCGGCCTTCTCGCCGTTGCCATCAACGATTGTTGTCTCGTCTTTTGTAATCTGGATTTTCTTGGCTGTGCCAAGCATGTCCATTGTCACGTTCTCTAGCTTCATGCCGAGATCTTCGGAGATTACCTGACCGCCTGTGAGGATCGCGATGTCCTGAAGCATTGCTTTACGGCGATCGCCGAAACCAGGTGCTTTGACCGCTGCGATTTTCAGACCGCCGCGCAGTTTGTTCACAACGAGAGTTGCAAGCGCTTCGCCTTCAACGTCTTCAGCAATAATCAAAAGTGGCTTCTGGGACTGGATCACAGATTCCAAAAGCGGAACCATTGCCTGCAAAGAAGAAAGCTTCTTCTCGTGCAGCAAGATCATGCAGTCTTCCAGCTCTGCCGTCATCTTGTCAGGGTTTGTGACAAAGTACGGGGAAAGGTAACCACGGTCAAACTGCATGCCTTCAACAACGTCTGTCTCTGTTTCGAGGCCTTTGTTCTCTTCAACAGTGATAACGCCCTCGTTGCCGACTTTCTGCATCGCGTCTGCAATCTGACGACCGATTTCCGCTTCGCCGTTTGCAGAGATTGTACCAACCTGAGCAACTTCATCGGAATCAGATACTGGACGGGACGCTGTTTTGATCGCGTCTACAACTTTCGCTGTCGCGAGGTCGATACCACGCTTGAGGTCCATTGGGTTCATGCCGGCCGCAACAGACTTCAAGCCTTCGCGAACAATCGCTTGTGCCAAAACTGTAGCAGTTGTTGTGCCGTCGCCCGCTTCGTCGTTCGTGCGCGACGCAACTTCTTTGACCATCTGTGCGCCCATGTTCTCGAACTTGTCCTCAAGCTCGATCTCTTTTGCCACAGAAACACCGTCTTTCGTGATGCGCGGTGCACCGAAAGATTTGTCGAGAAGAACGTTACGACCCTTTGGGCCTAGCGTTACTTTAACAGCGTCCGCAAGAATGTTGACGCCGTTCAGCATCTTTGTCCGTGCGTCTGTGTCGAATTTTACTTCTTTAGCAGCCATTATGAATGCTCCACTTTAATTTAAATTTTAGGTATGAAGAGGAAGGCCGTCTTAGGAAAGAATTCCCAGAACGTCGCTTTCCTTCATCATCAACAGCTCTTCGCCGTCGACGGACACTTCTGTGCCGGACCATTTGCCGAACAACACGCGGTCGCCGTCTTTGACTGCCATTTCGATCAGCTCACCGCTGTCTTTGCGCGCGCCGTCGCCACACGCAACGATAACGCCCTCAGCAGGCTTTTCTTTTGCGCTATCAGGGATAATCAATCCGCCAGCAGTTTTCTCTTCGCCTTCTGTACGACGAACCAACACGCGATCGTGAAGTGGTTTCAATGCCATCTTTGCAGCTCCTTAAGCTCAAATGGTTACAATTTCGTCCCCAAGCCCTAAGGCTCTTCGCGGGCATTAGCACTCATAGGGGTCGAGTGCTAACGGTGCATAGTTAGGAATGCTTTTGAAATGAGTCAACAGCCCTGCGAAAAACTTTCGTCAGTTTTTTGGGCGGGATTTACCAGCGCCTTACTTAAAAGGTTGAGGCGCTGGCAGATAGGTCAGAATTTGATCTTATTTGGCAGGATGAAGCAGGGCCTGGCGCTACGCTGCTAAGCCGCGTCCTTTGAGAAGTGCATCAACGCCCGGCATGCGCCCGCGAAACAACAGATAAAGCGCGCCCGCGTCCTTTGATCCCCCTGAACTGAGCACAGTATCCGCCAAGCGTTTCGCAGTTTCGGTATCAAAGGGATCGCCAGCCTCTTCAAATGCTTCAAACGCATCCGCATCCATCACTTCGGACCACATGTAGCTATAGTAGCCACTAGAATACCCATCCCCTGCGAAAACATGCGCAAATTGCGGCGTCGCGTGGCGCATGCCGATTGCGTGGGGCATGCCGATCTCTGCAAGCACTTCCGCCTGTTTCTGCATCGGATCTGCGGTTGCATCCCCCTCGTGAAACGCGAGGTCCACCAGCGCAGAGGCCACATATTCCACCGTTGAAAACCCCATGTCATAGGTGGCCGCACCCAAGACTTTATCAAGCAAATCTTGCGGCATCGCCTCACCCGTCTCCGCATGGGTCGCAAATTCCGCCAAAACTTCGGGGACATCGAGCCAATGTTCATAAAGCTGGCTAGGTAGTTCGACAAAATCGCGCGCAACGGATGTACCCGATACGCTTTCATACTCCACATCAGAGAGCATTTGATGCAGCGCATGGCCAAATTCATGGAACAACGTGCGCGCGTCATCGTAGCTTAGAAGCGCCGGTTTGCCTGCGGAGGGTTTCGCAAAGTTGCACACATTGATGACAATTGGGGACTGGACCTTGGGCTTGCGCGCTTGCCCACGCATCGCAGAACACCACGCACCGGATCGTTTGGATCCACGTGCGAAGTAGTCACCGATGAAAACCGCAACATGTTCGCCGTCGCGCAGAACTTCCCATGCGCGGCAATCTTCATGATAGAGCGGCAAGTCGAGCGGTTTGAACTCCAGCCCGAATAAGCGGGTGGCGCAGGAAAAGCTGGCGTCGATCATGCGGTCCAGTTGGAAGTAGGGTTTGAGAACCGCTTCATCCAGATCATGTTCCACTTTGCGACGCTGTTCCGAATAGTAGCGCCAATCCCAAGGCTCTAGAGGTCCGTCAATTTCATCCGCGTGCAGCATTTTTTCTAGAATGTCGGCGTCTTTGCCCGCTTGCGCCTTTGCGGGTTCCCACACTTGCATCAACAAATCGCGCACAGCGAAAGGCTTACCCGCCATTTCCGTTTCCAGCTTGTAATGCGCGAAATCAGGATACCCGAGCAGGTGCGCACGGGTTTCGCGCAGCTTCAAGGTTTCGCCCGCAATGCCACGATTGTCAGTATCACCCCCGTTCGCACCACGCGCGGCCCACGCGTCATAGGCGTTCTTGCGCAAATCGCGACGTGGGCTGAATTGCAAGAACGGTACGATTATCGAGCGGGAAAGCGTCACGACAGGGCCGTCCATGTCCATTTCATCGCCAGCCGCTCGTGCCGCGTCTTGAACAAAATCAGGCAGCTCCGCCAAAGCGTCATCCGACAAACGCATGACCCAATCAGACTCATCTTTGAGCAGGTTTTGCACGAACTGCGTGCCAAGCGTGGCAAGTCGCGACTTCACTTCTTTCATTAGATCCGCTTGTTCTCCAGTAAGTGCCGCGCCAGAGCGCACAAACCCGCGATGGGTGAGCATCAGAACGCGAGCCTGCTCTGGCGACAAGTCAAGCGTGTCACGGGCATTCCACAGGGTTTCAATCCTTTTGAAAAGCGCCTTATTTGCGGAGATCGCAGAGCTATGCGCGGACAACTTAGGGGAAAAATCACGCTGCAATTCCTGACGCTTAGGCGTGCTATCAGCCCCCGCGAGAGAATAGAAAACCGACAGGACCTTATCCAGTGCTTCGCCCGCGCCTTCCATCGCTTCAATCGTATTCTCAAACGTTGGCGCGTCTGGACTGTCCGCGATCGCGTGGATTTCGGCCATATGGGCGTGCAATGCCTCAACCAAAGCGGGGGCGAAATGCTCGTCCTCAATCTCTGCGAAGGGCGCAATTTGAAAGGGTGTGGTCCATGCTTGTAGCAACGGATTGGTCATGAAAGTCTCCTTTGAGCACAAAGTAGGGTCGCGCTTGGTTGGTTTCTAGTGCCCGCGTGTTTCACCCGCAGGTCGGGCAATCATCACGACGTTTGAGCGTCAACTTACGCGTTTCACCGTAAAGGCCATCGTAGATCAGCATTTCAGCACGCAGCACATGCCCCGCGCCTGTGATCAGTTTGATCGCTTCCTGCGCCATCATCGCCCCAATCACACCCGGAAGAGGACCAATCACGCCCGCTTCTGAACATGCTGGGGCCAGATCCGCCGCAGGGGCACTTGGGAAAATACATTGATAACAGGGAGTTCCATTCGCGGGATCAAAGACGCTGAGCTGTCCTTCCCACTGGCTCAAAGCGCCAGAAATCAGGGGCTTGCCCAGCGCATTTGCGGTTTCGTTCACCAAATATCGCGTTTCAAAGTTATCGCAGCCATCCAAGATCAGATCATATTCTGCAAACAGTTCGGGCAAGATATCCTTGGTAAGGCGACGATGATACGCGCGCACCTCGATATGAGGATTTTGCGCGCGCATGGCGTTTTGCGCAGAGAACACTTTAGGCACGCCAATATCTTCATCACGATGGATGATCTGACGCTGGAGGTTCGCGTTTTCTACAATATCGTCATCAATGACGCCGATGGTGCCGACCCCTGCCGCTGCCAGATATTGCAGGACCGGCGCACCCAGCCCGCCTGCCCCGATGACCAGCACTTTCGCATTTTTCAATTTCTTTTGCCCCGGCCCGCCAATTTCACGCAACACAATGTGGCGTGCGTAGCGATCGAGTTCCGTTGCTGAAAACGTACCGCTTTTTGGTGATACATTGTCATCAGCTCTCGTCGCAACGCGCGCGCGGAGACGGTGCAGAAATGTACGGTATACAACGATCAAAACCGCAAAGCCTGCGAGCAAGGCATAAGGTTCCCATGCGCCACCGAACGCACTGTGCAATCCGTGGTCTTCGGGAAAGATGAAAAGCACACCGACTACGGCAAGTAACAAGACGCCAATAAGGCTCCAACGCTGCGCTTTTGGCACTTTCATCACTGCACCCAAGCCATAAATTCCGCAGGTGATGAGGAAAAACAATGCCATTAGCCGCGACCTGTAGAGCCGAAACCGCCCTCCCCCCGAGCAGTTTCGCTGAGCTGTTCGACGAGCTCGAAATCAGCGCGCACAACAGGGGCAAGGATCATCTGCGCGATGCGGTCGCCATGGGCAATCGTGAAGGAATCTTGCCCTGCATTCAGCACGATCACCCCCAAAGCCCCGCGATAGTCGCTATCAATCGTACCCGGAGCATTGGGTAGCGTAATTCCATGCTTTAGGGCCAATCCCGAGCGGGGACGAATTTGCACTTCAAAGCCCTCAGGAATAGCAAAACGTAGGCCTGTCGGCACTAAAGCGCGTGCGCCTGCGGCCAACACCAACTCCACGCGATCAGAAAAATTTGCCCGCAAATCAGCGCCTGCGGCACCTGCACTGGCATAAGACGGAAGGCCCAAAGATTGATCTGCGCCCGCATCCCACATCATTTCAATGCGCATCGCTGCCCCCTTTCATCTTGCTAATTAAACTCAAATCCTGCGCTCTCAACCCGCTAAAGCCTCGACCATTTTAAGCGCCAAACGCTCCGCAACCGCACCTTTTCCCATACGTGGCCAATCCTCTGAACCATCAGCCGAAATCAACATCACGTCATTCTCGTTCCCACCCATGATGCCCGTTTCCGGCGACACATCATTGGCGACAATCCAGTCACAGCCCTTGCGTTTACGCTTGGCTGTTGCATTCACGATCACATCATCGGTTTCCGCCGCGAACCCCACGATCAGGGCCGGACGTCCGTCTTTCATCTGGCTCACTTGCGCAAGAATGTCGGGATTTTCCGCAAACTCGAGCACGGGCATCTTGCCGTTCTTTTTCTTGATCTTGGAGCTGCTCTCAGTTGCGACGCGCCAATCGGCGACCGCAGCAGCAAAAACGCCCGCATCAAAGGGCAACGCGGCCTCGACCGCTGCTTGCATTTGCGCAGCACTTTGAACTTTGATCACCTCAACACCCTCAGGTGGCGCAACGTCCGCAGGCCCCGTCACGAACACCACCTCGGCACCAAGTCGCGCCAAGGCGGCACCAATCGCTGTGCCTTGCGCGCCGGAAGAGCGGTTAGCGATATAGCGTACAGGATCAATAGGTTCATGGGTTGGGCCTGAGGTAACAAGAATACGTTTTCCTTTCAGCGGACCATCGCCGAGGGCACTGTCTATGGCTGCGACGATCTCCAAAGGTTCAGCCATACGACCGGGGCCGTATTCACCGCAGGCCATATCTCCCTCGTTGGGGCCAACAAAAGCCACGCCATCCGCTTTCAAGACAGTCACGTTGCGCTGCGTTGCCGGGTGATCCCACATTCGAACGTTCATTGATGGTGCAACAAGCACCGGCGTATCCGTCGCCAATAGCAAGGTTGAGGCAAGATCATCCGCGCGCCCTTGCGCCATCTTCGCCACCAAATCCGCTGTGCCCGGGGCGACCACCAGCAAATCAGCGGAGCGCGACAATTGAATGTGGCCCATTTCCGCTTCTTTGGTGAGGTCAAACAAATCGCGGTGCACCTCTGTACCCGCCAATGCCGATACGGATAGTGGCGTGACGAATTCTCCTCCCGCGCGCGTTAATACTGGCGTCACCGTCGCACCGCGTTCGCGCAGCTTGCGGATCAGATCGAGCGATTTATACGCCGCGATGCCGCCTCCAATTATCAGAAGAATGTGTTTCGAAGTCAGCATGCACGCGCCTTATTAGCTATCATGTCTTAAGCTAAGCGGCGCGCGCGGATCCTTCAAGCTCTGAGCGCTTACATGAGGAATGCGTGTACTTCGCTACTGTTTGCTTCAAGCGTTTTACGCATTTTTTGAAACGCTGCTGCTTCGAGCTGGCGAATCCGCTCTTTGGAGAGGCCTAGCTCATTGCCCAGGCTTTCAAGCGTGCGTGGCTCATCAAGCAATTTGCGTTCCCGCACGATAAAACGTTCGCGCTCGTTGAGTGCGTTCATCGCGCCAAGCAGCCATTCGCGCATTTGCGCTGTGTCATGCTCGTTTTCGACAATCTCTTCGGCCTGCGCGCCGTCATCTTCCAGCGCATCAATCCACTCACGGCCCTCATCTTCGACCGATTGCGTCGCGTTGAGCGAGAAATCAGAGCCGGACAAACGACCATGCATCATCTCCACATCGTTTAAAGGTACGCCGATCTCCGTAGAAATCATCTGGTGCAACTGATGGCGATCCAACGCTTCACCGCGCTGCTGTGCTTCACGTTCAAGGCGGGCTTGCACACGGCGCATGTTGAAAAATAAAGATTTCTGCGATGAAGTAGACCCAGTGCGCACCATCGACCAGTTGCGCATCACATGATCTTGGATCGAAGCTTTGATCCACCAAACCGCATATGTTGAAAAGCGCACGCCGCGGTCAGGATCAAACTTGTCAGCGGCTTTCATCAGGCCCAAACCTGCCTCTTGGATAAGATCATTCATCGGAGCGCCGTAGCGGCGGAACTTTGACGCCATGGAAATCGCAAGGCGCATGTAGGCATTGATCAAACGGTGAAGCGAGGCTTCGCACCGCTCGTCTCGCCAAGCATATGCGAGCTTCAACTCTGTTTCTGCGTCCAGCATTTCAGCTTTCATTGCTCTGCGTGAAAACCGTGCGTCGCCTGCGTTGTCTAGCGCCATCGTAAATCTCCCTAGAGTTAGTTTGAACCAGGTTGGTTTTTACTTTGTGTTAATTTATGTACGCACAGAGAAATAAAACGGATCACTTGGAGTGTGGAAAAATGTCTGGAACACTGACTCTGGTGATCGGCGGTGCTGCTTCGGGCAAGTCTGCGTTTGCAGAAAATCTCATCGTACAGAGCCAAAAGACGCGCATCTACATTGCCACGGCCCGCGTGCTTGATGACGAGATGGGAGAAAAGGTTCAGCGTCACAAAGATATGCGCGGGGATGGCTGGGATACGTTTGAAACACCTCTCGCGCCGGAGACGGTTTTGCGCGATCGCTCCGCAAACGAAGCGGTTCTTTTAGACTGTGCAACGATGTGGCTGATGAATCACCTGATGGATGAAACAGACAGAGACCTCGCTGAGGGAAACTTGATAAACGCGCTTATTAGTTCTGAAGCGGAGTGCGTTGTGGTCACAAACGAGCTTGGCCTTGGCATCGTGCCAGCTGATCCGCTTTCGCGAGCTTTCCGGCAAGCGCAGGGAGAATTGAACCAACAGCTCGCAGCATATGCGGATCGGGTGGTTAACATTGTGGCTGGCTTGCCTAGCGTCCTCAAAGGAACGCTCTAAATGCAACGGTTATTCCTTATCCGGCACGGTCCGACCCACGCCAAGGGGATGATTGGATGGACCGATCTAGCCGCCGATTTATCTGATACGGATGCGCTTACGCGGTTGAACACATATCTCCCTAACAACGCGCGCTTGGTCTCGTCCGATCTGATCCGAACCATCGAAACGGCTCATGCGATCACAGGAACACGCCAACGCTTGCCGCATCAAAGTGCTTTGCGTGAAATGCATTTTGGCGACTGGGAAAACCTCAGTTTCAATGAGGTTTCAGCACATGCTGCAGACCATGTGCGTAGGTTCTACGAACAACCCGGCGACACCGCCCCACCAAATGGCGAAAGCTGGAATGAGTTACGCTCGCGCGTATCGCCTATGATTGACGAGCTTTTGTCCGATGCCCCCTCCGATCTGATCGTCGTGTGTCATTTCGGTGTTGTGCTGAGCCAATTGCAACGCGCAACCAGCCTCAGCAGTTATGACACATTCGCCCAGCGCATCGACAATCTCTCGATCACAGAAATCCGAATCGAGGACAATGCATGGACGAGCGGAGTGATCAATCACTGTCCGTGATAGAGCAGTAAACTAATTCTCGTTTGCGGATTTGTGGATCTCAGGCCTAATCTCGTCCGTATGACATATGATCTTTACATCGGCGATTACGCTTATTCTAGCTGGTCCTTGCGGGGGTGGCTGCTGGTCAATCGGTTCGGGCTGAGCGCGCAAATCATTATGATACCTTTTGCCAAGAAGGACGTCGCGGACCAGATGTCAGACATCGGTACGGCGCGCACAGTGCCGACGCTTGTGTGTCACGATGGTGCGGTGGTCTCTGAATCAGCAGCGATTGCGGAAGAACTGGCGACGCGCCATCCAAAGGCGGGAATTTGGCCGATTAACCCCAAAGCCCGCGCTTTAGCCCGCACGCTATTGTCAGAAATGGCAAGTGGTTTCACCGCCTTGCGCGCTGATTGCCCGATGAGCTTGCGTGTGTGTTACTCGGATTGCAGTCCCTCAGACGCGGTGCGCGCAGACATTGCGCGGCTTGAAGAAATTTGGGCATATGCCCGTGCGCACCGCGTATCAGACGGTCCTTGGCTTCTTGGTGATTATTCTGCCGCAGATGCGTTTTTTGCGCCCGTTGCTGGCCGCATTGGAGGGTATTCGCTGCCTGTTGGCGACGATGCCGCTACCTATGTCGCCGCGCATCTTGCGGACCCAGCCTTTCGCCGCTGGCGTGCAATGGCGCTCGTGCACGGGCCAGACTTGCCTTGGTATCGCAAAGACTATCCGCAGAAGGATTGGCCAGGGCCCGTACCCCTTGCAGCGCACGCGATACTGCATGGCACGCCTGAAAATGCAGCATGTCCTTATTCCGGTAAATCCCCTTCCCACTTAATGGAAATCGACGGGCGTATTTTCGGCTTCTGCAACCCTTTTTGTCGCGACAAGACTGTTGCCGACCCAGAAGCTTGGCCAGATTTCATGACACTCGTTTAGAAGCTGTTTACCAAACTTAAAGAGTTTCTCAGCTAGGCCAGTATGGTTCACTGGAGAACCCTTTATGGTCGCCCATGCCTACACCGTTGCCTTTGAAGGCGTCAGCGCGCGCAGCGTCGAAGTCCAATGCGCTGTCACACCTGGGTTGCCTGCTTTTTCTATTGTCGGCTTGCCTGACAAGGCCGTATCCGAAGCGCGTGATCGCGTGCGCGCTGCTTTATCTGCGATGTCCATTGCGCTGCCCTCGAAGCGTATCACAATTAACCTCTCCCCCGCTGACTTGCCGAAAGAAGGCTCTCATTTCGATCTGCCAATCGCGATGGCGCTGCTGGCCGCCTTGGATATTTTACCCGCGGATGATGTGGAACGCACGATTTCGCTAGGCGAGCTTTCGCTAGATGGCGCCTTGGTGTCGGTTGTCGGCGCACTACCCGCCGCAATGACTGCCGCCCGCGAGGATCGCGCGCTTTTGTGTCCTGAAGCCTCCGGTGCGGAAGCGGCGTGGGTGGGGGCCGCCAAGGTCATCGCAGCCAAATCTTTGGCCGATGTTATTCGCCATTTCACAGGCCAAAGTCCCATATCACCTGCGGAACCCGGCACCGCATTCGTGCCCGAAAACGGCAAAGACCTGCGAGACGTGAAAGGTCAAGAACGGGCCAAACGCGCGCTCGAAATCGCGGCAGCGGGGCGGCATCACATTTTACTTGTAGGCACACCCGGCTCAGGCAAATCGATGCTTGCCGCGCGTTTGTCGGGTCTTTTGCCGCCCTTAAGTCCCTTGGAAGCTTTAGAAACTTCGATGATCCATTCGCTGTCTGGCCTGTTGGATGAAGGCGGCATTTCACGCACGCGGCCCTTTCGCGAACCGCATCACACGGCCTCGATGGCGGCGATCATCGGGGGTGGCAGAACCGCAAAACCCGGCGAGGTGTCCTTGGCGCACAATGGCGTTTTGTTCATGGACGAGTTCCCCGAATTTCCCCGTCAAGTATTGGAAACCTTGCGCCAACCCATTGAAACTGGGGAGGTCATGATCGCGCGCGCAAATGCCCATATCAAATATCCGTGCCGGTTTATGCTAGTGGCGGCGGCCAATCCTTGTCGGTGCGGCTATGCCTTTGATCCCGCGCGTGCCTGTTCGAAAATGCCCCTATGCGCGCAGGACTATCTGGGGCGCATTTCGGGGCCTCTCATGGATCGGTTTGATCTACGGGTCGAAGTGCCACCCGTCCATTTCACAGATCTTGACCTTCCTAACAATGGCGATTGCAGCGCGGATGTCGCAAAACGCGTCAGTACTGCGCGCACGGTGCAAGAACAACGCTACAACGCTCAAGAATGGATACGCACCAACGCAGATGCGGACGGCGATATACTGAAAGAAGCCACCGCGCTTTGCGGCGAGGGTAAAGCCTTTCTGACGAAGGGGGCAGAGCGATTTGGCCTCAGCGCGCGCGGTTATCACCGTATCTTGCGCGTCGCACGCACAATTGCAGATCTTGAAAATTGCGATCGCGTTCAGCCAGAACATTTGGCCGAAGCGCTAAGTTTTCGACTGTCGGGCTTTGAAAACGCTTAGTTAAGCGCGCCTGCCTTCAATCGCTTGCCAGATCTTTTCTGCGATATTGATCCCGTCAAAGCGTTCCAACTCTTGAATGCCTGTTGGGGATGTCACGTTGATCTCCGTCAAATAGTCGCCGATCACATCAATACCGACAAAGACTTGACCCTTTTCTTTCAAAAGCGGGCCGATACGGGCACAAATCTCCAAGTCCCGGTCACTTAACCCAATCTTTTCAGGCCGCCCACCCACATGCATGTTAGAGCGCGTTTCACCTTTGGCAGGCACCCGATTGATCGCTCCGACGGGTTCTCCATCCACAAGAATCACGCGTTTATCCCCATTGGAGACATCAGGTAGGAATTTTTGCACAATCAAAGGCTCTCGACTAAAACCCGTGAAGAGTTCATGCAGTGATGTCAGGTTTCTATCGTTCGCATCAAGGCGGAAAACACCCGCACCCCCATTGCCATAGAGCGGCTTAAGAATGACGTCCTTGTGTTTGGCCTTGAACGCTTTGATCGTATCAAGATCACGTGCGATTGTTGTTGGTGGCGTAAGGTCGGGGAAATCAAGAACAAGCAGTTTTTCAGGGTAATTCCGCACCCAAAACGGATCATTCACAACCAAAGTTTCTGGATGAATACGATCCAGAATATGTGTCGTTGTGATATAATTCATGTCAAATGGCGGATCTTGGCGCAGCCAGACCACGTCCATTTCGGCGAGATCAATCTCGCGCTCTTGACCCAGATGCACATGATCGCCTTGGATGCGCTGTACCGTAAAATCATGTCCACGCGCGGTGACGCGACCCTCTTGGTAGGCGAGTTTGTCCGGTGCGTAATAAAAAAGCTCGTGCCCGCGCGATTGCGCTTCTTCAGCCAATCGGAATGAGCTGTCACCGTCGATGCTCACATGCTCGATCGGATCCATTTGAAATGCAATTTTCATGTCTGCGCCTTTGTAGGATTCTCTACTTACATGGCGCAGCGCCCATTGCAGTGCAATGGGTTTGGCTCAGAAAGCGCCAATCACGTTTTCAAGGATCTGAACTTCGCCGCGTCCATTCACGAATGCCGCATCCACACGCATCGGTGTCAGCGACCCTTTCGGTTGTGTTCCTAAATATTCTTCTGCGGCGAGACAGATCCGTTGTTGTTGACGCGATGAAATGCGCCATGACGCAACTGAAAAATTGTGAGCCTTTTTAACTTCAACGAAAACGATATCCGCCCCGTCAGAAAAAATAAGATCAATCTCACCAGCTTTTCCACGCCAGCGCCGGGCCGCGAGCCGGTGTCCGCGACGGGCATAATCTGCCGCCACCTGATTTTCAGCATTTGCACCTGCAAGATACGCAATTTTACCCGTCATCTGCTTGTTCATTATCACGATCCAATCCAAGCGCCAATTGATAGACTTTGCGACGCGGCAACCCATGTGCCCCCGCCACGACATCCGAGGCATCGCGCACGGTCATCCGGCTTAATGCATCTCTCAGGTCCGCTTCTAGATCGGAGGGGTTAACGGTTGATTGACCCACGCGATCAATAACCACAACAATTTCGCCTTTAACCGGTTTTTCCTTCATTCCAACGGCCAATTCCCCCAAAGTTCCGCGTCGGATTTCTTCGAACTTCTTGGTTAGTTCACGACAAACGGCGGCCTTTCGGTCACCAAGCACGCTTTGGCAATCTAACAACATCGCCCCAATTCTTTTGGGCGATTCGTAGAAAACCAAGGTCGCAGGCACCTCGCGAAGGGTTTCAATCGCGGAAATCCGCGCAGATTTCGAGTTGGGCAAAAAGCCCGCAAACAAAAATTTATCCGTTGGCAAACCTGCAAGCGTAAGCGCTGTTGCAATCGCCGTTGGGCCTGGCGCGGAGGTAACGAAATACCCAGCCGTCGCAGCCTCGATCGATAAATCATATCCAGGGTCTGCAATCAGCGGTGTTCCTGCTTCGCTCGCGTAGGCGACAGAGCGCCCTTCAGCCAAGTATTGCATCAGCCTGGGGCGTGCGCGTGCGCCATTGTGATCGTGATAGGACATGAGCGGACGGTCCCCTAAAGCAATACCGTGGATATCCATCAAACGTCGCATCGAACGCGTGTCTTCAGCCGCTAAAACATCTGCTGACGCGAGGATATCCAAGGCGCGCAAAGTGATGTCGCGCGCCGTCCCGATAGGCGTTGCGACAAAGTACAATCCGCCCTCCAATTTCACTGTCTTTGCATTCACCTCTGGACCCGCCTTTCCTGACGTTTATGATGCACCTCGAAATGGCGGCGCAGAAGCGCGACCGTCTATCAGGGGGTAAGTTTATATGATTGCTTTTTTGGCTTCGGCCCGCAAGGCGCTGACGCGCGGTGTTTTTCTATCCGGTGCATTGGCGCTGGCTGCATGTCAACCAATCTCAATCGGCGGGGGAACCTCTGGCGGAGGCCCAGCAATTGACACGTCGGTTCCGGTTCCGGTCGCTTTACTGGTTCCAAAATCAAGCGGAAGTGCTGGTACAATTGCCACCTCTCTAGAGAACGCCGCGCGCTTGGCGATTGCTGATCTCACCAGCGTTAAGATTGATCTTCGTGTCTACGACACAGGTGGCTCCACCGAACAAGCCGTAGCACTTGCCCAAAAAGCCGTAGCAGAGGGTGCGCAAATCATCCTCGGGCCTTTGTTCGCGGATGCTGCAAACGCGGCAGGTAATGCTGTCGCGGGTCAAAACGTCAATGTCTTGAGCTTCTCCAACAACGCCTCGATCGCAGGTGGAAATGTGTTTGTGCTTGGCCCAACGTTTGAGAACACCGCCAATCGCATTATGAGTTTTGCAAAGCGTCAGGGTAAAACCAAGGTTCTGATTGCGCATCCTAACAATGTTGAAGGCGAATTTGGTCGCAACGCTGTGCAACAAGCGGCTTCTCGTAATGGTCTTGCAGTTGCCTCTATTAACGGGTTCGAGTTTAGCCAAACCGGCGTCGTGGCCGTCGTGCCGCAGATCAAGGCCGCAATCGACAGCACAGGCGCGGACACGTTGGTTCTTACGTCGAACTCAGCCGGTGCTTTGCCGTTGCTCGCGCAAATGTTGCCAGAGGCGGGCGTGAGCCCGTTGAACGTGCAATATGCGGGCCTCGCACGGTGGGATGTTCCAGCGCAAACTTTGGAATTACCGGGCTTGCAGAACGGTTGGTTCGCAATGCCCGACCAAGGCATGATCCAGAATTTCCAAGCGCGCTACATGCAAGCTTACGGGACAGCACCGCACCAATTGGCAGGCCTCGCCTACGACGGGATTGCAGCGATTGGCGCGCTTGTCGAAGCTGGTGATAAGAAAGCGCTTACCGTTGATGCCCTGACCCAAGGGGCAGGTTTCCAAGGTGTTGCAGGTGCCTTCCGCTTGCGTCCGAACGGTACAAATGAGCGCGCATTGTCCGTGGCAATGGTGCGCGACAAACAGGTCGTTATCATTGACCCTGCACCGACAAAGTTCTCGGGTGCGGGATTCTAAGCGCCCCATGCAAGTGATCCTTCCTGCGCCCGAAAACCTTATTCTTCCGGCGCAGGATATATTTGATCAAACCGCACTTTTGGCCGCGATTGAGTCCGATCTCAAAGATCTTCACAGCGCGATGGATATTCGCCAAGCTGTGGTCGGCCACCTGAATGCGGCCCGTGATACTGGCATGGCTGTGATTGCTAATGAACTGCGCGCTTCACCGCTTGCGGCGCGCCCAATGACACGGTCCTACACCTATCTCACGGATTGTTTGGTGAACATCGCGTTCACTGTTGCGACACAAGTTTTACATCCTCTGCCTAATCCAACCGAGCAAGAACGTATCGCCGTCATCGCCGTTGGCGGCTACGGACGCGGTGAAATGGCACCACAATCAGACGTCGATCTGTTGTTTATCACACCCTATAAAGTCACCCCTTGGGCCGAGAGTGTGATTGAATCCATGCTCTACATCCTTTGGGATTTGCGCCTAAAAGTCGGGCATGCGAGCCGGACGATTAAAGATTGCGTGCGCCTTGGAACAGAAGATTTCACCATCCGCACAGCCATGTTGGAACATCGCTATCTGATTGGCGATGCTGTTCTTGCCAAAGCGCTGGAAGATCGCCTTTGGGAGGATCTTTTCGCAGGTTCTTCACGCGAATTCATCGAAGCTAAGCTCGAAGAACGCGAAATCCGTCACAACAAACAAGGCGGGCAGCGCTATGTCGTTGAGCCAAATGTAAAAGAGGGCAAGGGCGGTTTACGCGATTTGCAATCGCTGTTCTGGATCGCGAAATATGTGCACGGTGTGCAAGATGTGGCGGATCTCGTCTCCGTGAGCGTTTTTACAGATGACGACATCAAGACATTCGATGAGGCCGAAAGCTTTCTTTGGGCCGTACGGGGCCATTTGCATTTGATCGCACGTCGCCCAATGGAACAACTAACCTTTGATCTGCAAGTCGAAGTCGCCGCCCAAATGGGCTACGCGGATGCACGCGGTCGGCGTGCTGTCGAAATCTTTATGCAGGACTTCTTTCGCCACGCCACATCCGTAGGCGATCTGACCCGCATTTTCCTAACCAAGCTTGAAGCGATGCATGCCAAAAGCGAACCCTTGCTTGAGCGTATGTTCCGTCGCAGGCCTAAACTGAAGTCGGGCTATATCGTCGTACATGGACGTTTATCACTGGCTAATACAGACACTTTTCTCAACGATAAACTGAATATTCTTCGACTTTTTGAGGAGGGTTTGCGCACGGGTATGCTGATTCATCCGGATGCGATGCTGTTGGTGAAAGCGAACCTGCATCTGATCGACGATGCCATGCGCAACGATCCGGAAGCGCGGCGAATCTTTCTTGATCTGATGCTGAAACACGGCAACCCCGAGCGCGCATTGCGGCGAATGAACGAGCTTGGGGTGTTGGGCGCTTTTATCCCGGAATTCGAAGTCATTGTCGCGATGATGCAGTTCAATATGTATCACCACTACACAGTTGATGAACATACAATCCAATGCATTCGCAACCTGTTTGAGATTGAACAAGGAGATCTTGAAGAAGAGCTGCCTATTTCCACGGAAATTCTGACCAAAGATATCAATCGCAAGGTGCTTTATGTCGCCATGCTTTTGCATGATATCGGCAAAGGTCGTTCGGAAGATCACTCGATCTTAGGCGCGCAGATCGCACGTAAGGTCGCGCCGCGCTTAGGTCTGAGCAAGAACGAGACCGAAACGGTCGAATGGTTAGTGCGCTATCACCTGCTGATGTCGGATATGGCGCAGAAACGCGACATCGCCGATCCGCGCACGGTGCGGGATTTTGCAAAAGCGGTTAAAGATGTGCGCCGGTTAGATCTGCTGACTGTACTCACGGTCTGTGACATTCGCGGTGTTGGCCCTGATACTTGGAACAACTGGAAAGCGGTGCTGATCCGCGCGCTCTATCGTCAAACACGCTATGCGCTTGAGAATGGTCTGGAAGATCTCAACCGCGAGCAGCGCGGAACTGACGCGAAACGTGTGTTGCGCGACGCGCTAAAAGATTGGCCGAAGAAAGATATCAAGGCCGAAACATCACGGCACTACCCGCCTTATTGGCAAGGGTTTCACATCACCGCACATGTCATTTTCGCCAAGCTCTTGCGTGATATCGAAGACGACAAGATCGCGATTGATATTCACCCAGATGAGGATCGCGATGCCACGCGCGTCTGCTTTGCTTTGGCGGATCATCCTGGCATCTTCTCACGTCTTTCCGGTGCCTTGGCGCTTGTAGGTGCGAACGTTGTTGATGCGCGCACGTTCACGTCAAACGATGGCTACGCGACAGCGGCATTCTGGATTCAAGACGGCGATGATGGCCCCTATGAGGAGGCGCGCATTCCGCGGCTTCGGAAAATGATCGAGAAAACGCTCAGCGGTGAAGTCGTCGCCACCGAGGCCATAAGAGATCGCGATAAAATCAAAAAGCGCGAGCGCGCGTTTCGGGTGCCGACGCATATCACGTTTGATAACGAAGGCTCTGAAATCTACACGATCATTGAGGTCGATACGCGGGATCGCCCTGGTCTGCTGCATGATTTGACCCGCTGCTTGGCAAGCATGAACGTCTACATTTCCTCCGCCGTGATCGCGACTTACGGCGAACAGGTAGTGGATACGTTTTATGTGAAAGATATGTTTGGTTTGAAGTACCACGCGGCAAGCAAGCAGAGAACTTTGGAAAAGAAAATGCGCGAAGCAATTTCAAAAGGCGCGGAACGGGCGAAAACCGCATGAGCAAAAATCGCATGATCGCAGGTGTTTTTACGGTTGGGGTCTGGACCCTTTTAAGCCGCGTAATGGGGTTTGTGCGCGACGCGTTAATCCTGTCCTACCTCGGCACGGGTCCCGCGTATCAAGCGTTCGTCGTCGCCTTCCGCCTCCCCAACATGTTTCGGCGTTTCTTTGCAGAAGGCGCGTTCAACCTCGCGTTTGTGCCAATGTTCGCAAAACGATTGGAGGCGGATGATCAGCCTAACGCCTTCGCCAATGAGGCGTTCTCTGGCCTCGTGAGCGTTTTGATCGCCCTCACGATCATCGCGCAGATCTTTATGCCCTGGCTTGTTTACGCATTGGCAAGCGGCTTCGCGGGCACCGAAACCTTCGATCTCTCTGTGATCTTTGGGCGTATCGCGTTTCCCTACATATTGTTTATCTCGCTTGCAGCACTGGCCTCTGGTGTTCTCAATGCAGCCGGCCGCTTTGCCGCCGCAGCGGCTGCGCCTGTTTTGCTGAATGTCCTGTTGGTCAGCGCAATCCTATGCGCCGCCTATGCTGGCTTTGATGTTGCGTTTGCTTTGATCTGGATGATCCCGCTGGCAGGGTTCGCACAACTGATGCTGGTTTGGATCGCCGCGCGCCGCGCTGGGATAACACTGCGCCTGCAACGCCCGCGCTTTACACCGGATATGAAGCACCTCGTGAAAATCGCCGTGCCTGCGGCCATGGCGGGCGGTGTGATGCAGATCAATCTCCTCGTGGGCCAGCAAGTCGCTAGCTATTTTGATCGCGCTGTCGGGTGGCTGTTTGCCGCAGATCGCCTGTATCAACTGCCTTTGGGTGTGGTCGGCATCGCTGTCGGCATTGTCTTATTGCCCGACCTGTCCCGCCGCCTTCAAGCGGGGGATGAAGCCGGTGCGAAAGACGCGTTTTCGCGCGCTACAGAAATCTCGCTCGCTTTGACCATCCCCGCCTCTGTCGCGCTGATGGTGATCGCCTTGCCGCTTGTTTCTGTGTTGTTTGAGCGGGGCGCTTTGACGTCAGATGATAGCGCCGCCATTGCAGTCGCGGTCACGATCTACGGGTTCGGCCTTCCTGCGTTTGTGCTGCAAAAGACCCTACAACCGCTGTTTTATGCACGAGAAGATACCAAATCCCCCTTTCGCTTTGCGCTTATTGCGATGGCAGTAAATGCGGTTCTGGCGTTCGGCCTTGCGCCCTATATTGGCTGGCTCGCCCCCGCAATCGCGACGACATTTGCGGGCTGGGTCATGGTCCTGTGTCTTGCGCTGGGCACACGCCCCATGGGCGATGTCGCGCGCTTTGACGCCCAACTGAAGCGCCGGATTTGGCGAATTTGTGCAGCCTCTGCCGCCATGGGCTCGATCTTGTGGAGTGCGAGCGCTTCCATGTCGACCTTTCTGGGGATGGCGGGGTGGCGCTACCTCGCACTCGCCATTCTCATCGGGATCGGCATGTTAAGCTACTTCGTGATCGCCCATCTAACCGGTGCAATTCGCTTGTCCGAACTGAAAGGTGCGATGCGCAGAAGGCGTTAATCCCGCCGTACCATATCCCGCAAACGCGCAAAGCCACCAGGACTAACAACAAACGACATCGCAAAACCAGTAGCAAACCCAAAGACATCAGCGAGCCAGTCGTTCTGCACATCAAAAAACACGCCAAAAATCAGCTGGATTCCCATCAAAAACCCGATCAGCGAGAAAGCACGCACCTGTTGCGCGCCCATCTCTCCCAGCCTCAACCAAAGCAGATAGGTGAACGCACCAATTAAGCCATAAACTCCCGGGAACCCGCCGATCAGCGGTGCTTGTTCATCTAAAATAAGCGCATAGGCCAGCGCACCGATAACGCCGGAGACAATAAAAACGCTTAACGTGGCAAAGCCCGAGAAGACTTCGCCCACCATCTTGCCCAGCGCCAAAAGCATGACGCAGACGAACAGCGCGTGGGTGAAACTGCCATGGACGAATAGATAGCTGACAAAACGGATCAACAGATCCATAGGCCATTGATTATTAGCCAACATCCAGTCAAAAATCGGCCCCGAGAACGCGTAGGTCTGAAGCGCATCTAATCGCCAACCGACACCACCAGGCCCACCAATGAGGCCACGCGCAGCCAGGGTCAGCGTCGCCTCGATCCCCATGATCATCAAGAACAACGCCACCACAACGGGTGGCAAAGGATTCACAGGAGAGATAATTTCCGGTGCGCGATCTGGATCTTGGGACATGGGGGCCTGCCTGCTTTGCTTGACGTGTCTTGCCCCCATGGGTAGATCAGCCGAACCTAACAATCCAGATGGAGATTTATTATGACAGAGGTGGTCCACACACCCCGTGTCTTTTCAGGCATACAGCCCTCGGGCGGCCTGACCCTTGGCAACTACCTTGGCGCGATCAAGCGCTTTGTAGACATGCAAGAAAGCGGTATCGAGACGCTCTACTGCATGGTAGATCTCCACGCTATTACTGTCTGGCAAGACCCCGCCGATCTGCGCCACAACACGCGCGAATTGGCAGCCGGCTACATCGCGGCGGGCCTCGATCCGACGAAATCCATTTTGTTCAATCAATCGCAGGTCAGCGCCCATGCCGAACTTGGCTGGATCTTCAATTGCGTCGCCCGCATGGGGTGGATGAAACGCATGACCCAGTTCAAAGACAAGGCGGGCAAGAACGCTGAAAACGCCTCATTGGGTCTATTTGGCTACCCTGCCCTTATGGCGGCTGACATTTTGATTTATCACTCGACCCATGTTCCGGTTGGCGAAGATCAAAAGCAGCACCTTGAGCTGACACGCGATGTCGCAACCAAATTCAACCATGATTTCGGCGTGGATTTCTTTCCGATCACCGAACCCGTGATTGAAGGCGCAGCGACGCGCGTGATGAGCTTGCGTGACGGCTCAAAAAAGATGTCAAAGTCTGACCCGTCTGATGCGAGCCGTATCAACATGACGGATGATGCTGAAACGATCGCTAAAAAGATCCGTAAAGCAAAGACCGATCCAGATGCGCTTCCTTCAGAGGCAGATGGCCTGAAAGAACGCCCCGAAGCGCGCAACTTGGTAAACATTTTTGCTGCCCTAAGCGATCAAAGTGTCGATGCAGTGCTCGCAGATGTTGGTGGTAAGCAGTTCTCTGAATTCAAGCCAATGCTTGTGGATCTCGCTGTTGAAAAGCTCTCGCCGATCAGTACAGAAATGGCGCGCCTGATGAATGATCCCGCAGAGATTGATCGCATTTTGGGTGAAGGATCGAACCGCGCACGCACAATCGCCAATCCCATCTTGCAAAAAACCTATGATATCGTTGGCATGATCCGCTCTTAAGCGCTCTGTCTTACCGGCAATCACAAGGGCGCAGCTTCGGTTGCGCCCTTTCTCAATCACTCATTATTTGCCAAACGCTAGGCAAGTAATTTGCATAGTTTCGACATTTCCGCAGATATGGTAGAATGGTCAAGGTGAGCAGGTTTGCCTTTGTTGCTAGACAACAGCAAAGGAGTAAACAGTGCCAGTATTTTCGAATTTGGCCTACTCAAACACAGATCTAGGCCGCCCCGCAGATTCTATTTTGACAGGAACATTCACGGTCGCCGGTGCGGACGCGGTAATAAAATGTGCTCGATAACGACAGCGTGTTTGATGACGAAAGCACGGGGGGCGGACAAACATTAGATAGTAGCCAACAGTTGCTCGATTCCGCCTTTGACGGCAGCTACAGCGCAGGCCAAGTTGTGCGCTCGGTCTTTCGATATAATGTGACAAATAACACGACAGGCGACACTGGCACGGCCTACTTGATCCGCATTTACACAGGGAGCAATCCCGTATCCCTGATGGCCAAGAGGGCCCCAACGACAACGCCTTTGACATCCCCGTTTCCGTGGGTGACTCGATCACGTTGTCATCGGGCAATTACATTGGGCAGGTGGATTATTCCGATCTTGTTGTGTGCTTCACATACAGCACGGAGATTCTGACAAAACGGGGCAAGCAACCCATCGAAAACCTACGCGTCGGTGACATGATCGTAACCCGCAACAATGGCTTGCAACCGCTCAATTGGATCGGCTCGAAAACTGTGCCTGCTGAGGGCAAAGCTTCGCCAATTTGCATTTCAGCTGGCACGCTTGGTAACTTGAGCGATCTATTAATATCCCCCAATCACCGCATGCTGATCAGTGCCGCCTCAAGTGATTTGCTCTTTGGGCAACAAAAAGTTCTCATCAACGCAAAGCGTCTGCTACGCACCCCCAGGCATCTACGAGCAAAGCGGCGGCGAGGTCACCTACATACATCTGCTGTTTAATCGCCACGAAATCGTCTTTGCCAACGACGCCCCAAGCGAAAGCTTCTTTGCTGGTGAGCCAGCGCTGAACGCCCTTGAAGACCCCGTGCGCGATGAAGTTCTTTCGCTATTCCCAGAGCTAAAAATCGCACCAATTCAAACTTCGCCTCGACCGCACGGCTTTGCCTCAACCACGCGGAAGCGCGTCTGCTCGTCAACGCCCTGTAAAGCTATCAAGCGCTCCATCGTACCAAAAACACCTCGGGGGGGGCATCTTTGATGGACGGGGCAGCGTCCCAAACCTCACAAAACTGGGTTTGCGCAACACACTCCTTTTGACCAAAGCCGAAACCCATTGCACCGCTCGCCCCCTTGCGCCATCATCATCCCTAGCCTGCAAGGAGCAAAGACATGCGTAAATTTCTGGTAGTTCTCGATGATAGCCGTGAATGCTTGAACGCGATGCGCTTTGCCGCAATGCGCGCTGCGAATACAGGCGGAGGTGTGGAGATCCTGTCAGTCATTCCGCCGGATGAATTTAACCACTGGATCGGCGTTGGCGACATCATGCGCGAAGAAACCCGCGAACGGATCCATGCCCACTTCGAGGTCTTCGCTAAGTGGATGCGCGACAAGCAAAACATCGTCCCGGAACTGGTCATCCGCGAAGGCGACCCAGTCGAGCAAATCTTGGCCCAATGCAATGACGATGCAGAGGTGGGCGTATTGGTTCTTGGTGCCAGCACCGACAAAAAGGGCCCCGGCCCGTTGGTGACGCAACTGACCAAGAATTCTGGCAGTTTGGATATCCCAATCACAATTGTCCCAGGCGAGTTAAGCAAAGAACGCCTCGAAGCAATCACATAACGCATGATGCAGCATATTTCTGCCGTAGTTTTGGTCGTGCCTGACTACGACGTCGCGCTCCGTTTTTACGTAGGCATTCTCGCCTTTGACTTGATCGAAGACACACACCTCAGCGACACCAAGCGCTGGGTTTTGATCGCGCCTAAAAATGCACAAACGCGGCTATTGCTTGCTAAAGCACATGGGCCAGAGCAAGTCGCGGCAATCGGCAATCAAACCGGAGGACGGGTTGGGTTTTTTCTGCATACCGATACGTTCGATGAAGACTTTGAAAGAATGACTGCCGCGGGGGTGCAGTTCGAAGAAAGTCCGCGCAAAGAACCCTACGGTCAGGTTGCCGTCTTTCAAGATCCGTTTGGCAATCGTTGGGACTTGCTCCAGCTCAGCAGCTAGTTTAGAATTATTCTAAACATTGACAAAGTGCTGCGCGCTTCACATATCTAGCGCACCCTGCCGGAGAGATGCATATGTTCATTCAAACAGAATCCACGCCAAACCCAGCCACGTTAAAATTCCTGCCCGGACAAACCGTGCTAGAAATGGGCACGGCCGATTTCCCAAGCGCAGTTGGCGCAGACGTCTCCCCACTGGCCGCACGTATTTTCGCCGTAGAGGGCGTGACGGGCGTGTTCTTTGGCACGGACTTTGTCACAGTCACCAAAGCAGACGCAGTTGAATGGGATCACATCAAACCCGCACTCCTCGGCGCGATCATGGAGCATTTCCAATCCGGCGCTGCCGTGATGGCAGGCGATATGGCACCACCGAATTCCGGTCATGCCGAGCATACAGGCGAAGATGGCGAAATCGTTGTTCAAATCAAAGAACTGCTCGATAGCCGCGTGCGCCCTGCTGTGGCGCAAGATGGCGGTGACATCACATTCCACGGTTTTGAGCGCGGCATCGTTTATCTACACATGCAGGGCGCTTGCGCGGGTTGCCCTTCGTCTACTTTGACGCTGAAAATGGGTATCGAAAACCTATTGCGTCACTACATTCCAGAAGTCACCGAAGTGCGCCCCGTCGCTGTCTAAATGAGCGTCACGGGCATCACAGCACGGTGTTATTGCGGGCACATCTCGATGCGCAAGCCAAGGCCATCTCTGACGTTTGCCTTTTGCCATTGCAAAGACTGCCAGCCTTGGACAGGAAACCCTGCGCCAGCTTTCGCCGCGTTTGCTCCTAAGGACCTGACAACGCAGCCTCCGCATGGAGCACCCGCTTTCACAAACCCAGGTGTCTCGCGTTGGAACTTCAAGGACTGCGGCTCGCCTCTGGCCGCGGCGTTAGAATATATCCCCGACCAGATCTACGTCCTACTGGGTTTGATTTACCAAGCGAATCAGTTGCTTGCCGAAATCCACTGTTTCAGCAAAAAGCAACTGCCATGGCTTCATATCGAAGATAATGCCGCTCGGGGGATCGGCACGGCGCGCGATGCGCTTGTTGAAGAACCCGAATGATCGTTCTTGCCTTTGATACCAGTGCTGCGCATGTCGCTGTAGCGCTTATCCGGGACGCACAAATCCTAAAGGCGCACCGCGAAGAAATGTCACGCGGACAGGCCGAACGTTTGATGGTTCTGTTAGATCAAATGCTTGCTGAGCAAAACAGCACATGGCGACAGCTTGACGCGATAGGCGTTGGCATTGGCCCCGGTAATTTCACAGGCATCCGCGTTTCCGTCAGCGCCGCGCGGGGGCTCGCGCTTGGGCTCGGCATACCTGCGATTGGCGTGACCCGCTTTGATGTGATCAAAGCAATGAACGGTGAAACAGGCATTCCCAGCATCGCAGCTCCGCAAGACAAAGTATATGTGGAAGAAACAAGTGGTGCGCCCCGCTTGATAGAGCGGTCGGAGGCGGAAGGCTTAGGACGGCCACTTCGGTTTGATCCTGAGGGCTTCAATCCCGCGCCTTTGATTGCTAAGATCGCGGCGAGGCGGATCAATGATCCCCATCCACGCCCTGCCCCGCTTTATATTAAATCAGCAGATGCGGCCCCTGCACGCGATGCGCCACCTCGGATCGTCCCGTGACGCCCGAGCAATTGTCAGAGTTGCACGCGAAAGTCAGTGACACCCCGTGGAGCGTGCAGAGCTTCGAAGAACAGCTCTCCCACGAAAATGCGGTCTTCGTAGCGCACGCACAGGCCTTTGCACTCGGCCGAGTTACACTGGACGAAGCGGAACTTTTGCAAATCGCGACCAATCCAAATCACCAACGCCGTGGCCTTGCCAAACAGATGCTCTGTGACTTTGAACACTTGGCCAACGTGCGAGGATGCTCGCGTCTGTTGCTTGAAGTCGCCGCTGATAACTCGCCAGCACTCGCCCTCTACTCAGCCACGGGCTGGACACGCGACGGGCTTCGTCGTGGTTACTATCGCTATAACAACGGGCAGCGCGTCGATGCTATTCTTATGTCCAAAACAATCTAACTTTTGCCACATAAGGACAACGGTTCAATGACGCTAAGTCAACTTAAGCGCTCAGCCTCGGTCACCCGAAAACATTAAGAATCGGTTGACCCCGCCCCTCTCGTGCGCCCTAATCGTTTAATGAGCGCGCGAGCCTTCGCGCAAGGTATGACGCGGACGTATTCCGCCTCACTGCCCTCACACAAAAACAATTGGGAGACTTCAATGTCTGTAATGCACAAAATTCTGGGTGGCGCAGCTGCTTTGGCGATGACAGCCGGCGCACTCGCTGCCGAGCCTGCTATGATCTTCGATCTTGGCGGCAAGTTCGACAAATCCTTCAACGAGTCTGCATTCTCTGGCGCTCAGCGTTGGGCAGAAGAGACAGGCGGCACTTTCCGCGAGATCGAGCTTCAGTCCGAAGCTCAGCGTGAGCAAGCCTTGCGTCGTTTCGCAGAAGCGGGCGCAAACCCAATCGTGATGACGGGTTTCGCATTCGGCAACGTTTTGGGCGAAGTCGCACCTGACTACCCTGACACAAAGTTCGCAATCATCGACATGGTTGTTGATCAGCCAAACGTGCGTTCCGTTGTCTTCAACGAGCATGAAGGCTCCTACCTCGTTGGCATGATGGCCGCAATGGCGTCCAAATCCAACACAGTTGGCTTCATCGGCGGCATGGACATTCCATTGATCCGCAAATTCGCATGTGGCTACGCGCAAGGCGTGAAAGCTGCAAACGCGGACGCGACAGTTGTGGCGAACATGACGGGCACGACACCTGCGGCCTGGAATGATCCGGTAAAAGGCTCAGAGCTGACGAAAGCACAGATCAGCCAAGGCGCAGACGTAGTCTACGCAGCAGCTGGTGGCACAGGCGTTGGTGTTCTTCAGACAGCAGCGGACGAGGGCATCTTGTCTGTTGGCGTTGATAGCAACCAGAACTACCTGCACCCAGGCAAAGTTCTGACATCCATGATGAAGCGTGTTGATAACGCTGTGTATCAGGCGATGACAGACGGTCCTGAAATGGAAACTGGCTTCAACGTCATGGGCGTTGCAAATGGCGGCATTAGCTTCGCGATGGACGACAACAATGCGAGCCTCGTAACGGACGCCATGCGCGCAAATGCTTATGAAGCAGCGTTGAAAATCGCAACTGGCGAGTTGATGGTCCACGACTATATGTCTGACGACAGCTGCCCAGCGCTGAGCTTCTAAGACCTAGGTCCTTACTAACGAAAAGGCCGCGCACAATGGTGGCGCGGCCTTTTTGATTTACTATTTTCTTTCGGAGAGATCATATGACCGACAGCATAACCACATTTTTTGATGCTTGGGGCATGATCGACGACGTGCCACGTTTGGAAGCGATCAGCGCTGCATTCAAAAGCGATGGTACGTATGCGGACCCACGCTCTCTCGATGCTTTGCAAGGCCCAGCAGCTATTGCAAGCTACGTTAACAATTTCAGCGCAGGTGTGCCTGGTTGGACGGCAAAGGTGGTAAACCTCAGCACAATCGGCACCTCGCATCGCGCGACAGTCGCATTTGGCGGCATGGGGCCAGATGGCAAAGAAATGGTGCAACACGGCCAATATTTTGCGGATATGGAAAGCGACAAAATCGCGCGCATGGTCGGTTTCGTCGGTATCGGAGAGCCAGAATAATGACAGTCGCCCCCGCCATTGAACTCAAAGGGATCTCAAAAGCGTTTGGCCCTGTACAAGCGAACAAAGATATCTCTATCCGCGTGATGCCCGGCACGATCCATGGGATTATTGGCGAAAATGGCGCAGGCAAATCGACGCTGATGTCTATTTTATATGGCTTTTACAAAGCCGACAAAGGCCAGATTTTTATTGGCGGTATGAAGACATCTATCCCCGACAGCCAAGCCGCGATCGCTGCGGGCATTGGCATGGTGTTCCAGCACTTCAAGCTAGTGGAAAATTTCACGGTACTTGAGAATATCATTCTGGGCGCAGAAGATGGCGCAATGCTGCGGCCCTCTTTGGCGAAAGCGCGTCAGTCGTTGACGGATTTGGCTAAAGAATACGGACTTGATGTTGATCCTGATGCGATTGTCGAAAACCTGAGTGTCGGACATCAACAGCGTGTCGAAATCCTCAAAGCGCTGTACCGCCAAGCCGATATTCTGATCCTTGATGAACCGACTGGCGTGTTGACCCCTGCCGAGGCGGATCAGTTGTTCCGCATCCTCAATCGTCTGCGCGAAGAGGGCAAAACGATCATCCTGATCACCCATAAACTGCGCGAGATTATGGACACAACCGACACGGTCAGCGTGATGCGTCGTGGTGAAATGACGGCGACGGTGAAGACGTCAGACACTTCTCCCGCTGGATTGGCAGAGTTAATGGTCGGGCGTAAGGTTTTGTTGCAAGTGGATAAAGTCCCTGCGACCCCGAAAGAAACAGTGCTTGAAGTCGAGGACCTGCGCGTTGTCGATGAAAAGGGTGTTGAACGTTTGAAAGGGATTTCGCTGGACGTGAAAGCGGGCGAAATTCTCGGCATCGCAGGTGTTGCTGGCAACGGTCAGTCTGAACTACTCGAAGTGCTCGGCGGCATCACATCGGGCACAGGTGTGATCCGTGTGAACGGACAAGATATCGACCTGACGGGGAAATTCTCCGACGGACAATCCCGCCGCGCACGCGGCATTGCGCATGTGCCAGAGGATCGCCAGCGCGAAGGTTTAATCATGGATTATATGGCGTGGGAGAACACAGCGTTCGGATATCACCGCGACCCCGCCTATCAATCCGGCATCTTAATGAATAATGCGGCGATCCGTGCGGACACGGAAGAGAAAATGGAGCGCTTTGATGTGCGCCCACCGAATCCGAGGCTCACTGCCAAAAACTTCTCGGGCGGCAATCAGCAGAAAATCGTCCTAGCGCGGGAGATTGAACGAAACCCTGATTTACTGCTCGTAGGCCAACCCACGCGCGGCGTCGATATTGGGGCGATTGAGTTTATCCACCAACAAATTGTCGCTTTGCGAGATCAGGGTAAGGCAATCTTGCTAGTGTCTGTTGAGCTGGACGAAATTTTCGCGCTCTCGGATCGTATTGCGGTGATGTTCGATGGGCAGCTTATGGGTTTCCGTGATCCTGCGAAAACAGATGAAAAAGAGCTGGGCCTGATGATGGCTGGCGTCGTTGAAGAAGAGGCAGCATAATGGAAAAGATGCCAGCATGGGCCGACGCGGTCCTCGTCCCGCTTATCTCGCTGTTGCTCGCGGCTATTCTTTCAGCGCTTGTGATCATTGGCATCGGTGAGGACCCCGTGGCGGCGGTCAAGCTCATGGTGCAAGGCTCTTTGGGCAGCACGTATGGCTGGGGTTACACGCTTTATTACGCGACGAACTTTATGTTCACAGGGCTCGCTGTCGCCGTTGCCTTCCATGCACGCATGTTCAACATCGGCGGTGAAGGCCAAGCGATGCTGGGCGGGCTAGGTGTGGCTGTTGTTTGCCTTTACATGCCTTGGCCACATTGGTCATTGGCCCTGATTTTCGCGACCTTGTCATCCGCTGTGTTTGGCGCTGCTTGGGCGTTCCTACCTGCGTATTTACAAGCGAAACGCGGCAGTCACATCGTGATCACAACAATTATGTTCAACTTCATCGCCGCGGCTTTGCTCAATTATCTCCTCGTTAACGTTATGCGCCCCAAAGGATCGATGGACCCAGCAACAGCGAAGTTTCCTGAAACGACGCATCTACCGACGCTGCACGATATCCTAGAACCTTTCGGCATCGCATTCTCCAAAGCAGCCCCAGCGAATGTATCGCTGATCGTTGCAATCATCGCCTGTGTCGCCGTCTACTTCCTAATCTGGCGCACGCGTTTGGGCTATGAAATCCGCGCTTTCGGACACTCAGAGTCAGGCGCGAAATACGCAGGCATCAGCCCTGTGAAAATCACAGTTGTCGCGATGCTTATTTCAGGTGGCCTCGCTGGTATGATGGCGATCAACAATGTCATGGGCGAAGGCGAGCGCCTAATCATGAACTCGACAGAAGGCGCAGGTTTCATCGGTATCGCTGTCGCACTAATGGGGCGTTCACATCCCTTCGGAGTATTCCTTGCCGCGATCTTGTTCGGCTTCCTCTACCAAGGCGGGGCAGAGTTGGCGCTTTGGACGACCATCCCACGCGAATTGATCGTGGTGATCCAAGCGCTGGTGATTCTCTTCACAGGCGCGCTTGATAATATGGTGCGTATGCCGCTTGAAAAACTCTTCCTGATATTTCGCAAGGGAGATGCATGATGGACTTTCTGACAATCATCCAAGTGCTCGACAGTACTGTGCGCCTCGCTACACCGCTTTTGTTGGCATGCCTTGCTGGCTTGTACTCTGAACGTGCGGGTATCTTCGACATCGGGCTTGAGGGCAAAATGCTCGCTGCAGCTTTCTTTTCTGCTGCGATTGCGGCGATGACAGGATCTGTTTGGCTCGGGCTTCTTGCGGGTATTGCCGCGTCGCTCATTCTGTCTGGCGTGCATGGTCTCGCCTCCATTACATTCCGTGGCAATCAGTTGATTTCCGGGGTCGCAATCAATTTCCTTGCGGCTGGCATGACGGTCCTCATCGCACAGAGTTGGTTTAAACAAGGCGGGCGCACGCCCTCTCTTATTGGCGGAGGTCGTTTCAACCCGATTGAATTGCCTTTCGCAGAAACGCTCAGCACCTTTCCGATCCTTGGCCCGATATATTCAGAGCTGATTTCAGGCCATTCCATCCTTGTCTATGTCGCTTTCGCCGCTGTGCCTGCTACTTGGTGGCTGCTCTACCGCACACGTTTCGGCCTGCGTCTCCGTGCTGTCGGCGAGAACCCTGCCGCGGTTGATACGGCAGGTGTCTCTGTCGTTGGCCTGCGCTTTGCGGCCGTTGCGATTTGCGGCGTTCTTTGCGGTATTGCGGGTGCCTACCTCGCCACAGGTTTGCAAGCTGGGTTTGTTAAGGAAATGACCGCTGGTCGTGGCTTTATCGCGCTAGCTGCGCTTATTTTCGCCAAATGGCGACCTTGGTATGCACTGAGTGCTTGCCTGTTGTTTGGTTTCTTACAAGCCATCGCGCTGCGCTATCAAAATATCGACCTCGGCGCATTCACGGTGCCTGTACAGGTGATGGATGCGCTTCCCTACATCCTAACGGTAGTCATCCTCGCAGGCTTTGTAGGTAAAGCCGTTCCGCCGCGTGCGGGGGGTGAGCCGTATGTGAAAGAGCGTTAGGGTAAGTCCAGTTCCGCGATCCATATCAGTCCTGTTGTCGCAGAGGGGGCGCGCTGACTTGCATAAGACGCCCGCATGGGTTTAAGGAACCCCATGCAAATATACCTCCCCATCGCCGAAGTTTCGGTTAACGCTTTCCTCCTTTTGGGGCTGGGCGGCATTGTGGGAATACTATCAGGTATGTTTGGCGTTGGTGGCGGCTTTTTGATGACGCCACTATTGTTCTTTATCGGCATTCCCCCTGCTGTCGCGGTTGCGACGGAAGCGAACCAGATTGTCGCTTCCTCATTCTCCGGTGTTCTTGCTCATGTGAAGCGAAAATCTGTCGATTTCAGGATGGGAACGGTTCTGCTGATAGGCGGCCTTGTGGGCGCAGCTTTAGGTGTTCTTGTCTTCAACTACCTAAAGAGCATGGGCCAAGTCGATCTGCTTGTGAAGCTATGCTACGTACTGTTCCTTGGCATCATCGGCGCGCTCATGTTTGTCGAAAGCCTGAACGCGATCCGCAAATCCAAAAAGCCCGGAAGTGCGCCCAAGCGCAAGCAGCGTGGCTGGATTCACGCATTGCCGTTCAAAATGCGTTTTCGCACGTCAGGTCTTTATATTTCAGTTATTCCGCCACTAATCGTCGGTGTTTGCGTGGGCATTCTTGCAGCGATCATGGGTGTTGGTGGTGGCTTTATCATGGTGCCCGCGATGATTTATCTGCTGGGCATGCCAACCAAAGTGGTTGTCGGCACATCCCTATTCCAAATTATCTTCGTGACTGCCTTCACAACGCTCTTGCACGCCACAACCAACTTCACGGTGGACATGGTCCTTGCGGTTCTATTGCTGGTCGGCGGCGTATTTGGTGCGCAGATTGGAACGCGGATCGGCACTAAGCTTAAGGCTGAACAGTTGCGCATTCTCCTTGCGATTATGGTACTCACGGTGTGCGGCAAGCTCGCCTTCGATCTTCTTGTGATGCCATCAGAACTATATTCGCTTGGCGCGACGGGGGGGCACTGATGTTGCGCTGGCTCGCCATTCTCGTTGCCCTCGCCCTGCCCGCATCCGCGGAAGAGGTCGTGCTTGGCATGTCCCAAGACAAAGTCGCGATCACAGCGAATTTTGATGGCTCGGAAATCCTGATCTTTGGCGCGGTGAAACGTGAAGAAGCGATTCCCGAGGGAGATCCTTTGCAAGTGATCGTTGCAATCCAAGGTCCATCAGAGCCGATTACCGTGCGCCGTAAAGAAAAGCGTTTTGGGATCTGGGTGAATACGCAATCTGTGGACGTTGACGCCGCCCCGAGCTTTTACGCTGTCGCCACAAGCGCACCATTCGACGAGGTCCTCAGCTCGACCGAGGACCTGCGCTATAAGATCTCGATCCCAAGCGCGATCCGCTCTGTGGGTGCACCAATGACTGTGCAGGATTCCCAAAGCTTTACGGATGCGGTGATCCGCGTGCGCAAGGCCAACAGCCTGTTTCAGCTGAATGAAGGCAGCGTCGAGTTTTCGCAGGACACCCTGTTTAAAACGTCGATTGCGATGCCTGCGAACCTGACTGAGGGCGCATATCGCACGCGCATTTATTTGACCCGATCCGGCGTCGTTGTTTCAGAGTATGAGACGGAAATCGACGTGCGCAAAGTAGGCTTGGAACGTTGGCTTTACACGTTGTCGCGTCAACAACCTTTGATCTATGGGTTGCTATCCCTCGCCATCGCAATTTTCTCGGGTTGGGCTGCCTCGGCGATCTTTACGGGTTTGCGCCGCGGCTAACAAATCATCCGTCGTTAGAATGGGTTTCAGCTCTCTTCGCTTTCCAAGGTCAGTGTTGCCGCCGGTGTGGCGCGCAAATCATCCACCTGCAACAGACCTGAAGGGCGCGACAAGCGGTTGCGCGTCACCCAGATAAGCCGCTCTTGAGCACGGGTGATGGCAACATAAGCAAGACGCTTCCAAAGCGGTTGGCCGGCTTCGACCCGCCCCATGCGCGCCGCAACAAATAGATCCGGCGAAAACACTTGCACCGTATCCCACTGACTTCCTTGCGCTTTATGAATTGTAACGGCGGCACCATGTAAGAAGGTCGCACCCATGCGGGCCGCAAACGGGATGAACGGTTCCTCTTCATCAGGCATTTCGATTTTCACGATTGATGCTGCCGAGACTTGCGGGTCTTCGGCGCCCATCACGTGCAAACGCGAAAATCCGGGCTTGCGACCGGGTCCAAGGTAGATGACCTGCGCCCCTTTAATCAGGCCGCGTGCTTCCAGATCGAGACGCTTTTTGCGGTGCTTCAACGGGAGTTCGATACCATCACAAATTAACGGTTCCCCCTCAAGAAGCGCGTCAGACGGTGCGGCATGCACGGAGCGGAACGCGTTGATCAACCTGATCCGCGTCGCATTGCGCCACACGAGAACAGGGGAGCGCGCCATCAAATCAACTTCGACGCGCTGACCCCAAACAACGCGCTCATCTTTCTGCGCGGCCTCTTCAACCATCTTTTCAAACGACTGAAAATCCAATTGCGGGTCCGCCAAAGCATGAGCAAGATCAAGAATCGGATTGTCCGCATCTTGGCGATGAATTCGGCTGAGCTCCAATTTGCGCGGACCACTCAACCCATCAAACACCATCGCACCCGATTGATTGACAGGCGCAAGCTGAGCAGGGTCGCCGAACAAAACCAAGGTCGGGAAAATCTCTTTCAAATCATTGAACTGCTTTTCATCGAGCATTGAGGATTCATCGACAAACCCAATATCAAGCGGATCTTCACGACGTTTCCAGCCTGTGATGAAGTCAGATCCGCGCAAACCTGCTGTCGCCAATGCGCCAGGGACGGACTTATTGAGCTGGTAAAACTCCATCGCGCGATCAAGCGCTTCGTCTGTAAGTCCCTCAATGCTGGGACGTTCACCATTACCCGCAAGCCATTCGGCAACTTTTTCATATTCTGGATCATATACGGGGGTGTAGAGAATGCGGTGGATGGTCGTCGCAGGCACGCCACGCATCCGCAAAACGAATGCGGCTTTGTTTGTGGGTGCGAGAATCGCAAGCGTGCGCTTGTCTTTCTTTTTGCGGCTCTCAAATTCGCCGGACACAATGCCAACGCCAGCCGCTTCAAGCGCTTTGTAAAGTTCGGCCAAAAGCAACGTTTTCCCAGAACCCGCCTTACCGATCAGAGCCATTACGCTTTGCTCTGGACCTTGCGGGGGCATGAGCAGCGAGTCCTCTAGATCGATGCCCGCAGAACGCAGCATATCTGTCACCGCATCAAAAGCGGCAGCCTGATCGTCAGAGAGGGTAAGGGATGGGAGCGACATGAGGCTCAAACTATCTGCACCCCATGCAAAGTGCCAGCACTGGTTTGTTTAACTCAAGCGAATTCTGATACTTTTGGGGCGTCTGATCCGAAGGCGCGCTCGAACCAGAGCTTTGAAAGTGCGGCAGAAATTCCTGCTTTTTGTGCGACACGCATACGCGCTTCATCGGTGAAAGACCAAAGTCCGACGCTAATTTTCTCGCGACCGTCACCTGTGCTGCCCAGCACCTCAGGGCTTGCCCCTATCATGCGATAGATGCGCACCATGCGCGCATCAAACACACCGATAAAATGCTTCACCCCAAAGTTCTCCATGACCTCGCCCCCAGCCAGCATTAAGGCTGCGGCTGTGCGCGGCTCTGTGTTGCGTGCAAGACAAAATCGGGTGCATTCCCAGATAAATGGATTGCGCACATCACCGCCACCAAGGATCTCAGAGAAGTGTTCATTCACCATTGTACGGCCCGTGCTGGGCAGTAACCGCATCGAGCCACCGTGCGTACCATCCGCTTTTTGATAGATCACATAGAGAGGGTTGTGGCTGTCGTATTCATCGCGCTCATAGCCATTGTCTTCAAGCTTCACATCCCAACCAAGCCGTATTTTGAATTGATCCGCACGGTCGAGAAACATGGTTTCTTTCAACAAGGGCGCTGTCTTAAGTTCATCTGCATACAAGTATCTGATCATTGCCGCACTCCACACAAATTTGATGTGGCAGCTTGCGACTAATGATTTTAGGGCATGTGAACGGGCCGCGCGGTAGTTTAAATCTTACACAACGATCAGCCCACGGCTCATCGCGCGCGCGACAGCGTGGGTCGTATTGATTGCCCCCAATTTGAAGCGGGCAGATTCAATATAAACCCGCAACGTGTGCTCCGAGATCTCCATCGTATCGGCTGCTTTCGCACGGTTGAAGCCCATAGCGAGAAATGTCATCGCGTCCGTTTCACGCGGCGACAGCGTTGTTGAGGCTTCGGGAACGCGATCGGGTTCGAACTCTAACGCTTTCTGGTTGAAGAAATGCGCGAGCAGGATCAACTGGCGGCGGTGTTTATTCTTGAAGGTTTGCCAATCCTCATCAGAGCAATGATGTGACGCCGTGAACAACGCGTATTGCCCGTTCGGCCCCCTCATCGGGATAGAGAAACCTTGATTGCCAACCCCATATTCCAACGCTTCCGCGCGAAAACCGCGCGCCGCTTTTGATGACCAATCGAGACGTTTCCAATCAACGGGATGAAACCTTTGATAGCACCCTAAAATCACCGGATCGATGCGAAGGTATTCCTTCTCTAAATATCGTTCAACCCAACCAGGTGAATATGTGCCACACCCGTATTGGTCCCCCTGGCTATTTACCCAGTGATAGACCATATGGTCGATCTTGTAGGCCTCGCACAGCTTGACGATAGCCGTCTGTAGGTCTTCACGCCCGGAAGCGCGTTCCAACTCGGCCAGGCTGCGGTCCACGTCCACGTTGTTCAGTTTTTGAGCCAAGGATTGGCCTTTCGATCAATGCATCAAGTTCTGCGGACGCCACGCGATGTGCGCATTCAAGCTCGTTCTCCAAAGCTTTGAGGCCGTTCATAGAAGCGAAAGCTTTCAAGTCCGTTAGAACGTCAAGTATCCAAGTGTTGTTCATAAATGACTCTCGTTATTAGATGTTAATGAATAGTTAACTCAACCCTAACATGAGTCGGTTAATGAGTAGTATTCACGGAAAACAACTCCCCAGAAGTAGCGAGGGAGAGAAATGCAACCTATTGAGAATGCGTTTAACACCTCTGAAACGCGAAGCGCCCGCGATCAAAAACCTGATTCGCGGGCGCTTTGGTTTCCAAATTGGAAACAGCTAAGCCTATTTAGCAGAAAGAGCGTCTTCAAAAGTACGCAGACCCGTCTTCGGCGCTTGCACGAGTACCGACATATTGCCCGGCTTATGTTCATTGCGCAGCATTTTCATGTGAGCTTCGCGAAGATCGTTCCATTCGAACACTTCGGACATGCATGGATCAAGACGACGCTCCAGCATCAACTGGTTCGCAGCAGAGGCCTGCTTGAGGTGTGCAAAGTGGCTGCCCTGAAGACGCTTCTGGTGCATCCACATATAGCGCACGTCAAACGTCAGGTTAAAACCGGATGTGCCCGCACAGATGACAACCATGCCACCCTTCTTCACCACAAACGTGGAAACAGGGAAGGTTGCTTCGCCCGGGTGTTCGAACACCATGTCGACGTTGTTGCCTTTACCTGTGATGTCCCAGATCGCCTTGCCAAATTTGCGCGCTTCTTTGAACCAATCTGCATATTCGGGCGTATTCACCGTTGGCAGTTGACCCCAGCAGTTGAAATCCTTGCGGTTCAACACGCCTTTGGCGCCCAAACCCATAACAAAGTCGCGCTTGGATTCATCAGAGATCACGCCAATCGCATTTGCGCCAGCCGTATTGATCAACTGGATCGCATAGGATCCAAGACCGCCAGATGCGCCCCAAACAAGAACGTTTTGACCCGGTTTCAAATCATGCGGTTCATGCCCAAATAGCATCCGGTACGCGGTCGCGAGAGTGAGCGTATAGCACGCCGCCTCTTCCCAAGTCAGATGCTTAGGACGGTGCATTAGTTGCTGCGCCTGCACGTTGGTGAACTGCGCGAACGAGCCGTCAGGCGTTTCGTAACCCCAGATACGCTGGCTTGGCGAATACATCGGGTCGCCGCCATTGCAATGCTCATCATCACCATCGTCTTGGTTGCAGTGAACGACGACTTCATCGCCAACTTTCCAGCGCTTCACTTTGTCACCAACCGCCCAAACGATGCCAGACGCATCAGAACCCGCAATATGGAAGGGTTTACCGTGACCATCAAACGGTGAAATCGGCTGACCCAAAGAGGCCCAGACACCATTATAATTCACGCCTGCGGCCATCACGAGAACAAGCACTTCATGGCTATCGAGCACTGGAACGTCGACCACTTCCTGCTGCATCGCTGTATCAGGCTCGCCATGGCGTTCGCGGCGGATCGCCCATGTATACATTTTCTTCGGGACATATCCGAGCGGGGGCATTTCGCCCATTTCATACAGGTCCTTCTCCGGCGCATCATACGCCACAATCCCAGTCTCTGTGTCTAAAGCCATGGTGCCCTCCTCAATACAGTGCTGTGGCGCAGAATCGCCGTGTCATATTCTGGGGTAGAGAGGTTCACGCAACAATGCAACTCAAGAAAGTCAATTTGCGTAACTTTATAACCCAGCAACCGCAGCATTGATGCTGCGGTTGCACGCTACCGTTTCAAGTGCGCAATAGAGTTGGCATAATAGCGCAACGCAAAACGCTGCTTCTCATCAACGACAATCATATCGCCTTCTGTTTGTAAAATGCGGCGTTCACTCAGGTGCTTGAGCGCAATTTCAGCAGCATAACTAATCTCACCACGCGGCATATGAATGTGCGCGCTTTTCAACTTGCTCAGCTCAGCATCCAGAAGCGCGGGCAATTCATCGCATTTCACGCTTTCGCGGTCGCACATCACGGAGGCAAGCAAAGGTACAGGGACGACAGGGACAATATCCGCGATCCTTTGCATTAGTTCTGTCGCCAATTGCTCCGCATCAGGCGCGCCGTGGGTCTGCACATGAGCGCTAAGCGAAACAGCGGGACCGAAACTGACCGCGGCATATCCGAAACGATGAAAGCGTCCGCTAATGCGCAGCCAAAACTGTTTAACAAAAAAACCGGTCACAACACTAATGCGCGCACGAAACCGGCGCGTGCCTGCCACATCCGCAGCCATCAGAATGCGATCTTCTAGCACCCTGTCATAGTTCAAAGCGACTGGGACGAATAAAACATCGCGGTCGCCATTGGTGTAACCATCGGTGATATATTTGAGCAGGCCCAGTTTCGGCGGTGCTAATTTCCCATCGAGTGATAGCCCACCCTCAGGAAACATCGCTTGCGTGACCCCGGCTTGCGTTGCCAGACGCACATATCGCGCCAAAACCCGTCGATAGAGATCCCCGCGTGATTTGCGGCGGATAAAGTAGGCACCCATCGCCTTGATCAAACGGCTCAGCGGCCAAACCCGCGCCCATTCCCCAACGGCGTAAGCAAGCGCGGAGCGTTCAGCCGCCAAATAAGTGACCAAAACATAATCCATGTTGGAGCGGTGGTTCATCACAAAAACAACCGTCGCGTCTTTGTCCAGCGCGCTTAGCCCCGCACCATCATGATAGCCCAAGCGCACACGATAAAGCGCATTGCTCATCCCGCGCGCAATTCGGATCGCGATACCGAAATAGGCAGTCGCACTGAACGAGGGGACAATTTCGCGGGCATATTTGCGCGCTTGCTCAAACGCTACGTTTTCAGGGACGCTGTTGCGTTTTGCGTGATCCGCGATCGCTTGGCTCACCTCAGGATCATAGATCAGGCGTTGGATCATGTCGTAACGCCGCGCCAATTTGAATGGTTCAATCGGGCGTTCTAGACGTTCGTTCACACGCTTTACGACGCGCTCCATCCGGCGGCGAAAGAACCAGCGCACAGACGGGAACAGAAAATGGGATGCAAAGGTAACCACCGCAAAAAGCAGGATCAAAATAAAGAGCCAAATCGGCAGTTCAACAGTTTGCATCATCTGCGGACCCTTGCAGCAAGGGCCCCGAGGGTAAATATGTTTCTTATCAGCACGCAAAGGATATCTCAAAAATGTCGAGCTTTCGCATCACTCAAGGGTTCACAGAGGCCGAGCGCTCCATCGTCGCAGCACTGTTTTGGGAAGCCTTTGGTGCAAAGCTCTCTGTTGGTCTCGGCCCCGAGGCAAAAGCGCTGAAGTTTCTAGCGCGCGTTGCTGACCCACAATTTGCGCCTTGCGCGCGTGATGCCAACGGGACCCTATTGGGCTTCGCGGGCTTCAAAACAAGCGAAGGCGCGTTGATCGGAGATGGGTTTGGCAACCTGCGCGCGGTGTTCGGTACACTGGGTGCCATATGTCGCGCTGCATTGCTGTCATTGCTGAAACGCTATTTGAAAAGCGAAACCCTGTTGATGGATGGCATCTTCGTCACACAGAATGCGCGTGGTATGGGGCTTGGCAGCGCATTGCTGCAAGCAATCGAGGCCGAAGCAAACCAAAAAACTGTCGCGACGTGCGTCTCGATGTGATCGACAACAATCCTCGTGTACACGAATTGTGTGAGCGCGAAGGCTTTGTCGCTGGCAAAGTACAGATGCTTGGTCCTCTCAAACATTTCTTCGGGTTTTCAAGTGCCACTGAAATGCGCTTTACGCTGCACTCGCATTCTTGAAAATGCCGCAACGCGGCGAATTGACAGTTGCGTAAAATTCCACATATACATTTCCAAACGCAATAAAATTACTCAAGTGATTCAAGAAGGCTCGCCATGACTGATACACAAACTGCCGTTAAAAAAGATCGCCCTTGGCTCATTCGGACCTATGCGGGCCACTCAACAGCGAAAGCGTCCAACGCGTTATACCGTGGGAACTTGGCAAAAGGTCAAACCGGTCTGTCCGTCGCTTTCGATCTTCCAACGCAAACAGGCTATGACAGCGATCATGTGCTCGCTCGCGGTGAAGTTGGCAAAGTTGGCGTGCCCGTGTGCCACCTCGGCGATATGCGCACGTTGTTCGATCAAATTCCGCTTGAGGACATGAACACATCAATGACGATCAACGCGACCGCCCCTTGGTTGCTTGCTCTGTATGTGGCCGCTGCAGAAGAGCAAGGTGCGGATGTATCCGAACTGCAAGGCACCGTGCAGAACGATTTGATCAAAGAATACCTGTCGCGCGGTACATATATTTGCCCGCCAAAACCCAGCCTTAAGATGATCGCGGATGTGGCAGAATATTGCTACACGAACATCCCCAAATGGAACCCGATGAACGTTTGTTCCTATCACTTGCAAGAGGCAGGCGCGACGCCAGAGCAAGAGCTGGCCTTCGCCTTAGCAACCGCTACAGCCGTTCTCGATGAACTCCGCCCGCGCGTTCCTGCCGAAGACTTCCCAACCCTTGTTGGGCGTATCTCTTTCTTTGTGAATGCGGGCATTCGGTTTATCACTGAGATGTGCAAAATGCGCGCGTTCGTAGATCTATGGGATGAAATTTGTCTAGAGCGTTATGGCGTTCAGGACCCAAAGATGCGCCGCTTTCGGTACGGTGTTCAGGTCAACTCGCTTGGTTTGACCGAGCAGCAACCAGAGAACAACGTCTACCGGATCCTCTTGGAAATGCTGGCAGTGACCTTGTCCAAAAATGCCCGCGCCCGCGCCGTGCAACTCCCTGCATGGAACGAAGCACTTGGCTTGCCGCGTCCTTGGGATCAGCAATGGTCGATGCGCATGCAACAAATCCTTGCCTATGAAACGGACTTGTTGGAATTCGATGATCTGTTTGACCAAAACCCTGCCGTGGATCGCAAAGTTGAAGAGCTTAAGTCAGGCGCGCGTGCGGAGCTTGCAAACCTTAGTTCCATGGGCGGAGCCATTGATGCGATTGATTACATGAAGTCGCGTCTGGTGGACTCCAACGCAGATCGCCTCAACAAGATCGAGCGCAATGAAACCATCGTCGTGGGCGTGAACAAATGGCAGCAGGGTGAGCAATCACCATTGCAAACAGAAGATGGCGGCATCATGGTCGTGGATCCCGCGGTGGAAGACGAGCAAATTGCGCGTCTAAACGATTGGAAAGCCAGTCGCGATGCCCAAGCTGTGCAAACTGCGCTCTCAGACTTACGCGAGGCATCAAGCAAGGGCGAAAACGTAATGCCTGCCTCCATCCAAGCTGCGAAAGCTGGCGTCACCACTGGCGAATGGGCCGCCGAAATGCGCAAAGTCCACGGTGAATACCGCGGCCCGACAGGCGTCTCCGCATCCGTGTCGAATAAGACAGAAGGCCTCGACGATATCCGTGAGGCTGTGAACGTGGTCAGCGATAAACTTGGTCGTCGCCTTAAGTTCCTTGTGGGAAAACCGGGTCTTGATGGGCACTCCAATGGGTCCGAGCAGATTGCGTTCCGTGCACGCGACTGCGGTATGGATATCGAATACGATGGTATTCGTTTGACGCCTGAAGAGCTTGTCTCCTCAGCGATTGAGACCAAAGCACATGTGGTCGGGCTATCGATCCTTTCTGGCAGTCACATCCCATTGGTCGAAGACCTGATGAAACGCATGAGCGATGCGGGGCTTGGCGACACCCCCGTAATCGTTGGTGGCATCATCCCAGATGATGACGCTGAGCGTTTGCGCGCGATGGGTGTTGCACGGGTCTATACGCCCAAAGATTTCGAATTGAATGCGATCATGAAAGATATCGTCAAGCTTGCTGATCCCAATGCAATTGCGGCTCAGTGATTGACCCTGCCGCGAGGCGGTTCTACCGTCCAGCGCATGACAAACACTCTCAACATCCGCCCGCTTAAGCAAAGCGACGAAGCAGATTGGCGCCGTCTTTGGTTCGCATATCTCGAATTTTATGAAAGCAGCGTTCCCGAAGAGGTCTATGCGACCACATTCGAGCGTCTAATTGACCCTGCAAACACCGCGCAATGCGCCGCTTTGGCGTTTAGCGATGACAAGCCTGTCGGCCTCGTCCATTGGATTTATCATCCGCACAACTGGAAGATCGAAGACGTCATCTACCTGCAAGATCTCTACACCGATCCATCTGTGCGCGGCAAAGGCATCGGGCGAGCTTTGATCGAACATGTTTACGATGTGGCCGATCAAGGCGAGACGCCGACGGTCTATTGGATGACGCAAGAATTCAACGCAACAGCGCGCCAACTTTATGACCGCATCGCAAGCAAAACCGAATTCGTACAATACAAACGTTAGGACTCGCCCATGACCATTCACATCGGTGCCGACAAAGGCCAAATCGCTGAAACCGTCCTTATGCCCGGTGATCCCTACCGCGCGAAATGGGCGGCTGAGACATTTCTTGAGGGCGCAGAGCTTGTAAACGAAGTGCGCGGAATGCTGGGTTTTACGGGCACTTGGAAAGGCAACCGCGTGACGATCCAAGGCAGCGGAATGGGCATGCCATCACTGTCGATCTATGCCAATGAATTGCTGAAAGATTATGGTGCAAAGACCTTGATCCGCATCGGGTCTTGCGGAGCGATGCAGCCTTATGTCGGCATCCGAGACGTGATCATCGCGATGACCTCTTCGACGCTCTCCACACCTTCGCTAGGGTTTTTCAAAGAGCTAAACTACGCGCCCTGCGCCCACTGGGGATTGTTGAGCGCGGCTGTGAGTGCGGCAGAAGCAAAGGGCACTAAGACGCATGTTGGCGGCATCTATTCAGCAGATGTTTTCTATGATGAGCGCCCTGATCTGAATGAGCAGATGACCCGACATGGCATCCTTGGTGTGGAGATGGAAGCGGCAGAACTTTACACGCTTGCCGCCCGCTATGACGCGCGCGCCTTGGCAGTGCTGACCGTGTCGGATCACTTGATCACTGGTGACGCTTTGCCCTCTGACGACCGCGAAAGCAGTTTTGGCGAAATGGTAGAAATCGCTTTGGAAGCGGCTTTTGCCTAACGCCCGTGCGTGCCGTCGTACCCGTTTGGTTGCGGCGTCTCCCACCCTATTAGCGCGTCAGCTTTGGGCTTGAACACTTCGACCAACAGCGGATGACATTGCGCCTCGTCGCTAGAATGAACACTTGAGCAATCCCCGCCGGGGCAAGCGCTGAGTGCACCAAGCAGGTCAATTTCTGCGAAAAACTCCAGATAGTCATCTGGCCGCACAGGGCTGGATTTCATGAAATACTGACCAGTATCGCGCGTAAACCCAGTACACATGAAAACGTTGAGCACGTCATGCACATGCGGTTCTGCTTCTTTCAGGGAGACGCCAAGGTGATCCGCCAGAGCACGCGTCAGGTTCGAATGACAGCAATGGTGATATTGCGTTCCAGACAGTAGATTGCCCGTGTACGGATCGCAGCGCGTGCCGATCACATCGTGCACAGAGCCGCCATAGCGATCGATGCCATACCACTCAAGCGTGTCCATAGTGATTGTCGCCATAGGTCGCAAGGTGGGAAGAGAACTCCACATGCTCTCAGCTTTGGTGATATGCGTGCCATGCAGCGCCCGCGTTTTGCCGGAATAAAAACGCTCGCTCAGATCATTTGCATTCCATAGATTTAGATCGCCCACTTGAGGGCCATCGGGGCACGAAATGCTAAAGAAATGGCCCGCGGGCGCGTGAAATGTGCGCGCATCACGCGCAGGCACCTGTACCTCATCAACCTTCACAGCATCTTTGCGGGCTTCGCTGTAAAGCGCCATATCCCGCTTTGGCAAACCGGCAACAGGATAGCATACTACAGGCTCAATGTTGCGTCGATCTTCGGCATCGCTTGGTTGGTTTGGCATTTTACGCTCCCTCATTAAGAGCATAAAAAACCCGCTGCACCAAAACGCAACGGGTCAGTTTAATTTTTCTAGAAAAATCGCGTTCTTAAACGGTGCGCTCGACCATCATTTTCTTGATCTCTGCGATTGCCAGCGCAGGGTTCAGACCCTTCGGGCATGTCTTTGCGCAGTTCATAATCGTGTGACAGCGATAAAGCTTGAATGGATCTTCGAGTTCATCCAGCCGCTCACCCGTCGCCTCATCACGGCTGTCGATAATCCAGCGATATGCATGCAGCAATGCAGCTGGTCCAAGATAGCGATCGCCATTCCACCAATAAGATGGGCAAGACGTAGAGCAACACGCGCACATGACGCATTCATAGAGACCGTCAAGTTTCTTGCGATCCCCAATAGATTGCTTCCACTCTTTCGCTGGGCGATTTGTCTTTGTCTCAAGCCAAGGCATGATCGACGCGTGTTGTGCATAGAAATGCGTCAGGTCCGGGATCAAATCTTTCACGACAGGCATGTGTGGGAGCGGGTAGATCTTAACATCGCCCTTCACCTCATCCATGCCATAAATGCAGGCGAGTGTGTTGATCCCATCGATATTCATCGCACAGGATCCGCAAATTCCCTCACGGCACGAACGGCGGAATGTCAGCGTCGGATCAATCTCATTCTTTATCTTGATCAGCGCGTCCAAAATCATTGGGCCGCAATTGTCCATATCAACCCAATAGGTATCTACAGACGGGTTTTTTCCGTCATCTGGGTTCCAACGATAAATCTGGAATTTACGGATATTATTCGCACCTTCCGGTTTCGGCCACGTTTTGCCGGTCGTCATGCGGGAATTCTTGGGGAGGGTCAGTTGTACCATCGTCTCACTCCTTTACGTGAACAGGCCAAGGCCGTTTTTTGAAATACAATGCATCGTGTCAGGACGCGGCGCGATCCCTGTTACAATTTCGACTGTCGCGGGTATTATACTAGTCGCTCCAGCTTTGGCGATTTCGAAGATCTCTCCCCGCGACGCATTATCTATTACACAGTCTGTGATCGGGGCTGCATTCACGCCTGTAAACTTCTGCGCGACAACCCCGTTCACCACAGTTTTCGCCGTGTTGCGCGCAACTGTGCCAGCGGCGTCATTTGCTTGCAAACAGGCGCCAAGGGTGAATGCGACAGAAATTGCTTGCAAAATCCGCATTAGAAAGTCCGCTCTTTTGGGGCGATCTTCTTGAGGCTGATGCCACCGTCGGCCTCAGTCGTCAGCGGATCGGTCACAACAGGACGGTGCGAGAGCGCAACGTTCTTGCCATCAACGCGGCTGATCGTGTGCACGCGCCAGTTTTCATCATCACGCGTCGCGTAATCCTCATGCGCATGTGCACCACGGCTTTCTTTGCGCGCCTCGGCACCAACAATCGTCGCCAAAGCGTTCGGCATCAGGTTTGTCAGCTCAAGCGTTTCCATCAGATCGGAATTCCACACCAAAGAGCGATCCGTCACTTTCAAATCATCCACTTTGGACGCGACGTTCGTCATCTTTTCTACGCCTTCTTTCAGCGTTTTATCGGTGCGGAAGACCGCTGCGTCTTCTTGCATGGTTTTCTGCATTTCGAGGCGCAGTTCAGCAGTTGGCGTTGCGCCACTTGCGTTACGCAGGCCATCAAAGCGATCAAATGCGAAATCAACAGAGGCTTGATTCAGGGCCGCGGGCACTGCCTCCGCATCCACAACTTTACCAGCGCGGATCGCAGCGGCGCGGCCAAAGACCACGAGGTCGATCAGCGAGTTGGAGCCAAGACGATTCGCGCCGTGCACAGACGCACAGCCCGCTTCACCAACAGCCATAAGGCCCGGAACAACGGCGTTCGGATCTTTCGCTGTCGGATTCAGAACTTCGCCGAAGTAGTTCGTCGGAATACCGCCCATATTATAGTGAACCGTCGGCAGAACCGGAATTGGCTCTTTGTTAACGTTCACGCCGGCGAAAATCTTAGCGCTTTCCGAGATACCTGGGAGGCGTTCCGCCAGAGCATCAGCAGGCAAGTGCGAAAGGTTCAGGTGGATGTGATCGCCGCCCGCACCAACACCACGCCCTTCGCGGATTTCCATAGTCATACAGCGCGATACATAATCACGCGGCGCGAGGTCTTTGTAGTTAGGCGCATAGCGCTCCATGAACCGTTCGCCCTTGGAGTTGGTGAGATAACCGCCTTCCCCGCGCGCACCTTCCGTGATCAAGCAGCCAGAGCCGTAAATCCCTGTCGGGTGGAACTGAACAAACTCCATGTCCTGCAAAGCGAGACCCTGACGTGCGACCATGCCACCGCCATCACCCGTGCATGTGTGCGCAGACGTCGCAGAGAAATACGCGCGCCCATATCCGCCCGTCGCAAGCACAACCATCTTCGCATTGAAGACATGCATCGTGCCGTCATCAAGCTTCCAGCAAACAACGCCTTGGCATTGGCCGTCTTCGGACATGATCAGATCAATCGCGAAGTATTCAATGTAAAATTCCGCATTATTTTTCAGGGATTGGCCATAGAGCGTGTGTAGGATCGCGTGACCTGTGCGGTCCGCTGCGGCGCATGTGCGCTGCACGGGTGGACCTTCGCCGAATTCTGTCGTGTGACCACCGAATGGACGCTGATAAATCTTGCCCTCTTCTGTGCGTGAGAAGGGAACGCCGTAGTGCTCCAACTCATAGACCGCTTTAGGCGCTTCGCGCGCGAGGTATTCCATCGCGTCGGTATCGCCCAGCCAATCAGAGCCTTTGACGGTGTCATACATATGCCACTGCCAGTTATCTGGACCCATGTTGGACAAGGACGCGGCAATGCCACCTTGCGCTGCAACTGTGTGCGAACGCGTCGGGAAAACCTTGGTCACACAGGCTGTGCGCAGGCCCTGCTCTGCCATGCCAAGCGTCGCGCGCAAACCTGCGCCACCCGCGCCAACCACCACAACATCATAGTCGTGGGTTTCATATTCATAAGCTGCCATCTGGGATGCTCCGAAACTTAAAGGGCGAGTTTAGCGATGGCGAAAATGCCAACCGCTGCTGCGCCGTAGCTGAGGCAGGTTAGGAGAATGATCAGAACTTTCTGCATGAGACCATGCACATAATCCTCAATCAGCACCTGTGCGCCGTCATTGAAATGTTTGAACCCGACAAGGATCGTCAAAGCGGCGACAATCGCAGGAAAGGGCCGTCCGAAATAGGTCATGACCTCAGCGTAGTTAGATCCGAGGATACCGCCGAATGTGAAGATGAACATCGGCAAAAGAAAAAGCAAAGCCACGGAGCTTACTTTCATCGACCAGAAGTGATGAGTGCCAGATTTTGCGCTGCCCATGCCGGTTGCGCGTTTTCGGTCTGTTAAGAATGCCATGTCTCGCGCCCCTTTAAATGATGATGACAGTGATAAGCGTCAGCAAGATCGAACCGCCGATCACAGCGTAGCCCATCTTTTCGGCTGTGTTGATCTCTAGACCAATCGCATTGTCCCAGATCAAGTGACGCACGCCCGCGAGCGTGTGATACCACATGCCCCAAAGCGACAAGAACAGCACAAGATCGCCGAACCAGCTGGTCAGGAACCCATTTGCGACCGCGAAATAGCTCTCCGATGTGGCGGCGGCCAAGAACCACCAAACAATGAGCAGTGCTGCAAGGAGCATTGCGTTGCCTGTGATCCGCGTCAAAATCGAAGTCATAGATGTCAGTTGCGGCCGGTATATTGAGAGATGCGGCGAGAGCGGGCGATTGCCCCTATTCACATCAGCCATGATTAAATCCTTTTTCGAGTCCCTATATTCGTTTTAGCGCATTATTCGCCCCTGTCACCTGACAGGATCTAAACAACGCGCGGTAATTTGGCGCAATTTGCAGAAATTGTGAATTTTGTGATCACACAAACTTTAGCTGTGATCACAAAATTAATTCGTACCAATTTGTTTGGCAATTCCGCTCAGCCAGCCTGTCAACTCACGGCACATTGTTATGCTCGGTTCATCTAGATCGTAGAATGCGTTAGCTTCGCCGCAGTCTTCCAGCTTGACTGGTATATCGCGCGGCCAACTGAACTCAACGTTCAGAGCTTTAATCTCTTGCGAGATTACTGAGTTTTCAGCACCCGCTTGCAAGACCAGCTTGCCTTTTAGAGCGTTGCTTTTGCTCATCTCATCAAGGACGCCGTTCCAGCTATCCGACGCCATAGCGAATTCGTCTTCGCAACCATCCGCACGCTCTTGCGGCAGCTCAAGATCGCTGGCGAAATCTTCGCGCGCATCAGGATCAGCCCCATAAAACAAACACACAGTATTGAAATAACGTTGTTCGTCAGGCCCGTGTGTGTCCCAAAAAGCCGGCTCATCCTGCGCTTCAGCCCAGAAAAGGCTGGCGCTGTCATAGGCAATGACTTCCGCATCATCACTGTCATAGAGCGCGTCGATCAACAGGATCGAGAGCGAGTCCGCTGCGTCTTCTTCCTGCCCAAAGATCGGCACTTGCATCTGATCAATGACCGCGTGGCCCAATTCATGGTAGAAAATCGCTAAGAGGTTGTTCGCTGTAAAATCCGCAAATGCTGGGGCCGGCAGAAGAGTTAAGGCCGTCATAAACGCACGGATCATTTCGGCAATACCACCCAATAATCAAGATCCAGCAGAACATGCGACATGTGTTTACCGTTCTCGCCTTTCAGCTGGAACACGGCGTCACCCTTGTAGGCCACCAAGCGCAAACGCAGTGCACCAACGCCCGGAGCGGAGGTGTCAGCTTTGTCCAGCACCTCGGACCACGCGCGCACAGTGTCACCGCTAAAGCACGGGTTTGCATGGGCACCGCCATTCAAGCCAACAATCATTTGTGCGTTCGCCAAACCGTTGAACGACAATGTGCGCGCCACGGAAATCACGTGACCGCCGTAAATCAGGCGTTGCCCATCATCGCGGTGGGTGGCGTCGAAGTGCACTTTCGCCGTGTTCTGCCAAAGTCGCGTCGCCATCATATGCTCGGCTTCTTCGATAGTCACACCATCAACGTGGTCGATCTTTTCGCCAATCTCATAGTCACCCCAGCGATGCGGTTCGCCTGACATCGTGGTGTCATAGTTGGTAAAATCTAGACCATCAGGGATCACCAGATCGGAAATATGCAGCGTGCCCTTGAGGTCTGGAACAACCGTTTCCGGCGCAGGCGCAGTGTCATCGCGTTTGCGCACCATCACCCAGCGCACAAATTGCATCACAGGTTCATCGTTCTGATTAATGCCAGAGGTCCGCACATAAACGACACCGGTTTTACCGCTTGAATTTTGCTTCAAACCGATCACTTCGGACACAGAACGCAACGTGTCACCCGCATACACAGGCTTGAGCCAACGCCCCTCTGCATATCCAAGGTTCGCAATCGCGTTGAGCGAAATATCGGGCACCGACTTGCCAAAGACCACGTGAAATGCAGCCAAATCATCCAAGGGTGAAGCTGGCAAACCACTTTGGCGCGCGAATTCATCGGAGGAATAAAGCGCGTGGCGCGCAGGATAAAGCGCGTGATAGAGCGCGCGCTCACCCCCAGATACAGTGCGCGGCACGGCATGATGGATCACATCTCCGATAGAATAATCTTCGAAAAAGCGGCCCGGGTTGGTCTTGAGCATTTATTGCGCTCCCAGTTTCATGTCCGGTGTGTAGGGTGCGTCGACGTCTTTGGTGACCGATTGCCCGCAACGCATGATCCCTTTGACAGGATCAAAGGTTTGCGTCGGGGAGCCATAAAGCTCCCAACCCTTCGCCAATGCATCGCTGACCTTGTGGCAAAAGACTGATGTGTCATCTTCGCTAAGGAAGCGGTAGATCTTACTCATGGATTAACCTCCAAAGGGCGACACGCCTAGCAGTAAGTGGATGGTTGCGACAACGAGGAAGCTGACCAAGGTGATGATGACCAAAAGTTTGTCTTTCTTGGCATCGCCCGGCTCCGGGCGCACCCACTCTTGGCTGCGATTGATCAAAATCACCGAAACGACCGCCCAAGCGAGCATGCCGCCAAACAGTATGATCGAGGCGAGATCGCCATTCACTAACAAATGCGCCAACGCCCAAATCTTTACCGCTGTGAGCTGCGGATGACGCATCTTGCCGCGCAAACGACCTGTCGTCGCGCTCATCCCGAAGACGAAAAACGCGCCCAGCATCAGAAGATTGTTGATATGAGTGAAGAACGCAGGTGGCGACCAAACAGGTATAAATACGGCCCAGCGATAGCCAAAGATCATCAACAGCAAGGATAGGAACAACACAAACGCAATAGGTCCCTTGCCTTTTTCACCCAGTTTTGCGCGATGCGCTGGCAAAAGACGTTTGTAAAAGTGGGCGAGGCTCCACAGAAGCAGGCCGAGAATCAAAAGGGTCATGGCTGGCTATTCCTTTGCTAGCGCGTCTATTGCCTTTGCTTTTGCCAGAATTTCACCTGCGCTGGCAACGTGTAGGTTTTCAACGATGCGTCCATCAACGACTGCGACGCCCTGCCCGTCGGCTTTAGCGGCTTCAAAAGCTGCGATTTGGCGATTGGCGAGATCAATCTCGGCATCACTTGGCGCGAAGGCGGTGTTGGTCACAGCGACCTGTGCAGGATGGATCAACGTTTTGCCGTCAAAGCCCATGTCACGCCCCTGCTCACATTCTAACGCGAGGCCGTCATCGTCTTTGAACGCATTATAAACTCCATCAACAATAACCAACCCTTCGGCTTTCGCAGCAAGCAGACACAATTGCAGCGAGGTCAGCATCGGTAAGCGGTCCGCACGGAAACGGCATTGCAGCTCTTTAGCAAGATCATTGGTGCCCATCACCATGCCCTCAAGTTTAGGATGCGCTGCGACAGCGCTTGCATTCAACATGCCGCGCGGGGTTTCCATCATCGCCCAGATTGGCAAATGACCTGTAATCTGAGCCAAAGCATCAAGATCTGCAGGCGCGGCGACCTTTGGTAGCAAGACTGCATCTGCCTTCATCTGCGCGACGGCTTTGGCGTCATCTGAACCCCACTCAGTGTCAAAGCCGTTGATCCGAACGACCTTGTAGCGCGCACCGTAACCGTCTATTTCCAGAGCCTTCTTCAAGGTGTCGCGCGCAGCGACTTTTTCATCAATTGCAACCGCATCTTCGAGATCGAAAATGATCGCATCGACCTGTATGCCACGCGCTTTATCCAACGCGCGCGGTTTTGAAGCTGGAATATAAAGAACGGAACGAAACGGGCGCTGTCGCAAATCCATGGAAGTGTCCTGAGGCTTGAATGTAATAATGTTGCGCTCAACTGCGCATTTATTTCCATTTCATTCAAGCTGAAAATGCCGCGACGCAGCAAAAATACTTCAAATTCGATCCAACACCGCCATAGCGCACGTCGGCTTAACTGAATTTACACACCTCGCCTTGCATGCTGGTTTGGTCGATCATTGCGAGACGTTGCCCAGTAGAACACTGGTTTTTAGTTCCTGCACTGGACGACCAACTGAACCGAAAGGCGCCGTTCTCAACATCCTCTGAACGCACTTCGTAGCGCCATTTTTCAAAAGGAAGATGCGATGAACAAGCAAATGATATTTGGTGCGCTCGGGTTTGGAATTCTTGCACTCGCGGGCTCGACAGCCTTTTCACAAACCAATCGCAACTGCGCGCCGCGCGACGTTGTCGTGGAACGACTTGCGCAAAAATATGGTGAGGCCCGCCAATCGGTCGGCCTCGGGGCCAACAACTCTATTGTTGAAACATTCTCCTCGTCGGAAACAGGCACTTGGACAATCACTGTAACGCTTGCCAATGGAACCACGTGTTTGGTCGCCACTGGCCAGAATTACGAAGCGCTCGCAGAAGTTCTGCCAGCCAAAGGCAACGACGCTTAGGTGAGTGCGTCGAAAATCAACTTGGTTCCCGTTAAAACAAGCAAAACGTAAGTTGTTGCGTAAAACGGCTTTTCGGGCACCAAATTATGCGCTTTCACACCCAGCCACGCGCCCAAAAGCGCAAATGGGGCGAGCGCAAGGTTTACCAGCAATAGATCCAGTGTGAATATTCCAAGAATACCGTAGGCCACCGCCTTCAGCACATTGATGATCCAGAACACAAAAACTGTGTTCGCTTGATACTCGGTTTTACTAAGCTTCAAAGACAGCATGTACATCGTAGAGGGTGGGCCACCTGCGTGGCTAACAAAACTGGTGAACCCAGATGTCGCACCCACGATCAGGCCGACGCTATCGGGCAAAGGTCGCGACGAGATCTTCAACACCCCCCATGCACGCGCTATTTGCCAAATCACAAACAGCAGTGACATGGCACCGATCAAAAACCGGATCACGTCATCATTTGTCATGCGGTACACCAAAGCCCCGATAACGACACCCGGCACACCTCCGATCAACAATAAACGTGCAGATGGCCAATGCCACTTGCGCCAATAGGGCCGCAACGTCGCGAAGTCGATCAACATCAGCAATGGCAACATCAGCCCAAGTGCTTCGCCCGGCGTGAGCACAAGCGCCAGAATCGATGACGCCGCAAAAGCCGCACCTGACCCAAATCCGCCCTTTGAAATACCTGCAAAAATCACCGCAGGGATTGCGACAGCGAAAAAGGAAAAGTCCCAAAGCACAGCTACGTCTTTCATTTTATACGCTTTGACATAGCCTTAGCGCGCTAAGTGGGGTCTTGCCAGCCTTCACAATCTTGACGCCGCAGCGCAGCACACTTGCGCAGCTCAGCAGAACACACTAGCCATGCGCCAAATTTAACGGACCGGAGAGAGATCCATGGCCAGACCTAAGATAGCACTGATTGGTGCAGGACAGATTGGTGGCACACTTGCGCACCTCGCAGCGTTGAAAGAATTGGGCGACATCGTCCTCTTCGATATTTCCGAAGGCACGCCTGAAGGCAAAGCCCTCGATATCGCGGAATCCGGCCCATCTGAGGGTTTCGATGCGACAATGTCCGGCACACAATCTTATGAAGATATCGCTGGCGCAGACGTTTGCATCGTAACTGCGGGTGTTCCACGCAAGCCAGGCATGAGCCGCGATGACCTGCTGGGTATTAACCTTAAGGTTATGAAGTCCGTTGGCGAAGGTATCCGCGATCACGCCCCAGACGCATTCGTGATCTGCATCACCAACCCGCTTGATGCGATGGTTTGGGCGCTGCGCGAATTTTCTGGCCTGCCACACGAAAAAGTCTGCGGTATGGCGGGTGTTCTCGACTCCGCACGCTTCCGTCACTTCTTGTCAGTTGAATTCAACGTGTCCATGAAAGACGTCACAGCCTTCGTTCTAGGCGGACACGGCGACACGATGGTGCCGCTTGAGCGCTATTCAACAGTCGCAGGCATCCCATTGCCGGATCTGGTCGACATGGGTTGGACTACGCAAGACAAGCTCGACGCAATAATCCAGCGCACGCGTGACGGTGGTGCTGAAATTGTTGGCCTCTTGAAAACAGGCTCCGCTTTCTATGCGCCCGCAACGTCTGCGATCGAGATGGCCGAAGCCTTCCTCAAAGATCAAAAGCGCGTTCTACCATGTGCAGCCTATGTTGATGGCGCTTATGGCCTTGATGGTTTCTACGTTGGCGTTCCTACCGTGATCGGCGCGGGCGGCGTTGAGCGCGTGGTTAACATCAATATGAACAAAGACGAGCAAGCGATGTTCGACAAATCTGTCGATGCCGTCAAAGGCTTGGTTGCTGCATGTAAAGAGATCGACGGTTCACTCGCTTAAAATGAGTCTTTCTTAACAATTCGAAAAGCCTCGGTCTGTTTCGACCGGGGCTTTTGTATTGCATTTCATTGCAACACCGCTGAGGGTGAAAGGATATTCTCAAAAACATAGGTTTCCTCTTGAAATACGTGAAATTCATAGCCCCGCTTTTGCTTTTAGCGTCAACATTCGCTGCAAAGGCTGACCCTACATTTACGACGAACGTTCATCAATATGCTGTAAAAGCGGTTTGCGCATCGGAAGGTGAGCTCGCCGAAAGCGAAATTTTTGGCTTTCAAAGCACGACGATCAATCTGCACAATCCGTTCTACGAAGATACTAAACTGCGATGGAAATTGGCGGCTGCGCAGTCTGGCTACCAAGGCGAAATCTCTGAATTTATGGATACCGATCTCCGGCCTGATGGTGCCATGCGCATCGATTGCAGCCAAATCCGAAGATGGGGCGAGGAGCACAATGCGCTCGAAAATGGCGGCTTCGAAGGTTTCGTCGTCATCCAATCTGAAAACGAATTGGATGTAACTTCGTTTCACTATGCCGGCGACAAAGAAAGCGCGCGATCAGTCGAAGTAGAAACATACCAAGTACGCAAGATAACTGCTCCAGAGAGAGTTTTTCAGTGTCACAATGGTGACGCTCCAATGGAGGCGTTTTCCGGTTGGACAAGCCCGCAGGGGCCAGTCCGGTTTTCTAGCGCCGCTGGCGGCCAGCATATTTCAGGTGTGCCCTGGATGACTATTGGCGGGACCGGACCAAATCTAGCGCGCTATCCGAATAGCTTTTTCTTTTTCACATTGGATTTTTGCTTGTGCGACGACGGCGCGGCCAATGTGGTCGTAGATAGCCTACGAGCAGACAACTACGCACAGACGTTCTTGGACGGTCAGATCTTAACACCGAGCGTAACAAACAACTTTGGTGGAGGTCCTGCAGGAAGCGGTTCACTTGCAGCGCTTCCTTCGGCAGGACAGCATCAACTGGTCGTTTTTGCGAGAAATTTTGGCAGCTCATCAAACACGCCCACTAGATTTGGTGTTGCTTTAAGCGGCACGCTTTCCTTTGAGAACGGCTATCTCGGCCAGTGTGAATAGAACTTGGTTCAAATTTCGCTTTGATTCTTGGGTGTTTCACATCTAGTTGAAATTTGTGATCACAGCATCAAATCGTGTGATCACAAATGTGCGATTTATCCGGTCTACTGCATTTTATCGTTTAATCCGCCCTTAATATTCACACTATAGGGGCAAATAATCGAAGCAAGACGGGACCGTTTCTAATGAACATCCACGAATACCAAGCCAAGGCACTGCTCAAGAGCTATGGTGCGCCAGTTTCAGATGGCCGCGCTGTGCTCAAAGCAGAAGACGCCAAAACAGCCGCTGGCGAGATGGACGGCCCACTTTGGGTTGTTAAGGCGCAAATCCACGCAGGTGGTCGCGGCAAAGGCACCTTCAAAGAGGCCGATGCAGGCGAAAAAGGTGGCGTACGCCTCGCTTTCTCCGCCTCCGAGGCTGCTGATGAAGCTAAAAAGATGCTTGGCCGTACATTGGTCACACACCAGACTGGCCCAGCGGGCAAGCAAGTGAACCGCATCTACATCGAAGATGGCTCCGACATCGAAGCGGAGCTTTATCTCGCTCTGCTCGTGGATCGTCAAACATCGCGGATTTCCTTCGTGTGCTCCACAGAGGGTGGCATGGACATCGAAGAAGTTGCAGCAGCAACGCCTGAGAAAATCATCAGCTTTTCCGTTGATCCCGCGACAGGTTACCAAGCGTTCCACGGTCGCCGCATCGCATTTGAGCTCGGCCTCAAAGGCGCGCAGGTAAAACAGTGCGTTAAGCTGATGGGTCAACTTTACCAAGCCTTCGTTGAGAAGGACATGGAGCAACTGGAGATCAACCCGTTGATCGTTCTGGAAGGCTCTGGCGATCTTAAGGTTCTCGACGCGAAGGTCGGTTTCGACGGCAACGCACTTTATCGCCACGCCGACATAATGGCACTGCGCGATGAGACAGAAGAAGACAGCAAAGAGCTGGAGGCATCCAAGTATGACCTCAACTACATCGCACTTGATGGCGAAATCGGCTGCATGGTCAACGGCGCAGGTCTCGCGATGGCGACGATGGACATCATCAAACTTTATGGTGCAGAACCTGCAAACTTCCTCGACGTAGGCGGCGGCGCTACCAAAGAGAAGGTGACAGAGGCCTTCAAAATCATCACCTCCGACCCACAGGTCAAAGGCATCCTCGTGAACATCTTCGGCGGCATCATGCGCTGCGATGTGATCGCGGAAGGCGTTGTCGCTGCGGTGAAAGAAGTCGGTCTGCAAGTTCCACTTGTTGTGCGCTTAGAGGGCACAAACGTGGAAGAAGGCAAAGCAATCATCAACAACTCTGACGTTGACGTGATTGCAGCGGACGACCTGAAAGACGGTGCACAGAAAATCGTCAAAGCGGTGAAAGGATAATCCCATGGCTGTTCTCGTAGACGAAAACACAAAAGTAATTTGCCAAGGCCTCACAGGTTCGCAAGGTACATTCCACTCCGAGCAAGCGATTGCATATGGCACAAAGATGGTCGGTGGCGTGACACCCGGCAAGGGCGGTACCACGCATCTTGACCTGCCGGTCTTCAACTCCGTGCACGAAGCACGCCACGTGACCGAAGCGAACGCGTCTGTGATCTATGTTCCTCCCCCCTTCGCAGCGGATTCAATCCTTGAGGCAATCGACGCCGAAATGGAATTGATCGTGTGCATCACCGAAGGCATTCCAGTGCTCGACATGATGCGTGTTCAGCGCGCTCTTGAAGGCTCTTCTTCGCGTCTTATCGGGCCTAACTGCCCGGGCGTGATCACACCTGACGCTTGCAAAATCGGCATTATGCCGGGTCACATCCACAAGCGCGGCTCTTGCGGCGTTGTTTCCCGCTCCGGCACGCTGACGTACGAAGCAGTTAAGCAAACGACGGATCTCGGTCTTGGCCAATCCTCTGCTGTCGGTATTGGTGGCGATCCGATCAAAGGCACAGAGCACATCGACGTGCTGGAAATGTTCCTCGCGGATCCAGAAACACAGTCCATCATCATGATTGGTGAAATCGGTGGTTCTGCTGAGGAAGAAGCAGCGCAGTTCCTTGCGGATGAGAAGAAAAAGGGCCGTTGGAAACCAACAGCTGGATTCATCGCAGGTCGCACCGCCCCTCCCGGCCGCCGCATGGGCCACGCTGGCGCGATTGTCGCTGGTGGCAAAGGTGGAGCCGAGGACAAGATCGAAGCTATGCGCTCTGCTGGTATCGTTGTGGCAGACAGCCCCGCAACACTCGGCGAAGCCGTGATCGAAGCGATCGGTTAATGTCCTTCACGGACGCCATAAAGACGTGCTTTCGCAAGTACGTCACATTCTCGGGCCGTGCCTCGCGGCCTGAGTATTGGTGGTTTCTACCAGTCGGCATCCTTTTTCCGACGTTAATAGTTGTAGCGGCTTATGCTGCCATACCCGCAATCCATCCGCTCATCTCTATATCTATCGCTGCCGTGACTTTATCGCCGTTGGTTGCAGTGACATCGCGTCGACTGCGCGACACTGGCGAGAGATCTCAGGGACTTTTGATCCCATTGAACGCGCTGATTTCGCTCATCGCGTTGTCGTGCTTTTGGTACTTGTATCACACTTGGGCCGTAAACGGCTTGGCCTTGTCAGATGGCCCAAGCGGTTTTGGCCTGATGGTCTTTTGGCTTTTAGGATCCTTCCTCTTTGCAGCCTTCGCAATCCGGTTCTTTATCCTTGGATTGATAACAGGAACTGCACTCTTTTCTCAGATGGCGATGCCATCCGATTTTGACGCTACATCACATAACTCAAGCGAGGTCCTCAAATGACCGACCAATCCCCCAACGACCAGTTCCATGCATCGAGCTTTATGCAAGGCCATAACGCCGAGTATCTAGAGCAGCTTTATGCGCAATATGCTAGCGATCCCAATGCGGTTGACGCGGCATGGCAGGACTTCTTTTCCCAGCTTGGCGATGCTGAATTGGACGTGAAGGCTGAGGCCGCTGGCCCCTCTTGGGCGCGCGCTGATTGGCCCCCTGTTCCAAATGACGACCTAACAGCCGCGCTTGATGGTCATTGGCCAGCGCAGCCTGAGACAAAAGCAGCGGGCGACAAGATCAAAGCGCAAGCCGCCTCCAAAGGCGTTGAAGTCAGCGACGAGGCGATCAAACGCGCGGTGCTCGACTCCATCCGTGCGCTGATGATCATTCGCGCTTATCGCATCCGTGGTCACCTTGCTGCAGATCTTGACCCACTCGGCATGCGTGAAGCCTCCAATCATCCTGAGCTGGACCCGAAGTCCTATGGCTTCACCGACGCAGATATGGATCGCCCGATATTCATCGACAACGTTTTGGGTCTGCAAATCGCATCGATGCGCCAGATCGTAGAGATCGTAAAACGCACCTATTGCGGCACATTCGCGCTGCAATACATGCATATTTCTGATCCGGAAGAAGCGAGTTGGCTGAAAGAGCGCATCGAGGGCTTGGGCAAAGAGATCCAGTTCTCGCGCGAGGGTCGCAAAGCGATCCTCAACAAGATGGTTGAGGCCGAAGGTTTTGAGAAATTCCTCCATGTGAAATACATGGGCACCAAGCGTTTCGGCCTTGATGGCGGCGAAAGCCTGATCCCTGCGATGGAGCAAATCATCAAACGCGGGGGCGCTTTGGGCGTTCAAGATATCGTCATCGGCATGCCGCATCGTGGGCGCTTATCCGTTCTTGCAAACGTGATGAGCAAACCCTACCGCGCCATTTTCAACGAGTTTCAAGGCGGCAGCTTCAAGCCTGAGGATGTGGACGGCTCTGGGGACGTAAAATATCACCTTGGTGCCAGCTCTGATCGTGAATTTGACGGCAACAACGTGCACCTTTCGCTGACTGCGAACCCCTCACACCTTGAGGCGGTAAACCCTGTGGTCATAGGGAAAGTGCGTGCCAAGCAAGACCAGCTCAACGATAAGGAGCGGATCAAAGTGATGCCGATCCTACTGCACGGCGATGCGGCATTCGCGGGTCAAGGCGTTGTTGCGGAGTGTTTTGCGCTCTCCGGCCTGCGCGGCCATAAAACTGGCGGCACGATGCACATCGTTGTGAACAACCAGATCGGTTTCACCACGGCTCCGCATTTCTCACGCTCCTCGCCCTATCCAACAGACAACGCTTTAGTTGTGGAAAGCCCGATTTTTCACGTCAACGGCGATGATCCAGAGGCGGTTGTTCACGCCGCGAAAGTCGCGACTGAGTTCCGCCAAAAGTTCCACAAAGACGTCGTTATCGACATTATTTGCTACCGCCGCTTTGGTCACAATGAAGGGGATGAACCTATGTTCACCAACCCCGTCATGTACAAAAAGATCAAGACACATAAGACCACGCTCAGTCTTTATACAGAGCGGTTGGTTAAAGACGGTCTCATCCCAGAAGGTGAGATCGAAGATATGAAAACCGCCTTCCAAGCGCACCTAAATGATGAGTTTGAAGCCGGCAAGGATTACAAACCCAACAAGGCTGATTGGCTGGATGGCAAGTGGTCGCATCTGGATCGCCGCAAGGACGAATACCAGCGCGGCAAAACCGCGATTGCGCCAGAAACGCTCGCCGAAGTGGGGACCGCGCTCACCAGAACCCCGGACAATTTCCCACTGCATAAAACAGTCGGGCGTTTGCTCGATGCAAAGAAGAAAATGTTCGAAAGTGGCGAGGGCTTCGATTGGGCCACGGGCGAGGCTTTAGCCTTTGGCGGATTGCTAACCGAAGGCATGGGCGTGCGCCTCGCTGGTCAAGACAGCACGCGCGGCACCTTCTCGCAGCGCCATTCGGGTTTGATCAACCAAGAAACCGAAGAGCGGTATTACCCACTCAACCACATCCGCGAAGGCCAAGCGCATTATGAAGTCATCGACTCCATGCTGTCGGAATATGCGGTCCTCGGTTTTGAGTATGGTTACTCAATGGCGGAGCCAAATGCGCTGACGCTTTGGGAAGCGCAGTTTGGTGATTTCGCCAATGGCGCGCAGATTATGTTCGACCAGTTCATCAGTTCCGGTGAAAGCAAATGGTTGCGCATGTCGGGTCTTGTTGTCCTTCTACCTCACGGTTTCGAGGGCCAAGGGCCAGAGCATTCGTCCGCTCGACTTGAGCGTTTCTTGCAAATGTGTGGTCAGGACAACTGGATCGTGGCGAACTGCACGACGCCAGCAAACTACTTCCACATTTTGCGCCGCCAGTTGCACCGTTCTTTCCGCAAACCCCTGATTTTGATGACGCCAAAATCGCTGCTACGCCACAAGTTGGCCGTGAGCAAAGCGGAAGAGTTCACGACCGGCTCCAGCTTCCACCGTGTCCTCTGGGATGATGCGCAATACGGCAATTCGGACACAAAACTGGTTGCCGATGAGAAGATCAAACGCGTCGTCATGTGTTCAGGCAAGGTATACTATGACTTGCTCGAAGAACGAGACGCGCGCGGCCTTGATGACACGTACATCATGCGTTTCGAGCAATTCTACCCTTTCCCTGCGAACTCTGCGGTCAAGGAATTGGGCCGCTTCAAGAACGCAGAAATGATCTGGTGTCAGGAAGAGCCCAAAAATCAAGGTGGCTGGACCTTTATGGAACCGAACCTTGAGTGGGTCTTGAACCGCATCAAAGCGAAACATGAGCGCCCTGTCTTTGCAGGTCGTTCGGCAAGTGCCTCCCCAGCGACAGGTCTGGCCAGCATTCACAAAGCACAACAAGCAGCACTCATCGACGATGCGCTGACACGGAAAGGGAAGTAACCCATGAGCACAGAAATACGCGTTCCAACATTGGGCGAGTCGGTCACAGAGGCCACCGTTGCCACATGGTTCAAAAAGCCCGGCGATGCCGTTGCTGTTGATGAAATGCTTTGTGAGCTGGAGACTGACAAGGTTACAGTCGAAGTGCCCGCAACAGCCGCAGGTACTATGGGCGAAATCGTTGCCTCTGAAGGCACAACTGTTGGCGTTGATGCTCTGCTCGCGACCATCGTTGAAGGATCTGGTGCCGTGAGTGCGCCCGCCAAACCCGCGAAAGCCGCAGCGAAATCAGACAGTGCCGCGGCAAGCGTTGATGTCATGGTACCAACTTTAGGTGAATCCGTGACCGAAGCAACGGTCAGCACATGGTTCAAGAAAGTCGGCGACACGGTCGTGCAGGACGAAATGCTCTGTGAATTGGAAACCGACAAAGTCTCCGTCGAAGTGCCAGCACCCTCTGCTGGCGTTTTGTCTGAAATTATCGCCGCGGAAGGCACAACAGTTGATGCTGCGGCCAAGCTCGCCGTCATTGGCGGCGCGACGGCCAGCGCGAGCGATGCACCAGCGGCTGCCGCAGCACCCGCTGCCAGCACAGGTGGCAAAGACGTGGAGGACGCGCCATCCGCGAAGAAAGCGATGGCCGAAGCGGGCGTTTCGCGCGATGCTGTCACAGGCTCTGGCCGCGATGGCCGAATTATGAAGGATGACGTTGCCAAAGCGCTCTCCGCAGCTCCGGCCCCCGCTGCCGCACCTGCACCAGCGCCGCGTGCCCCTGTTAGTGCCGACGATGCCTCGCGTGAGGAGCGTGTGAAGATGACACGCCTGCGCCAGACAATCGCGCGGCGCTTGAAGGAAAGCCAAAACACGGCAGCCATGCTCACCACCTATAACGAGGTCGACATGACCGAGGTGATGGCCCTTCGCAATGAATACAAAGACCTGTTTCTTAAGAAACATGGCGTCAAATTGGGTTTCATGTCTTTCTTCACGAAGGCCTGTGTTCACGCGCTGAACGAAGTTCCCGAAGTGAACGCTGAGGTTGATGGCACTGACGTTGTTTACAAGAACTTTGTCCACATGGGTATTGCGGCGGGTACGCCAACAGGTCTGGTCGTTCCCGTGATCCGCGATGCAGATTCAATGTCATTTGCGGGCATCGAAAAAGCGATCGCCGAAAAAGGCGCGCGCGCGCGTGACGGTAAACTGTCGATGGCAGAAATGCAGGGCGGCACCTTTACAATTTCCAACGGTGGCGTCTACGGATCGCTGATGTCTTCGCCGATCTTGAACCCGCCTCAGTCAGGCATTCTTGGCATGCACAAAATCCAGGATCGTCCCATGGCCATCAATGGTGAAGTCGTGATCCGCCCGATGATGTATCTTGCCCTGTCCTATGATCACCGCATCGTGGATGGCAAAGGCGCGGTAACCTTCCTTGTGCGCGTCAAAGAAGCGCTCGAAGATCCCCGCCGCCTCTTGATGGATCTGTAACCTACCGCGATGGCCTATTTGGACCCCAAAACGCTGACCTGCCCGCATTGTGGCTTTAGCGCCAAGGTGAATTGGGTCGTCGGAGTTGGGCCACACAGCAAACCCGGTCGGACGCCCTCGCGGCGTCTGTATCATATCGCGCCTTTCACTCATGATCCGTCGGATCGAAAAGTGGTCATTTGCCCAGAATGCGAGGCTGCTGTTGCATGACTAAGTCCACGAAAACAGCCGTGATGGCCTGTATGCGCAATGAGGGGCTCTTCATTGTTGAATGGCTCGCCTATCATCATGTGATTGGTTTCGATCAGGTGGTGATTTGTTCAAATGATTGCACAGATGGATCTGACGCTTTGCTCGATGCGCTCGAAGCTATCGGCGCGGTGATCCACTTACGCAACAAGGTACCCACTGGCGATACACCGCAAGACAGTGGGATGCGCGCCACGTTTCGTGCGTTAGCGCCTACAGAGATTGAGTGGCTTGTCCATATCGACGCTGATGAGTTCATCAACATTGGCCTCGGCGACGGCTGCGTCGCAGATTTGCTGGCCTCTGCGGGTATGGGCGATGTGATCGCGCTCCCTTGGTGGGCCTTCGGTGATAGCGGTCATACGGCGTGGCCCGGTGACGTTCTGAGCAAGTTCATGCTGGCCGAAGCCACTCCAATTGAAGCTCGCGTGAAGTTCAAATCCATGTTCCGCTTTCGCAAATTCTCACATGCCAATGATCACATGCCGATAAGACCCCTTGAGGCAAACCCTGATGTCCGTTCGAGCCTCGGTGCGCGCCTAAGTGACGAAGGCCTATACAACAAGAAACGCGCAAAATACCGCCCCCTCAATTTAGCACTTCAGCCAGAAGCTGCGTGCATCAATCACTATGCTGTGCCCTCGCGTGATGTTTTTTTGATGAAAAATGACCGCGGAGACGGGCAAGGCAAATCTAGCGATAAATACCATCTGGGATCACGCTGGCACGAGATTGCAAACCAAAATGAGCAACCCAATACATCGATCCAGCGGCATCTAAACGAAACTCAAACTGAAGTGGCACGCCTGAGGGCAATCCCAGCAATAGCTTACGCAGAAAAACACTGCTTTGATTGGTTCAAGCATCGCGCCGACACGCTTCTAACACCAGCGCAGATCAATGCTTGGTCTAAACCGCACGCAAGGAATTCACAGTAATGACACCCGAACTCATGGCTCTTACGCTCGCAGCACTACTGCAAGTCTTGCAGTTTTGTGCATACTCAATCGCCTCAATCAGTCAGGTTGGCGTCTATAAAGCAGCGGGTCCACGTGATAAATCCATCGAACTCACTGGCGTTGCAGGCCGACTTCAACGGACAATGAACAACCACTTTGAAGGTCTGATCCTTTTCACAATCGCCGTGGTTGTTGTCACTTATACGGACCAATCCAGCGGCATCACGATGCTCTGCTCATTCGCCTACCTTGGCGCGCGTATTCTCTATATTCCGGCCTATGTCTTCGGCCTCGCCCCATGGCGCTCGCTCATCTGGTTCGTTGGATTGGCTGCCACCGTTGCAATGCTTCTTTCCACGCTCTTTTAACATTCGTCTTGCCAAATAAACTCTGGGGGAGGCTCGGCTTGCCGAGACGGGGGCAACGTCCCCACCCCACTAAACCCAAAAAGGACACATCATGTCTGACTATGACGTTATCGTAATCGGCTCCGGCCCGGGTGGCTATGTCAGCGCAATTCGCTGCGCACAATTGGGGCTAAAAACTGCCTGTGTTGAGGGGCGTGACACGCTTGGTGGCACATGTTTGAACGTGGGCTGCATCCCCTCTAAGGCGCTGCTTCACGCCTCCCATCAATTGCATGAGGCGCAGCATAATTTCGCCAAAATGGGTCTCAAGGGCAAAAGTCCTTCGGTGGATTGGACCCAAATGCTCACATACAAAGATGAAGTGATTGAGGGCAACACAAAAGGTGTCGAGTTCCTGTTCAAAAAGAACAAAATCGATTGGCTCAAAGGCTGGGGCAGCATTCCCGAGGCAGGCAAAGTCAAAGTTGGTGATGAAACACATAATGCGAAGAACATCATCATCGCGTCAGGTTCAGAACCTTCATCACTGCCCGGCATCGAGGTGGACGAAAAGATGGTTGTGACATCGACGGGCGCGCTTGAGCTTGGCAAAATACCGAAGAAAATGGTTGTCATTGGTGCGGGTGTCATCGGCTTAGAGCTTGGCTCTGTCTATGCACGTCTTGGCGCAGAGGTAACGGTCGTTGAATTTCTCGATGCGATCACGCCGGGAATGGACGCAGAAGTGCAAAAGACCTTCAAACGGATCTTGGGCAAACAGGGCTTGAATTTCGTGCTCGGCGCGGCGGTTCAAGAGGTTGAGACCACCAAGACCAAAGCAAAGGTCACCTATAAACTTCGCAAAGATGACAGCGAACACATCATTGATGCGGACACGGTTTTGGTTGCGACAGGGCGCCGACCGTTCACGGATGGTCTCGGCCTAGACGCCTTGGGCGTGGAAATGTCCGAACGTGGCCAGATCAGAACGGGCAGCGATTGGCAAACCAACATCAAAGGGATCTACGCAATTGGCGATGCAATTGATGGTCCAATGCTCGCGCATAAAGCAGAGGATGAGGGCATGGCCGCCGCAGAACAGATCGCGGGCAAGCATGGTCACGTAAACTACGGCGTGATCCCCGGTGTGATCTACACGCATCCCGAGGTCGCGAATGTGGGCAAGACAGAGCAAGAGCTCAAGGATGCTGGCCAAAATTACAAAGTTGGCAAGTTCTCATTCATGGGCAACGGTCGCGCCAAAGCGAACTTTGCGGGCGACGGCTTCGTTAAGATCCTCGCGGACAAGGATACAGACCGCATTTTAGGAGCTCATATCATCGGACCAAGTGCGGGTGACCTAATCCATGAAGTCTGTGTTGCGATGGAATTTGGGGCCTCGGCAGAGGATTTGGCGATGACCTGTCACGCGCATCCGACCTACTCAGAAGCCGTGCGCGAAGCAGCGCTTGCTTGCGGTGATGGCGCAATTCACGCATGAGCTTTTAAACTTCGAAACCCGCTTCACGCATCAACGCGTTAGAGCGGGTTTCAACCCGCTCTTCGAGCAAAGCCATGAACTCTTCACGCGTAAGGCCCGCAGCGATTGGCTCAAGAAATTCGACAACGGCCACACCTGGTTTACGGTAAATCCCTGTGCGCGGCCAAAACACTCCGACATTAGTTGCAACAGGATAACAGGTTTGTCCCATCTGCTCGTAAAGAACGCCCGTGCCAACCTTGTAAGGCTTCTGCACACCCGGTGCGACGCGTGTACCTTGGCTGTAAATAATCAGCTGACCCGCTTCGACCAAGCCTGCCTTTACATCCGCGACCATCTTTTCAATTGCCGCCCCACGCTTGCCGCGATCCACAGCGATACAGTTCAACAGCTTCGCATATTGCCCAATCACTGGCGTCCACAGGATTTGCTTTTTCATGATAAACTTCCCCGCAGTAGTAGCGGTAAAGATCATCATGATATCTAGAAAGCTCTGGTGCTTGGCTGCAACCAATCCCGGCTCTTTTGGTGGTGTGCCACGCACTTCCACCTTCAAGCCCACCATCCAGCTTGCGGTCCAAAAAACCCAGCGGCTGTAGGTCTTGCAACAGGTGCGCGCACCGCGTCTTGAAAACAACGCCCAAGGTGCAAACAGCAAACCAATTACCGGCATCATGAAATAGATTTGCCCCACAAACAAAAGCGAACGCAGCCATTGCAAAGGATTTTTCTTTTCGTTCATGTGAGGCTCCGTAGAGTATTTCGCGCAGCTAGGCGCGTGGCAAGGAACGCTACGGCAGCCGCAAGGATAGGGATCAAAAGAAGCAGAAGCCAATGCCCGCCTTGCAAGCCAAGTCCCGTCAAGAACCCACCCTCTTCGGAGGCGCTGGGAAGAAACAACAAAGCAACCCCGCCAAGGACGGTACCCACCGCCGCGCCCGTCAAGGCACGTAGGGTAAAGCGCCGCATGAACGCCTGTGCAATGTAGGAATCGCGCGCACCCACGAGCCGCATAACTGCGATCACTTGCGCGTTGGCTGCGAGCGCGGCGTTCGCGGCCAGTGTAATCATCGCGCCTGTCGCCAGGGCGATCAGAATGATCGAAATCCAGCCCAGCATCCGAAGTGAGCTGGCCGCAGACACCAAAGGTACGCGCCAGCTTGCATGGTTGTCCAAGACCGCGCCGGGAACTTCACCGCTGAGGCGCAAACGCAGCCCGTCGCCGTCAAATCCTTGCGCGGTTTCAGTCACTTCGATCATTTGCGGCAAGGGCAATGCATCAAGGGGAAGCTCTGAACCGAACCAAGGTGCGAGCAGATCGCGCTGCTCGTCAATGCTTAACGCACGCGCATTTTCAACACCTTCTGTCGTGCTAAGAACATTCAACGCGGCTTCTGTTTGTGCCGCCATTTGCTCCACGGGCGCAGAAATGCGCACTGTTGCACTGCGTGCAAGTTCATCACCCCATCGATCTGCAAGGCGACCCGCAGCCAGCGACAGGGCTAAAGCAAAGACCACCAAAAATGCCATCGCAGCGGCGCTAAAGACGGTTAGTCGTACTGTGAAACCCGTTGGCGGCACCGCTTTTTCTGCCTGCGCATCGCCAATCGCGAAATCAATGACGGAGCGAAGCGCGCTCATAAATCCGCACCTGCCAATTGCAAACGTCGCCCGGAAATACGCAAAACCCGCGCCTGAACATGATTTTTGGCAGCGCGGATCAGGCCTAAATCATGGGTCGCAATCATTATGGTTTTACCCATGCGGTTCAACTCGATCAAAAGCGTCAAAAGGCGCTGTGACATTTCCCAATCGACATTGCCGGTCGGTTCGTCCGCCAAAATAACATCGGGCGACATGATCAAAGCACGCGCAAGGGCCGCGCGTTGACGTTCGCCACCAGACAGTTCCGGCGGCATCGCATCAGCACGCGCCGTAAGGCCGACCCAAACCATCAGTTCTCTCAAATTTGCGTCATCATCCAACGCTTCATGACCACTGACAGTTAAGGGCAGCGCAAGGTTTTCACGCAGGCTTAGATGATCGAGGAACTGGCAATCTTGATGCACGACACCGACGCGTCGACGCGCCATTGCGATGTCATCACGGCTCATTTGGCGCACGTCTTCGTCAAAGATCCGCACAACGCCGGAGGTCGGAACCAAGGCTCCATAGCACAGTTTTAAAAACGTCGTTTTGCCAGAACCCGATGGTCCCGTCAGGAAATGAAAGGAGCCGGGTGCCAAGCGCAGCGACACCTCGTTGAAAAGCTCACCACCGCTGTAGCTATGGGCAACTGTATCGAGTTCGATCAAGCTCTGGCCTTTCCTACCTGCTGCCGTTTGACGACAAACCTGAGCCCTGTTGTGCATCAGCGCGCGCGCGGTTTCAATCACTCGTCTCGCGATCGTGCGTATGGGATTTACCATATTGTCTGCGCGGCATATGGTATACGCTGAAAAGGCCGTGTTTGGTCTGCTGAATATGCCAGAAGGCAAGGTGTGATATGCGTTTGATTTGTCCAAATTGCGGGGCTCAATATGAGGTTCCAACGGAAGTCATCCCAACTGAAGGACGCGATGTCCAATGTTCAGCGTGCTCAAACACGTGGTTTCAAGCGCATCCCGATCATGATGCAGGCCTTGCGGATGAGGTGGATCGCCCCAGCGTAGAACCTGTCGCGCCACCGCCAGAACTTGAACCTGAACCTGCGCCCAAACCTGTGCAAGAAACACCGGCGATGATCCGGCAAGAACTGGACCCTGAAATTTCCGACGTTTTGCGCCAAGAGGCGGAGTTCGAAGCCGCAGCTCGCGCCGCAGAGCAGGGTGCGCCATTGGAAACACAACCTGATCTTGGATTGGAAGCACAGCCAGAAAACGAAGGCGAGCGCCGTGCACGCGAAGCGCGCGAGCGGATGGCGCGTATGCGTGGTGAACCTGTGCCGGACGAAGTTGCAGTCGCCGCAGTGACCGCAGCTGCTGGATCGCGCCGCGATTTGCTGCCTGATATCGAAGAAATCAACTCGACATTGCGCTCATCTGGTGAGCGTCGCCGCCCGGCCGAAGCAGATGATGCAGATTTGCCCGGAACAACACCGCGTATTAAGCGCAAAGGTCGCGGGTTCAGGCGCGCTTTCGTCACGACGATAATGCTTGGCGCTGCCGCCGTTGGTGCCTACATGTTTGGCCCCCAAATTATAGAATTTGTCCCCGCTGCTGAACCTTATGTGGCGCAGTATAGTGCGTTGGTTGAGGATGCGCGCACTTGGTTAGACGGGTCTGTTGACAGCGGTCTTGCGTGGTTGGATCAAAAGGCTGCGGAAACAACCAAACCTTAGAACCGATCCAGCAATCGTCGAAGGTAATCGCGTTCGACTTCCGGTCGCACGCTCTCGCCGCTGCGCTTGCGGATTTCGTCCAGCAGTTCACGCGCACGACGATACACATCCTCGCCCTGCAACAAGCCTTGATCTGTACCCGCTTGCCCTGTCGCGCCGGGATTGCGACCTAAAGGATCACGTTGCTCACCGCCTTCGCGCCCGTCTGCTGAGCCTTGCTGACCCTTGCGCCCTTCCGCTTCAGCCATTGCTTCACCTAGATTTTGCATGCCTTCACGCAAAGCATCCATAGCTTCGGCTTGTCGACCAATCGCTTCAGGTAAATCATCACGCTGCAAAGCCTCCCCCGCCCCGCGCATCGCATCTTCTGCACGGCGCAGTGCCTCGCGTGCGGCGTCACCTGCCTCTGATCCAGCGCCGGGCAACGCACCGCGCTGGCGCTCAACTTCGCGGCGTAAGTTTTCTTGACGCTCGGCCAAACCTTGGCCTTTGCTTTGCTGTCCATCGCGGTCCTCACCAGATTGACCCTCGCCCTGCCCCTTACCTTCGCCTGATTGTCCTTCGTGTGACTGACCACGGCCCTGACCGCCGTTGCGCCCTTCGTTGCCGTCACTTTCGCCCGCTTGCGCGCCCGGATTATATTGCTCTTGAAGATCGCGGAACGCCTGGTCCGACAAGCCTTGCTGACCACGCAGCGTATCCGCGAGACCTTCCATGGCTTGTTGACCCTCCGATTGTTGGCCCTCCCCTTGTTGGCCCTCAGCGATCTGCATGTTCTCCATCATATCTTGCAGCTCTTGCAGGGCTTGCTCTGCCTCGGCCATGCGGCCTTCTTCCATCAACTCCTGAATGCGATCCATCATATCTTGCAGATCATCCTGCGTCATTTGCATCGCATCATCTTGCATGCCTTGCTGGCGCTCTTGGGTCTCACCATTGCGCGCAGTTTCGCGTTGTAGCTGGTTGATGTAGTTCTCATTTGCGCGCCGCAACTCATCCATCAACTCTGCAATTTCTTCGACGCTCGCTCCGTTTTTCATCGCTTCTGATAGGCGCTCTTGCGCGCGGCGCATCCGCTCCATTGCGTCCTCAACATCGCCATCTTCGAGCAAAATCGCGAGATCCCAAAGCGCGGACGCTGCTTCATCGCGCGCCTCTGGTGTAAACTGATCAAACGCGATCTGCGTCTCCAAGCGTCGCAAAATCACGCGCAACCGTAAGTATGCGATCTCAGAGCGGAACACATCATCGGGTCGATGCGAGATCGCGCGTATCATCTGTGTTGTGCGATCCGCGTTATCTTTCGACCACAAAAGCCACTGACGCTGTTCGATCAAAGCCCGTGCCATCGGATCGAAAAAACGACGGCCCGGCAAAATCAAATGCGTGGTGTTCACGGCAGAGCTTTGCCCCTTTGCATCTTGCGCCGTCATCGACAGTTTCACAGGCAAGTTCGCAAAAGGATGTTCAGAGAAATTCCCGATCAAAGCTTCAGCAAAGTCACTACGATCCCCAGCAATAGGTAGCGGCAAATCAAGCGCTATGTTGGCGCGCTCTTCTGGATCAACCGACAGCCCATAGCGGCGTGAAACCGCATTCAGATCCAGCGCTATTTCTGCTGATCCACCCGCAACCTCATAGTCGTCAGAAGCGACAAACGGCAAGCTCATGACACCATCCGCACCCCTCTCCGCCGCGCCTACTACTTCAACGCGCGGCTGCGTGTCAGGCGTCACCGCAATATCCCAAAGGCGCCCATTCAGCCCTGCAATTTCCAACGTTCCACTTGTGAGTGCGATGAAATCCTGCTCCGGATCAGCTGCGCTACCCGTGCCTTCAATCCTTTGCGAAACGGTTTCAGCGACAGTTAACGCGCCAATCTCACCGTATAAGCGCAGACTAATACGGCTGCCCTCGGGCACATCTATTTGCCCGTCTTGATCGTTCAGATAGAGGCTGGGTTTGCCTGTGTAGGCAGGCGGTTCAATCCACCCTTCCCAAACGGGGCCGCTTATCACTGCCCTGTCATTCTGCACAATCTCCGTGACAGTACCGACACGCCAAAGCGAGCCAAACAGCACAGCAACACCAAACAGCAAAGTCGCAACATATCGCAGCGCGAAAGGATCGTGCGCGGCAAGACGGACCTTTGGCTTAACGGCTTTTGCATTGGCTATCAGCTCCGCCATTCTCGATTGATGTACCCGCCAAACCGCCACAGAGGCCTCATCGCTTGGCCCAATCGCTTGACTGTCCATCAGTGCTTGGATCGGGCGGCCAGCTAAACTGATATCGAGCTGGACCATCGCTTCCATGCGGTCTGGAAGGCGAAAAAGCACGAAACCACGGATCAAAAAATAAAGCGCAGAAATTGCGGAAAGAACAGCTATGCCCCAAACCGCCTCAATCGGAAAACTCTCATGCCAGCCCAACATCAAAGCGGCAAGAACGGCAATGATAATGCTCCAAAGCGGCCACAACGCGCGCGCGGCGCGTTCCGCAATCATCCCCGCCCAAGTCAGCCAAAGCGGGCCACGCAAACGCGCGATCACCTTTAAATACTGAGATGTTTCAGAAGTCATGCGTTGCTCCCCGCCCTTCACGCGCGAGGATGCGCATCAAAGCCACTCTGGGATGGTATCTCGATTTATCATTTCGTCAAAGGTCGGACGAGGCCGAATGACAGCGAATTGATCACCTTTGACCAGGACTTCGGGGATAAGGGGGCGCGTATTATATTCAGACGCCATCACAGCGCCGTAAGCACCGGCGGAACGGAACGCGACCAAATTGCCCGCTTTCAGGGGCGGCATTTGCCGTCCTTTGGCAAACGTATCGCCGCTTTCACAGACGGGTCCAACGATGTCATAGGGCGTCGGCAAAACACCGACTTCTGACTCTACCACAGGTACAATATCGTGGTGAGCATCATACATCGCTGGGCGGATCAAATCGTTCATCGCCCCGTCAATTATAAGAAATTCGCGATCCTCACCGGATTTCACATAGATCACTTCGCTGACCAAAAGCCCCGCATTGCCTGCGATCAAACGACCCGGCTCAATCTCAATCTCGCAGCCCAAGTGCCCGACACATTTCTTTATCAACGCGCCGTAATCCGTTGGCGACGGTGGTGCTTCATTCGAGCGTGCATACGGGATGCCAAGCCCGCCCCCGAGGTCCAAGCGAGAGATCTCATGTCCATCGGCACGAAGTTGCTCAGTTAGCTCTGCGACCTTGTTGTAAGCGGCTTCGAACGGCGCAAGATCGATCAATTGGCTGCCGATGTGCACATCGATCCCAATCACTTTGAGACCCGGAAGCGACGCGGCCAAGGCGTAGACCTCGCGCGCACGGCTGATCGGGATACCAAATTTGTTTTCAGACTTTCCCGTTGCGATCTTCGCATGGGTTTTCGCATCAACATCAGGATTCACCCGAATTGTAATCGGTGCGATAACATCAAGCGCAGTCGCGATTTCCGAAATGACCTGCATCTCGGGTTCGCTCTCCACATTGAACTGGCGAATGCCACCCGTAAGCGCCTGATGCACTTCTGCGCGCGTCTTCCCGATGCCGGAAAACACGATGCGTTCCCCTGGCACGCCTGCAGCCTTCGCACGCGCATATTCCCCGCCAGAAACGACGTCCATTCCAGCACCCAACGCTGCAAGCGTCTTGAGAATTGCCTGATTGGACGCTGCTTTCATAGCATAGCACACAAGGTGTTCTGTACCTTCAAGCGCGTCGTCGAATAGCTTGAAATGACGCTCTAAAGTCGCGGTGGAATACACATAAAACGGTGTGCCCACGCTTGCGGCAATCTCGCTCAGCGGGACGTCTTCGGCGTGCAAAGCGCCGTCTCTGTAAAGAAAATGATCCATGCGCGCGTGAGTAATGACAAACTCTCGCGCATTCAATCACTATCGCCACGCCCCGCTTCTTCGGTCCTAAAATACCTCGGGGGAAGGCTCCGCTTGCTGAGACGAGGGCAGCGCGCCAATTCTTAAACCTGTTGTTCTTTGTGAAGCTGCTTCATCTGCTCGGTGCGCTCTTTCAAGATCGCCTGCGTGCGCGCCTCAACACGATCAAACACGGGAGCGAAATCAGCATTATTGATGCCGCGATCATGAGGCAATTGATAGAGCGTGTGGAACGGGTTCGCATTGCATTCGATAATCACAGGACCATCTTCGCCAACCGCGATATCCCAACCAAAAACACCAAACTCTGGGAAAAGGCTGTGACCTTGTTTCGCGACTTCTTTCACCTTTTCCCAATGCGGTACTTGAAAACCGGCAAAGCTCTTGCGAGAGATCGGATGTTGCTCAAGAATTTGACGGTCGAGGCCAGCGCCAGTGATAGCATGGCTGACTTTGCCAGTCTCCGCATCAACCGCCCCCAGCATAGAACCGGATTGCCAGAAGTTATCTGACATTGCTTTCGGGGATGGGATTTTCCAAACCGCATAGAGAACACGCGGCACGCCTTTTTCGATCACTGTGACAACGCGCATGGTTCCCACGGCGTGCCCTGCCAAAGCCGAGACCGCTTTGTGCTGTTGCACAGCACTCTGGAAGGTAAATCCTTCGGGATAATCTGTGATCACCTCATGTGCGAAGGCGTCGATGTCGAGCGCTTTTCCATTGCCCATCTCGATCAAACCTTTGGCGGCATCGATGCCCGCCAGCAAGGCTGAGCCTACAGATTTCGACCCTTCCAAGGGTTTTGCAAAGACCGGATAAATCGCTTCGGATTTCAGAAACCGCGACACATCCGAAGGTGTGCGCAGGGTTTTGATCCCACCGAAGCCGCGCTCGGAATGGGCAACCGCTTGGGTCTCTGTTGTGGGCAGGTTCATGCCTTTCAGCATCGTCGTGTAGAGCACCTTGTCACGAATGAATGAACGCTTGTCGCCAAGCTTCGCAGGCGAGAGGCGCAGGTTCAACTGATAGCTACCTTTTTCACCGACAAACTGAAGCTTCTCTTCCGCAGTCAAGTCCGTGCGGTAATGCTGTGCTGCGTAATACTCACCAAACGAAATGCCCGCCTTACGATCCAGTTTGAACATTTCGCGCATTTGCTTGATTGGGCTGACACCAAACTTGCGTGCGACCTCAACGATCATCTTGGACGCGGGCATCGCCGCTCTATCTGGCGCCGCCAAAAGCGCTTTGTTGTTGTGGATCTGCGACGCGTCGATGCTGCTCATCGGATATTCCTCTGCGTGAATTGTATATTGCAGAGAAAAATTGCCTTCAAATGTGCTCAAACTTGGGCAGATTAAGGCCAAAGTCAGGAAAATAGATCAAATGCAGCGTTTTTGTTTCCAAATTCGCAAACAAGCGATCAACTGACGGGACGAGTGCGCAAAAACAAATACAAAGGCAAACCACAGCTGACACCAATGCAAAAGGTTGCGGGGATCGCGATCACCGCACTCCAATTGCGGCGCGTAAACACCTCTGCCAAGATCCAGACCGTCAAAGCAGCCGCAGCAATTGTGAGATCCCAAACCAGGCCAGAACTCGCCGTGTTGCTATGCCAAGCATCCACCATTTTCATGATGTCCCAGCCCTCGGCATGAAACCACTGAATGAAATAAAACATTGGATGGATCGCGCCCCAAACGGCAAGCGCGAGGTAGATCATACGTAGGGGCGACATCGTAGTCTCCTTCTCAAACTCAGTTGTTTTGTTCCTGTTCAGCGTTTTCTTGTGCGGCGGCGGCTCTTTCCTCCAGCCGTTCTTTCAATGGTTTTGTGGGTTTTGTGGGCATCCCGTCAGCTCCACAAGACGCAACAAACGCAACAACAGTCAAACCGAACATAAGCCGGTTCATGCCAAAATCTCCCGCCAACGCGTAACTTGAGCACGCACTTGCACGGGCGCGGTTCCCCCATAGGACGTGCGCGACGCCACGGAGGCTTCCACGCTCAACACGGAAAATACATCCTGCGTGATCTCGGCACAAACAGATTGCAGCTGCTCCAAACTCAAATCAGGCAGATCGCAGCCCTCTTTTTCAGCCAAGGCTACCAAAGATCCCGTCACATGATGTGCGTCGCGAAACGGCATGTTCAACGCGCGCACACACCAATCCGCCAAATCAGTCGCAGTGGAGAAACCCGACCCCGCCGCCGCAGCGAGACTTTCACGGTTTGCCGTCATATCGCGCACCATGCCATCCATTGCCGCCAGCGCGAGCATCCAGTTATCCGCTGCATCAAACACCTGCTCTTTGTCTTCCTGCATGTCCTTGGAATAGGCCAAGGGGAGACCCTTCATCACGATCATCAACGCTGTGTTTGCACCGAATATCCGTCCAATCTTCGCACGGATCAATTCTGCTGCATCAGGGTTTTTCTTCTGTGGCATGATGGAAGACCCCGTCGAAAAACGATCTGACAAAGTCACAAACCGGAATTGTGCAGATGACCAAATCACGAGCTCTTCTGCTAAACGGCTGAGATGAACCGCGCAAATTGATGCTGTGCTCAAAAACTCCAGGGCAAAATCACGATCACTTACCGCATCGAGCGAATTTGCAGAAGGACGATCAAACCCAAGCGCCTGCGCTGTGGCATCTCGATCAATCGGAAATGACGTTCCCGCCAAAGCAGCCGCGCCAAGTGGGCTTTCATTCATGCGCGCACGCGCATCTCGCACTCGCGACAAGTCGCGTCTCAACATCTCGACATAGGCCATCATGTGATGCCCCCAAGTCACCGGTTGCGCTGTTTGCAAGTGCGTAAACCCCGGCATAACCCAATCCGCGCCTGCTTCAGCTTGATCCAACAAACCGCCAATCAAAGACAAAATTGCGCCTTCGGCTGCATCCAACTGATCCCGTACCCATAGTTTGAAATCTGTCGCGACCTGATCATTACGCGAACGCGCCGTGTGCAAACGCCCTGCCGGCTCACCGACGATTTCTTTCAAACGCGCTTCCACATTCATGTGAATGTCTTCTAAAGCGGCTGAATACTCGAACGATCCCGTTTCAATCTCTGACAAGACCGTGAGCAGCCCTTCCCGAATGGCACCCGCGTCGGTATCTGTGATGATACCTTGGGCCGCCAACATGCTTGCATGGGCTCGGGAACCGTCGATGTCCTGACGCGCCATACGTTTGTCAAACCCGATTGAGGCATTAATTGCCTCCATAATCGCATCGGGTCCGGAAGCGAAACGGCCGCCCCACATCGCATTGGAAGAAGATTTGGTCATGTGCCTACCCTTGGAGGGAAAATGAAAAACTTTATTGCTGCGCTGATGTATACCGCTCTGATGATGGGTGCAAATGCTGCCACCGCCGATATGAGCGAAATCGCCGCGATGCGAAGCGGGGAAATGGGAAAACTGAACTTTCATTCCGAGGCGAAACAAACCTCCGACGATGAATACGTGAAAGACGATGGCACGACAGGCACGCTCGCAGATCACACAGGCAAAGTTGTACTACTGAATTTCTGGGCTACGTGGTGCGCGCCATGCCGTAAAGAAATGCCAATGCTCTCAGAATTGCAAAGCGAACTCGGTAGCGCTCAATTCGAAGTCCTCACGCTTGCCACAGGTCGCAACGCCCCCCCTGCGATGAAAAAATTCTTTAAAGACATCGGCGTTGATAACCTGCCGCTACACCGTGACCCGAAACAGAAAGTTGCTCGAGACATGGGCGTGCTTGGCCTGCCGATCACGGTCATTCTAAATGAAAAAGGCGATGAAATTGCGCGCCTGCGCGGGGATGCCGATTGGTCTTCAGACAATGCTAAAGACATCCTGAAAGCGGTCATCGCAAAGAGCTTCCCCGCACAATAGCTTCTTTGGTCCCAAAATACCACGGAGTTTGAGGCACCGCCTCAATCTGCCAGCTTTAGCGGGCTAAAACTGCGCGCCCCGAAGGGCGCACAATAAGCTCACGCTGCTTCGTGGGTCAGGATCGCCGCCTCAGATTGCGACAAGATCCGTCTCGCATAGCCGCCATAACAGTTAGGGTCCGTTTCAATCTGATCATTCACACGCGCCAACCTCGCCCGATCCTCTTCGGGAATCGTCGTCAAAGCGGTTGATGCGGGATGGAAACTCTCCGTCTCCACACCATTGGCCAAAACGATCTGATGGCTTGGCAACATCAAATGAATGTAGGTAACTTCTTTCACCTGCGTATCTCGCGTCACCGTCGTGCCGTTAACAAGATCCTTTGCAGCCACCAGAACCTCTGGCGTATTGAAAAGATCACGTGCGATTGCCCCTTTGACCAACATTCGGTGATTTGGCGATACTAGGAACTCTTGATCAGGCCGCTCTAAATCAAATGCCCCTGCACGAATGCGGATCGGGCGCAGCTCAGGCATCGCAAACAGGCGCGCGCCTGTCATGCGGCGTGAGCCAATCCATTGGATGTCCTGCGCACCGCTATCACGCGTTTGCAAACGATCGCTTTCGCGCAAATCCTCGACGGCGACATTGCCCTCAGGCGTTTCAATCATGGTACCCGGCGTGAAACAGATCACGCCTCCCGATGAAACAGACACCATATCATGCCCGCGAATGTCGATCGTGTGGTGCACGACCCACAAATCAACGTCCTTTGGAGGCATTTCATCGAGGAACATCAGTAGCGGCGCTTTACTGCCCGCCACCTCAATGACCGTCAGCGTGTAGCTTTGCGCGCCGTCCGTCACCACGAAACTGCTGTCGCGGATCGGATGCTCTACATCGGTATCGTCAAAATTTCTGTCGTCTGTCATTGCTGCACCAACAAGTTTGCGCACCATTTTTGCTGCGCACTTGCGAATACTCGCATCACCGTCTGCCTCATCCAACCGCAACAACTCCGCTGGTCCGTCAACGCGAATTGCGTCGCCAGTCCAGGCCCAAGCCGTACCAACATCCAAGGACTGCAGTGGAACAGCCCTCATACCATCTAACTTTGTTTGCGACCAAGAAATGACAAACGTGCCTTTTAAGCCCGTTTTCATCTTCTAGCTCTGCCTCGTTCTTCTTTTTTTATTACCAAAGGGTTAACAAACGAAATTAGAGCTGGAAAGAATTATCTGGAGTGCACCTTGAGATTGTGACTTGAATGTCTCAGAATTTCAAAGCGAGCCTGATCGAGCCCACAATTTGATCGCTCGCCTGAGTGGTAAATTCACGCCCCAAGTAGGTCACACCAAAGAAGCCGTGACTATTCTTTTTCTGCCAATACACACCTGCGCGCGCACGGTTTCTTGTATCGGTCAAGGTGAACCCTTGGCTCGCCGGTAAATAGGCACTGTCAGAAACAATCGCTGTATCGACGCCGACAACAAACGAATACCCTCCGTCGCCCAAAAGCATAGTCCTGTAGCGCTGGCCGGTGATCCCGTCACGTATCATCAGATCGCTTTGAGTGAGCGATCCAAGCTCAAAATCAACACCGGCGCGCATCAGCGTTTCGACCCCTCTACGTGCTTCGACAAACGGGCGGAGTTGGCTGCGCGCGCCAAAGGATATCGGCTTGCCAAATTCAATAATTGCGCCCAGATAAAAGTCATTGCCAAGCTGTGAATTGCGTACCGCTTGTGACGGTGGAGCAACGCCTAACCCATCATGGAGTGCGGTTTGGAATTGATCCAAACGCGTCTGTGGACCAATGGCGACCATCTCTGCACCCATCGCAATTTCGAAACCGGAATGCTGATAGTGCGTGTGCAAGCCTAAGCTGACCGAACCCGCGTAAGGGCGATCCCCCGCCGCAGGTGACATAAGATTATCAGGCGACTTGATGTCCGCTTGCAGGCGAAATTCCAAAAACTCGCCCGCGCGCGTGGGCAGTTTGCCACCCCATGCAGTTCCGTAGATACGGCTTGAAACATAGGACCCCGTTTGACCGCGATCTTTCAAATCCCCTAGGAAATCGTTGTTTATCAAGCGACCATAGCCAAGCTGCACACGCTCTTGAGCGTTTGAAATTGCAGGCGAAAACGTTGCAATTCCAAGCAAGGCAGCCTTCAAAGTAACGTGCAGAGCGCGCATATGATTTTCCAATTCTGGTCTTCAAGACTTCACGTGTTTACCCGTTTGCCGTGCATCGAACTAGCCACATCGTGTCCCAAGCCATTTTGGGTAGAACTTCTGTGTCAAATTCGCCGCGTTCAATATCCCGATGCACCATCGCTCGTTAGGTCATGCACCTCCGTGCCACTAAATGGTGGGTTAAACACGCTGACCAACACCATATCTGCCCCTTTATGGACGCGCGTGAAATGACGGTCATGTTTGTCTAGCGCATAGATCGTACCTACTTCGATCGGGTATACGGTCCCGTCAGCGACCTCGATCTCGCCAGATCCCGCGATGCAATAGCATGCTTCCAAGTGGTTATTGTATTGCAAATTCGACTCAGTGCCTGCGTTTACTACCGTATGGCACACCGTGAATCCCATCTCATCAGCGCCCGTCAACAGTCGGTGACTTGTCCCATTTCCATAGTCCACGAAATGCTCTGTCTGCGCGACATCATTCAGGCTTCTTACTATCATAACAGTGTCCTATCCAAACTCACTTCAAGGTCGGATATATCTTAACCTGAGCAAGAACTTGACGCATTCTAAGTCACGGGCAGCGCTGTGGTCTTGAACACCGTTCGCAACGCAAAAGAGCTTTGCATCTGTGCGACCCCCGGCAGTCTCGCGAGGTATTGGCGATGAATGCGCGCAAAATCTTCTGTGTCCTCTGCTACAACCTTAAGAAGGTAGTCAGCAGATCCAGCCATCAAATGACATTCCAGCACGTCAGGAATGCGCGCGACCGATTTCTCAAACGCGTCAAGCACATCATCCGCCTGCCCGCGCAGCGTGATTTCAACAAAAACCGTAGAAGGCACTCCGACCTTGCGCGCATCCAGCAACGCAACATAATCGCGAATATAGCCCTCTGTTTCCAAACGCTGAACGCGCCGATGGCACGCGGAGGGCGACAGATTAACCGCGTCTGATAGAGCCGAATTCGACATACGCCCGCTCTTTTGCAAAGCACTCAGAATACGTTTATCCGTTGCATCAAGACTCATTGTGCAAATTTCCTTTCGTCAAGGCGACCACAATTCGAATAATCTTGTGATTTTGGGCGCTACCATAGGCAATATTTCACAACACTTGCAGCCAACTTCTTGCCAATTTCAAGACAAATCGCAAACGGAGGATATGCGAGATGAAAATTGGGTGCCCATCAGAAATAAAACCGCAGGAATTTCGCGTTGGCATGACGCCAAATGCCGCGCGCGAAGCGATAGCACATGGTCATAGCGTGTTGATCCAGACTGGCGCAGGCGTCGGCGCGGGTTTCGCGGATGTGGATTATGTCACGGCAGGCGCAGCGATCGCACGTGACGCCGCCGACGTATTCGCCAAAGCGGACATGATCGTCAAAGTGAAAGAACCCCAGGCTGGTGAGCGCAAGATGCTACGCGAAGGCCAGCTTTTGTTCACCTACCTCCACCTTGCACCGGATCCAGAGCAAACCAAGGATCTTTTGGCGTCCGGGTGTACGGCCATCGCCTATGAAACCGTCACGGATCGTAATGGTGGCCTACCTTTGCTTGCGCCGATGTCCGAAGTTGCGGGCCGTTTGGCACCCCAAGTTGGCGCATGGACCTTGCAAAAGGCAAACGGTGGTCGCGGCGTCTTGATGGGCGGCGTTCCCGGTGTTGGGCCTGCGCGGGTCGCCGTCATTGGTGGCGGTGTTGTGGGCACACATGCCGCACGGATCGCAGCTGGCATGGGCGCGGATGTGACTGTACTTGACCGCTCCTTGCCACGCATGCGCTATCTTGATGATGTCTATGGCGGCACGTTCAAGACCAGTTATGCAAGTGCGGGCAACACCGCAGAACTGGTTGCAGAGGCCGATATGGTCATCGGCGCGGTCCTAATCCCCGGTGCAGCCGCTCCGAAACTTGTGACACGCGATCAACTCAGCACGATGAAGCCTGGTGCCGCGATTGTCGATGTGGCGATTGATCAAGGCGGATGTTTCGAGACATCAAAGGCCACAACCCACGAACACCCGATCTATGATGTGGATGGCATCATGCATTACTGTGTTGCGAACATGCCCGGCGCAGTCGCACGCACATCTACGATTGCGCTTGGCAATGCAACGATGCCATTCCTTCTTGCATTGGCAGATAAGGGCTGGAAGCAAGCCTGCGCAGATGATCCACATCTTCTTGAAGGCCTCAACGTGCACGCCGGTCATTTGACGTATTTCGCTGTAGGAAAGGCGCTTGGCATTGATGTGATCTCACCACAGCTCACCATCAAATAACGAAAAAGGGCGGCCCACACGCGAACCGCCCTTCACAATTTAAAACCAAATGGCTTACTTCTTCAACGCTTTCAGGATATCTGCAAGCAGCTCTTCCTGAGTTGGGCCTGCTGGTGCTGGCTCTGGCGCAGGCTCTTCTGCTTTCTTGAATTTGTTCACAGCTTTCACAAGCAAGAACACAACGAAAGCGATGATGATGAAGTTAATGATCGCCATGATGAAACGGCCCCATGCGAAGACGGCAGCGCCAGCTTCTTCTGCGGCTGCCATGGAGGCAAACTCACCCTCACCCAGCAATGTGTACTGGCTGGCAAAGTCGATGCCACCCATGAACAAGCTGATGATCGGATTAATCAAATCGCCAACAAGCGACGTGACGATTGCAGTGAACGCTGCGCCAATGATGATACCGACGGCCATGTCCATGACGTTGCCTTTGGCGATGAAGTCTTTGAATTCTTTGATCATGATAGTCCCTTAATTTTCCGTTACCCAGTCCCTGCGCTTGGTTATGTTATATTTGCGCAGATCACATATGCTGATTTCGCACAGAGGCGTCACTGTTTTAATGGGAAAACGCGCTTAAGTTCGTCACATCAGATTAGGAGACTTGATATGAGCACGCTCAACGACTTCGCCATCACCGAACGATGGCCCGCGACAGACCCATCCAAAATTCAGCTCTACTCATTTCCAACACCTAATGGCGTGAAAGCATCGATCGCACTTGAGGAAATGGGCCTACACTATGAGGCGCATTTGGTAACGCTGTCCGATATGGACGTGAAAAGCGAAGAGTTCTTGTCACTGAACCCAAACAATAAGATCCCTGCAATCATCGATCCTAGAGGGCCAGACGGCACACCCATTGGGTTGTTCGAGAGCGGTGCAATCTTGCTGTATCTTGCTGAAAAGACAGGTAAGTTTGTCGGGTCCAGCACCACGGAAAAAGCGAAGATCACGCAATGGGTGATGTTCCAGATGGGCGGGCTCGGGCCAATGTTTGGCCAGTTAGGCTTCTTCTACAAATTTGCAGGTTCTCAGATCGAGGATCCACGCCCGCGTGACCGCTATATCGGAGAAGCCAAACGCTTATTGGCCGTTGTCGACAAACAACTCGAAGGTCAGGACTGGATCGCTGGAGATTACTCCATTGCGGATATCGCGATTGCCCCATGGCTGCGCACACTTGATTTTTATGGCGCGCGTGAAGTCCTTGAGTGGGACAGCTACAAAAACGCCAACGTCTATCTTGAGCGGTTTTTGGAGCGGCCAGCTGTTCAAAAGGGTCTCGTCACTCCACCTCGGCCTTAAGCAGGCAGCGTGCCGTTTAGCACATAACGAAGAATCTCAGCAACTTGATGGGGCTCTTTGCACACAGCTAAGGCCGCAGCATCAACTTCTTTCAACGCATGCTGGTGGTCGTCTTGGTGCAAAATGATCAGTGATTTGCCAAGTGCGGCTGCGTAACCCGCATCAAAAGCTGCGTTCCACTGTTTGTATTTCTCACCGAACCGCACAACAACGACATCGGCATCCGTGATGCCTTTGCGTGTGCGGATCGCGTTGACCATCGCACCTTTATGGTCGTGCCAATATTTGTTAGGCTCTTCCCCAAGGATCGCGACGCCGCAATCATCGGAGGCGGCATGATCCGTGACAGGGGCAGAAAAAGACACATCTAGGCCTTTTGCACCCTCAATAATCTGCTCACGCCAATCCGTATGAATTTCACCTGACAAATAAACTTTAAGCATAATGTTTTCCCATTTCCTTATAAATCCTCGCCGGAGGCTACAAATTTTCGTAGAAAATTCACTACCCGCGCAAGATACCACCAGTGGCTTTGCCAACTTTCTCAATGATCTTGGTACCAACTGCTTCGATTTCTGCCTCTTTCAAGGTGGCCTCAACAGGTTGTAAGCGCACAGTCACGGCGATGGATTTCTTTCCCTCACCCAGCGCACCACCAATAAATTCATCAAACACGCGCACAGTCTCAATCAATGCCTTGTCCGCACCAACCGCCGCATTCACCAGCGTTAATGCTTCAACATCAGCATCCACAACAAAGGCAAAGTCACGCTCAACCGCTTGCAAATCGCGTAACACCAGTGGGGCGCGGGTCGACGACTTCTTCTTCGGCAAGGGCACCTCTGTGGGCCAAATGGTAAAGCCCATTGCAGGCCCTTTAACGTCCATCGCGGCCAAGACCTTCGGGTGGATCTCACCAAAGACGGCCATGACTTTCTTCGGGCCAAGGCAAATCTTGCCATGTCGTCCCGGATGCCACCACGCGTCCGCACCGCGCAGGATCTGAACTTTCACAGGCGCACCAATGGCCGCCAAAATCGCTTCCGCATCGGCCTTCACATCAAAGACATCCACACCACGCGACGCGCCATGTACGTCTTTGGGGCCTGTGCGACCCACGATCAAACCAGATACCTGGACATGCTGTTCACCCGGCTCGCCACCATGAAAGGCTGTGCCAACTTCGAACAGGGCTTGATCCATCAAACCGCGCGCCTGATTGCGCGCAGCCGCTTGCAAAAGACCCGGCAAAAGCTGTGGGCGCATATGGCTCATCTCGGAACTAATCGGATTGGCTAGCATCGTCGCATCATCGCCACCACCAAACAGTGCAGCAGAGGGTTGATCAATGAAACTATAGGTCACGCATTCATTATACCCAAGCACCGCTGCGGTGCGACGCGCAGAACGTTCGCGCAATTGCGCATCCGAGAGGATCGCGCGTGTCACGCCATCATGTAGGCGCGGCAAAGGCTTGCCCACAAGCCCTGTCAGCGATTCAATGCGCGCGACTTCCTCGACCAGATCCGCTTCACCTTGCACATCAGGACGCCAGCTTGGCACGCTCGCCATATCGCCATCCATCACAAAACCAAGCGATGTCAAAATCTCGCGCTGCCGATCCGCCGCGATCTCCATTCCCACCAAGGACGAGCAGCGATCCGTATCCAGTTTATAGCTGCGCGACACATCCGGCACATTGCCCGCTTGAATCAGTTGTGACGCTTCACCGCCTGCGTGATCAACGATCATGCGCACCGCGTGCTCAAGCCCGACAGGTGTGAATGCAGGATCAACACCGCGCTCAAAGCGATAGCGCGCGTCTGAATTGATCTTGAGCGCACGGCCTGTGTACGCAATCTGGATCGGATCCCAATAGGCGCTTTCGACGAAGACATTGACAGTCTCATCCGTGCAACCACTTTCCAGACCGCCCATGACACCCGCAATGCTTTCAACACTATTATCGTCGGAAATCGCCATCTGACCTGCTTGCAACGTGTACTCTTTGTCATCAAGCGCCACGATTGTCTCGCCACCCTTAGCGCGGTGCACACGTAGATTGCCTTTGACCTTGTCCATATCGAACACGTGCAAAGGACGGTTTTGGTCATATGTGAAATAGTTGGTCACATCGACGAGGAAGCTAATCGGGCGCAGCCCGATCGCGCGCAACGCGTCTTGCATCCATGCAGGGGACGGGCCGTTTTTCACACCTTGGATTACGCGACCGCAAAAGACGGGGCACCCATCAAGTGTGTCGGCGTCAATCGCGACACTTACATCTGTTTTGAAACTCGCTGGCACGGCCTCAACATCACAAGTCTTCAAAACCCCAAGCCCGCGCGCCGCCAGATCGCGCGCGATACCGCGCACACCCAGTGCATCAGGACGGTTCGGCGTGATCGCAATTTCAATCATTGGATCGACCTTGCTTGGATCGTTCGCAGCCAGCCAATCGACAAACAACTCACCCACTTCGCCAGAGGGCAACTCGATAATGCCGTCGTGCTCTTCTGACAGCTCCAACTCACGCTCCGACGCCATCATACCATGGCTCTCAACACCGCGAATGTTGCCAACGGACAAAGTCACATCAATGCCGGGCACGTAATCACCGGGCTTGCACAGAACGACAGTAATCCCCTCGCGCGCATTTGGTGCGCCACAGACGATTTGTTGCAGACCTTCGTTGGTTTCCACTTGGCACACGCGCAGACGATCCGCGTCAGGATGCTGCTCCGCAGATTGCACCTTAGCCAACATAAAGCTCTTGAGCTTGTCCGCAGGGTTGCTCACCTCTTCCACTTCAAGACCGAGATCAGTCAAAGCGTAGAGAATTTCATCCAAAGTCGCCTCGGTCTCGAGGTGCTTTTTCAGCCAGGACAGTGTGAATTTCATCGCGTTTATTCCTGTTTATCTAAGGCCCAGCGCTTCACGTGCGAGCGCGTGCCAATCCGTATCAATGCCCTCAGGCACCTGCACCCAATCCTTGAACGGCCTGCCCTTGCCCGATGGGTCAAACGGCACGGCCTCAGGATGGGACGCATAAATTTCTTGAACGCGCGTTGCGCCCAGTTTGAAGGCCATGCTGTCCTGAAAGAACGACAACTCTGGTTTGCCCCCACCAAGTTTCGCGCAGGGCTTTCCGAACATCTGCGTGATCTCAAGGCTTGGCGCTTCCACGCGCATCTCTTCGATAAACTCCGCAAACACTTGGGGAATTGCAGCCATTACAGCCCCGTCGCCAAATTCGGCTGTTGCAAGCTCGCAAAGCCATAGTGGCGCAACCAGCGCAAATCGGAATCAAAAAACGCGCGCAAATCGGGGATACCGTATTTCAGCATCGCCATGCGATCTATCCCCATGCCGAAGGCAAAACCCTGCCATTCAGCCGGATCAATGCCACCCGCTTGCAAGACCTTGGGGTGCACCATGCCTGAGCCGAGCACTTCGAGCCAATCATCGCCCTCGCCCACTTTAACAGAGCCGTTTTCCCAGCGGCATTGGATATCCACCTCTGCGGAGGGTTCCGTGAACGGGAAGTGCGAGGCGCGGAAACGGGTTTTGACTTCTGTGCCGAAGAACACGGAGAAAAACTCCTCCAGCGTCCATTTCAGGTTCGCCATGGAAATGTCCTTGTCGATGGCGAGACCCTCGACTTGGTTGAACATCGGCGTGTGCGTCTGGTCATAATCCGCGCGGTATACGCGACCCGGGCAAATGATGCGGCAGGGCGCACCTTGGGCTTCCATATGACGGATTTGCACAGGG